>ENA-ORTJ01000074-ORTJ01000074.1-human-gut-metagenome-genome-assembly--contig:-NODE-74-length-84547-cov-9.210209_pt1 | contig 84547 bp, 58 predicted proteins | sample MGYA00242069_ERZ509187 | MGnify/ENA primary metagenome ERZ509187 (study PRJEB26280, sample SAMEA2338779) | human gut metagenome | biome: human gut; feature: human-associated habitat; material: faeces... | reverse complement strand
GCCAGCGGCTACAGCTACTACACCATCAAGGCAACTGCCGGGGCTGGCGGCTCCATTTCTCCCTCCGGCAGCGTCAGCGTCCGCGAGGGCCGGGATCAGACCTTCACCATCACTCCGGATAAGGGCTATGCTGTCGCCAACGTCAAGATCGACGGCAAGAGCATCGGCGCGGTGAAGTCCTACACCTTTGAGAATGTCCGCAGAACCCATACCATCGAGGTCATCTTTGTGAAGACCAACGGCAACCCCCAGACCGGCGTATTTGTGGATGTAGCTACCGGCAGCTATTATGAGGACGCCGTGGATTGGGCAGTCGAAAACGGCATCACCAAGGGAACCGATAATACCCATTTCTCCCCGGACGGCATCTGCACCCGTGCGCAGGCCGTGACCTTCCTGTGGCGTGCCGCTGGCAGTCCCAAACCCGAAACCCGCACCATGCCGTTTACCGACATCCCCGCGGGCAGCTACTATTACGACGCTGTGCTGTGGGCGGTAGAAAACGGCATCACCAAGGGCACCAGCAACACCACGTTCAGCCCCAACATGACCTGCTCCCGTGCCCAGATCGTCGCATTCCTGTGGCGCTCTGAGAAGTCCCCGGCAGCGGGTACGGCCAATCCCTTTGCCGATGTGAAGTCCACCGCCTACTATGCCGACGCGGTACTGTGGGCGGTCAAGGAGGACATCACCAAGGGAACCACCAACACCACATTCAGCCCCGACGCGGATTGCACCAGAGCGCAGATCGTGACCTTCCTCTGGCGCTGCAAGAAGTGATCGGCTGACATACGGCCAAGCAGTAAAGCCACTGCCTTGACCCCATAAGCGAACATCGAACAGCGCAGCGGACGGGCATCTCGCCCCGAAGCTGCGCTGTTCTCTTTTCGCTATTCCCGGCAGAACGCCTTCCGGCACATCTGCGCCTCAGCCATCAGCGACTCCCGCGGGAGATCGTTTCCTTCGCCTCCCGCAGTAAGGACGAGTTTGTGAGGCTGGTCATGGACAGTGACCTGCGGCAACGTGACCGGAATATTGCAAAGCGGAAACGGCAGCTTGCCGATTCCGAAAAGCGGATCACAGAGTTGGATGCTATCTTCAAGCGGCTCTATGAGGACAACATTTCGGGCAAGCTCTCCGATGAACGCTTTCAGAAGCTCTCTGCGGACTATGAGAAGGAAGGACAGGAGCTCAAGGTGCTGACGAGTCCCCTTCGGAAAGAAGTGGAGCTAGGGAAAAGCAAATCGGCGGATGTTGATCGTTTTCTCTCCGTTGTGGAGAGGTACACGGATATCCCGGAGCTCACGCCCTGCATCCTCCATGAGTTCGTGGAGAAAATCATCGTCCATGCGGCCAGCGACCCGAAGGGCAAGAACCGGATGCAGGAGATCGATATTTACTACAAGGGTATCGGATCCTTGGAAATGTCAAAAGTCACGGCATCAATGGAAAAATGAGAAAACGGTACAGCCGAAGCTATACCGTTCTCTCTTTCCTCACGATGTTTTCTTATCGGGAGCTGCCTTGCCGCTCTTTTCGTTTTACTCTATGCTTTCGCTCTGCTCCGACAGATGCAAATCCAAATTTCGACCGCGTGTGCAAACACTGCGAATGTGCACTTAGCTGTGGATTTCATCAACCGAATACAAAATCACGTCATTTCGCGTAGCATACTGTCGAATTCCCGCAGAACTCCACGGCTCTACATCATACAGCGGATACTTAGCCGGAAATACAGTCAAATTCTCCTGTATCAAAGTGCAAAGGCGTTGTCCCACCGTTCTGCCAAAGCGGTATCCCGATACTGCTGCATAATGTACATCAGCTTTTCCGTAATATCCCGCTCGGCTGCTGAGGTGTAAAATATCTTATATCTTTGCGGCACGACTCTGAATCAGCTCCTTTACTTGAGCGTCCATATCGCACTGCGCAGAGATGCGTCCGGCAGCAATAAAACCATCTCCTTGCAGTACGATTGTATTACGGTCTTCCGCTAAGAAGCAGGTCGATCTGACAGCGTACCGGTCCTCTCCGTCCGGCGCACGGTTATTCTTAGTGCGGATAAATCTCAAATATCTCCTTTCCGCTTTTGAGCTGCCCTTATAGCCGCACTTCTGCCAATCGGTTGCAAGGATTCTCCAAATCGCTGAAGCTGCATTTGTCCATGCTATTCAGAAGATACCCTGTCCTTGCTCCTATCCGGACAGAGAAATCGAGCATTCAATAAAGAACGTGTGTTCTCTTTACCGCAAATCATATTGTATTTTCGTATTTTTCGCAAAATCAATTCATCTATCGTGTTAATTTATGCATTCTTTCTCAACGGCAGTTCTCCCGCAAATCTGCGGCTGCACCTGCAGGAGCTCCGCTGTTCCCTGTTCTCCGGTTTGCATTTTTGCCTGTTTCGTGGTATATTTCTAATATATGCCGTATGACTTTGTAAGCGGTCATACGCGTCAATCTGCGAACACATCATACAAAGGTGGGGAGCAAAGATGAACGGACCTACATTACAAGTGCAGATGCTCGGGCAGTTTACCCTTCGATACGGCGACCGCACCATTTCCGACAGCGACGACCGCTCCCGCCGGGTATGGTCACTGTTGGCCTATATGCTGTATAACCACGGCCGCTCGTTCGCACAGGAGGAGCTGACCCATCTATACTGGAGCAACAGCGAGAAAAGCGCGGATCCCGGAAATGCGCTCAAATCAATCTTTCACCGCATTCGCACCGCGCTGGACAAGCTGCAGCCGGGACTTGGCCGCCTGCTCATCCGCCGCAAAGCAGGACGATACTTCTGGAACAACGCTATGCCGCTTTCCCTCGATATTGAGGATTTTGAGGCGCATTTTCATGCCGCCGAAGCCGCCGGAGATGACGATGTCCGTCTGGCGGAATATCAGGCTGCACTGGCACTGTATGCCGGCGATCCGCTGCCGCGCATGACCGATGAAATCTGGACTATTCCAATCGTGGCCTACTATCACAGCCTGTACACCCGTGCGGCAGCCGGTGCGATCGAGCTGCTCGAAAAGCAGGAGCGCACAGCCGAAGCCGTTGCGCTGTGCCGTCGGGCGATTCATATTGAGCCGTATCAGGAGGATCTGTATGAGCACCTCATGCGCGGTCTGCTCCGCACCGGCGATATGAAAGGCGCTATGTCGGTCTACGAGGAAATGAGCGAGCAGCTGTTTGCGCATTTCGGCGTTATGCCGTCCGAAACGCTGCGCACACTGTATCGTCAGGCGACACGCACCGTAAACGACCGCACACTGACCATGGACGAGGTTTGCTCTCAGCTTGAGGAGCCCGCGCCGCACGGCGGCGCCATGGTATGCGAATACGACTTTTTCAAGATTCTGTACCGTGCCGAAGCCCGTTCGATCGCGCGAAATGGCCATTCAGCGAATATCTGCCTGCTGTCGGTCTCCGGCAAGGACGGCGAAATGCTTGCACGCCGCAGTCTGGACCCCGCAATGAACAATCTGCAAGTGCTTGTCCAGAACAATCTGCGCCGCGGCGATGTGATCGCTCGATGCAGCATTTCGCAGTATATCATCCCGCTGCCGCAGGCGAATTACGAAAACAGCCGCATGGTTGCCGACCGACTGGTAAGCGCGTTTTACCGTCGGTATCCGCACTCGCCCGCACGGCTCCGCTATACGGTGCAGCCGCTGGCATAATCAGACTTTCAAAACAACTGCGTGCCGTCTATCCCACGCACAATAAAGGAGATAAACATGGGTAAACAAAGCTGGAAGCCCGGCAACATGCTCAATCCCGTTCCGGCGGTGATGGTCAGCGTTGCCGATGAAGCGCACCGTCCCAACATCATCACGGTAGCGTGGGCCGGTACGATCTGCACCAACCCGCCGATGGTGTCGATCTCGGTCCGTCCGTCACGGTATTCTTACGATATTATCGAAAAAACCGGTGAATTTGTCATCAATCTCACCACCGAAAAGCTGGCGCGCGCGTGCGACTACTGCGGCGTTGTCAGCGGCCGTGATGTGGATAAATTTGCGAAAACCGGTCTGACGCCCATGCCGGTCGAGCATGTCAACGCACCCGCTATCGCGGAAAGCCCGGTCAACATCGCCTGCCGCGTCACCGAGAGCCGCGCACTCGGCAGCCATACCATGTTCATCGCCGAGGTGGTCGGCGTGACGGTTGATGACGAATATCTGGATGAAAACGACCGGTTTCATATCAACGATGCGAACCTGATTATGTACTCCCACGGCGAGTATTTTGCGCTCGGCAAGTATCTCGGCAAGTTCGGATACAGCGTGCAGAAGAAGAAAAAGAGGAAGAAGTAAGGCGTTTTCAACTGCATACTATTGGCTGAAATATCAAATCGGAATTTGGAGAAGCAGGGATGGACAAATATAATGAACTAAAAGAGGAATTTGAAGCAAATAGGAATGATGAAAACGCCACAAAAATGGCAGCATATATGAGAAATCTGTTTGTATTTTATGGTTTACCAACACCGAAACGAAAATCCATCTATAAGGAATTTCTAAGAGCCGAAAAAGCAAAAAAGGTTGTTGACTGGGATTTGCTTGACAGATGTTATGCAGACGAACATAGGGAATTCCATTATTTTGTGATGGATTATCTTGTAGCGATGCAGAAATTCTTAACATATGATGATGTTCCACACATAAAAAAGTATATTAAAACAAATCAATGGTGGGATACAATAGATGGGCTGGACAGAATTGTTGGAAATATAGCATTTTTTGACGAGAGAATAAACAACTTAATGCTTGAATGGTCAACAGATGATGATTTTTGGGTGCGAAGAATTGCTATTGACCATCAGCTGTGCAGAAAAGATAAAACAAACACACAGTTGCTTGAGAAAATATTGGCAAATAATTTTGGCAGTTCTGAATTTTTTATCAATAAAGCAATCGGTTGGAGTTTGAGGGACTATTCAAAGACCAATCCTGATTGGGTAAGAAATTTCGTTGAGACTTACAAGGATAAGATGGATAAATTAAGTATTCGGGAAGCAAGTAAATATTTATGATTGTTGCTATATTAAAGAAATAGACAACTTCCAGTTTTCCGCACCATGCAACCCAAAACAACGCAAAACCGGCATCTTCCGATGCCGGTTTCTTTTCATTTCATTTCTTTATCAAATCGCTGTTCAGCCTAGCATTCTGCCGCGCAGCAGAATCGTGTGAATGTTCAGCTCCTCATCCAGCAGAAGCACATTCGCCAGCTTGCCCGGCTCGAGAGAGCCGTAATCGTGCTCAACGCCGATAGCGCGCGCCGGATTGGTGGACGCGGAACGAATCGCCTGACCGAGCGGAACACCCATTTTAACAGCCGAGCGCACGCAGTCCATCAAATTGGTTGCGGAACCCGCAATTGTGCCGTCGTGCAGCGTGGCAAGGTTGCCGCGCACGGTAACCGCCTGTCCGCCGAGCGAATACTCGCCGTCATCCAGTCCGGTCGCCATCATGCTGTCCGAGATCAGGATAACACGGTTCTCAAACAGCCGGAAGGTCGCGCGAACGACCGACGGATGCACATGCACGCCGTCCGCGATGAGTTCAACCGCCACGTTATCGTTGTCAAAGGCCGCACCGATGACGCCCGGTGCCCGATGAGAAAACGGCGGCATGGCATTGTACAGGTGGGTCACCTGCCGGGCTCCGTGCTTGAAGGCTTCGCAGGCGGTGTCGTAATCCGCTGTCGTGTGCGCAATCGAGATACGCACCTCGCCTGCCAGCTCGTCAATCGTCTCCATCGAACCGGGCAGCTCGGGTGCCAGATCGCACAGCTTGAACAGACCGCCGGCTTTTTCCTGCACCCGGCGGAACATGGCCGCGTCCGGCGCATGCAGATAAGCGCCGTTCTGCGCACCCTTTTTCGCCTCGGAAATGAACGGGCCTTCCATGTTGATGCCCACAAGCGCCGCGTCATTACTCTCCGCCTGATAGGTTGCGGCGGCTTCGGCAATCTGTGTCAGCTTGTCCTCCGGATAGGTCATAGTCGCCGGACAGATGGCGGCCACGCCGATCTGTGCCTGATACTTTGCCAGTGTGGAGATAGCCTCATGCGTGCCGTCGCAGAAATCGTGGCCCATGCAGCCGTGAAAATGCAGATCGACCAGTCCGGGCACGGCGTACAGACCGCCCATATCCACCGCATCCGCGCTCACCTCTGCGGATGCAATCCGGTCGCCCGAGATGGACAGTCCGCCGGTTTTGAACGTGCCGTCCGGCTGATATACCCTCAAATTGCTAAATTCCATAACTTCTCTTCCTTTTTAGAGCAAATCGCCGCACTTAGACAGTGCCGCCTCGTCCGCTACGATGGAAACATCTGTGTGCAGCTGCAGGATGGATGCCGGAACCTGAGGCGTTACCGGGCCGAAGAACGCTTCGCGGACGGTTTCCGCCTTGTTTTCGCCCGAAACCACCAGCACGATGCGCCGTGCCAGCATGATGGTCTGCACGCCCATGGTGTACGCCTGCCGCGGCACGTCATCCGCCGACGCGAAAAAGCGTTTGTTTGCCTCGATGGTAGACTCGGTCAGGTTCACGCAATGCGTGCCCTTGGAGAAATACTCGTCCGGCTCGTTGAAGCCGATGTGTCCGTTCAGGCCCATGCCGAGCAGCTGCAGGTCAATGCCGCCCGCCGCCTTAATGGCTGCATCGTAGCGCTTGCACTCCCGCTCGGCGTCAAGCTGCGCGCCGTCCGGCAGATTGATGCGCTCTGCCGGCACATTCACCGCGTCGAAGAAGTTTTTGTGCATGAAATAGTGATAGCTCTGGTCGTGATCGGGTGTCAGGCCGCGATATTCGTCCAGATTGAAGGTCGTGCAGCCGCCGAAATCCACATCGCCCTTGTTATACCATTTAATCAGCTGCTCGTAAATGCCGATCGGTGACGAACCGGTCGCCAGACCGAGTACGGAATCCGGTTTGAGAATAACCTGTGCCGAAATGATGTTGGCTGCCTTGCGACTCATGTCGTTATAATCCTTAGCGCGAATGATTTTCATGGAATACCTCTTTCTTCTGTCTCCGGAAATAGAAAGGGCAGGCAATGTGCCCGCCCTTTCCATTGCGCGGAGCGCAATCGTGATATGCAAACAAGATAGGTTAGTTAGATTGGTTGCGATTTCTTAACCATTCGGTGTTCCCACGCGGCTGTATTTCCAAACCGTGTGCGAGCACTTCAGGCTGCGTTGAATTGCTTTCAGTGTTACTTCAGCATCTTTGCCATTTCGTCGGCTACGAACTGGACCTTGGTGCCAATGATAACCTGAACTGCGGTCTGCGACGGACGCATTACGCCAGCCACGCCTGCAGCCTTGATCTTCTTCTCGTTGACGAGCGTGCCGTCCTTGACTTCCAGACGCAGACGGGTAATGCAGTTATCCAGAGATTCTACATTTTCCTTGCCGCCCAGACCTTCGAGGACTGCAGCTGCAATAGCGGTGAAGTCGTTATTTGCCAGCTTGGCATTCTTGTCAACCTCTGCGAAGTCGGCTTCTTCATCCTCACGGCCCGGGGTCTTGAGGTTGAACTTGGTGATCGCAAAGTAGAATACCAGATAGAATACAACGAATGCTGCGATACCCAGCGGGATGATCATCAGCGTGTTGTTCGCTGCCGGCAGGAAGGACGAGAATACGAGGTCGGTCGCGCCTGCGGAGAAGCAGAAGCCTGCGCGGAAGCCGACATAGTAGGTGATGATGGTGAAAATGCCGTACAGAGCTGCATAAACAACATACAGCGGGAAGCACAGGAACATGAAGCCGAACTCAAACGGCTCGGTAACGCCGCAGATGAATGCACAGATGGCAGCGGACAGGACCAGACCGATAGCAGCCTTCTTGTTCTTCGCAGCCTTGATCATAGCCAGAGCCGCACCGGCAATACCGAACATCATGCAGGGGAAGAAGCCGGACATATACATGCCGAGGCTCCAGGTAACGCCGTTCTGACCGGTAATGTCGCCGGCCCAGTAGTGAGACAGGTCGCCCAGGCCGATGGTATCGAACCAGAATACGTTGTTGAGTGCGTGGTGCAGACCGGTCGGAATCAGCAGACGGTTAAGGAATGCATAGATGCCGGCGCCGATACCTTCCATGCCGATGATGCCTTCGCCAACAGCTACCAGAGCGCTGAAGATGATCGGCCATACGAACAGCAGAACAACGGATACGAGAATGGAGACCAGACCGGTTACGATGGCAACACAGCGCTTGCCGCTGAAGAATGCCAGCCAGTCCGGAAGTTTCGCATTTTTGAAGCGGTTGTAGCACGCAGAACCAATGACGCCTGCGATGATCGCGATAAAGACGTTCTCGATCTTATCGAACGCGAGCGTCTTGACCTGATCGTCTGCGATGGCCGGCATCAGCGTAGTAACAACGCCGGTGCTCAGCAGGTTGGTCATCATCAGCCAGGATACCAGACCGGCCAGTGCCGAGGTACCCTCACGGTCGTCGGATAGTCCGACTGCAACACCGATGACAAACAGCAATGCCATATGGTCAATCAGCGCCGCCTGCCTTTACCAGCAGGAAGCCAATGTTATACAGTGCACCGCTCGTTGCCGCGCCCGGCACGCCCATAACGCCCGGAGCGATCGCGTAGCCAAGACCCATCAGGATACCACAGATCGGCAGCGCAGCTACCGGCAGCATCAAGGCCTTGCCCAGCTTTTGCAGTTTTTTCATCATAAGAGTTTCCCCTCCTTATTTTGTGGACCGCCGAAGCGGCCGATTGTGTTGACGGATGGGAGAGCCGAACTCCGTTTCCGTCCCCCTATTTCATCGCCGTTCACACCCGGCGAAATGAAATCCTTACAAATTACTCTCGAGGAACGCCTGCATTGCAGCTGCAGCGGCCTCCTCGTCCTCACCCTCGATGGTAATCTTTACGGTATCGCCGCACTTGACGCCCAGACTCATCACGCCCATGATGCGCTTGGCATCGACTTCCTTTTTCGGGCTGGCGATCATGATTTTCGAGGCAAACTTGCCTGCCTCCTTGACCAGCAGTCCCGCCGGTCGAGCGTGGATGCCCAGTGCATCCTTGATGGTATATTCAACGGTTTTCATGAAAAATACTCCCTTTCCGTTACTTTTTCTTCAATGTCAGCAGTGCATCGCCTGCGGCGACCGTGCCGCCCGCGGCGGGCTCCACGGTGAACGCATCCGGGTTGCACACGAGGATGGGCGTTACAATCTGATAGCCCTCAGCCTTGATGGCCGCCGGGTCAAACTCGATGAGGACATCGCCTTTTTTGACCTGCTGGCCTGCCTTGCAGCACGCCTTGTAGTGCTTTCCCTCCAGCTGTACGGTGTCGATACCGACATGGATGAGCAGCTCCGCGCCGTCCGCCGTCGTCATGGAAACGGCGTGGCCGGTCTCAAACATCACATCCACCGTGCCGTCCGCCGGAGCAACGATGCGTCCTTCGGCCGGCTCGATCGCAATGCCCGGACCGAGAATGCCCTGTGCGAACGTCGGGTCGGGTACACTTTCGAGCGCCACGACCGTGCCCGCAGTGGGCGCTGCGATGGTGATGCCGGTATCACCGCCGAACAGATTTTTCAGTTTACCAAACATTTTGCTCACAACCTTTTTGATTAGGCAATACCGCATGATTGAACAAGAGTGATTTGCGCGTAAATTGTGCGGTGTTGCCTTAAGTATGCCTATTTTGTCCGAAAACATACAGAAAATAAAAAGAACCAAACTTCTGCACAGATACAACTTGCCCTTTGATGGCAACTCCTGCGAGAAATCTGGTTTTGCCCGCCGAAGCGGTAACAATCCATTTCAAACGGATACTGTTTACTTGTTAATTGCAGTATAACAAAAGTTTCTCACGATTACAAGCAGATTTTGTCGAATCGACTGCCAAATTTTCGCCCTGTTTTTCGACACTTTGCACAAAAGCAGGGCAGCGCCGCCGGTTTGACACTGCCCTGTGAGAATCATTTCTCATCCGGGTGCTCCATCACCCGGGCGATATGGATGGTGAGATACAGCAGCTCATTCTGCCCGGAATGAAACCCTTTTTCCGTCTGCACATAGGCGCGGATGCGGTCCGCGCAGGCGTAGGCACGCGGGTACTTGAACCGCACGACCTCGAGCAGATCGGCATCCTCGTCCCCGTACTTTTCGCCGCTGACGATGCGCCGCGCGTAGAATTTCAGGTGCGTGACAAACCGGTAGTAATTGAGCGATTCATGGTCCGGCCGGAAGCCGTATTCGTCGTAAACGATGCCGAAAACCGCTTTCAGCAGGTAAGTCATGTCGTAAATATCGCGGATTTCACCACCGAGCTGTGCATTGACAAAGTGCAGCGCGATAAACGCTGCCTCGTCCTCGGTGAACTCCACGCCGGTCTCCTCCTTGACGATCTCATTCGCCTTGAGACCCACGCGGAATTCGTCCTTGTACAGCTGCCGAATGTCCCACAGCAGCGGATTAGGCAGTACAATGCCCTCCTTATAGCGGTTGACGGCCGCCGAGATATGATCGGGCAGCGTAACGTAAATGCTGTCCGACAGCTCCTTGCCGAGCGCGATCTTCGCATGGTTGATAATGCGTTCGCTCATCAGGAAATGCGGCAGCGGAATGCTTGTTATCAGCTGCTGGAACCGGTCGGAAAGCTGATCCGAGTGCAGCGTGAACCGCTTTTCCACCTTGTCCGGCGGTGCTTCGTCACCTGCGCGGCGGCCGAAGCCCAGACCGCGCCCCATAAGCACAGTCTCCGCACCGTTTTATCCAGCGCGACCACAACATTGTTGTTGAGTACCTTTTCTATTTTCACGTCCGCGCCTCCTGACCCGCACCGCAGCACGCATCAAACGCTTCACGCGCCGCACGGACTGCATTTTCGTCGCACCGCCACAAACTGAATTCGCTCAGTCCGGGCAGCCCCATCGGCACATTTTCGCGCCGAAACTGCATTCTGCTGTTTTCTACACGCTTCGCGGATAAATGGAACGCATTTGCGCCGGTTTTCGGCTGCAAATCGCGGATAACATCGGCGTTTACGCCTGCACCGACCAGAATCTGCACGTCCTCTCCTGCTTTTGCAACCAGCGCGCGCAGTAAATCCGCGCCTGCGGTGCAGTCCGCCTGCTGCCCTGAGGTCAAAATGGTATCCACACCCAGCCGCTTTGCGGTTTCCAGTGCCGCAAACGGGTCGCGGCAGACATCGAACGCACGGTGCAGCGTCACACCGCAGCCGCCTGCAAGCGAAATCAGTTTGGCCATACGTTCCTCATCAAGATCGCCCTCCGGCGTGAGCACGCCGATGACAATGCCGTCCGCGCCGAGCGCGGCAAAGCGCTTCACCTGACGGCAGAGCAGCTCAAATTCGCTTTCCGTATACAAAAAATCGCCGCAGCGCGGACGAAGCAGCACACGAACCGGTACGGAAACCCGTTCCCGCACCATGCGGAACAGATCCTCATCCGGCGAAGTACCGCCGATCATTAAATTGGCGCATAACTCCAGCCGCATAGCACCGCCGCGCTCCGCGCTTACCGCAGACTCGACTGAGTGGGTGCAAACCTCCAGAACCGGTTTCATTTCCTGCTCCTCCTTCGAGACAGAATAACGCTTGGCAAATTATGTGATTCAATCCACACTGTTATCGGTTAATTATATCACCAAAAACCATATAGGTCAACGCAGGTTTTTTCAGCATTCTGCACAATAAAAATCAGATGTTTTCATATAAAATAAACCACTTCCCTGCTTCGTATGCAGAGAGGTGATCTACAGCATTTTCCGCATAATGGCGGCTGATCTCGACCATGCCGCGAATACCGTCGATCGGTGTACGGATATCATGGCATTGACGGATATTTGCCGTCCATATTCCCAAAAAATTCTCCGCGTTTTTGGCTGTTTCTTTTCTTCGGCTGAGTTGTCTTGTCAGTTTGTATAAAAATGCAAAGAAATTTTGCACAAATCGGATAGTTTGCAGGAATTCGAGCATACTTATGCAAATAGACCGCATATTTTGTTGTTTTTTTAACAATTTTGTGCTATACTGAATATACAGCCCATAAAATGGGTAATGCGCGCCGGAGCAGTTCCGCTGCACCGAGCCGACAGGAGAGGTGTTTTATGAACAGTATTACGACCCGCGTTTGGATCGCGGGAGCAAGCGGCAGACTGGGTTCCGCACTTAGTCATCGTTTCGGCGGCAACACAGCATATAAGCTGGTAACCAGTGACCGTGATGTAGCGGTCGAGGATGTATCCGTTGTCGGTCGTTTTGCCGATATTAACCATCCGGATGTCATCATCAACTGTGCCGGTCTGACCGACGTGCAGGCCTGCGAGGAGAACCCCGAAGAAGCGTATAAGATCAACGCCATCGGCGCCCGCAATCTGGCGACCGCTGCAAGACGCATCGACGCAAAATTCATTCAGATCTCGACCGACGACGTATTCGGCGGCGACGAGGGCAAGGCTTTCTGTGAGTTCGACGATCCCCATCCGACCACGATGTACGGCAAGAGCAAGTACGCCGGTGAAAAGCTCGTGCGTGAGCTGACCGACAAGCATGTTATCGTGCGTTCGTCGTGGCTGTACGGCGTCGGCTCGTACGACTTTGTTGACCGCGTGCTCGATACGGCGGCAAAGGAAGGCGCGGTCCATTTGCCGGAGGATGAGATTTCCTCCCCGACCTCGGCGGAAGCGCTCGCCGGCTTTATCGACTGCCTGATGCACAGCCGCGAGTACGGCCTGTTTCACGCATCGTGCGACGGCTCGTGCTCCCGCGCAGAGTACGCCCGCGAAATTCTGCGTCTCGCCGGCAAGGAAAACGTGCCGGTCACCTCGGCCTCCGAGAACACTGCGCTGCGCCCGCGCTTTACGCTGCTGGACAATATGATGCTGCGCATCACTGGTTTATATCAAATGCCGGACTGGCATGACGCACTGAGCGAATACATGTCCCACCGGCAGACGGGAGTAAATAAATGAATGAAGTAAAAGAGAAAAAGAAAATCGGTCTGACTACAAGGATCTTCATCGCGCTGATCGCCGGTGCAATCGTCGGCATTGCGCTCAACATGTTCGCAGCTGATGTGGATTTTGTGCAGAACGTGCTGGTAAACGGCATTTTTTATGTTGTTGGTCAGGGCTTTATCCGCCTGATGCAGATGCTGGTCGTACCGCTGGTATTCTGCTCGCTGATCTGCGGCGCCACCGCCATCGGCGACAGTAAAACGCTCGGCAAGGTCGGCGTAAAGATCATCGGCTTCTACATTTTCACCACGATGATGGCGGTTGCCGTTGCGCTTGGCATCGGTCTTCTGATCAAGCCGGGCATGGGTCTGGATATGTCGCAGATCCAAACCGCCGAAGTCGCTGCTTCTTCGGATTCGGTCAGCTTTGCGGAAACCCTGCTGAACATCATCCCGAAAAACCCGATCGGTGCACTCGCCAACGGCGAAATGCTGCAGGTTATCGTGTTTGCACTGATCGTCGGCGTTATCCTCGCCAAGCTGCAGGATAAGACCCAGCTGGTAACGAACTTCTTCCAGCAGGGCAACGATATTATGATGGAAATGACCATGATGGTCATGGGTCTTGCGCCGATCGGCGTATTCTGCCTGATCTCTAAGACCTTTGCCGGTCTTGGTTTCTCCGCTATGGTGCCAATGTTCAAGTACATGGGCGCGGTGCTGCTGGCGCTGTTCATCCAGTGCTGCGGCGTATACCAGATTCTGCTGGCGCTGCTTACAAGACTCAATCCACTGCGTTTCCTCAAGAAATTCGCTCCGGTTATGGGCTTTGCGTTCTCGACCGCAACCTCTAACGCCACTATCCCGATGAATATCGACACGCTGGAGGAAAAAATCGGCGTCAACCGCCGTATTTCGTCCTTCACCATCCCGCTCGGCGCGACCATCAATATGGATGGTACGTCCATCATGCAGGGTGTTGCCGTTGTATTCGTTGCACAGGCGTTCGGCATCCAGCTGAGCCCTGCGGATTATCTGACCGTTATTGCAACCGCAACGCTCGCCTCCATCGGTACCGCAGGCGTGCCGTCGGTTGGTCTGGTTACACTGGCAATGGTATTCGATTCGGTCGGTCTGCCGGTTGCCGGCATCGGCCTGATCATGGGTATCGACCGTATCCTCGATATGGCGCGTACTGCCGTTAATATCACCGGCGACGCTGTCTGCACCACGATCGTGGCGCATCAGGACGGCGCACTGAATAAGTCTGTATTTAACAAAAATTAAATCAAACTGACAGGAAAAACCCCGTATTTCGTAAGAAATACGGGGTTTTTCTGGTGCCGCCAGCCGGAATCGAACCGGCACGGTTTTAAGGCCGGGGGATTTTAAGTCCCCTGCGTCTACCAGTTCCGCCATGGCGGCGTGTAAATATTATACCAGAACGGGCACGGTCTGTCAAACATGTGCGCCGCCGGTTTGAGGATTTTTCAATCCCGCCTCTGCTGCTTTCCTGTTGCGTCCTTCCGTAAAAAGCTATACAATAAATATAACAGTTCTTCTGTGCAGAAACGCGCATACGGTACGCGTTCCATGCGTTCCGGCTATGCATTTGGCGTACCGGTTCGATGTCCGAGAAAAAATTTTGAAACAGGCGGAACAAACCATACGGAACAAACGTCTAAGCTGATATATGGCAATGACCCCACCGCAGCAACGGCCGTGCTGTCGATGGCATTCGTTATTGTCATATACAGGATAGAGAGTATAAGCATTAACAGTGAAAAGGAGGAAAAAATATGAAACGGTTTCAGAAGGCGTTACTCGGTGTTGTGGTGAGCGGTGCATTGCTGTTCTCGGCACAGGCGGCGGAACTGCCCAGTGCGGCAAAGGATACGCTGCAATCGGCTATGACTAAGGTACAGCAGGAGATCAAGGATTACGGTCAGGTAAAAACGCTCGGCTTTACCGGTGAAAACTGCGAAATTATCCTCTCGAACCTCAACGCGAAACAGTATTTGGTTAACCTAACAGCTGACAGCACACACAAGTATGGTATTCTGGACAAAGCAACCGGCAAGCTGGTTGTTCCTGTGGAGTACGATTATTACATTGCGCTTGACGGCACGGAAACACTGGTTAGCCAGTACGACGCTGATCATCACCCCAACTACTGGTTCGCCGATGAAACCGGCAAACTGACGCCGATGAAGCTGCCGTCCGGTTATGAGCTTGCGACGTATGAGCCAAACAGCAATGTGTTCGTGCTCTTCAAAAACGAGAAAAAGCCGGTATATGACCCGTATTCCGGCGATGGTCCAACCACACAGGTTGAGGATGTCACCTTCTTTGCTCTGGCCGACAAAGACATGAACATCATCCTCGATGACATCGACATGATACCGGATTGGTACGCCGATTTCTTCATCGCAAAGACCGGCAGCACCAAGTGGGAACGTGTTGGCAAGGCAGGCGCGGACGGCAACGGCACCTGCGGTCTGTTTGACCCGAAAACCGAAAAATTTGTCGGCAAGCACGATTTTAACCAGATTTTCTGGTACGATCAGCACTTTATCGGCACACGCAGCAGTGGCACAAAATCTTATCTGCTGGATGGCAAGGGCGGCGAAACCCTGCTGCCCGCAAACGTCAAGGAGTACAGCAGCTGGGCCAAAACCGAAGTAGCTGCCGCAGGAGAGCACGGTCTCACTGAGTCATTCTCCTATCCCAAGCTGGACATTACCCGCGAAAACTTCACCATGCTGGCGATGAACCTGTACAACAAGATTTATCCCAACAAGGAGATTCCGGCTCTGGAAACCAAGTTCACCGACTGCAGGGACGACCCGAACGTGAACAATGCCGCCGCACTCGGCATTGTCACCGGCTACGAGGACGGCACCTTCCGTCCGTACAAGACCATCTCCCGTCAGGAGGCTGCCGCCATGCTTGACCGGCTGTATCAGGTACTCGGCGGCAAGACGGACGTGGTTTCCGAAAAGGCCTTCGCTGACGATGTCAAAATCGGCGACTGGGCGCGCGGCAGCGTTTACGCCATGCGCCAGACCGGCATCATGCAGGGCAAGGAGAACAATCAGTTCTGCCCGACGGACGGCTACACCGCAGAGCAGTCCATTGTGACCATCGAGCGTATGTATCAAATCATCAAGTAACCAGCCATATCAAAAAGGACTTCGTTTTAACGAAGTCCTTTTTGCTTACTCATAACGTCCCATGAAAATCTCGGTTACAATGCCGTTTTCGATGGTGACACGTAGCAGGTCCACCATCGTTTCGTCCCGTGCGTCCGGTGAGCCGTACAGATCGAGGAACCGTGCTTCGCTGTCTCCGACACGCAGTCCGCGCACAGTTTTGTGCCGCCAGAACAGCCACCGGCGGGTCAGCGGAATTTCATCCGGTGCCTCGGTGATGATAACGCGGTTGCGGCTCTTATCCCACCGTATCTGCGGAATGTGGCTGTCCCACAGGTACGAAAACGGCGTGTACAGTACACCATTCCGTTCCACGCCGGAGACAACGGTCTCGGCACCGTGCAGTGTGTAGGTTTTGCCGTCTGTCGTACCGCCAAGGCGCTCAACGATCTCTTTCAGCGGCACATACGGCTCGTTTTTGTACAGAATAACCGGATTCTCCAGCGTGATCGGCTCTCCGTTCTGCAGAGCTTCCCTGCTGCCGATTTCCATGCTGAGCGACGTGTTCGTCCGCTCCAGATAGCCGATTCGCCAGACCGCCAGTCCAATCGCAAGCACAAGCGCCAGCAACGGCAGCCAGTATTTTTTCACAATACGCATGATTTTCCTCCTCGATTACGCCTTCTGCGTCATACGCAGCATTGTGATGATCGACTGCTCGCAAGTATAGCCATTCTTCGGAGCAAATCGATTCGCTCCTACGCCCTGCATGATACCGGTTTGCCTCATCGCATAGACAGAATCCTTTGCCCATACGCCAATACTCCCGTTGTCAGTATAGAGCGTAGGACTGGCTTCGATCTTTCCATACAGCACCGTATAAAGGCGCTGCAGGATAACCGCCGCTTCCTGTCGGGAAAGCTCGCGCGTCGGCTGAAACGTGCCGTCCTCATAACCGGTGACAATGCCGAGTGATGCAATCTGACGCACTATGTCTTCATCGCAGTCGGAGAACGGCTGTGCCGGTTCAGACAGATTGATGTTTGGGTTTACCGTCTGAATGGTTTGCCAAGCCAGCTTGCAGAATTCATCGCGGTGGATATTCAGGCGGTATGGTGTATGATAGGACAGTCGGAGTCCGTCTTTCTCCGCTTGTTCGACTATATTTTCAGCCCAAGTGCTGGGAACATAGCAGTAATTCGCCTGTTCGCGCTCATTTCCGTTGCTGTCCAACAGATACTCGGTCGTACCGTGACAGCCAAACCAGCGGTCATTTTCGTTCGATACCTCATCGTAACGGTTGCTGCTCACCGTTTTACCGCTGCGGTCGATGAACATATATTTACTGTTGAAATACAGCCGCGGCCACGGTCCACCGTCCGGCAGATACCAGTCGGACGCACCGACACGGACAGCGGCGAGATCGTTATAAAACAGTTCGCTATCATAAGAGTAATCATACTGACCAACGTTGTAATACTGGTCGATGCCGTCCTGCAGGACGGTAAAATCCGGTCCCAGCAGCGTGTACTGATAAAATGTGTCATTCATCGTGCCGCTATCGGTCCGCACAGTTCTGGGGACCGGGTACTGGCAAAGGACATATCCTTGATCATCGACTGCCAGTACATGACCGGTATGAGGAATGGATACATCGGTCAAGCTACCGTTCAGGTCACACAGCTGATACCTGCCGCCGGTCTCCAGCAGCAGCTGATCATTCGCAGCTTTCCACATGCTGCCGTTGAACAGCGGTGTGATGATCTTTCCGGCGGACAAATCGACCGCGCAGATCCATCGGCTGCTATAGTCACTCGGGGTAAATATCAGCTCCCAGATGTCCTTTTCCTCGATCAGTCGACACGGAAAAACCTCGCAGCTGTCAATTTGCCAAGTTTTCCATGTCGGATATCCCGGATAACTGGTATCCTCTTCTGGTGGGCTTTGTTGAAAATGCGTGATCGCCTGCCGCGTAAGCTGCGTTTGCGATGCGGTATCTGCGGCTCCGGCGCCAATCAGCATACAGCCGCACAGCACGAGTGCAGACAGCAAAACCCCTCGTTTTTTCATGTTCCCTATCCCCTTGCCAGATGAATTTTAGACCATATATAATATATAATCTAACCGTTCTGCACTGTCAACTGTGACATGAAAATAAATTTTTTGAGCGAACTTTTTCACACTTTTCCTCGTCTAACGGTTATAGTAAGCGAAGGACTTCACAGGCAGGAGGTATTTTTTATGAAACGATGGCGTTATTTATGTGCAGCCGCGCTGATCGCGGGCAGCATGGCGGCGGGAGCCGGTGCGGTATCGATACCGAGCACTGCTTTAACACAGTTGCAGCAGCAGTGACAGGCAGATACTTCCGCAGATTATCTTTCCGCGGACAGCGGCCAATCCCGCATAGCAGCGTATGCGCTCGTGCCGAAAAAAAATCTGTACAAAATTTCTGCCGACAGTTTGTACGGTATTGCCGATTTGAAAACTGGAAAAATAATCGTTCCCGCAGAATATACCACAATCGATGTGCTGTCAGACGGCAGATTTCTGCTGACTCGTTATGAAAACCAGGCTTCTTCGTTCTATTATGCCGATGCGAGCGGAACGGTCACACCGATTCAGACGCCGGTCAAAGGCACCTATTTCAGCATGGCAGACGATGACTGTTTCTTCATCGGTGTCTATGCGAAACGTCCGCTGACGGCTGCAGTACCGCAGCCTGCCGAGCAGTATGATATTCCGACACTTGTGCTGCTCGACGAAAACATGAAGGTTATCCGCGATGATATCGACGGCGCTTGCGGTGCTGTATCCACGCCGCATTTTACGAATGGCCTGATGCCAATACTTTGTGGATTGGTTCCCGAAACGGAGCAATCGGCAACGGAACGTACGGTTTGATTGACAAAACCGGCCAGTTTGTCGTCAAGCACGATTTCGACGAGCTCAGCTGGACAGACAGCCGCTACATCGGCAAGCGCGGCACCGCGCTTTACCAGCTGGACGGCAAAGGCGGTGAAATCCAGCTTCCGGCTAACGCTTCGCAGGAAAGCAGCTGGGTCAAGACGGAACTGGAAGCCGCTCGGGAACATGATATTTCGCTTCCTTTCTATTATCCTAGGCTGAATATCACGCGCGTGGATTTCTGCAGACTGGCGGTCAAGCTGTATCAAAAGGTGCAGCCGAATGCCTCCGCGGCTCCGGCAGCGGCCTTTTCCGACTGCGAGAATGAGAGTGTCTGTCTGACAGCGGCGCTCGGTATTGTAACCGGCTATGATGACGGAACATTCCGACCGCGCCAGTCCATCACCCGTCAGAAGGCCGCCCTTATTCTCTATCACACCCCAACCGCAAGCCGCTGTGCGACGTTTTGACGCCCTTGCGCCCTATCCCCCATCTGCCTGTAAAAGCGCGCAAAAAAGTCGCCCGGAAAACCGGGCGGCTTGCATTTTGGAGAAATTACTTGAGCTGTACGCGCTCACGAATCGAATCGGTTACGGAAAGCTGTACGCTCTGTGCGGAGTAGCCGGTGCACGCCACCTGCGCCACATAGCTGCCGCGCTTGAGGCTGAACGACGCCGTGCCGTCCGTGCCGGTGGTGATGCTCTTGCCGCCGACCGTGACAACCGCACCGGACAGCGGTGCGCCGTACGCGTTGGTAACAACCAGCTGTACATTCTCGAGAATCTCGCCGGTCAGCTTGACCGTGCGGCCTGCAGAGATTTTGACCGTCTGCGTAACCGCCGCGGTAAAGCGCGAATGCGTTGCCGTTACAACGTACGAGCCGCGCTTGACATAAACGGTTGCCGTGCCGTCCGAGCCGGTGGTCAGCGTCTGCGCTGCCGTGCCGCTCTCCGCGTCCGAAGGCGTGAAGGTGACGGACGCACCCGCAATCGGCAGGCCGAGATCATCTACCACGGAAGCCGTCAGCGCGTAAGTGGTAACGTAGTTGACACGCAGCGTCGGGCTTTGACCCTTGCTCATCACAAAAACGAAATCCGCGTAGGATGCGCCGCTCTTGCCGAATTCCGCAACCGCAGACTTGTTGATCGTAACCTTGCTGCCCTTGATCTTGTACTGCCAGTTCTCCTCGAGCGTCTTGCCGTTCGAGCGGATATTCTTGAGCGCTGCGCCGTCTACCATGTTAAGCGTTACCACCAGATCGGCGTAGCCGCCGGACGAGGTGTTCGCGTCAAAATCAACCGTGCCCGGAACCACTTCGTTCACCGGCGCGGTATCTACCACACTCAGCGAGCAGGTAAAGGACGAACCCTGATTGGGTACGAATGTAACCGTATAAGTGCCCTTGCTCTTCTTGGCAAGCGTCTCCTTGAGCAGACGGATCGTACCGTTCGTTGCATTATAGGTGTAATCCGTGCCGCGCTCGAGCACCGTACTGCCGATTTTGATGGAATCCAGACGCGTGCCCGCCGGAAGAACGACGTTTACCGTCTGATCGGCATAGTTTGCGGACTGCTCGTACTTATCAAAGGTAATCTGGCTCGGGCTGACTGCGCTCTGCGCCGAGTTGCTGACCGCCAGACCGATGGCTGCCTTGGAGCCGTCCTCAAAGGTCAGTTCTGCGGTGTAAGTGCCCGCCTTGAGCGTGGACAGATAGGTTTTGTACACGCGAATGCCGTTCTTGTCGCTCAGCAGGTTGTAATCCGTGCCCTGCTTGAGATTGGTGCCGTTGACCGAAACACGGGTCAGATCGTTCTTGTCCGCGTTGAAGGTGAATTCGTAGGAGAACGCGATCGCGTCCTTGTTGTTTACGTCGATGGACAGCGTGGACGGAGAAACCGAAACGCTGGTGGACGCCGCAACGTCCTTGCCGGCAATCTTCGCGGTGACGCCGCTCGCCAGCTCAACGCTGGTCGGCTGCATGGTCAGCTCACAGCCGTTGGAGTTGAGCACCGCCTTCTGAACCGAGCCGCCGCCGGTGACAGTGGTTCTTCCGTTCGCGGTAAGCGTGCTGATGGAGGTGCTGCCGGTCGTCAGGATGGTGCCGGTCTGTTCATTGGCAACATCCCAGACAGCTGCATCCAGCGTCAGGCTGACGCTGCTGCCGTTCATTTTAAGATCGGAGAAGCCGCCTGCAGTCGCTGCCAGATTGCTCTCGGTCAGCGTTGCAGAGGTTTTCACCTCGGTGGTGCCGATGTTGGTGTTGCCGGTCGCAATGACCTGCGGGGTCAGTCCGGTCGGGTTGGAGACGACCATCTCGAGTGCGGAAACACCGTCCAGCGTTACATTGCCGCCGCTGACGATGATATCGCCCGCAACGGTGACATCCTCAAGCGTTACATTGCCCGCCAGAACGCCCTCAGTGATGTACAGATTGCCCTTGATATCCGCATCGGCCAGCGTGCACGGTACGGAAATCGTAACGTTTTTGGTATCGCTCTTGAGCGTAGCCTGCGAATACACGTTGCCGTTCTTATTCAGCGAGGTGCCCATATAGCCGTACAGCATTTTGGCGATTTCGCCTCGGCTGAGCGTGCCCTGCGGCTTAAAGGTACCGTTCGTGTAGCCGTTGATATAACCCTGCTTGACCGCTTCCGCAACGTAGGATTTGCTGTAATCGCTCAGCTTGGCCCGATCAGAGAACATATCCAGCGCAGACAGATCAGCCGTCGGGGTGTACTTGTGCAGTCGGCCGAGGATGGTTGCCGCCTGCTCACGGGTCAGCGTGCCCTCCGGCGCCATACGGTTGTTGCCGACACCGTTGATATAACCCTGCTTGACCGCAATCTGCACGGTTTCGTAGAAAACATCGCTCGAATTGACATCCGAGAAGCTGATATCCGCCTTTTCGGTAAAGCCGAACGCGCGGTTGATATAGCGCATGAACTCCCAGCGCGTTACCTTGTCATCCGGGCCGTAGTTGCCCGTGCTGGCAGACGGATTGATAATGCCGTTTTCATGCAGCTCAGTAATGTAGGACTTTGCCCAGTGGCCATCAATATCCGAAGCCGCAAAGGCAGCCGGCACGGTACTGACCAGCAGCGCCGCTGTCAGTACGGCGGAAAGGACTTTTTTCAAAGCTATCACCTCTTATTATAATTTACCTTTATTCTACCATTCTTTTGTTTATTTGTGTACTGTTATTTTTATCTCGAGACAGGGCTTTTGTCTAAAGAGATGGCCTGCTGCTGGTTTTGGTTCCGCATTTTCGCAGAATTTTCCGGTATTCTCACAGAACGTACAATTTCTGCTCTGTCGTTTTGTATATCATTACTCCGCTTCATGGAATCTTTTCACAAATTCGCGCAAAACCCCTTGCATTGACAGCCGGATATTGTATAATTTAGATAGTGGCAATCCGTCGGCCGAAAGCGGCGATGCGCCAACTAACACGATGAGGTGATACCAATGGATTATATGTCGGAATACAAGCGTTGGCTGGACTGCTCTGCCCTCTCTGCGGACGAGCATGCCGAGCTGGCTGCTGTTGCAGATAATCAGGAAGAGATCGAAAGCCGTTTCTTTGCGCCGCTGTCGTTCGGCACGGCCGGTCTGCGCGGTGTACTGGGCGTCGGCCTCAACCGCATGAACCGCTTTACCGTCGGTCAGGCTGCACAGGGTCTGGCAAACCTGATCGTATCGAACGGTCAGGCCGCAATGGACCGCGGCGTTGCCATCGCATACGACTCCCGCCATTTCTCGGCCGAGTTCGCCAAGCAGTCTGCGTGCATCATGGCCGCAAACGGCATCCAGTCGCTGCTGTTCGATGAGCTGCGTCCGACCCCGGAGCTGTCCTTCGCTGTCCGTCACTACGGCTGCATCGCAGGCATCAACATCACGGCTTCCCACAACCCGAAGGAATACAACGGCTACAAGGTTTACTGGGAGGACGGCGCACAGCTTCCTCCGGCCGAGGCAGACGTGGTTGCCAGCGAAATGGCAAAGACCGATATCTTCACCGGTGTAAAAACTGCAGACTACGATGAGTCCGTCAAAAACGGTCTGATCCGTATTCTGTCTAAGGAGACCGACGAGGCTTACCTCAGCGAAGTCATTAAGGTTGCGGTAAATCCGGACTGCGTAAAGCAGGTTGCCGATGAGTTCAAGCTGGTGTACACGCCGTTCCACGGTGCCGGCTACCGTCTGGTGCCCGAGATCCTGCGCCGTCTGGGCTACAAGCACATTATCTGTGAGCCGGAGCAGATGAAGATCGACGGCGACTTCCCGACCGTTAAGAACCCGAATCCGGAGTACAAGGAAGGCTTTACGCTCGCCATCGAGCTGGCAAAGCAGAACGATGTTGATCTGATCATCGGCACCGACCCGGACTCCGACCGTACCGGCATCGTCCTCAAGGACAAGTCCGGCGAGTATGTCACCCTGTCCGGCAATCAGGTCGGCGTGCTGCTCACCGATTACATCATCACCGCAAAGAAGCTGACGAACACCATGCCTGCACATCCGGCGGTGCTCAAATCCATCGTTACCACCGAAATGGCACGTGCAGCGGCTGAAAAGAACGGCGTTGAGTGCTTCGACACCTTCACCGGCTTCAAGTTCCTTGCCGAGAAGATCAAGCAGTTCGAGCAGGACGGCTCGCACGAGTACATTTTCGCATTCGAGGAGTCCTACGGCTACCTGTGCGGTGATTATGCCCGCGACAAGGATGCCGTTACCGCTTCCATGCTGATCGCCGAGATGGCAGCTTACTACCGCACCCAGGGCAAGACCCTGTACGACGCAATGGAAGAGATGTACGAAAAGTACGGCTGCTACTGCGAGCAGACCATTTCGATCGTTATGCCGGGCGTTTCCGGCCTGCAGCGCATGAAGGAGCTCATGCAGGAGCTGCGCGACAAGCCGCTGACCCAGATCGGCACCCACAAGATCGATTACACCCGCGACTACATGCCGGGCACCCGCACCTGCATGGCAGACGGCAAGTCCGAGCCGATGGAGCTTAAGGGTCAGAACGTGATGTACTACGAGCTCGAGGGCGGCACAACCTTTATCATCCGTCCGTCCGGCACCGAGCCGAAGGTCAAGGTTTACATCATGGCCAAGGGCGAGAACAAGGCCGAGGCCGCAGAAAAGGTCGAGGCTCTGACCGCTGCAGCGAAGGAAATCGTAAAGTAACTGAGGCAACACCGCAGTAAAAATCCAGCAACGCTGAATGCAGCCGAATTCCGGTTCGGCTGCATTTTTCCGGAATCACCTTGATTACCGAAATTATTATACCTTAAGGCAACACCGCACAATTAAAGCGGCGGCTCCTTGTGCAGGCTCCGATCGCACTGCCGCGGTGCTTTGCGGAAATTTTGTGTCCTGACTTTGGCTTCGGTTCCTTGCGCGAGTTCCGTCCGCGCTGCCGAAGTTTCACGGTAATACATCAAGTATTACCGCAAAACTGTGCCTCGTCAGTACGCAAAATTTACTCGCAAATCACTCTTGTTCAATTATGCGGTATTGCCTTAATTATTTTAGGGGAACAAAAATATGATCAAACGCATTATTTCCTGTATTGTAAGCACGGTCATCGTGCTCGGTGCCACCATCGCGTATGACCGCACGCCTGCATGCCGCATTGCCGTGATGGAGCAGGTGCCGACACAGCTGGCTTCCGTTCTGCCGCGTGCTGCCTCCTATGAACTGGAGCTGCGTACGGAGGAAGGCAACCGCAGCTACACGGTCAACTGCCATGACAAGGACGGCAGCACCTTCCGCTCCTACACCATGCAGACCGTGGAAGGCGAGGAAGAACCGCTCAATTTCACCTACACGGACTACACCTACGACGAAAACGGCAACTGCACGGATGCTATCACCACCGACAAGACCAACAACTCCACCTCGGAGTATCGCCGCAGCTATGACGACAAAAACCGCGTTCTGCGCACGGAAAACTACGAAGACGGCGAACTTTCGGCCTCCTCCGAGACGGTTTACACCGAGGTGGACAACGGTCAGTCCTCTGCCGTCAACACGGTTTACGACGCAGACGGCAACGAGCTGATGGTCGTCCGCATGGGCATGAACACCAACGGCGACGTGCTGTCCTCCCGCACCTACGAGGGCGAGGACAATATCACCTCCTCCACCGACAACCGCTACGACAGTCAGGGGCGGCTCATCCAGTCGGTCACCGTAGACGAGAGCGGCGTCGTGTTCGAGGTGCTCACCGTGTACTCGGTGGACGGCAAAACGCAGACCACCCGCTCGACCATCGAAGGCGGCACCCTCTCGACCGATACCCGTACCTTTGATGATAACGGCAATCTGGTCTCCATGCACCAGACCGACAGCGACGGCTACGCAAGCGATACCACTTATACACAGTTTAAGTGACCTGTCGCGGAACTTTAATCCGCAGTGAAAACCACCCGTTCGGGTGGTTTTTCCTTTTTTTCGGACATACTATTATCAGCTATACACCGACCATTTCTCCCTATTTGTCGGTTTTCCGCTAAACTCCTGCAAAATTCCTGTCTGGATATTGCTTTTTCTCGGTCAAACCGCTATAATCGCTATATGCGTATCAAGACTGTGTCAACAGAGCACAGCTATAGAGAAATAGATCGGAGGTGCGCTATGCGCATCATTATTGTAGGCTGCGGCAAAGTCGGCTCGGAGCTGGCGGGACAGCTCAGCGCGGCCGGACACGACCTGACACTGATTGACCTGTCCGAACGCCGTCTGGATGAACTTTCCAACACATACGACCTTGCTACAGTAAAGGGCAGCGGCACCAGCTATCACGTTCTGCGTGAAGCCGGCGTGCAGGATACCGACCTGCTAATCGCCGTTACCACCCATGACGAAATCAATCTGCTTTCCTGCCTGATCGCTCGTAAAGCATCCGGCTGCCACGCCATTGCGCGTGTGCGCGATCCGGAATATGTATCCGACCTCGGCTTTATCCGCGATGAGCTGGGTATTTCGATGGTCATCAACCCCGAGCTGTCCACCGCGCGTGTTGTTTCGCGTCTGATCCGCTTCCCGTCGGCCATCCGCGTCAGCACGTTTGCCCGCGGACGCATCGAGCTGCTCGACCTCAAAATCCCGCACGAGTCCCGCCTGGACGGTATGGCGGTCTGCGAGGTCAATCCGCTGCTCCGCACGGACGTGCTGCTGTGTATGGTCCGCCGCGACGGTCAGACCTATATTCCCAAGGGCGACTTCATCCTGCGCGAAAACGACAACATCACGGTTATCATTCCGCCGCACGAGCAGAGCGAATTTTTCGAGAAGGTCGGTTTGCCGGTCAAGCGCATTTCCTCTGCGATGCTGGTCGGCGGCGGCAAAATCTCGTACTTTCTTGCGAAAATCCTGCTGAATTCCGGCATTTCAGTCAAGATTATCGAAAACAAACTCGAGCGCTGCGAGGCACTGTCCGAAATGCTCCCGCACGCGACCATCATCTACGGCGACGGCACCGACCGCAACCTGCTCGATGAGGAGGGGCTGGCAACCTGTGAGGCCTTCGCGGCTCTCACCGGCATGGACGAGGAGAACATCCTGCTTGCGCTGCACGCCGGCCGTCATTCCCGTGCGAAGCTGTTCACCAAGGTCAACCGTGTGAACTTCGAGGAAGTCATTGCCAGCATGCCGATCGGCAAGGTGATTCGCCCCAAGCAGACCACCGCCGAGCTGATCAGCCAGTACACCCGCGCGATGCAGAACTCGATGGGCTCCAACGTGGAGACCCTGCATCAGCTGGACGGCGCAGAAGCGCTTGAGTTCCGTGTTGCGGCGCACCATCTCACCGGTGTTCCCCTGCAGTATATGCCGATTCGTCCGGATGTTCTGCTGTGCTGCATCAACCGCAGAGGCAAGCGTATCATTCCGCGCGGCCACGATGTGCTGCATGAAGGCGATACGGTTATCGTCGTTTCCACCTTCGAGGGCATGAACGACCTTCAGGATATCTTCCTGCCGACAGCCGGAGGGCGCGAAAAATGAATTTCGCAATCGTCCGCTATCTGATCGGCTGGCTGATGGGCATTGAGTCCCTGTTCCTGCTGCTGCCCGCATTTACCGCGGTCATTTACCGTGAACCCGAGCTGCCTGCCTATATCGCCACCGCACTGATTTGTATGGTCGGCGCAGGCATTCTGTGTGAATACAAGCCGAAAAACACCAAGTTCTACGCACGCGAAGGCTTTGTGGCAGTCGCGCTGTGCTGGCTGGTGCTGGCCGTGACCGGTGCCCTGCCGTTCGTGCTCAGCCGCGAGATTCCGTTCGCAGTAGATGCGATTTTCGAGGCCGCATCCGGCTTCACCACCACCGGCGCTACCATTCTCGGCGATGTGGAGGCGCTTTCGCATGCCTCTATGCTATGGCGCTGCCTGATGCACTGGGTCGGCGGCATGGGCATTCTGGTGTTCATGCTGATCGTCCTGCCGCTGGCAGGCGGTCAGACCATTTATCTGATGCGCGCGGAAAGCCCGGGACCCTCGGTCTCCAAAATATCGCCGCACATGCGCGATACCGCGCTTATCCTGTACGCGATTTACTTTGGACTGACCGTTCTGCAGATCATTCTGCTGCTGTTCGGCGGCATGCCGATATTCGACGCCATCTGCGTTTCGCTCGGCACGGCAGGCACCGGCGGCTTCGGCAACTGGAATAATTCCATCGCGCACTACAACAGCGCCTACCTGCAGAATGTCATCTCGGTCTTTATGATCCTTTTCGGTATCAATTTCAACGCGTATTTTCTGCTTTTGACCCGTAAATTCAAGCAATTATTCAAAATCGAGGAGATTCGCGTGTACCTCGGCGTGATTGCCGTATTTACCACGCTGATCGCCTTCAACGTGCGCGGCTGCTTCGGTTCGCTGCGCGAGAGCTTCCACCATTCCCTGTTTCAGGTTGCGTCTATCATCACGACCACCGGTTTTTCAACCGTGGACTTTAACCAGTGGCCTGCATTCAGCAAGCTGCTGCTTGTGCTGCTGATGTTCATCGGCGCGTGTGCCGGTTCGACCGGCGGCGGCATGAAATGCTCGCGCATCCTGCTGCTGTTCAAGGGCGTAAAGAAGGAAATGATGTCGCTGATTCATCCGCGTCTGGTGCGCGTGCATAAAATGGACGGACAGCGCGTCCAGCATGAGGTCATGCGCTCGGTCAACGCCTTTCTTGTGGCATATCTGATCGTCATTGCCACTTCCATCCTCATTGTCAGCCTGCACTGTGAAGATATGGTAACCAGCTTCACCTCGGTCGTTACCTGCATCAATAACGTCGGTCCGGGACTCAATCAGGTCGGTCCTGCAGCCAACTTCGGTGCACTGCACCCGCTGAGTAAAATCGTGCTGACTTTCGATATGCTCGCCGGTCGTCTGGAGCTGTTCCCCATGCTTCTGCTGTTTGCGCCGGAAACGTGGAGAAGAAACCGATAAAAAAACTGCCGCTAAACGTATACCGTTTAGCGGCTTTTGCGATGTCGAACGACCACGAATCATTCCGGTGCTCCACCGACACACCCGAATCATCGCGACAGAATATGTCGAGATGGGGGCCGGTTGCTCATGGGTATCTATCTCTTTGGGTAACACGATGGTGCTTTTTCTGTCTGACAATAACCTGCCACGAAAGCTATCGGTTGACAAATACGTCTTATCTGCCGCCCTTCGCAGTTTTAATCTATCGACAGATGCTTTTTCAGTGCCTTCACATAGGAGTCCGCATAGCGGCTGAATACCACGTTTTTCTTGCGGATGAGACCGATGCGCATGCTGCCTTCCATCTCGAGCGGCCGCGCGATAATGCTCGGACTGTTCAGCTTGCGGTCGATAATGCCCGAGCTGACCGTAAAGCCGTTCAGTCCGATTACCAGACTGAACAGTGTTGCGCGGTCGCGGACCTGAATGGTTTTCGGCATGTCGAGCATGCTGAGCAATTCCTCGGAAAAATAAAAGGAATTGCGGTCTCCCTGCTCAAAAATCAGATACGGATAGGGCTTCAGTTCATCGAGCGTGATGCACTTCCGGTCTGCGAGCGGATGGTCCTTATTGATGAACACATGCGGTGCGGCAGTGAACAGTTCCTCGAACACGAGCTCACTTTTGCGCAGCAGCTTGGAGAGCACGGTTTCGTTGCTCTCGGACAAATACAGCAGACCCAGCTCGCTTTTGCCCGACGCCACATCATCAATGATCTCACCGGTCTGCGTTTCCCGCAGGATAAAACCGTACTGGTCCGCGTCGTACTCCTTGACAACCTCGACGAATGCGTTCACCGCGAACGAATAGTGCTGACATGACACGCAGAACTTGGGCACGCGCTTTTTGCCCACGCCGAAGTGCTCCTGCATGATGTCTGCCTGCTCGAGCAGCATGCGCGCAAACGAAAGCAGCTCCTCGCCCTCCTGCGTGACGGTTACGCCCTTGTTTGAGCGCACAAAGGCGGTAACGCCCATCTCCTTCTCTAAATTGTGAATCGCGGCGCTCAAACTCGGCTGCGAGAGAAACAGCCGCTCGGCGGCGTCCGTGATGTTGCCGCATTCGGCCACAGTGACAAGATAGGTCAACTGCTGCAGGGTCATAGGAAAAACCTCCGGGAAATAATCTGTATCTATTGTAGCATGTCTGTGCGGAAATACAATGCGGTTTTCCTATCTATTCCCTCAATTTCATGCTATGATAGAGATAAAGGAGAGCGTAAAAATGAAAAATGTACTGTTCTACGGCGATTCCAACACCTGGGGTTATCAGGGCGACGATCCCATGCACCGCCTGGACGCGGACAAGCGTTACACCGGTGTGGTTGCGGCTCAGTTCCCGGACGTGCACTTTATCGAGGAAGGTCTGTGCGGACGCACCATCTGCAGCACCGACCCGATTGATTACAGCCGAAACGGCATGGCAATGCTGCCTGCCCTGCTGGCAACGCACGATCCGCTCGACGTGATCGTTATCATGCTCGGCACAAACGACAGCAAGGCAATGTACGGCCACTCACCGTTCACCATCAGCGATGCCATGGACCGCACGATCAAGCTGATGCAAAGTCCGCTTTTATGGTCAAATACCATGCAGAAACCGCAGATTCTTCTGGTTGCACCGCCGAAAATGGGCGAAAACCTTGCAGACAGCGTCTACTACGGCATGTTTGACGAAAGCAGTGCCGCACTCATCCATGCTCTGCCCGCACGGTTCCGCACGCTGTCAGAAAAATACGGCTGCGCCTTTGTGGACGGCTCGGCTGTCACGGCGGCAAAGTGCTCGGACCAGATTCATCTGACCGCAGAGGAGCACGCCGTGCTCGGCAGGCTCATTGCGGACAAGCTGCGCGAGCTGCTTTAACCCCCTGCCCGAAAGCATTCGTCATCTTTTCCCCCGGTTTTGTCACCTGACAAAACCGGGGTGTTTTTTGCCGCATTTTATCCACAGCCTGTTGATAATTCCTGTGGATTGTGTGTCATTTTTTGCAGAATTTACGCGTAGTTCACTCTGTTTTTCCTATCGGTGTATTTCGTGTCAAAAATCGGACATTTCGTGTGCCCGACCGCACAGCAGGCTGCAAAGCTGCTATGATAAGCGCAGGCAATTTTCAGTCTCTTTTCTGCAGGCGCGGCTCGTTCCACCGCACCGCAGAATTGGAAAAGGAGGAATATACCATGAAATTCAAACGCGGCATAAGCCTTGCTCTGGCACTGGCTCTTATCGCCGGCATAGGCGGCCCGCTTGATATCCGCGCAGCGGCGGCGGATACCGGCAGCTCGGACGCGCTTGCGGCGCTCGGTATTGATTCGAGCAAAGCGCCCGACGGCTTTAATGCCAACGACCCCAGCAACCCATACGGGCGCAATACCATCAAGGTTACGCCGGTGTACGAGCTGTATACCGTTGGTCTGACAAGTGATGTTCTGCCGTCGGATAAAATCAATCTGGACAAGCGTGAAAGCGCAGAGCAATGCGATACAAGCGTTTCCAAGTCCAACCAGAAGGACAATGCCCTTCAAAGCACGCTGTACGGCAATGATGATAACACATCTACCAAGGCTCAGCAGTTTTTGAGCGCTCAGAAGCAGAACCAAACTATTTCTGAGGGTAAAACCACCTCTACCGGCACATACGCACAGTTCCCGACAGGCAGCAAGGGCAATGACGGCTATGCCACCAAGGGCTATCTGACCGGCATGACCAATGCTACTACCGATTTGCAGGATGGTACCGATTACGCTATGGCAGACGTGGCCGCAGGCCATTTCACCTCGAGCAGTGACGCCAAGTCCTCGCAGACGGTCATGGTTTACGCCGGTGACCTGAGCGCGAAAGGTGGTCTGTACCTGCGATTCGGCGATGCGAAAACCGGCGAGTACGGCAAGCCGATCACGCTGCTGGACACCAGCAAGGAAATCGGCAACCCGAATCTGACCGACACCAGCGACGAAGGCAGCACGACTGCCAAAAAGGTCGAAAACTTCGCAGAAAACCCGTATCAGCTGAAAAACTACCTGCAGGTAGCTACCGGCGACTGGGACAACGACGGTAAGGACGAGGTTGCGGTCTATGTGCCGGAGGTCGGCAATTCCCGCATTGAGATTTACGACCTGCAGACTAACGATTACTCCAATCCCTCTAACTGGAGACAGGCGTGGACGTACTTCTTCCGTGAGGGCAGTGTCGTTTCCAACATGATCTCTCTCGTCAGCGGTGACGTCAACCAGGACGGCGTAGACGATCTCGCCTGCACCTGGGGTTACTACTACGGTCCGCAGCAGAACGCGGGCTCGCGTGCCGTTGTAATGTTTGGCTCCACGAGCGCGCACATGCTGCAGAGTTCGCAGGAATTCCCGCTGACCTACGAGGGCAGCAATCTGGTCCGCGCATCCTTCGCCTTCGGCGATATGACCGGCGGCGGCAAAACGCTGATTCTGGCGGCTCAGTCGGATGCCGACCTCAAGGCAAATAAGCAGAATACACGCTATGTAGGTTTGTACGCATGGAACGGCGTCACCTTCCAGCCGTCTGTTTCGCAGAATTTCGATCTGTTCTCCAAGGATAAGGACGGAAACTATATTTACAGCGCAATGCAGAATCACATCGAAAACGGCACCGACGTTTTCCGTTCTCTGCCGCTGTGCCCGGCCAATACGGCGATTATCTCCCGTCCGACCGCAGGCGAAAAAGGCGATGACGGCAAGACCAGCGATCTGCTGTACTTTGACAGCCTTGTTATCTCCTGCGATGAGAATGGTCTGAATATCAAGCAGGCGCTTGACAACACGGCCGCTATGCCGGACGAGGACTACGTTGAGTACGATGCATCCGCAGGCTCTGTGACCACCGCGGTGGATAAAGACAACAACACCGCAGGTTCGGGTACGCTGTTCACACTGACGCAGACCATGTCCAAGGATGAGGACAAGCAGTCTGAATCCTACAACGTCACCGGTAAAGTTCCCCAGTACGCAACCCGTTATTATTACAAGAGCTGGTGGCATAAACTGTTCCGCAAAAGATCTTCCTATCAGGCTTTTGTCGGCTATGTAGATGCTACTACATCGCAAACAACACCTTACACCACCCGCACGCCGGGTACAACCAGACTTTCGACCGTCAACCTGTTTGACGGCTCTCAGCCGGTAAAAACCGATGTCAACAGCTCTTACACGCTCTGTCTCGCCAACACGGACGACGATACCAGCTACATGACCTACACCGGCAAGCACTATTACACCTACTCCGACCCGCAGGTTCTGGCGGTACTGGCTTCGCCTCCGTACTTCTCCGATCTGCTCGACCGTGATGACCTGTCCGGCAACTACGCCGAATCCTCCACCACCTACTCGAGCATGAAGGGCACTGAGAACGGAACCAGCTCCTCCTCTACCATCTCGGTCGGCGCATACGTCTCCTTTGAGCAGGAATTCTCGGTATTCGGCGTTAAGATCGGCAGCGTTGAGGCAGAAGCCGCCTTTACCTCCGGTTTTACCTACGAGACCGAGCACACCTCCTCGCTCGAGCAATCCATCACCTACGAGACAACCTCCGGCGAGGACAGAGTGGCATTCTATTCCATCCCGATGGAGATTTACGAGTATACCTCCTACATCCCGGACGGAACAGGCAAATACACTAAAGTAACCTCCACCGTTTCCATCCCGCATGAAGCCTCGATCGGTCTGATCGACCTGTCCGACTACGAAAATATCGCCGAGGATTACAGCGTTCTGCCATCCATTTCGGGCAGCGTGCTGACGCATACGATCGGTGATCCGTCCAGCTATCCGAGCGCACCGAGTGCAGGCTCCAAGGCTTATAATGGTGATCCGGCTAAGGTTGACTTCACCGCGGCAGGCGGCGGCTCCGGCATCACGCAGGAGATCAGCTTCTCCACCTCGGACAGCAAAAACTACACCAACACCACCTCTATCGAAACCAAGGCCGGTGCAGGCGCAGGCGGCGTAACCGCAGGCGTTGTGGCCGGTTCGGAAAGCTCTGCCGGCAAGGTATCGGTCAACACCGCAGGCGGCTCGTTCTCCGGTTCGCTGCAGAACATGCCGATTGAAGCCAAACCATACGGCTACGGCATGAACTGGCGTATTTTCTGCTACAACTACCGCAACGGCAATCAGGCGTTCCCAGTTGTTACCTACGCGGTAACCGAGCCGCAGGCTCCGTCTCCGCTGCCGGACGATTTTGAGCAAGATGTTGCGGCAACCACCGATGATTCCGTCACCCTGACGTGGACCTACGACAAGATTGTTTCCGGTTTCCAGCTGTACCGCTACTACAACTTCCCGGACGGCTCCGGACGCAAGGAACTCGCATTTGTGCCGTTCACCGATGGTGAGCGTCACGATGACGGCACCTACACCTTCAGCTACACGGATAAGAACCTGTCTCCCTATACCGAGTATGAATATCAGATTCAGACCCGCAACAACAACAAGGCTGAGCAGCAGCGCAACAGCATTTACAGCGAACCGCTGACCTGCCGCACCAAGACCACAGCAGGCTATCCCGATATTTCGGTAACGATTGACGGCAAGGAGAATCAGACGGTTCTGCCGATCTATCCGGATTCTCTGGCAACCGCAACGGTTAAGTATAACGGAGACAATAAAAACCCGGACGGCGGCAAGTACAACAGCGTAAGCTATCAGTGGCAGAAGCTGAACAATGGTTCCTGGACCGAGATTGCCGGCAGCGTTTCCGATACGCTGAGCATCGAAAACGCCGGTTCTGCCGACAAGGGCACTTACCGCTGCCGATTGAATGTGCTCTACTTCGACAACACCGCTCAGAAGGAGTTCAGCATTTCCGCTTACTCGCCCGAAATCAACACGGTTTACAGCAAGCGCACGCCCAAGTGTGAGCTGAATGTTATGGCGAAGAATGTACAAAAAGACAACACTGATCAGTTTGACCGCACGCTGCACATCAATGCTACGATGCGTTCTGCGTCTGCTACCTCCATCCCGACCGGCACGCTCAGCTTCCTGATTCGCGGCACGGACTTCTCTACCACAGTTGCGGCTGAGATTGACAAAACCGGCAAGGTTACAAAGGATGTTATCGTGCCCGCAGACGGCGCCTACACGGTTACCCCGTATTATCCGGGCAGCTATGTATTCAAGGATATGAGCAACGCGGAAGGTCAGATGGTTCTCGTTGGCGAGAACGCGACCGGTTATCAGCTGACGCTCACCACCGGCAAGGATAACAACAGCGTCACCCGCTTTACCTACGGCGATACGGTAACGCCGTCGCTCTCCCGCATGAGTAAAGATACGCATGGTCTGCAGAAGGTCAATAACGCGACCTTCAAGTATGCAGTTTCCGGTTCGGAAACACAACGGGATTTGACCAATCCGCTGGATGTCGGCACTTACACGCTGTATGCTTATGTAAACGGCGAAACCAAGCCGGTTGCGGAAACTGAGTTTACCGTTGTTCAGCGTGCCGTTACGCTGCGTGTTGTTACTCCGAAGGACGGCGTTGCACAGGATAAGGTTGATCCTGCCGACTCGAAACAGCTTTCTCTCTCGGCCGACAAGGACACCATGACTGCTGATGAGATTAAAGCTCTGCACCTTGGCTATACCGCAATCAACACCGCAGGCAACGAGGTAACGCTCGCGCCGAACATTGCTCCCAGCAACTACACGGTTTCTCCGTGCAAGACCGATGAGACCAACGAAACGCTGTACAACAACTATGAATTCACCTTTATCCCCGGTGTTTACACGGTAAACGGCACGACTTACATCCTTACCCTCAAGACTGAGGACTTCGGCGAAGGCGCAAACAAGCACTCTGTCGGTTCTGCGTCGATCATTACCGCAGGTCTGAATGCCGGCAAGACGGATGACGGCAGTGCAATCTCCAGCTTTACCGCAGACACCGATGTTACCCTGACGGCTGTGCCGGATGCAGGTTATGCAGTCGATTACTGGACCTATGACGGCAAGGAAATCGAGGACAGCAAGGAGAAGAGCTCGGTTACCATCAAGACCCTTGCAAAACCGGCATCTGTTTTGGTTTACTTCAAGACCACCGATACCAAACTGAATGCTTCCGTTCAGAATAAGCAGGGCGGTACACTCAAATGCACGTATGAAGATGGCTCCGGAAGCCTCAAGAACTTCCCGGCTTACATTGCCAGCGGTGCAAAGTTCAACTTCACCGCAACGCCGAATACCGGCTGGCACTTCAAGCAGTGGATTCTCGCGAAACGCGGTGCAAACAGTTATCCGTCCGGCACCCCGCACGATAACGGCTCCAACACGCTCTCTGTTGAGGTTGGCGTGCAGGATATTGATCTGGCTGCCGTATTCGAGCGCGACAGCTACACGCTGACACTGGACGGCGAAATCTCCGCAAGCTATCAGACGGTTGATCCGAACGATACCTCCAAGACGCTCACCAAGTCTCTCAAGAGCGGCGAAAGCGTCACCGGTGATACGGAAATTACGGTAGCGCCCAAGGCAGGCTATGCTGCAGCCACGGGCGAGACCTATCAGGTGAACGGCAAGGCCGTTGAAGCAGGAAAGCTCAACGCTGGCGGCAGCTATACCTTCCCCATCACCGAGAACACCAAGGTTTCGCTCAAGACCGACCGTGCCGCATTTGCGATTACCACACCGGAAATGGCGCATGGCACAATCATTGCAACCGTAGACGGCGAAGCTGTGGACGATCTGGCCAAGATTCCCGGCGGCAGCAAGGTTGTGCTGCAGGCACGCGCAGACCGCGGCTGGCATTTCAAGAACTGGGTTGTAAACGGTACTGCTCAGAATGAAGCTGCGGCAAAGACCAACGGCACTTACACCATCAGCGAACTGGCCGGCGATCTGTCCATCCACGCCGAATTTGCCCAGAGCGCTTCCTACACCGCCAAGGCCACCGCTGCAGCTGGCAACGGCACCGTAAAATACACGCTGTATGATATCTACGGTAAGGAAGTTGAGACCAAGGCTATACCGACTGATGGCGTAACCATCTATAAGGATGAGGAAATCACCTTCCATGCAGCGCCGAAGACTGGCTATCAGGTTGAACAGTGGGAAGTAAACGGCAAAAAGACTGCCGGAAACTCCAAAACCAATCCGGAAGGCAAAATCCGTGCGGACAAGAATATTACTGCGACCGTATACTTTAAGGTTACGGCAAGCTATCAGCTTACTTTCGGCACCACTGATGCGAACGGCCATCTGACCGCCAAGATTGACGACACCGCGATTAACTCTCAGACCAAGCAGCCAAACGGCAGTGTAATCACCTTCACTGCAGCACCAAACACCCAAAAGATGGTTGAAAAGTGGACGGTTACCCAGGGTGACATTACCGCAGCAGAAAACGATGCTGCTGTACAGGTTAATGGTGTAAATCTTGTCGATCCAATTTATATTCACACACTCGATGACAACCAGACCATCCGCGTTCACTTCACCGACCTTGTACAGTACGATGCCAAGATTTCCGGCACGAACGGCACCGGCAAATTCACCTACACCACGCCGATTCAGCCGAACGACACCGGTGCAGTCAACAGCGCATCCGCTCAGGTTCGCAAGAACGGCACGGTCAAGCTGACGCTCGCACCGAGCGCAAACTGTGTCGGCACCGCCGAGGAAATCAAGTCCGAACTCCAGAAGGCAGCTCCGAATGCCGTTGTTTCCGTAACCGAGAAGGACGGCAGCTTTGAAGCCGTTATCCGCAACGTAACGGAAGCTCTGGCGGTCAACACCGACAATCTGTTCCACAAAACTTACGCAATTACGGCCGGCAAGGCCGAAAACGGCAGCGTTTCCGCTTCTGCGGCACGCGCCAAGGCTGGCGACAAGGTAACGCTCACCGCTGCACCCGCAAGCGGCTATCAGCTGAAAACCCTGACGCTGACACCGGAGACCGCACTCGACAAGGCGGTTTCCGCGTCCACCCTGACCTACACCTTCACCATGCCGGCGAATGACGTTGCAGTTACCGCAGCCTTTGCCGTCAAGCCGAGCAGCGGCGGCGGCGCAGGCGGCGGCGGTGGCGCAGGCGGCACTGTTGCACCGGCTCCGACCGACAGCGGCTCGTCCTCCATTACCGCGCCGGACGGCACCAAGGTTCCCGCAACGGTTGAGGTAAAGAACGGCACCGCAGCGGTTTCCGCCGACAACTCCAAGCTGACTGCAGTTTCCGGCGAGGATTCGCTGACGCTTGACCTGTCCGCAGATTCCACCGTACGCACGGTATCGCTCACCGGCGATGTGGTAGCTGCTCTCGCCGGTGCAAAGAACGGCGCAGCGCTTACCCTGCCGAACGGCACGGTTGCACTCGACCGTGAGACGCTGACCGCACTCGGCAGCGCCGCACAGGCCGATGGTATGGCAAGTATTTCGATCGCTTCCGCTGACAAGTCCTCCCTGACGGACGCACAGCGCAAATATCTGCCGAAGAACGGCACCATTCTGAACATTTCTGCGCAGGTGCAGCCGAAAAACGGCACTGCAACCCGCATTCATGCGCTGAACGGCACGGCTTCGGTTTCTGTAGCATACAGCCTCAAGAGCGGCGAGAACGCCGCGCATCTGGTTGCATACTATCTTGCTGAGGACGGCTCGTTCGAAAAGCTGCCTGTCATTTATGATGCAGCGACCAGAAAGGCTACCTTTAAGACCACCCACTTCTCCACCTTCGTTATCACCCACGAGTACAGCAGCGACTTCTCCGATGTCAATCTGCGCAAGTGGTTCTACAACGAGGTCAACACTGCACTCGAGAACGGCTGGTTCAAGGGCCTGACCGCAACCAAGTTCGGTCCGGATGACGGCATGACCCGCGCAATGCTGGTTCAGGTGCTCTACCGCATGAGCGGCAGCAAGGCCGCTTCCACCGCACAGTTCACCGATGTGGCGGACGGCAAGTGGTACGCAGAAGCCATCGCATGGGCCTCCGAAAACGGCATTGTCAACGGCTTCACCGACGGCAGATTCCAGCCGGATACGCTGATCACCCGTCAGCAGCTGGCGGCCATCCTGTACCGCTACGATACCTATCGCGGTCATACGCCGCAGGGCAGCGCAGCACTCGATGGCTACGCAGACGCGGCTTCTGTCGAGTCGTGGGCTGCTGAAGCAATGAGCTGGGCGAACGGCAACGGTCTGGTAACCGGCGTTACCCCGACTACGCTCGTGCCGAACGGCACCGCAACCCGTGCTCAGGTAGCGGTTATTCTCAGCCGCTACACCGACCAGTAATCCCATCCGATCCATACTACCCAACGGATATGGTATGAACAACCGCCCTGCAAGGGCAGACAATACCGACAGCGCCTGAAAACGCACACAAGCGACACCAATCGAAATATGGTGTCGCTTGTTTTTTTGCTTCTAACACGGAATACGCTCACGCGAGAACGAATCGAACAGCCGCGGCAGAAATTCCATGCTCATATGTCAGCTTCTCCGGCGTGATATACTCTGCCAACCAAATCGCAAGTATTTTCAGGCTCGCGGCTCATTATATCGTACATCATGTTCTATATTTGCATAATACTGTGCAAATTCGACTCATTTTGATTTACAACGTCGTTGCAAGGTGATATACTGAAATTACCATATAAGATGCGCCGGATTATGCTTTGAGGAGAATGCTATAATGACCATGAATGACCCGCTGCTCCGCACGGACAGCTATGCAAAAATCTTCCTGTATAACACCCATGAAACCGTCGCCTGTGTGCCGCGCCACACCATCCGCATGCGCGATAAAGTGCGCCCGGACAAGCTGCGCGAAGCCGTTGAGCAGGCACTGCTGCGCTTTCCGCACATGATGCTGACCGCCGAGCCGACCGAGACTGCGTTCCGCTACCGCCGCAACGTGCAGCCCGCCGTAGTGCTGCCGTTCGACGGTGTATCCACCCGCTACACCATCGGCTCCAAGGATACGAACGGATACTTATTTCTCGTCGGCTACCACGACAAGACCATCTATATGGAGTATCAGCACTCTATCTCGGATGGACGCGGATTCGAGGAATTTATCCGCTGTGTACTGTTCCAGTACCTGAAAAACTGCGGTTTCCCGGTTGAGAATGACGGCTCTGTGCGTGGCATGGATACCCGCTGGTCTCCTGAGGAGAGCGCAAACGGCTACGAGCAGCTGGCAGACCGTGAATTTTCGCCGGATGGCATCTGGAAAAAGCCGGAGGCTGTTCATGCCCCCGAGGTACAGTGGGGCGCTGACGGCTCCGAGGTCGTCACCGAGGTGACGTTCCCGTTTTCTCAGCTGCACGATTACGCAAAGTCCATCGGCGTCAGTCCGCTGTCTGTACTGGCTCCGCTGATGATGAAAGCGTTTGATGATAAGTTCGGCGGAACGGACAAGCCGGTTATCGCGGAGATTCCGGTCGATCTGCGTCCGCTGCTGCCGACGCTTACCACGCGGTATTTTATTTGCTTTATCGATCTGCCGTATTTTCCGGAGTACCGCGATCTGCCGAATGACGAGGTATTCCGGCGCACGAAGGCATTTTTGAAGGATCAGATGCAGCGCGAACAGCTGCTCTATCGTGCAAAAGCCGCCGCAGACCGCTGTGAATTGCTGCATGAGGCAGACATGCCGCTCGCGGAGAAAATGCAGGCGGCACAGAAGGTCACGACTGATTTTGTGCTCGAGGACAGCTTTCTCATTACCAATGTCGGCCGGTTCGCCCTGCCGGAAAGCTGCCGTCCGTATGTACTCGATTACGGCGCAATCCTGCCGTGCGCCGTGCAGCCGTTTGCGCTGCTGATCTCGTCGTATGGAGATAAAATGAAACTGTCCGTTGCGCAGCGCGACCACGATATGCAGGTTGTCGAGGATTTGTGCGCCGGTCTGCGGCAGCTTGGCATCCAGCCTGAAACACTCAGCTATCCGTTTGTGGTGACACGGTATAACGGACTTGAGTGCGGGATGTAAGTTCAAAACTGTAATTTCAAAAGCAAAACGCTCAGCTACCAAACGATAGCTGAGCGTTTCGCTTTCTTTATCCAAGCCGCGCGACCGTGTAGCCGACATACAGACCGGCACCGGTCACAAGTGCATTCTCGTCCACATCGAAGCCGCCGTTATGGTTGGTGATCATCGTGTGCGGCAAATCCGGATTGCCGGTGCCGAGATACGCATACGCGCCCGGCTTATACAGCTCAAACTCGGCAAAATTATCGCCGCTGAGCGACAGCTCACGGTCTGTGACAACGTGTCCTTCTCCGAGCAGCTCGTCCACGACCCGAGCAGCTTCCTCGCACACCTGCGGGTCATTGACGAGCGCAGCGGCAAAGTCCGTCCACTCGACTTCCGCCGTGCCGCCGTACAGCGCCGCAATGCTCTGCGCGGTCTCACTGACCTGTGCACGGACGCGGTCGCGGCTCTCCTGCGAAATAGTGCGCGTTGTGCCCTCCATTTCAGCAAATGCTGCCACGGCGTTGTAGGTCGTGCCTGCGTTCAGCTTGCCAATACCGATGATGACCGGCTCGATCGGTGAAGTACGGCGCGTAACCAGTCCCTGCACTGCCACGACAATCTGGCTGGCGATGTACAGCGCATCTACGCCCAGATGCGGCGTGGAAACATGCGTGGACTTACCGTGCACGCGAATGCGGAAATGATCGACTGCAGCGTTGTTGATGCCCGGTTTGAGTCCTACCGTGCCTGCCTCCAAATCATACGCGGTGTGCAGACCGAACACGCGCTCGGCACCATCCAGCACACCGGCTGCGACAAACGGCTTTGCACCTTTTCCGATTTCCTCTCCCGGCTGAAACACAAGACGGACCTTTCCGCCGAACGCGTCTCTGTTTTCCGACAGGATTTTCGCGGCACCCAGAAGGCAGGCAGCGTGCGCATCATGGCCGCAGGCGTGCATAACGCCTGCATTCTCCGAGCGATAGACGCACTCGTGCGTCTCCTCAATGGGCAGCGCGTCGATATCCGCACGCAGAACCAGCACTTTTCCGTTGTCCTTTGCGCCCTTCAGCGTGCCGAGCACGCCGGTTTCGCCTACGCGCGTGTGCGGAATGCCGAACTTGTCCAGTTCCTCCTCAATGCGCTGTGCCGTGCGGAATTCCTGCAGGCTCAGCTCCGGGTGCCGGTGAAATTCCCGGCGGACGGAAACGATGTAGTCCCGTTCCGCCGCAGCGGCTTTCTTTACATCCATGACGGCTTTTCCTCCTGTTTATCGGTGTTTCGGTTTGATCTTATCACGCAGACCTTCCAGACGGTTGAGTGCATCGAGCAACGTCTCGTCCTTCTTGGCAAAATGCAGGCGAATCAGGTTGTTGACCGGCTCACGGAAGAAGCTCGATCCAGGAACCGCGCCTACGCCGACATAATGCGCCAGATCCTCGCAGAACGCAAGATCGCTCTCGTAGCCGAACTCGGCAATGTCGAGCAGAACATAGTACGCGCCCTGCGGGTCGGTGTGGGCGATTTTGAGATCGTCCAGACCTTTCAGGAACAGATCCTTTTTGTGCGTGTACTTGGCCTGCAGATCGTCGTAGTAGTCCTGACCGAACTTCAGACCGGTAACAACAGCCTCCTGCAGCGGTGCTGCTGCGCCGACAGTCAGGAAGTCATGTACTTTTTTCGCACGGTCGATAATCTCCGGCGGGGCAATGATATAACCCAGTCGCCAGCCGGTAACCGAGTACGTCTTGGAGAGCGACGAGCACGACAGCGTGCGCTCCCACATTCCCGGCAGGGTGGCAAAATAGGTGTGCTTGTTCGGCGCGAATACGATGTGCTCATACACCTCGTCGGTGATAACGTAGGTATCGTACTTCTCCGCGAGAGACGCGATAATCTCCAGCTCCTCGCGGGTGAACACCTTGCCGCACGGATTGGACGGGTTGCACAGGATGATGGCCTTCGGATGCTGACGGAACGCGTCCTCAAGCACATTTGCGTCAAAGTGAAAATCCGGCGGCACGAGCGGCACATAGATCGGCTCTGCGCCGGACAGGATGGTGTCCGCGCCGTAATTCTCGTAGAACGGGGAGAAAATGATGACTTTATCGCCCGGATTGGTGACCGTCATCATCGCGGCCATCATGGCCTCCGTGCTGCCGCAGGTGGTGACGATTTCGGTGTTCGGGTCGATCCTGCGGCCCATGAAATACGTCTGCTTGGCGGCCAGCGCTTCGCGGAAGTTCTGCGAACCCCATGTGATCGAATACTGGTGATAGTCTTCGTAGGCCACCTGCGCCAGACGGTCGAGCAGCTCTTTCGGCGGCTCGAAGTCCGGGAAGCCCTGCGACAGATTTACCGCATCATACTGCATGGAAACGCGCGTCATACGGCGGATGACCGAATCGGTAAAGCCGGCGGTGCGCTCAGATAAGCTCTGCATGGTTATTTTCCTCCCACAATGTAAGATTTCTGGTCGTTCAGTGTATGTTTCGGGTCGAGGGCGGTCTTGATGGTGTTCATCACGGCGAGATTGTCCTCCGCAGTTTCCCGCAGGAAGTACGACCGCTTGGAAATACCGATGCCGTGCTCACCCGAGGCTACGCCGCCGTAGAAATACGCCTTGGCGTAGGCCTGCTCCATGTTGTCGTGCAGTTCACGCTCCCAGGTCTGCTGGTCGCGGCCGTCACGCACCACGCAGAGATGCACGTTGCCGTCACCCGCATGACCGAACGCGATCATACGCACGCCTGAGGATGCTTCCAGCTCGTTGATGTAGCGAACGAAATCCGCCGTGTGGCTGATCGGCACCACGATGTCCACCGGCTCCTGCTCGGACACAGCCTCGACCGCCATAACGAGCGCACCGCGCACCTTCCAGATGTCCGCCGCCTGCTCGGCACTGCGGAGCACGATATAGTCGATGGCGCCGTTGTCGAGCGCAAGGCGGCGCACGCGCTCGATATTCGCGTTGACCTCGCTCTCGTGGCCGTCAAACGTCAGCAGAATGTACGAACCGGCGTCCGGACGCGGATATTGCACGCCGGAAAAGCTCTCACCGAGGGCTACGACCTTGCGCTCCATGAACTCGACTGCGGTCGGGTTGGCATTTGCCTGCAAAATCGTCAGCACACTGCGGATACCCGTGCCGAGGTCAGCAAACGGCACGAGCACGCTCACCGTGGTCTCCGGCTTGGGAAGAAGGCGCAGCAGGCACTTGGTGATAACCGCCAGCGTGCCCTCCGAGCCGATGAGCAGGTGCTTGAGCGACAGTCCGCTCGCGTCCTTCACCTGCTTGCCGCCGACTTTCAGCACCGTGCCGTCCGCAAGGACGACCTCCAGCCCGCGCACATAATCGCGTGTTACGCCGTACTTGACCGCACGCATGCCGCCCGCATTGGTGCTGATGTTGCCGCCGATGCTCGAGGCCTTTTCGCCCGGGTCGGGCGGGTAAAACAGACCGTGCTCCTCGACATACGCCTGCAGATCTTTGAGCAGCATGCCCGGCTCGACGGTGACCGTCATCGTGTCGCGGTCCAGCTCGAGCACGCGGTTCATGCGGGATACATCCAGAATGATACCACCGAACAGCGGAATTGTCGAGCCCACCAGATTGGTGCCCGCGCCGCGCGGCGTGACCGGGATGGCGTTTTCGTTGGCGTACCGGAGCACGCCGCTGACCTCCTCGGTCGAGAGCGCGAACACGAGCGCATCCGCCGTGCCGGTGCGGCGGCCGAGCGCATCGCTCAGGTATTCCGCCGGAATATTTTCTGCGAAAAGCAGACGGTCTTCATCTGAAATGATATTCTGTAAAGCCTTTTTATCTATCTGCATTGCTGTTTCCTCCTGCCGAAAATGCCGCCGGTTGTTTCCGGCGGCATTGGAAACGATTATGCATTACTTGTCTGCCAGCAGATCCTGATCCCAGCCTGCCTTGATGAAGTAGCCGCCGAACTGGTCGTTGAATACCTTCTCGGTCTCATCGGACTGGAACGCTGCTACGACCTTCTTGTAGGTCTCCAGCTTGTCCGCATCCTCGAGGTCAGCGGAACGCGCTGCGATCAGGTTCCAGTACTCCTCGATGTCCAGCTGGTCATCCTTGTAGATGGCGTCCTCGGTCTTAAGGCCGAAATCCAGTGCGTAGTTGCCGTTTACGACAGCTGCGGTAACGTCAGCCAACGTGGACGGAATTACGTTTGCCTTGAGCTCCTCGATGGTGATCTTAGTGTTGTAGGTCTCGATGTCGTCGATGGTCGGGTTGAACTCTGCGCTGTCCTTGATCTTGATAAGACCCGCAGCTTCCAGAACCTTGAGGGCACGGCCGCCGTTGGTTACATCGTCCGGAATGGCTACGGTGTCGCCGTCCTTAAGCTCATCAACCGACTTAACCTTGTCGGAGTACAGGTTCAGCGGGATGATAAAGGTGTTGCCAATATTCTCGATCTCGTAGCCGTAGTTGTCGATCTCGCTCTGCAGGTAAATACGGTGCTGGAAAGCGTTCAGATCGATCTCGCCGTTAGCGAGTGCGTTGTTCGGGGTAACGTAGTCCGAGAACTGTACGAACTCAAGGTCGATGCCCTCGTCAGCCAGCTTTTCCTTGGCCGGGGTCCACAGATCCTCGTAGATGCTGCCGACTACGCCGAGCTTTACGGTTACTGCATCGCCGGAATTGCTGTCAGATGCCTGTGCGTTATCGGAAGCTGCACTGCTCGAGCCGCCGCAGGCGGACAGGGACAGGGCGAGGGCCGCTGCGGACAGGGACAGTGCGATGATTCTTTTGAGCTTCATTTTAGGTGCCTCCATTATTGTGAAATAAAATTTTTAATTGACTGCTTTTATAATGTGAGCGACAGCTGATAATTCTCGCTCATGGTCTTGCAGGATGCGTTGAACTTCTCCTGCTCCTCCGGGGTGAGGTGCAGCTCAATGATCTCTGCGATGCCGTCGCGACCCACGATAGCGGGCACGCTGGCGTACACATCGTGCTGACCGTATTTGCCGTCCAACAGAACAGAAACCGAAAGAACGCGGTTCTCGTTGTAGAAGATGGCGCGAACGACCTCTGCGGCAGAAGCGCCGATGCCGAACTCGGTGCACTGCTTGCCGCGCAGGATGGTCCAGCCGCCTTCACGGCCTGCGTCAGCAAGAGCATCCAGGTCGAGTTTGCCGAAGGTGTCCGGATACTCCTCGCGCCACTGGGAAAGCGGCTTGCCCGCAATGGTGACAGCCGACCATGCGACCATCTGGCTCTCGCCGTGCTCACCGAGCGCGTAAGCGGTGATGGATTTCTGGTCAATGCCGATCTCCTGCGCGATCGCGCGGCGCAGTCTTGCGGAGTCCAGCGTAGTGCTGGTGGAGAAGATGCGTTCCGGCGCCCAGTTCAGCGTGTGCTGAATGTAATGCGTGATAACGTCCGCCGGATTGGAGATATTGACGATAATGCCGTCAAAACCGGATTCTTTGATGGATTTTGTTACATCTTTCAGGATGGCGATGGTCTGACCCAGCGTATCCATGCGGGTCTGATTGCCGGTCGGCAGCGGGCCTGCCGAAATGATCATAATCTGCGCGTCCTTTGCATCGCTGTAGTCACCTGCGGTGACCTTGGTGCGAACCGGAAGGTAATTGGTCGCATCGGTCAGGTCGAACGCCTGTGCGACTGCCTTTGCGTGGTCGGAGTCAATGTAGACGATCTCGTCTGCCAAACTCTGCGAAATCAGTGCGTAGCCGACATGGGAGCCGACATGGCCTGCACCGACAATAACAACTTTGCGATTGGAAATACTCATGTCAGACACTCCTTAATGCGTGTTCTTCTTGACGACCTTGCCGCCAACGAACTCCATAATACAAACAATGATGACGAGGACCAGCACAGTGACGTTGGTAACGTCCAGCATATTGCGGTCGTGGCCGTAACGGATAGCGAAGTCGCCCAGACCGCCCGCGCCGACGACACCCGCCATTGCGGTCAGGTTCAGCAGGCTGATAGCCGTGATAGTCGTGCCGCGCGCGATGGCGGCAACGCTTTCCTTCAGGTAAACGCGGAAGATGATCTCCAGCGGCGTGGAGCCCATCGAGAGAGCCGCTTCGACGAGGCCGCCGTCCAGCTCTGCGAGGGCGCTCTCCACCTGACGGGTGAAGAACGGCACCGCACCGAATACCAGCGGAACGATTGCACCCCGAACATAGATTGCCGTACCCATAATCGCACGGGAAACCGGCATTACCCATGTCAGCAGGATGATAAACGGGATGGAACGGAACAGGCTGACCAGCTTGTCCAGAATCTGATAGACGATTTTGTTTTCCAGAATGCCGCCCGGCTTGGTGACCGTGATCAGCACACCCAGTGCCAGACCGAGCACGAACGAGATTGCACCCGACCAGACCACCATGAGCAGCGTGTCATCGATGGCCGCGTAGAAGTCCGGCAGCTTTGCCATTACGTTTGGAATGATGTTATTCAGAAACTCTTGCATCCTTGATGACCTCCACTCCTACGTTTTTCTCACTGAGATAGGCGATTGCCTGTGTGATTTGATCACGGCTGCCGCTGATGATGGCTACCGTGCCGCCGATCGGTGCATCCTGCACGATGGCAATATCCGAAAAGATGATGTTGAGCACAATATCGAATTTGCGCGATACCGTCGAGATGAGCGGCTCGGATACATTGCGCTGAATGTAGCTCAGGCGCACGATAAGCTCGCCCGGATTGAGCTTGACGACCGGCGAATCCTCCGCGATGAGTTCTTCGATCTTGCGGAGATTGGATGTCGTGTGGATGAAGTTCTTGGTGATGTCCTCTCTCGGGTTGGCGAAAATGTTGAACACCTCACCGGATTCGACCACCTTACCGTGCTCCATAACGGCTACGCGGTGGCAGATCTCCTTGACGACCGCCATTTCGTGGGTGATGATAACGACCGTGATGCCGAGGGTTTCATTCAGGTGCTTGAGCAGCTGCAAGATCGACTTGGTGGTCTGCGGGTCGAGTGCCGAGGTAGCCTCGTCGCAGAGCAGCACATTCGGGTCGTTGGCCAGTGCGCGAGCGATTGCTACACGCTGTTTCTGACCGCCGGACAGCTGCTTGGGGTACGCCTCCGCCTTATCACCGATGCCGACCAGATCAAGCAGGCGCTGTACCTTTTCCGCAATCTGCTGCTTGGAAAGGCCGCTGCCGCGCAGCGGATACGCTACGTTGCCGGCTACGGTGCGCGAGGGCATCAGGTTAAAGTGCTGGAAGATCATACCGATCTTCTTGCGGGCCTGCCGCAGCTCCTTTGCCGAGAGCGACAGCATATCCTGACCATCTACGATCACCTTGCCGGAGGTCGGCCGCTCGAGCAGATTGATGCAGCGCACCAGCGTCGATTTACCCGCACCGGAAAAACCGATGATGCCGAAGATTTCGCCTTTATCGATGGTGAGCGACACATCCTGCACCGCATGAACGGTTCGCTTGCCGCTCACAAACTCCTTCGAGATATGTGACAATTCTATCAAGAAAATTCCTCCTTATTCCTCTTAAATGCGCAAAAAAGCGGGAAGCTCGCAGCTCCCCGCTTCAGAAAATACAATGAATCCACAAGGACGCGCAGCGTCAGGCAAGCCGGTTCAAAGTAATTTCGTATTCTGTCGGTCAGGCAGCATCTGAGCATAATACAGCATGTTCATACACATTCGACCCGACATTCGTGCGTTTACGATGAACATTTTGCTCGCTCCCTTCCGATTCCCTACTGGATTTGTTGGTTATAGAATAACACGGTTAATCCCCAGTGTCAACCTCGGAATTATAGGAATTTCGTTTTCTGGCGGTTTTGTCAGTTTTGTATAAATCAAGCCAGTAAAATCTATAGGATTTGACTGATATTTTCAGCAGTTTGCTGTAATTCAAAGCGGTCTTCTTGGCAGGCATATTGGGTGTTGTACTTTTTATCGGACTTTACCTGTTATATACTGTATATAACAATTCAATAGAAGGTGATCGCTATGGATAAAAAATTCTACGCACATACCCGCCCAATCAATGAAAACGGCGTTGAGCGCACAGAATATCAGCTTCTCTCCGATCATGAGCACGGTGTTGGCACGCTCTGCGGGCAGTTTGCCGAAGCATTCGGTGCACAAGCTGAAGGTCACGAAGCCGGTGTCCACCACGATGACGGCAAAGCAACCGCCGCATTTCAGCACCGTCTTCTGGATAATGGTCCAAAGGTCGATCATGCAACCGCCGGTGCACAAAACATCATGTTGTCAAACAATCTGCTCTTAGCCGCTTGTGTCATGGGGCATCACAGCGGTTTGCCGGACTTTGGCAGTACAAAAGACCCGCTCGGTGCACCTACTTTCACCGGCAGAATAAAAAAGTGGGGCACTCCCGCTATTCCGCCGCTCGACCCGGATTATCCCATTCCGCCGGTACGCCTGCCGCAGCGTCCGATCACCAGGCCGTCGTTTTCCGAGTCATTCCGCACGCGCATGCTGTACTCCTGTTTGGTGGATGCGGATTATCTGGACACCGAGCAGTTCATACAGGGCGATATGCCGCGCGGCACCGGAGATTCACTTGAAACGCTGCTCACCCGCTTACAGGCCAGGCTAAATAAATGGGACAACCCGACTTCCGAGCTGAACAAGCTGCGTCAGCAGATCTTGCGGGCGTGCGTTTTCGCCGCAGCCAATCCCAAGGGCATTTACACGCTTACGGTTCCGACCGGCGGCGGCAAAACGACCAGTTCTCTCGCATTTGCGCTGCATCATGCCGTTGAGCACGGTATGAAACGTGTGATTTATGTTGTACCGTACACCTCCATCATCGAGCAGAATGCCGATGTTTTCCGCGGTATTTTAGGCGATGAGAACGTACTCGAGCATCACTCCGGTGTACAGTTCGAGAACGATGAGGAAAACGGCAATCCCGATCCCAAGGCACTGGCTGCCGAAAACTGGGACAGCCCGCTCGTTATCACAACCGCCGTTCAGTTTTTCGAGTCGATGTACGCTAACCGTTCCTCACAGTGTCGCAAGCTGCACAATCTGGCGAATAGCGTGATTATTTTCGACGAAGCGCAGATGCTTCCGCTGTGTCACCTGATGCCGTGCGTTGCAGCCATCGGTGCTCTGGTAGAGCAGTTCGGCGCAACCGCTGTGCTGTGTACGGCTACCCAGCCGGTACTCGGCGATTTGATACAGCGATTCGCACCGTCGCACGTGGTTTCCGAGATTTGTCCGGAGATTCCGTTCTATTTTGACAAATTCCGCCGTGTGACATTCCGGCAGATCGGTGTACTCGAGGATGACGTACTCGCTGAGCAGCTGTGCACACATGAGCAGGTTCTCTGCATCGTCAACTCCCGCAAAGCAGCGCAGTCCATTTTCTCGCAATTGCCGAAGGAAGGCAGTTTCCACCTGTCCACACTGATGGTGCCGAAGCATCGCCGTTCGGTGCTCGAGGAAATCCGACGCCGACTGAATGACGGTTTGCCCTGCCGTGTCGTATCGACTTCTCTTGTTGAAGCCGGTGTTGACATAGATTTCCCCTCCGTTTATCGTGAACTGGCGGGTCTGGATTCCATTCTGCAGGCCGCCGGACGCTGCAACCGTGAGGGCAAGCGTGCCGCAGAGGACAGCATCGTTACCATTTTCTGCCGTACGGAGAAGGCTCCGCCACTGTTTGGACAAGCCATCGGTGCGACAAATACTGCGCTGGATAACAATGCCGATCCCGCTTCTCCGCAGACAATGCAGAGCTATTTCAGCGAACTGCGCAAGCTGAACGGTTCCGCGATTGACAAAATCGGCGTGATCGACGCGTTTGAACGCGGACGCGGCGGCTCTCTGTATCCGTTCCGCACGATCGCCGAGAAATTTCACATGATCGACAACGACACACGCACAGTTTATATTCCGTGGAAGGACGGTTCCGAACTCATTGAGCGGCTTTGCAATGGTGCGTGCTCTAAAAAGCTGTATCGGCAGCTTGGGCAGTATGCCGTGCAGGTGTATGATGAGCATTTTCAGGCGCTGTACGACGCCGGTGCACTGCTCCTCGCCGATGAGCGCAACGGACTGGACGACCGTAGCGCTGTGCTGACCGATGCCTCGCTGTACAGTGAAGCGACCGGACTGTCACTCCAGGCCGACAGCGGTCAGGCGCTTTTCGGATAATTTTTCGCGTAAAAAGGAAAACGGGAGAATGTGATAACATTCTCCCGAGTTTCCAAACACTTAATTGACAATATTTCTATCCACACTGATGATTCAGCGACAATTAGACTATATCAAACTCTATGTTTGTTGTCAAATGTCCAAATTTTACATTCTCTCCGTAATACATAATGTACAACGAAATTTGTAATTTACAATGAAAAAACTCTTGACTTTGTAGACGTAAGGGCGTACTATAAAATCAAGATAAGGAAAAATCACTCTATATTTTATTTTGAAAAGGAGGGGAAATATACCAATGTCAATTCAAGTTGAAGTCAGCGGTCCATACGCTCTATTCAGCAGACCCGAAATGAAGACCGAACGCGTCAGCTATGACTGCATGACACCCTCGGCGGCACGTGGACTACTGGAAAGTATTTACTGGCACCCCGGTCTGCGCTGGATCATCGACCGCATTCATGTCTGTGCGCCGATTCACTTCACCAACATCCGCCGAAACGAGGTAAAGGACACCATTAACGCGCGTTCGGTCAAGGCGTGGATTGCAAAACCCAAGGGTGAGCTGTTCCTCGCTGCGTCGGAAAGCATTCAGCAGCGTGCCGCAATAGTACTGCGTGATGTCCACTATGTCATTGAAGCGCACTTTGAAATGACCGACAAGGCTGCGCCGACCGACAATCCCGGCAAGTTTCAGGACATTATGAAACGCCGTCTGCGCCGCGGACAGTGCTACAGCATGCCCTACTTCGGCACACGGGAATTTCCGGTAAAGTTTGAGCTTTGTGAACAACTTCCGCCTTGTCCGGAGGAACTGCTCGGTGAACACGATCTCGGCTGGATGCTGCTTGACATGGATTACAGCGATCCCGCCAATATCACACCGATGTTCTTCCGCGCCAAGCTGGTAGACGGTGTCATGGAGGTTCCCCCGATTCACAGTGCGGAGGTGGTCAAATGATTTTGCAGGCGCTGACGCAATATTACGATGCCCTCAATGCCCGCGGTGAAATTGATGCGCCCGGCTGGGGCAGACCGAAAATCAGTTATGCGCTCCAGCTGCGCGAAAACGGTGAACTCACCCAGGTTATTCCGCTGCTGCATGAAGTGGATGCAGGCAAAAAGAAAGTGCTCCGTCCGCGTGAGGATATTCATCTGCCGGCGGCAGTCAAGCGTTCTTCCGGTGTTGCGTCCAACTTTATGTGGGATAATTCGGCATATCTGCTTGGCATAGACGCAAAAGGCAAACCGGAACGCAGTCTGCAATGCTTTCACGCCGCTGCCGAGCTGCACCACAAGCTGTTAGACACCGTGGACTCTCCTTTCGCACACGCAATTCTCACCTTCTTTGATACATGGCAGCCTGCCGAAGCTGCACAGCACCCTGCTCTTGTCAATGATTACGACAAAATCATTTCCGGTGCCAATCTGGTATTTTATGTGAATAGGCAGTATCCGGCAGATGATCCGGCCATCTGCGCTGCATGGCAGGCGCATTATGACAGTGACTCCGATGCACCCAAACAGCAATGTCTTGTCACCGGCGAACTGGATGAGATTGCCGCCGTTCATCCTGCCATCAAAGGTGTGCGTGATGCGCAGTCCAGCGGCGCCGCACTCGTGTCGTTTAACGCACCCGCCTTCTGTTCCTACGGTCACGAGCAGAACTACAACGCACCTGTTGGCAAGCACGCTGCATTTGCTTATACGACGGCGCTCAATCACCTGCTGGCTGACCGCGAGCATACGCAGTACATCGGCGACACCACTGTCGTTTGCTGGGCGGAGACCGCGGAACCGCAGTATACTGATTTTTTCAGCTGTCTTATGGGCAATAACACGCAAAGCTGGTCGGATAATGACTTATCCGCTGCGCTCAAACACCTTGCAGACAGCGAACCGTGTCAGGAATTAAATCTTGATCCTGACCGTGCATTCTACATTCTCGGTCTGGCACCGAATGCTGCGCGTCTGAGTGTGCGATTCTTCTATAAAAACACGTTTGGTGAATTGATGAAGAACGTCAACGCGCACTATGAACGTCTGGAAATCAAGCGTCCGGCGAAGGCGCCTGCCGGCTTTTTGCCGCTGTGGCAGCTGCTTGCCGAAACCGTCAACCAGAGTGCCCGCGACAAAAAGCCGAGTCCGGTTATGGCCGGTGCGACTGCCCGCGCCGTCTGGAACAATGACCGCTATCCGGCTGCACTGCTGAACGGTGTTATGCTCCGTATCCGCGCAGATTCTGAGATAAACTGGCGGCGTGCCGCAATTATCAAGGCATATTACCTAAAAAACAAGGACAAGGATTGTCCCGAGGAGGTTTTAACTGTGAGCCTGAATGAATCCAGCACCAATATTCCCTATACGCTCGGACGGCTGTTCTCGATATACGAAGCCGTACAGCAGGCAGCAAATCCGGGCATCAACACCACCATCAAGGATCGGTATTTCAACTCTGCCGCTGCAACACCTGCCACGATCTTTCCGATTCTCGGCAATCTGTGCCAGAAGCACCTGCGCAAGTTGGATAAAGGTCTGCAGACGTATTATAACCAGCAGATTTGTAAAATCAAGGATATTCTTAGTGAAACCTATCCAACTCGACTGAGCCTGCCGCAGCAAGGTTCGTTTGACCTCGGCTACTATCACCAGACACAAAAGCGTTACACAAAAAAGGAGGACAAGTAAATGGAACCCATCAAAAACCGCTATGAATTTGTAATCTTTTTCGACGTGGAAAACGGCAATCCGAACGGCGATCCGGATGCGGGCAACATGCCGCGTATCGACCCGGAAACCGGCTACGGTCTGGTGACCGATGTATGCCTCAAGCGCAAAATCCGCAACTATGTAGAGATGGCCAAGGAAGGCGAATCTGGCTACCGCATTTACGTTAAGGACAGTGTGCCGCTCAACCGCAGCGATGCGGAAGCCTGCGCTTATATCGGCGTAGCGCCGGACAAGCTCAAGGATGCAAAGAAGAAGGACGATCAGCTTGACAGCAAGCTGCGTGACTTTATGTGCCAGAATTTCTACGATATTCGCACATTCGGTGCGGTTATGACCACCTTTGTCAAGGGTGCGCTCAACTGCGGACAGGTGCGCGGTCCGGTACAGCTTGGCTTTGCCCGCAGTGTGGATCCCATTGTGCCGCAGGAAGTCACCATCACGCGTGTTGCCATCACCACCGAGGCTGATGCAGAGAAAAAAGGCACCGAAATGGGCCGCAAGTACATCGTACCCTACGGTCTGTACCGTGCGGAGGGCTATGTTTCCGCCAACCTCGCCCGCAAGACGACCGGATTCTCTGAGGCTGACCTTGAACTGCTGTGGACGGCAATCATCAACATGTTCGAGAACGACCATTCGGCTGCTCGCGGCAAGATGGCTGTACGCCAGCTGATTGTGTTCAAGCATGATTCCGAGCTTGGCAACGCACCCTCGCACAAGCTGTTTGATCTGGTTCATGCCGAGCACAACGAAGACGTGATTGCGCCGCGTGCGTACACGGACTACACCATCACGGTTGACGAAGCCAACCTGCCGGCCGGCGTGACCTGCAAGGTACTGGGGTAATCTACGCCGAGGAGGACTTCCTCCAGCTTTCCGGTCTGCAGCATTTCGCATTCTGTCGTCGGCAATGGGCGCTCATCCATGTGGAGCACCAGTGGGCGGAGAATTACCGCACGGTGGACGGCTCGATTCTGCACGAGAAAGCGCACGGCGGCGGCACAGAAAGCCGCGGCGACCTGCTGATTGTTCGTGCCATGCGCATCCATTCGACGGTGCTCGGCGTGTCCGGTGAATGCGATGTGGTGGAATTTCATCGCTCGGAAAACGGCGTTGCCCTGCAGGGACGAGACGGACTGTGGTCACCGTTTCCGGTCGAATACAAGCGCGGCAAGCCCAAGCCGCACGACGCGGACGAGCTGCAGCTGTGCGCTCAGGCGATGTGCCTTGAGGAAATGCTGTGCTGTCAGATTTCCGACGGTGCGTTGTTCTACGGTGAACCGCGCCGACGGACGCCTGTCGAATTTACAGACGAACTGCGGCAGCGTGTACGCGACAGCCTTGCCGAAATGCACGACTATCTGCGCCGCGGCTGCACGCCTAAGGTAAAACCGCAGAAAGGCTGCTCGGCCTGCTCGCTCAAGGAATTGTGTTTGCCCAAGCTGATGAAGGCAAAATCTGTCTCCGGCTACCTGAAAGGAGCGATGGAGGAATGAAAAAGCTGCTTAACACGCTGTTTGTCACCTCCGAGGACGCCTATCTGACACTCGATGGCGAAAATGTTGTCGTCAACCGCGAGAAGCAGGTAACGGCTCGATTTCCGCTCCATGCCCTCGCCGGAATTATCAGCTTCAGCTATGCAGGCGCGTCTCCGGCGCTCATGGGCGCATGCGCAAAACGCGATGTGAGTCTGTCATTCTGTACGCCGAGAGGGCGATTCCTGGCACGAACCTGCGGCGTGAGCAACGGTAATGTACTGCTTCGACGCACACAGTACCGCACGGCGGATGACCCACCACAAGCCTGCCGTATTGCCCGCATGATGGTGTTCGGCAAGATTTACAACGCGCGCTGGAGCATCGAGCGCACCTGCCGCGACCATGCCATGCGCGTGGACACGGAAACGCTCAAAGCCGCCTCCGCCAAGCTGAAAGCGCTGCTGCCGCAGGTGCAGACAGAGACTGATTTAGGCTCTCTGCGCGGACTGGAAGGCGCAGGTGCGGCCATCTATTTCGATGTATTTGACCGGTTGATTCTCAACCACAAAGACGTGTTTTCGTTCACCGGACGCTCGCGCCGTCCGCCGCTCGACCCGTGCAACGCACTGCTGTCGTTCGCCTATTCCCTGCTGGCGAACGACTGCGCCGCTGCGCTGGAAGCCGTCGGACTGGACAGCTATGTCGGTTTTCTGCACACCGACCGTCCGGGCCGGCAGTCTCTTGCCGCCGATTTGATGGAAGAACTGCGGCCGTGCTTTGCAGACCGTTTTGTGCTTTCGGCTGTCAATCTCGGCAGGTTTTCCGCGAAGGATTTTGAGGTGCAGGAGAACGATGCGGTTTATCTCTCAGAGAACGCCCGCAAAACCTTTTTACAGGGCTGGCAGGAGAAAAAGCGCGAGGAAATTCGTCACCCGTACCTTGAGGAAAAGCTGTCTTGGGGTATGGTTCCGTATGCACAGGCCCTGCTGTTGGCGCGCTACTTGCGCGGCGATACGGACGATTATCCGCCGTTTTTGTGGAAATGAGGTCCGAATATGCTGGTTGTGATTACTTACGATGTCAACACCGAAACAGCCGCCGGGCGCAAACGTCTGCGGCAGATTGCCAGGCAGTGTGTCAATTATGGACAGCGTGTGCAAAATTCCGTGTTTGAATGCCTGATTGACGCGGCTCAGTGCCGTATGCTGCAACAGAAGCTGTGCACCATTATGGATGATGAACTGGACAGTCTGCGATTTTACTATCTCGGCAACAAATACGAAAATAAGATTGAGCATTTTGGTGCGAAACGCGGCTATGAGCCGGAAGGCGTGCTTATGGTGTAAGGCGGTGCGAAGTGCAAGCAAACCGAAAAGCGTCGGCGCTTCGCACCGTAATTTCTGATAGATTATATACAATAGTTTTATCGGATGTCAAATTTGCAATTGTGTTTCGCACGAATCTATGCAAAACTGTTATTGTAATTGTTTATTTTGCAAAAATCATTGGGAATAGTCTTGGTGATTTTTGCTGTCGCTCCCTTCGCGGGAGCGTGGATTGAAATACCACCGCATTGCCGACCATTTTCTCGGTCCACAGGTCGCTCCCTTCGCGGGAGCGTGGATTGAAATACCGGTGCCGCTGTCGCTCTCGCCGCCGATCATGGTCGCTCCCTTCGCGGGAGCGTGGATTGAAATCACAGTGTTATCCACAAGCATACAATATCTTGTGTCGCTCCCTTCGCGGGAGCGTGGATTGAAATTGAATGGTGTAGATGTCGGCACCGTGGCGGCGCAGGGTCGCTCCCTTCGCGGGAGCGTGGATTGAAATGGGAATCCCGTGACCGCCTCGATGCGGTTGTACTGTCGCTCCCTTCGCGGGAGCGTGGATTGAAATGACAGTCCGCACCGCAAGCCGCGGCCGAGCAAGCGGTCGCTCCCTTCGCGGGAGCGTGGATTGAAATCTTGCTCTGTGCGAGCTGAATGAAGAAGTAATCCGTCGCTCCCTTCGCGGGAGCGTGGATTGAAATGCTGCAGTGGATGAGATGGAAGTGGGGCGGGATGTCGCTCCCTTCGCGGGAGCGTGGATTGAAATAATGTCTGTCTGTTTATTATGGAGTTTGCGCTCGAGTCGCTCCCTTCGCGGGAGCGTGGATTGAAATAGCACCTCCCACTCGTCCGCGTCTCGTAACTCGCGCGTCGCTCCCTTCGCGGGAGCGTGGATTGAAATATCCGAACGGATACTTTGAGGTAGTCGAAATATGTCGCTCCCTTCGCGGGAGCGTGGATTGAAATGATCTGAACGATAAACGCGTCATTATTCATGGCGGTCGCTCCCTTCGCGGGAGCGTGGATTGAAATTGCTGTTCAGCAGATTGTTAACGACCTGCTGAAGATGTCGCTCCCTTCGCGGGAGCGTGGATTGAAATCGCCGTCAGCCGCTCGAGATTGCATCGACCGACGTCGCTCCCTTCGCGGGAGCGTGGATTGAAATTTCCACCTCCTCTGCTTTCTTTCGCAGCGGCTTGGTCGCTCCCTTCGCGGGAGCGTGGATTGAAATAACTCCGTCCGATCGAGCCGGAAGAAGCGTCTGACGTCGCTCCCTTCGCGGGAGCGTGGATTGAAATACAAATCAAAAACAGATTACCGCCGCAAAGCGTAGAGTCGCTCCCTTCGCGGGAGCGTGGATTGAAATGCGGCGGCGCACAGCGAAAGCGACCGTTTGCAGGCCGTCGCTCCCTTCGCGGGAGCGTGGATTGAAATACATGGCTCACGAAGTACAGGTTGATGGTGGTGTAGTCGCTCCCTTCGCGGGAGCGACGCAGATAGCCGCACCTCCATCCTCCCATCCAACATCGCCAGTCTCCATCCCTTCACGATTTTCCCCAACCCAACCAAAACATTTGCACATGTCATGACACGTGTGCTATAATAACTCCAATACCGCTATTGACAGCGCCGCACAGATTGCTGCGGCGTTTTGCCGGGAAGGAGAAAAATCAAATGAAAGCATACTTTGACAGCATCGAAAAGGAGGTTCCGGAGCAATTACAGCAGGTTTTCCTTAATCGCCGCGATACGGCTGTCATTACGATTGACATGCACGATGGACACCTGTCAACCGACCCGGACTGTCCATGTCCGTCTCCGCGAGGACGCGAGATCATCGAACCGCTCAACCATTTCATGAACGAAGCACGCGCGCTCGGTCTGCCGATCATCCATGTCCGCTCAACGCTGCGTAAGGGCGGCACAGACGAAAAACTGTTTCCGTCTGCGTGGCGCATGGTATTTCCGGTTACGGTCGGTGAGATTCCCAACATCGCAGAGCACGCCATCGAAGGCACACGCTGGAACAGAATGTCCATCGATGTACACGACGAGGACTACATGGTGACGACCAAAAAGCGCCTGAGCGCGTTCTATCCGACCGATCTGGAGCTGCTTCTGCGCAACCTTGGCATCCGCCGCGTGGTGCTCACCGGCTGCATGACCGACTGCTGCGTTATCAACACTGCATTCGATGCCGCAAACCGCGATTTCCGCGTGGTCGTGCCGCGCGACCTGACCCGCGGCTCCGAGCACCTCGAAGAGCCTGCGCTGCGCATGATCTCGCTGCATCTGGGACTTGTCGTGGATTCGGATGCGCTGCTCGATGAGTGGCGTTCGCAAAAGTAATTACTCAAGGCAATACCGCACAATTGAACAAGAGCGATTTGTGAGTAAATCTGCATTCTGACTATGCGTGGTTTTGCGGTAATGCTTTGTGTATTACCGTGAAATCACAACGACGTCAGGGCACAAAATTTCCACAAAGCGCCGCGGCAGTGCGACCGGAGCCTGCACAAGGAGCCGCCGCTTTAATTGTGCGGTATTGCCTTAAAACAAAAGAGAAAACAAGGTGACATAAAATGAAAATCGGCAGAACAGAGAAAATCTGGCTGGCGTCTGTGCTGTTCTTCTGGGTATTCTATAATTTCCCGGGATTCCCCCCCTACGGCAGCGAGACCGCCTGCATCATACACGGTCTGATCAGCTTTGTCGGCACGGTGCTGTCCGTGTATATCGGCTGCAAGCTGACCGAAAAGGAGTATCCTCTGATTGAGGATGAGGAACAGGACGAAACGGCTGAGAATAATACGCCTGCCGCTTCCGAAACGCAAAAAGAATCGGACAAATAAAGGATAACAGAGAAAATGACAACACAGGGTTTACTTTCAGGCAAAACGGTATGGATCGTTTTTGCGGCATATTTTCTATTTTTGATCGCTATCGCACGCTACACCACATGGAAGGAAAAACGTGACGCAGGCAAGGTCGATCTGCAGGGCGGCCGGTTCAAGTGGCCGGTCATGGTCATGACCTATATCGCCTCCTGCATGAGCGTCTGGGTATTTTTCGCAGGCCCGGGCGCGTATTACCGCTACGGACTGGGCTACTTCTTCTCGGAGATGTGCATCTACTCCATGTTCCCGATCATCTGCTACTTCACGATGACCAAGGTATGGCTGGTCAACCAGCAGAAGCACTTCACCACCCCGGCGGATTTCTTCTTCTGCCGCTACAAGTCCAAGGCGCTGACCGTTATCATCGACATTGTTTACATTATCTGCGCCGTGCCGTTTATCTCGGCGGTACTGGTAGCCGGCGGACGTGCAGCTGAGGTAGCCACCGGCGGCGCGGTATCCTCGCAGACGTTTACGCTCATTTGCGGCATTATCATGACGGTATTCGTCATGCTCGGCGGCGTAAAATCCACCGCACTGGCGGATGCTGTACAGGGCTGGTTCTTCATTCTGGCGCTGTGGGCAATTATTTTCGTAACGCTCAAGATCGTATTCAACGGCTCGATCATCGAGGCATTCCAGACCGTCCGCGTGCAGACACCGGACTGGTTCTCCTATCCGGGTCCGATCGGCATATGCACCTATCCGTCGCGCGTCAGCTATCCGCTTGCGTGTGCATTCGGCTACACGCTGCTGCTGCCGCAGGTCTTTGTACGCTCCGGCTATTACAGCGCAGGTCTGAAGGACCAGCGTCAGATGGCGTTCCTTGCACCGTTCCTGCAGATCATCGTCTGGGGCGGCACGATGCTCATCGGTCTGGTCGCGCTGGCTGCCATGCCTGACCTTACCAGCTCGGAAACCGAACTGGTTATCCCGTATATGTGCAACATCATCGCGGGCACGCACGGTCTGCTCGCGCAGATTCTGATGATCGTGTTCCTCATCGGCGTACTGGCGGTCGGTCTGTCCACCGCAAATGCGCTGCTGATGGTCATGTCCTCTATCATCTACAAGGACCTGCTGGTCGGTATCGGTCACTGCAAATTCAAGGCATCCGAAACCTCGGTTATCCGCGTGGTAATTCTGCTGTTCGGTGCCGTAACGGTTGCCGTATCGCTCATGCACTGGGAATACGTCTACAATCTGATGATTTTCGCGGATTCTCTGGTCGAATCGCTGTTCCCGGCGCTGGTATTCGGCATTTACTGCAAGTGGGCGACCCGAAAAGCCGCTATCACCTCGATTTCGGTCGGTGCGATCATCATCTGCCTGACCTTCTTCATCTGGGATCTCGGCTATGTGTGGTACGGCACGATCGGTCTGGCGACCGCGTTCGTGCTGATGTATGTGGTCTCTAAGCTGACAAAGGACGACCCGAAGGACAGCGAGGACTTTTACGAGGCGCTTGACTCCGGTCACAGACGCTTCATGCGCATCAAAGCAAAAATCAAGTAACGGCAGGAGGGCGAAATCCTATGCTACGATTTACGCTCAATGGCACACAAATTGAAATAGAAGACGGCGAAAACCGCACATTGCTCGAATATCTCCGCAATGTAAAGTGCATGAAGGGCACAAAAGAAGCCTGCAGCACCGGTCACTGCGGCGCGTGCAGCGTCCTCGTGGACGGCAGGCTGACGCGCTCATGCGTGACGCTCGTGCGCCGACTGGACGGCAAAACCGTTGAGACCATTGAAAACGCACCGAACGACACCATGCTGCAGGTGATTCAGCACTCGTTTCTCGATGTCGGCGCCGTGCAGTGCGGCTTCTGCACACCGGGCATGGTGATGGCGACAAAGGCGCTGCTGCTGCACCATCCGGCCCCGACCGAGCCGGAAATCTGCGACGGGCTGAAAAACAACTACTGCCGCTGCACCGGCTACGTCAAAATTATCGAGGCGGTCAAGCTGGCAGCGGCGCGGCTGCGCGGGGAAGATCCGGATATCGACAGCTTCCGCAGCCACGAAAGCACGGTTATTGTGGTTGGTGAAAATCAGGTCGTGCCCGAAATCACCGGTTCCGCGGTCGGTAAGTCGGTCTGGGATGTGGACGGCATGGACAAGACCGGCGGCAAACTGAAATTTTGCGACGACTACACCGCGGAGGACATCGGCGCGGATACCCTGCTGCACGGTGCATTTGTCTGGGCGCCGGCGCCGCACGCAAGGATCAACGCGGTGGACTACTCCGCCGCCGAACAGGCGGAAGGTGTGGTGCGCATCGTGACGGCGGCTGACGTGCCCGGCATGAACAAGGTCGGCACATGGACGCCGGAGCAGCCGGTCTTTTGCACGGATGAGGTGCGGTTTCTCGGTGACCATCTGGCGCTGGTTGTCGCGGATACGGTGGCGCACGCGAGAGCGGCCGTCAAGCTGGTCAAAATCGACTATGAAGAACTGCCCGGTATCTACACCATGGCGGACGGCTACCGCAAAAACAGCTTCATCGTGCACACCGGCCGCGTCAGCGGCGATGTGGAGCAGGCAAAGCAGCAAACGGACATTGTCAAGCTCAACGTCTCCAAGGATATTGAGCCGCAGGAGCACGCCTGCATGGAGCCTGTTTCGGCTATCGGCATGGTGCAGGACGGCAAAACGATCCTCTATTCCTGCACACAGGCGCCGTTCGAAATCCGCAGTATGCTGGCAAAGATTCTGGACAAGCCGGAGGAGGATATCCGCGTTATCGTGACGCCGCTCGGCGGCGGCTTCGGTAAAAAATGCGACTCATTTCTTGAAGCACCGGCGGTTGTTGCCGCTCACGCCTGCGGCAAGCCGGTCAAGATTACGCTGACGCGCAAGGAGGATTTGATCCTCACCACCAAACGCCACGGCTACCATACGGATTACGAGATCGGCTTCACGCCGGACGGCAAGTTCCAGTATCTGGACTGCCGCATGTTCTCGGACGGCGGACCGTACGAGTGCGAAAGCTACGGCACGCTGATGACCGGCGCGCTGATGAGCGGCGGGCCGTACATCATTCCCAATGTCAAGGTGGAAGGCTCAGCGATTCGCAATAATAACTTGCAGGGCGGTGCGTTCCGCGGCTACGGTATCAATCAGGCGGCGATCTCCATTGAAACTGCGATGGACATGATGGCGGAAAAGCTGGATATCGACCCGTTCGAGCTGCGCCGGCGCAATGCCGTCTATCCGGGTGCGACCTCGGTCGGCGGTGAGGTGCTCAAATACAGCATGGGTATGATGGATACCATCAACCAGTGCGAAAAAAGTTTGCGAAAAGCACTCAAGGAATACGAAGGACAGTATCCCAAGGGCAGCAAGGTGCTCGGCTGGGGCATGGCCTCGGGATTCAAGAATGTAGGCGTCGGCAAGGGTATTTTCACCGATGACGGTGCGTGCAGGCTGATTCTGCAGGGTGACGGCCACCTGCACATGATCGTTTCCGGCACGGATATGGGACAGGGCTTCCGCACTGCCATGACGCAGATCGCGGCGGAAACGCTCGGCATGGATATCGCGGATATTTACATCACCAACGGCGACACCGAGCTGACCATCCCGACCGGCGAATCGGTTTCCGAGCGGCAGACGCTGTGCGGCGGCCGGGCGGTGTATGAGGCGTGCGTCAAGCTCAAGCAGGATTTAGACAGCCGTCCGTGGCGGCCGGGCGAGGAACGCCGCGCGGAATACTATTATGCATCCGACCCGTGCTTCGCCATCGGTGATTTTGAGGGTGCAAAGCAGCGCGGTGCAAAATACCGCAATTTTCCGGCGTATGCGTATGCCACGCAGGCCGCCATTGTCGAGGTGGACAAAGAAACCGGCAAGGTCCGGCTGCTCAAGATCATCGCGGCGCACGATGTCGGCCGCGCCATCAATCCGCATATCATCGAGGGTCAGATGCACGGCTCGTGCTCGATGGGACAGGGCTATGCACTGACCGAGGGATATCCGACGAAAAACGGCTATCCGGTCAAGACGCTGTACCGTCAGCTGGGTCTGCCGCGTGCCGAGGATACGCCGGATTACGAGATTATTTTAATCGAGGACCCGGAGCCGCAGGGCCCGTTCGGCGCGAAAGGCATTTCCGAGGTTGCGACCGTGCCCGTCACACCGGCGATTCTCAACGCTGTGTCGCGTGCCATCGGCGTGCGCATCAATAAGGTGCCCGCCACACCCGAAGTCGTGCGCGAAGCCATCCGCACCGGCAAGTGTGAGGTGCCAACCATGGAGCAGCAGCTTCAGGCGCTCGAAAAGGATTGCGAATGTCACCGTCCGTCGGACGGTGTGCAGTGAAATTTCTTGTCGTTGTTTACAATGACAGTCGAAACAGCATCACCACCTATAGCGCAAAGACCCGGAATCTTTTTCGGAAGATTCCGGGTCTTTGCCGTTTTCACTTATTTTCCGTCTGTTTTTTTACCGCCTCTGCGATTTTACGATACTCCGGCACATCCACGCCGTACTGCTCCGCCAGACACACAACCTGATAAATCAAACCATCCACCTCGGACTGCTTGCCGGCTTCCATATCGCGTTGCATAGAGGTAGACGCGGTCGGTGCAAGCGCATCCAGAATGCGCAGGTTGCGCTCGACCAGCTCCCCCGGCCTGCTCTCCAGCGGAATACCCATCTTGTCCGCCAGCGCAACGACCTCTTTTATCAGGCGTACAAAGCTGTCGCGCACCTCGCCCGGATGCTGCATTTCCGCAGCTTTCGCGTGATAATACTGTCCGCAGGCCGCATTCGGCGACACATACGCAAATTTGAGCAGCGTGTCGCGCTCGACATACGGAGAATAAACCGGGTCAATTCCGGCGTTTTTGAGGTCAGTCTCGACCTGCTGCAGCACCGGATGATCGGTCTTGTGGCTCGGCAGTCCGTACACGATACGGCAGATCGCACCGTGCTTCTGAATGACGCCCGGCGCAATCCTGTTGGCCGAAATGTAGATGCAGCCGTCCGTGACGAGCAGCTCAGGCAGCTCCGCCTGCAGGGCACGGCCCGTGCCGTAGATGTTGAGCACCGGAATAACTACCGTGTCCCTGCCTGCTGCCTTGCGGATGAACGGCACGGTATCCGCGAGAGAGTATCCCTTGACACACACGAAAATCACATCCGGCGCGGGAGCGCCCTGCTCCCGCGCGGCAAGAAAGCCATCCATGTCGATCGCCTTGACCGGAATGCTCTCGCGCTCATTTTCTCCGGATACAAGCGTCAAGCCGTGCTCCTGCAGGACCGCAAGATGCTTTCCGCGTGCAATAAGTGTGGTATCCGCACCGGATTTGCTCAAATACGCGCCTACCGGTCCGCCAACGCCACCGGCACCGATAATCATATAACGCAGCTTCATCCTCTGTTCCTCCGATTGCTTTTTCTGCATTATAGCACAAAATCGGCAATGTATCCACAAGTCTGTGGATATCTCTGTGAAGCGTGTGATTCTCCGCTTCTGTCATTGCATTTGTTCCCTTTTCACGATATAATGATTTTCATATAACTTTCTCACCTGTCTAATTTGTTCGACAAAATTCGACAGCCTGCAAGGAGGTCATTGCACATGGCTGGCAACCCCCAAAAGAAAAGCACCGGCATCGTCAACGCCGCCATTGGCGCGCTGGCAGTCGTGCTGGCTATATTGATTGTCTGGATGATGAACCTCGTTTCCGGTATTCAGGGCACCGCGCGTATCATCAACTACGCCGGACTCGTGCGCGGCAAGACCCAGCGTATCGTCAAGCTGGAAATCTCCGGTCAGCCACAGGACGGCATGATCGCAGATATTGACGCGTTTATCGACGGACTGCGCTTCGGCAGCGACGAGCTCAGCCTCGTGCGGCTGAACAATGACGCCTTCCAAAGCAAAATGCAGGAGCTGGATGACTATTTTCAAGCACTCAAGCAGGAGATCGGCCGTGTGCGCGCAGTCGGCTCAAATAACACGGACATCATTCCCATCAGCGAAACCTTTTTCGGCATCTGCGACGACGCGACCGGTCTGGCGGAGGCGTACTCGCAGCGCAAGGCAACCTCGCTTTCCGCTCTGGAGAAGTACATCACCGCGGATATCGTCGTGCTCATGCTGCTGATCGGCTACCAGCTGTTTCAGGCGCTGCACACGGCTGCGATGAACCGCGCTCTGCAGCATAAGGTCTATCTGGATGCCGCGACCGGCCTGCCCAACAAGAACAAGTGCGAGGAGCTGCTCGACGATCCGACGCCGCCTGCGCCAGAAACCGGCGTGTGCAGCTTTGACCTGAATAATCTGCGCCGCATCAACAACAGCATGGGCCATGAGGCCGGTGACGCATACATCCGGCGATTTGCGGTCGCGCTGCGTGCGGCCATGCCCGAGAAGCATTTTGTCGGCCGTACAGGCGGCGATGAGTTCCTCGCGATAACGCACGGACCGGATGCCGATGCGCTGCAGAAATTGCTTTCCCATGTCCGTAAACAGCTTGCTGAGGAGTCCCGACAGCATCCGGATACACCGCTCAGCTATGCGGCCGGCTTTGCGCTTGCATCGGATAATCCGGACAGCAATATGCGCGATCTGTTTGACCTTGCGGACAAAAACATGTACATCAACAAAAACCACGTCAAGCGCGAGGAAGCCGCCGCCGAAAAGCGGCTGGATTTTCAGCTGCTGAAGCAGGTCAACCGCCTGCACCGCAGCTTTTCCGACTGCCTGTACTGCGATGCGCGTCTGGACACCTACCGCACCATCCGCGCGTGCGAGAGCTTTTTTCTGGCATCGGACGGCAGCTACACCGGCGCCGTCGAGCAGATTGCCGAGGAACAGGCTGCTAAAAGCGAGCGCAGCCGCGTCCGTTCTGCGCTGCAGCTTGACGTACTGCAGCGCAGCCTGCACAGCGCAGAGGATACCCTCGAACTGCAGTACAACGCGGCCGAGGAAAGCCGCTACAGCCGTTTGACCGTTCTTCCGATTGACTGGGACGAAGCCGGTGTGCTGCACCACTTTATCCTCGCGTTCGAGACCATCCGGCTGAACGCCGACCAAGCCATCGACCCGAAGGAGCAGCTGACGCTGTACTACGAGCAGCTAAAGCAGTCTATCCTTGAGAACGACAGCTATGTGGACGCGCTGCTCGATATGGCGGGCACAATCTACACGGTAAACCTCACGCGCGACACCCTCGAGCGCAACATTTCACCTGCGGGCAAGAGTGATTCGGACCGGGCGCTGTTCCTCGACTACCCGCTTCCCTGCTCCTACCGCGACTACTGCGACGAGTACCGCAAGCGCGTCACACCGGCAACACTCGGCAGCTACCGCACGGCAGATACCAGTGCCCGTCTGCTCAAGCGCTTTGCCGCCGGTGAAAAACACATCACGGTGGAGTACTGCGTGCAGGAGGATGACGGCGCTATCCGCTGGGTACAGAAAACCGTGCTGATGACGCAGACCACCATGTTTGATCCGGAAATCAATGCCGAAATGCCGATGGTCACGGCGATTATCCTGCTGCAGGATACCTCGCAGATGCACGCCCGCGACGAGCAAGAGAACGCCCGTCTGCAGGCCGCCTTCGATGAAATGCGTATTGCGAACCGCACCAAAACCGAATTTCTCTCGCGCATGAGTCACGATATCCGCACACCGCTCAACGGCATTATCGGTCTGCTGCAGGTGGACGAAACCCACTTTGATGACAAGGCGCTGCTGCTGGAAAATCACAAAAAAATGCAGATTTCCGCCAATCACTTGCTGTCGCTCATCAACGATGTGCTGCAGATGAGCAAGCTGGAGGAGGGCACGACCGTCCTCACGCACGAGCGCATCAGTCTGGTGGAGCTGACCCGCGATATCATTACCATTATCATCGGCCGCGCCGAAGAAGCCGGCATTGAGTGGGAGTACGAAAAGGACAAATCCATCATTCCGTACCCGTATATTTACGGCAGTCCGCTGCATCTGCGGCAGATTTTCCTCAATATTTACAGCAACTGCATCAAATACAACCGTCCCGGCGGTAAAATCACCACCCATACGGACTCGCTCGGTGAACAGGACGGCAAATGCACCTATCGCTGGACGATTTCGGATACGGGTATCGGCATGAGTCCGGACTTTGTTGACCATATTTTTGAACCGTTCACGCAGGAAAAGCAGGACGCGCGCAGCTATTATCACGGCACCGGTCTCGGCATGACCATCACCAAGGAGCTTGTTGACCGGATGGGCGGCTCGATTACGGTCACGAGCCAGCTTGGTGTCGGCTCCACCTTTGTAATCACTTTGCCGTTTGAAATTGCACCGTCTCCCGAGCAGACACCGGACGCACATACCGCGCCGGATATCAGCATTGCAGGCTGCAGGCTGCTGCTCGTCGAGGACAATGCGCTCAACGCCGAAATCGCACAGATTCTGCTGACCGACGAAGGAGCGACCGTAACCGTCGTCACGGATGGCAAACAGGCTGTGGAGATCGTGCAGAACAATCCACCGGACACATTCGACGCGGTTCTCATGGATGTGATGATGCCTGTGATGAACGGCATTGACGCTGCGAAGACCATTCGCTCGCTCAACCGACCGGACGCGAAAACGCTGCCCATCATCGCCATGACCGCGAACGCCTTTTACGAGGATGCACAGAAGTGCCTCGCCGCAGGCATGAATGCCCATCTGGCAAAGCCGCTGCAGATAAAGAAGGTCAAGCAGACGATCGCCGAATGGGTGAAAAATAACCGAACTGCAAAAAAGGACGCATAAAGCGTCCTTTTTGAGGCTGTCAAAAAACTATCGTTTTTCGAGCAGCCTCTCGCTCGAAACCACGCTTTCGAGCGAATACTGAAGAAAAACCGCGCCCTGCGGGCACATTTTTTCTTCCCTTGTATAAATTCCGAGATACATGCTCCCGGAATTTATGAATTTGCTTCGCAAATTCTATTTTATGCGTGCTGCCGCACGAAACGTAAAAATTAAAATAATACTTTTTTGACAGACTGAAAGGACGCGTAAAGCGTCCTTTTTCATTCTACGGCTAACGCATCCTCGCTGATTACCGCCCGAATCCCCCATGACGGCACCTTATCCGGATAGGCTTCGCCTTCGAGCATGACAAACGCCGCATCGTACTTCGGACGTTTTTTCGGGTAGATGCCGAGTCCGTCCGTGAAGTACAGCAGGCCGCGCAGATGGCGGAACGCGCCTTCGGCATTTAAGCGGTCAACGTGCTCGAAAACCGGACGAAAATCGGTCGCAGACTGACCGATCAGTTCAAAATGCTCCATATATTCCGCGAGTTCCCGCGCATTTGTCACCTTTTTGTCCGAGCGCAGCTGATCGTCGCACTGCAGAATACGCAGGTTGAAATGCCGGAAAAAGCTGGTGTTCTCCTGCAAAAGCTCATAGGTACGGCTGAGGAATGCGCGCACGAGTTCACCGGAGGTGGACATCGAGGTATCAATGGCAATGACGAAATCCTCTATTTTCCGCACCTCCCGCGTTTCTAACGGCTCGATAAGCGGCATATTTCCGAAATGACGCAGTCCGTAGGCGTAGTAGCCGTAGTCGAACGAATCCGCATCCACCGAGACCTCCTCCCGCAGAGCGGCAAACCGGCGCAGGAACGCGCGGAAATCAGTCGTTTTGCGGGTGGAAACGGCAAGCTGCTCCCGCACAGCCTGACCGCCTTCCGCCTTGTTCGCGAAAACCGTCTCCATCGCGGTCTGCGTCCGTTCGGCCTGCTGCTGCCAGCGGCGCTCCTGCTGATCGTCGTCCTCCTTGTACCACAGCGTGTGCTCGTCTGTCGCAAACACGCGCGTGAGCGTGGCACAGTCATACGAATTCAGCCGCGTGCGGCGAAAGTGGCGATAGACCGCCTCAGCCGTCAGGACCGGCAGCTCGTCCTGCAGTTCACGGTAGATATTCTGCCGCCGAACTGACACCTTTTCCGCCTGCAGGCAGCGGTAATCCAGTGAATCCAGCATGCTTTCGACCGCAATATCGCACGACAGATCCCACAGATCGGCATCGCGTCCGCGTGTCTTTCCGGGATGGCGCAGCAGACAGTGGAACAGCGTGTGCAGATAGGCGCGGTTGACGTTCGCGCGGGAACGCTCGTACTGCTGCGCCAGCCAGGCACCGCTGAAAAACAGCACGCGCGTGTCGGTAGCGAGCGTGGGGGTATCGTAACCGTCTGCCGCAGGCAGCGCCGCCAGCGCGGAATCGAGGAACGGCAGGTTCATGTACAGTTCGGTGCGGGCGGAAAACAGGATTTCGCGTCCGATAGAAATCCAGCGGGAGGACTGCGACATAGAAAACATCACCTCACAGGTTCATCTTGCATCGTAGGGCGGGGTGTCCTACGGATTTATTGATAACTTCTATATATTTATATCATAATTCAAACGATTTGGCGCGTCCCTTGGACTGCGTTTTACCGGCGGCTGACAGCAGAACGGACAGTGCTGCCGTCTGCTCTGCTTCGCGGGCAGACGTGCACGCGGCATCCACATCGGCGGCAGAGAGCACACCGAGCGACAGCAGGAAGGTCAATGCAGCGGTCTCGCCTGCCTTGGCGCAGGACTGCGCCAGATTGCCGCCGTGTGCGCGCAAAACCGTAAGATACTCCGCTTTTGCGGCATCCGAGAGCACAAACGGTACGGCAAGCCGCCGCACGGCTACGCGTGCCGCGACCGAAAAATCGTGCCGCTCGAGCAGTTCGCTCAGGGCAGCATCATACTGCCGAAAATTCAGCACACCGCTGTCAAAGCACTGGCGGTAGCTGTATCCTGCACCGTGAATGCGCCGCTGAAAAATATGCGCCGGACTGAGATCCTCCAGTTCCTCGACGTACTCGGGGAACAGCAACCGCGCGTGCTCATCAAACCGCACATCGAGTTCTCCGGCGTACTCGCCGAGCAGCCTGGGCAGGCAGGTCGGCGCAGACGGTGCGGCGTGCAGGATGACTTCGCGCAGGCTCATGCAGTTCATCAGCGCACCGCCGCCGAATTCGCTGACGGAATCAGTCAGTTCGATGCGTTCAAGATTTCGGCAGTTATAAAATGCATAACTGCCAACACTTTTTGCATCCTTCGGGAGCATAACCGTGCGGATAGCTGCCGCATTGTGCTTCGGCTCCGTGCCGCCGCAGGTGATACGGACAGCGAACGTGTCCTTGCCTGTCAGATCGGGGACCCGCTCGCTGAGTACATACGCGCCGACCTCGGTAACAGGCACACCGTCTATCTCATCCGGCAGACGCACAATATCGTCCTGCGTTTCGCACCGCAAAAGCGCAATGCCGCCGCTCACACTCCGCGAACAGGTCAGCCGCAGTTCGTTTTCGCCCTCGATCACCCGCATTTGCACTCATGTCCTTTCTGCTTTTTCATTCTGCTACCCATTATAGCACAGTGTGCAGAAAAAGACGATACCGTGGTCTTTATTCTCATAATAAGAATTTATAACAGAAATAATATATTGTTTTTCGCAAATTGCGCTTGACAATCCACTGTTTTGCGAATATACTGTGACCATACCAAGTAAACCAACACAAACCAATGACGAAGACGAGTAGCAGGGAGACCGAACCTCCAAGAGAGCCGCAGGCGGTGTGATTGCGGCAGGCAAGGACCGTGTGAATGGACTTCAGCAGGGCAAGGCGAACGGCTTCGGCCAAGTAACTGCGACGGGGACTCCGCCCGTTATCAGGGGAGCGCGCATTGTTTGATGTGTGAGCAGAGTGGACGCAGTTTGCGTCAATCTGGGTGGTACCGCAAGAGCGTATTCGCTCCTGTCCCAAGAGAAATCTGGGACAGGAGCTTTTTATTTTGTAAAACAAATTGAGAATTGAAAATGGAGAATTGAGAATTGTGGTATCGCGCAAAGCGCGATGATTTAATAAACGCGCTCTGCGCGTCACATTCATTTTCCATTATCCATTATCAATTCTCCATTACTGCAAAGGAGTAATCACCATGGCTAAGATCCCCCACAGACTTTATTTGACCGAAGACCAGATGCCCAAGCAGTGGTACAACCTGCGGGCGGACATGAAGGAAAAGCCGGACCCGCTGATTCATCCGGGCACGCGCCAGCCGCTGGCGGAGCAGGATCTGTATCCTATCTTCTGTCAAAAGCTGGCGCACCAGGAGCTGGACAACGACACCCGCTACATTGATATTCCCGAGCCGGTGCTCGATATGTATAAGCTGTACCGTCCGTCTCCGCTGTGCCGCGCGTACAATCTGGAGAAGGCGCTGGACACCCCGGCTAAGATCTACTACAAGTTTGAGGGCAACAACACCTCGGGCAGCCACAAGCTGAATTCCGCGATCGCACAGGCGTACTACGCCAAGGAACAGGGCCTCAAGGGCCTTACCACCGAGACCGGTGCCGGTCAGTGGGGTACTGCACTCTCTGAGGCATGCGCGTACTTCGGACTGGACTTGAAGGTATTCATGGTTAAGGTCTCCTACGAGCAGAAGCCGTTCCGCAAGGCCATCATGCAAACCTTTGACGCGAATGTAACGCCGTCTCCGTCCAATACAACCGAGGCAGGCCGCGCTATTCTGGCACACGATCCGACCACCGGCGGTTCGCTCGGCTGTGCGATTTCTGAGGCCGTAGAAGTGGCTACTACGCACGAGGGCTACCGCTATGTACTCGGCTCCGTGCTCAATCAGGTGCTGCTGCACCAGTCCATCATCGGTCTGGAGAGCAAGCAGGCTATGGAAATGCTCGATGAGTATCCGGATATCGTGATCGGCTGTGCCGGCGGCGGCTCCAACCTCGGCGGCCTGATTTCCCCGTTCATGCAGGATAAGCTGCTCGGCAAGGCCGATCCGCGCATCATCGCGGTGGAACCGGCCTCCTGCCCGTCGCTTACCCGCGGCAAGTATGTTTACGATTTCTGCGATACCGGCCATGTCACGCCGCTGGCCCGCATGTATACGCTCGGCAACGGCTTCATGCCCGCGCCCAACCACGCAGGCGGCCTGCGCTACCACGGCATGAGTCCGATCCTCTCCAAACTGTACCACGACGGTTATATGGAGGCGGTTTCCGTCAAGCAGACCGACGTATTCGACGCGGCAGTTCAGTTCGCCAAGGTGGAGACCATTCTTCCGGCGCCGGAGTCCAGCCACGCCATCCGCGCCGCAATCGACGAAGCGCTCAAGTGCAAGGAGACCGGCGAAGCTAAGACCATCCTGTTCGGTCTGACCGGTACCGGCTACTTTGATATGGCAGCATACGAGGCGTATCACAATGGCACCATGCGCAACCACATTCCCACCGATGAAGAGCTGCAGATCGGCTTCGATACCATTCCGCCGCAGGAATAAAACGCAATATAAGGTATATGGCAGACCTCCAATTTCTCTGCTGTATATAGCCGCCTGTTCCCCCCACAGGCGGCTTTGTTTTGCCGAAAACAGGTTTCCGAAAAAACTTTCAAAAAATCTGAAAATAGTTGTTGACATTAGGCCCCACCCGTGATATTATAATAAGGCAGTCAGCGAGAGCGACAAAGCGAAACGCCGACAGCGAAAGAAAATAGATCTTGTATGCGCCAGTAGCTCAGCTGGATAGAGTGTTTGGCTACGAACCAAAAGGTCGGGGGTTCGAATCCCTTCTGGCGTACCAGATCAACCGGTTATTTCGTAAGAAATGACCGGTTTTTCTTATTTTCTGATATAGGTAAAAATTTTTATTCCGATTTGCGAGAGGCAATATAAAGATGCCGCCGCCATACCGGCATACGAGCCGAATACTTAACTTTAGCCCTAAAAGAAACCCTGTCTGTTCCAACACCAGACAGGGTTTTCTCACTTTTACAGCACTTTTACGCCCGCGTTCTCACACGCCGAAAGGAATTCCGGCGGCAGTCTGCCGTCCGAAATGACGGTATCTACCTCATCGAGACCGCAAATGCGGAATGTACTTCTTCGATCAATTTTAGAGGAATCCAGCAGCACCGCCACATGCTCCGCGCGATGCAGCACAGTCTGCTTGAGCAGCGCCTCCTCCTCGACACCGCAGGCAAAGCCGGTCTCCGGACTGTAGCTCGTCACGCCGAGCAGCAGCAGGTCAAAATGCACGCCCTCCAGTTCCTGAATGCCGCGCACGCCGCACACGCTGTGGCTGAACCGGTTGAGCGTGCCGCCGGGAATGGACACCTTGGGCTTTTCCAGCCGCGCGAGTTCGATCGCACACGTCAATCCGCTCGTGAAGATCAGCATCGGCTCATCCGGCACACAGCGTGCCACGGCGGTTGCCGTGCTGCCGGAATCCAGAAACACCGTGGTATTCGGCCGCAGCAGCGCCGCCGCCTTCTCCGCAATAATCTGCTTTTCCGACGCATTGCGCGCCGTGCGCCTGCCGAACTGGTCGTCCGTGCCGACGACTACCTCGACCGATTTGACGCCGCCGTGCACGCGAACCACTCTTCGCGCCTGATCGAGTACCTTCAGATCGGTTCGCAGCGTCATTTCGGACACCGACGGAAAAGCCTCCTTCAGCTGTACAAAGCTCAGGCTGCCCTCTCGGTTGACCAGTTCGACGATTGCATTGCGGCGTTGTTCCATCGGTTGTTTCCTCCAATTAGTCGTGCTGCTGAAAGTTTGCCAGCAGATATTCCTCTGCCTCCGGGCACCACAGGCCGTTGTGTGCGTCCACAATGTCAGCCAGCGCGGTAAACCGCGCATCCTCCGCACCCTTTGCACGCAGCTCGGTCAGCGCGATGAGCGGCATGGTCAGATGCGTGTATATGAGCTTTTTGCCGCCCGGAATCTTCGGCAGATTGAGCGTAGTCTCGGCTGCCGAATCCAGACCGCCGATATGCGTCACCATAACCGCCGGATCGATGCGGCCGGATGCGGTCAGCTCGAGCGATTCGATCATATCCGCGGTGTTGCCGCCGGTCGTGCCCATAACATGCGTGGAATTATAGTGTACATCATAAAAGTTCATCTTGGCAGAGAACTGCTTGTCGGTCGGGCCCGCGAAGAAGTTCAGACAGCCATCGCGGCCGAGCACCGCGCTGCAAAGCTCAACAACCGCCGCAACCGGCGCGTAGCAGAATACATCATCAAAACCGGTGCCGCCGGTCATTTCGCGCAGCTCTGCCGCCGGATTCTCCATCTTGCCGGTGTTGACAAAGTGCAGGTCGATGCCGTCCTTCTCCTTGACCTCGGCAGGCGGGAACAGCGCCTCAGCGCGTGCCAGACGGTCCTCGTTCACATCGGTCACAACGACCATGGACGGACGGACGTCACGGTGCAGCGCATACGTCAGCGCACCCAGGCCCATCGGACCGGCACCTGCCATGATGGCCAGCTTGCCGCCCTTTTTAATACCCATTTCGTGGTGATAAACACCCATCTTGGTGTGATAAGCGGCGTTGAACGCACCGATTGAGCAGCTCATCGGCTCGGCAAGAGACGCCTCGTAGTAGGCACGCCCCTTGTACTCGAGCAGGCAGCCAAGTTCCATAACCTCAGCCGGAATGATGCAGTAGGTCGCATCGCCGCCGAAGAACTCGTAGGAATAGCCGGGGCTCCACATCGTGCCCTTGTAGTTGAGCGCCGGCTGCAGCGTGAACTTCATGCCCGGCTTGAACTTATCCTGATGCTTCGCGCCAACCTTGACGATATCGCCCGCAAACTCGTGACCCATGATGGCCGGATGCTCGGCAACATCGGAATGCACGCGCTTGTGCTCGGTACCAAGGATTGCGCACTTGTAGGTGGACATGCAGATGCTGTCGGATACGACCTTGACCAGAATCTCATCATCGCGGATTTCCGGCAGCTCAAAGGTATCCAGACGCAGATCATTCGCAGCATGCAGACGTACAGCCCTTGCTTTCATAATAATAACTCTCCTTTATCACTTAGGCAATAGATTTCAACAATTACAGCTTGGAAAAACGTACTTTCGGAAGCAGCTCCTCGATAACCGAGCGCTCGGCGGCCTGTGTGCCGCTGCACATGACATTCGCGGCTCCGGTTGCAGTCGAGAGACGGACAGCGTCCTCCTCGCTCATATCCTGCGACTCGGCATACGCCAGCGCGGCCACCACGCTGTCACCCGCACCGACCGTACTGCCGACCGGAACCTTGAGTCCCTCAGCATAAATCGTGCTGCCCTTGCGCAGATACAGCGCGCCGCGTCCGCCCAGCGAGATAACCACCCGTTCGATGCCGCTCTCCAGCAGCTTTTGACCCTCTGCAGTCAACTCTTCGATGGTTTCCAGTTTTTTGCCCGCCAGACGCGACAGCTCATCATCATTCGGCTTGATGAGGTACGGCGCGGCCTTTAAGCCTTCTGCCAGTAAAGCGCCGTCCGCATCGAGGAACACCCGCGCACCTGCTTTTTTGCATGCGCTCGTCCATACGCGGTAGGTGTCCTGCGGTGCGCCCTTCGGCAGACTGCCCGCCAGCACCACGATGTCGCCTGCGTGCACCTCAGCCAGAAGATCGTTCAGCAGCGCATCTAAATCTGCGTCCGTGACGGTCAGACCCGGCTCGTTGATGTCGGTATTCGTGTGGCCGACCCGGTCAATGATTTTGATATTCGTGCGGGTCTGCCCCTCAACGAACCGGAACTGCGTGGTGAAATTCTCGTTTTCGAGCAGCTTTTCGAGCGTTCTGCCGCTCTCACCACCCAGAATGCCGACTGCGCGGCTGTCTCCGCCAAGTTTGGCAATCACCTTGCTCACGTTGATGCCCTTGCCGCCGGGATCCGTGCGCATTTCCGTGATGCGGTTGACCGTGTCAAGCGCCATACCCGGAATTTCTACCGTTTTATCCAATGCGGGGTTGAGTGTTACCGTATAGATCATGGAATGACCCCTTTCAGATATTTGAAACTGTTGAAACGAAAGCTATAATTATAATATCAACAACCTGTGCAAGCGTCAATCTGTTATTTCAACAAATAATCACTTTCGTTTTTGTGATGATTCACAAGAGCGCATTCTCTCTGTAAATTCTGTTCTGCGCGCAAAAGGAGCGGCAATGCAGAATATTTTCCGCATTACCGCTCCCTTTTATGCTTAATTTCCGTGTTCTGAGAACAGACGATCCAGCTTTTCTTCCAACAGCTGCACGGCTGCGTCGCGCTGACCGGTCCGCAGGCGCTCGATCAGCTCAGGCTCCTCGATCAGCTGTGCGCTCACCATGCGCATGACCTCCACAGGAATCGGATCATCGGTATCCGGCGCAAGCAGCACAAATGCCCCCATAATCATCTTTCCGGCCTCGTAAACCGGCGGCTGTGCCTGTAAATAGCCGAATCGGCAGTCCGATACCGCCTTTGTCCTGCAATGCAGCAGCAGCGCGAACAGCGGCTTGATATAGGTATCGCCCATGGCTTCCCGTCGGCGCAGCTGCTGCGCCACCAGACGCGATGCGTCCTCATTCGGGCAGAACAGACGGCTTGCCGCGTCAATCAGGCCCTGCCGCGAAACCGGTTTGCACACAGTCCGGATGCATAAATGATCGAGCATCTGCACCATCGAGCGCGTGAGGCGATAGGTGTAGCGCAGGCCGCCTTCGGCCGTCGAGGCGGCAGACGGCTCTGCCGGTGTGCCGGTCCGCACGGTGCCGTTCAGCCGCTGCACCGCATCCCGCAGAAGGGCGCGGTCCGGCTCAAGCAGCGCGGGATTGACCGTAATCGACGGATACGCCAGCTCGAGCGGCACGGTTGCAATCACAAGGTCGATGCCGCGGCTGTGCAGCTGCTCCGGATCGAGTTCACGCACCGAGCAGCAGCCGTCCACCTTGATGGTCGGGAATTCGCCCTCGATACGCGAAGCCAGAAATCGACTCGAACTCATACCCAGCGGGCACGCAACCACCACGCGGGCGGCCTGCCGCAGTGCGCCGTTCTGCTCGAGCACCGCGCCAAAGTGCATGGCAAGGTATGCCGCTTCGCTGTCTGGAATGTGCGGCAAAGCCAGTTCCATCTCGACGGTGTCGCATGCGGCGCGTGTTGCCGCCCACAGCTGCGGATATTCACGCTGAATCGTGTCCAGCTGCGGATTATCCATGTAAATCTGCTCACGCACGCGCAGCAGCATCGGCCGTAAATGCGTAAACAGGTTGTCTCTTAACGATACATAGCCCGAGAAATCCACGCGCATCGCGCGTTCTACCTCGCTGATCAGCCGTCCGGTCAGATGGCGCAGGTACATCTCGCCGACTCCCCATTTTTCGCCATCGTCACCGGTGATATACGCTGCCAGATACTGCTCTAAATACTGCACTTCCTCGGTCGGCAGCGTCAGGCCGAACGCCTGTCCCAAAGCTGCCCCTAACCGCTGTGCGGCGTTTTCCGGCGGATGAACTGCGGCAGACGAACCGCCCTGTTCGCGCAGCTGCTGCATCGCCAGCGTGCAGTGGATGGCAAGCGTCAGGAAGCCCGCATCCGGCAGACGGAGCTTCTCCTTCTGCTCAAACTGCTGCAGCACCTGCCATACCCGCTCAGCGATTTTCGTATTCAGCAGCGCGGCAAATGCGCCGTCTGCAGCAAAATTGCCGCGCAGCACCGCCTGCAGCTCTTCTTCGGTCAGGCTGCTCTGCAGCAGCGCGGCAGCGGCGCGGCGGCAGGACAGCTTTTCGCCCTTGAGCCATACGCCCACACCGGGTCGGCGGTGCAGCGTCACCGCATACGAGGATACCCACTGCCCGATTTCGTCCAGATCGGCGGCCAGTGTGCTCTCGGAGACGAGCAGCTCCCGCGCCAGTGCTGCGGTTTTCATCGGCTCACGCGCCTGCAGCAGCATACCGAGTAGCTTTTGCCGCCGCTGACGGCGCGGCAGCTCCGCGTAGACTGTGCTGCCGTTCAGCAGCGCGCGCATTTGCTCCCGGCGTGCGGGCGGCTCGTCCAGCAGCAGTCCCTGTCCCGGACTGCGTACAAAGCGATAGCCTGCCGCGGCAATCCATTGCTCCACACTCGGCAGCTCACGCAGCACCGTGCGGCGGCTCACGCCGATGCTCTCCGCGAGCATCGCCGCCGTCACCCAGCCCTGCGGCAGCGTCAGCAGACGGTTGATTAACTTTTGCCCGTTCGCAGTCAGCGAAGGCAGGGTTTCAGACATCGGGATGGCTCCTTTCTATAAAATCCAACAGGTTTAGAATGGAAAATGAATGTCACTGTCAGCATAGTGCATTCATTTGTAAATTCATTTGCAATCGTGTATACGTTAATTCTCCCTTTTCCATTCTCAATTACTTATCTCTATGATACCACATTCTAAAATGACAGCACAAGTGACACTGTTCCGTATCCTGCGTTTTTTGTCACCATCTTCCGGTGACACAACTCCGACAACCCGCTCTGCTGTCACCTCCGTTATGTGCAGACTGCACAAGCAACCATCCTTCCCCCTGCGCGTTTTCGACAGTCTTACGACATTTGTCACCATTCGCCGGTGACATCAGTCACTATAGTTTCCCTTGTCAGACCCGGATTCCGCCTGTACAATATAGTCAAACGAAACGAAAGCGACTCCCCGAATCCCGCAAGTCATGCGGCAACACAGATAAGGAGTTGAAAAGCTATGAAAAACGCAATTTCCCGTTTTGGCAAGTTTTTGAGCGGCATGGTCATGCCGAACATCGGTGCATTTATTGCATGGGGCTTCCTCACAGCGCTATTCATCGAAAAGGGCTGGTTCCCGAACGAACGGCTCAGCTCGATGGTCTCACCGATGCTGAGCTACCTGCTGCCCATTCTCATCGCCGGTCAGGGCGGCTATATGGTCGCAAAGGAACGCGGCCGCGTCATTGCCTGCATCGCCGTTATCGGCTGCATCTGCGGCTCGGACTACACCATGCTGATGGGTGCGATGGTGATGGGCCCGCTGGCAGGCTGGGTCATCAAGCAGTTTGACAACCGCGTGGAGGAGCACATTCCCGCCGGTTTTGAAATGCTGGTCCACAATTTCTCCATCGGCATCCTCGGCATGCTGCTGGCGATCCTCGGCTACTACGTTATCGGCCCGTTTATGACCGCCATTCTCACCGTACTTACCGCAGGCGTTGATTTTCTGGTCAGCCACAGCCTGCTGCCGCTGGTTTCCATCTTTATTGAACCGGCAAAGGTGCTGTTCCTGAACAACGCCATCAACCACGGTATTTTCAACCCAATTGGCGTCAGCCAGGCCGCAGAGGCCGGCCGCTCCATCATGTACATGCTCGAGACCAATCCCGGTCCCGGTCTGGGCGTTCTGCTGGCGTACTGCCTGTTCTGCAAGGACAAGACCACACGTCAGTCCGCTCCCGGCGCGGTTGTCATTCACCTGCTCGGCGGTATCCACGAGATCTACTTCCCGTACATTCTGATGAATCCGATCATCATTCTGGCTCCGATCGCGGGCAACTTCTGCGCGATCCTGTTCTACACCATGACCGGTACCGGTCTGTCCGGCCCGGCATCCCCCGGTTCGATCATTGCCTACATGGCGATGGCGCCGCGTGACTCCGTTCTGACGGTATTTATCGGCGTTGTCCTTGCAGCTGCCGTATCGTTTGTACTCTCGTCTGTCATTCTCAAAGCAACTTCCGGCAATGCGCAGAACCTCAGCGAAGCGCAGGCCAAAATGCAGGACATGAAGGCGCAGGCCAAGGGTGAAGCACCCGCAGCCATCGAATCCGCACCGATAAACGCCGGTGACGTTCACAAGATCGTCTTTTCGTGCGACGCAGGCATGGGGTCGAGCGCGATGGGCGCGACCAAGTTCCACAACCGCATCAAGGCCGAGCGTCCGGAGCTGATCGTCACCAACTCCAGTGTAGATAACGTACCTGCTGACGCAGATATCGTTGTCTGCCAGCGTGTTCTCGCCGAGCGTGCCCGCAGGAGTGCACCGCAGGCACAGATCATCACGATTGGCAACTTCCTTGCGGACCCGAATCTGGACACCCTGTACCAGACGCTGACCGCTGCACCTGCCGCGAAAGCCGCGGCTCCCGAAACCACTGACGAACCTGCCGCGCAGGATCAGGGCCTTGTAATCCAGGCCGAGGACATTCAGCTTGGCTTACCCTCTGTTGATAAGGAAACCGCGATCCGCGCCGCAGGTGCGCTGCTTGCCAAACGCGGCTATGTCGATGCCGACTACGCCGATGCAATGGTCGAGCGCGAAAAGCTCGTTACCACCTACATGGGCATGGGCGTTGCCATCCCGCACGGCACGAGCGAAAAGAAATCCACTGTCAAAAAGTCCGGCGTTGTCATGCTGCAGTACCCCGACGGCGTAGACTTCGGTGACGAGAAAGCATACCTCATTTTCGGCATTGCCGGTGTCGGTGATGCACACCTTGACCTGCTCGCCCATGTCTGCGAGGTGCTCGAGGACGAGGAGGCGCTTGAAATGATGAAGAAAACCCCGGATATCAAGTTTGTACTGACCCACCTGCAGTAAAAGGAGAGAGTTTTATGAAACAGTTTACCATCACCATTCAGGATAAGGAAGGCCTGCACGCCCGTCCGGCCGGTCTGCTGAGCAAGGCCGCCAAGGGATTCCAGTGCGCGGTAACGCTCACCAAGGGCGAAAAGACCGCTGACCTCAAGAAGATTTTCGCAGTAATGGGTCTGGCCGTCAAGGGCGGCGACAGCATCACTGTTGCCTGCGACGGCGCGGACGAGGACGCTGCAGCGGCTGCGCTCGAGAAGATGTTCGCTGAGATCAAGTAACTGAATTTCGACACAATCAAACCTGAAAAACCAGGAGAGGGATAACCTCTCCTGGTTTTTCCTGTTCCGAACGCAAAGGGTCTCCCGCCGAATGGCGGGAGACCCTTTCTCATTTTACCGGCTTATTTACCGGTCTTTTCACACAGCTTCTGCATGATAACAGCTACCTGTGCACGGGTGGCCGTGCCCTGCGGGTCAAAACGGTTGCCCGATTTGCCGCTCAGCAGACCAGCCTTCTGCATTCTGGTTACAGCGTCCTTCGCGTAAGCGCGGATGCTTGCGCTGTCGGCAAATGCGGCTGCACTGCCGGTTTCCTCTACCTTAGTGCCGGTGGCGGTCAGATAATTATCCATGATAACCGCAGCCTGCTCACGGGTGATGAGCGCATTCGGATTGAAATGCGAAGCGTCCACGCCGGAAACGATCTTGTTGGCTGCTGCCCAGTTGACGTATGCGTTGTAGTACATTTTGCTGTCTACATCGGCAAACTGGCTCTGGGTGTTGTACGCGGAGATGTCTGCGCCTGCCATACGGCCAAGTACGGTGACAAACATGCCGCGGGTCATGCCCTCGTTCGGGGAGAAGGTGGTTGCGGTCGTGCCGTTGAACAGCGCCTTATCGGTCACATATTCGATGGCATCCTTTGCCCAGTGGCCCGCGATGTCGGTGAAGGTGCTTACCGTACCCTCAACAACCTTGACATTCTTGCCCACGGTGCCGTAGTTGTCGTAATCCACAGAGTAATCGTTGAATACATCATCGGATTCGTAGCCTACTGCATCGGTGAAGGTGCCCTCGTTCCAGTCTGCCAGAGTTGCCCAGATATTGGTATTGCCAGCCTTGATGGAATACGAGTTGATAACCGGAATATCGGTGGACTTCTCTGCAACAGAGGAGTTCAGTACGGTAGTAACGCGAACATACTTTGCACTGCCCAGTGCGGAAATATCAACCGTGTTCTTGCCGTTCTTCAGCTCTGCGGACTGGGAAGCCTTTACGGTCTTGCCGTCGTCCGAGGTCTCAACGGTTGCGGTTGCAGAAGCCGCGCCGGTAATCTCTGCGTTATAGGTAAACTGTGCTGCACTGCCGGTCATTGCGCGCCACTCGGTGGTGTGCGTGCCCTTGGTGACGATATTCTCCGGTGCGTAATCCAGCCATACGACCAGCTTGTCGCTTTCCGGACCCTTTGCAGTCGGATTTGCGTAAATCTGCTTGTTCTCCTCTGCGGTCAGCTTGGTGGTGTAGAAGCGGAGCTGGCCGATGTCGCCCGTCAGCATGGTGTGCGTCTTGCCGCGGCCGCGGCCCGTCAGCAGATGACGGTGGAATGCAAAGCCGGAGTACATGGACTTGCCTTCCCAGTTACGGATCTCAGAATCAAAATTCGGTGCATCGGTGTGACCGCTTGCCTTGGTATCCTCGTAGCTGTCGCCGCCGGTTGCACGATCAAAGCCGCCGGTGTACTGTACCCACTTGCCGAGGGTAACGCCGCCGCCCATATTCTCGTCGTCGTTCCAGAAGTACTCGCCGTTATCGTTGTTAAAGCCAATGCCATAGGTAACCATGCCGGTCTTGCGGACTGCCATGCGGAACAGGTAGTTGGTGCCGTAGCTGATGGAAGCGCCCTTCATCAGCAGCGGGTTGTGGTCCCACTCATCGCCCGTTGCCAGACGATCGATGTTTGCCCAAACCATGCCGGTAACGCCGTTGTCTACCACATAGTTCTTGTTATCCGGAATTTCTACATAATCATCCACGCCGTCCAGAGACAGACCCCAGCTGCCGTTGTACTTAACGAGCGTCGGATTGCCGCGGATGATGCCGTCGTTGCCCTTGCCGGACTTATCCTTTACGATCGGGGTGCCCTGAATGGAACCGAGCACGGCAACGGTCTTCTCTGCCGAGTTGCCGACCTTGACGGTATAGCTGCCGCCTGCCGGTGCCTTGTAGGCAAACTCAACCGTGCGGGTCTCGCCTGCCTTGAGCGCAGTCTTCTGCGAGGTAACGGCTGCGCCGTTGATGTACAGCACTGCCTCTGCGGTGCCGTCCTCATTGCCGATGTTCTGCACATCCGCCTTGGCGTAGATGACATCGCTGGTCGGCTCGCTTACCGTGCCGCTGCCAAGCTGCAGGCGCAGGTTGCTGTAGGCGTAGGTCGCCTTGCGGAAGGTAACATTGACAGTCTTGGTGTAGCTGTCCAGCTTGAGGGTATGCGTGCCGAGTGCGGAAAGCGTCAGCGGTGCGCTCAGCGTTACGGACTCGCCGGGATTCAGACCGACAACGCGCTCCTTGCCGCTCTTGCCGAACTCATACAGCCAGCGGTCGGTGCCGTTGTCCTTGACACACATGGAGGCAGTCGCCAGACCCTTGCCGACATTGGTCACCTTTGCGGATACCGTGACAGTGCCGTTGGACTGAACGGTGTCCGGGGTGATGGAAATATCGCTGTACGCCAGCTTGGCGCCGTCCTTGGACAGCGTAACCGTCTCAAATATCTTCTCGCCGTCGCTGCTCAGGCCCAGATTCTTATAGGTCATCAGACCGTCCTTGACGGTTACTTCGAGCATATCGCCCTTGCCGGTTGCAAGCAGGTTGGGATAGTTGTCATTCAGGCGCTGATCCGGCTTGCCAGTGTCGATCTTGCCGTCGCCGATGCGGGCATCGCCCTGGGTTACATACAGGGTATCCGCGCCGCGCTTCGGGTCAGCAGAAGCATAGCGGGAATACAGATGGGTATGGCCGCTGAACATAATATTTACGTTGCCGTTCTCCACGATGGAAGGAACGTACTTGCGGGTCAGATCATCCTCGAACGGATGGTGCATGGTAACAACGCGGAAGTCAGCCTTCTTGGCATCGTCGGTTGCAAGATCGGCCTTGAGCCAGTCGAGCGACTCGTTTACAACGGCCTTGGTTGCCGCATCCGCCTCGCCGCCTCCTGCGGTGGAGTTCAGCTCAAACAGGGACCACGGGTTGCTGTCCAGCATATCGAAATGCACCGGACCGCAGTCAAACGCTACGTTGCGTCCGGTCTTGTTGGACTTATACTGCTCCTTCTGCACCTTGGTGACATACTCATCAAAGTAGACACCGTAATCGTGGTTGCCGCTGTTGTAGATAACCGGCACATTGTGCAGGAACGAGCCGACATTCTGGAACCAGTACGGGAACTGATCCTTCTGAGAGCCGGTGCCCTCTACCATATCGCCGGTATGCAGGATAAAGTCCGGATCGAACTTTGCGATCACGTCGGAAACCTTAGTTGCCGTTTCAAAGCGATGGCTGTCGCTGACAACCACAAAGCGGATCTCATTCGAATTTTCGGGCAGCGTGCGGAAGTGACCATCCATAGTCTGTCCGTCCTCGGTCTCAACCTTGTAGGTATAGGTCGTACCCGGAGTCAGATCGGTCAGGCGGGCACGATACATGTGCATGCTCTCACCCTTAAACTTTTCGCCCTCCTCTACCGGAACCTCGAGCGTTTTCTTGTCCGCATCGCTCGTACCGTAGGTAATGGTGGACTTCATCGGTTTATCCAGTTCCCAAACGACAACCATGCCGTTTGTTTTCGGGGTCATCAGGTACGGACCCGTCAGGAAGGAGCCGGTATCCGTCCTTCCGATTGCGAAAGCAGTGCTCGGCACCAGTGTTGCCAGCATCACGGCCGACAGCACACCGCTGAGCAGCCGCCGCATACGCGAAGATTTTTTAGCCATTTTCTTTTCTCCTTTCTCTTCACGGTACGGCTGCTG
>ENA-ORTJ01000056-ORTJ01000056.1-human-gut-metagenome-genome-assembly--contig:-NODE-56-length-93193-cov-14.810099_pt1 | contig 93193 bp, 108 predicted proteins | sample MGYA00242069_ERZ509187 | MGnify/ENA primary metagenome ERZ509187 (study PRJEB26280, sample SAMEA2338779) | human gut metagenome | biome: human gut; feature: human-associated habitat; material: faeces... | reverse complement strand
GTAGAGCATGCGGCTGTTAACCGCAGTGTCGTTGGTTCGAGTCCAACAGGGGGAGTTTTTTTATGCCTGTAAACAAGGAATTGTTTACAGGCACTTTTTATATGTTTGTATAAATATCCGTTATATATATCGTAATATTTAACCGAATCAAGTAATCCTCTATAGAATGTTTTCTGATAACAGACTGGAAACTATTTCGAAATCATGCTAGAATGAAATTGGTTTGGTTAAGAAAGAATAATTTATGAGAAAGAAGCAGAAAAATGGAATTATTTGATATCATAGATGAAAACGGAAATCCCACTGGAAAGATCGTAGAACGGAGTATTGCTCACGCAGAAGGAATCCCTCATCGTACTGCTCATATCTGGATCATCCGTCGGAGGAATGAAAAAACAGAGATCCTTCTTCAGAAAAGATCCAGAAACAAGGACTCCTTTCCTGGAAAATTTGATACTTCATCTGCAGGTCACATACAGGCGGGAGATGAACCAATGGAATCGGCATTACGGGAACTGGAAGAAGAACTGGGAATCCATGCAGAATCAGCTGATCTGCAGTTTGCAGGAAAATTCCCCATATCTTTTGCCAGAGAATTTCATGGAAAAATATTCCGGGATGAAGAAATCGCTTTTGTTTATATCTACGATCACCCGGTAGAGATCGATCATCTTACACTTCAAAAGGAAGAAGTAGAAGAGGTACAGTGGTTTGATCTGGAAGAAACGTATCAGCAATGCAGTCAGCACAGAGATAAATTCTGTGTTCCGCTGGGAGGTCTGCAGCTTGTACGTCAATTTATAAAAAGTAACGGCAATACAATAAAGGAGTGAAAGATCATGAGAAAAGATTTCGGAGCAAAGCCTTACACTTATCCACAGCCGGTATTAATGATCGCTACATATGGTGAAGATGGAAAACCGGATGTTATGAATGCAGCCTGGGGAGGAATCAGCGATGATAAGGAAATTTCCATCTGTGTCAGTGAAAATCATAAAACAACTGAAAACATCCTGAAAAAAGGCGCTTTTACAGTAAGTATGGCAGATGTGGAGCATATGACAGCCTGCGACTATGTAGGAATTGTTTCCGGAAACAAAGAGCCGGATAAATTTGTAAAAGCCGGATTTACAGCAGAAAAATCTGAAAAAGTAGATGCACCTATTATCAAAGAGCTTCCAATCTGTATAGAATGTAAGCTGAAAAGCTATGATAAAGACACCTGCCGGCTGATCGGTGAGATCGTAAATGTCAGCGTGGATGAGAGCGTTCTGGATGAAAATGGAAACGTAGATGTTGCAAAAGCAGCACCGATCACTTTTGATCCGTTCAACAATGCATATATCCGTCTTGGCGAAAAAGTCGGCGATGCTTTTAAAGCCGGAACGGCACTGAAATAAATAATATCTACTGAAATACAGAAAGTCTCTTTCACAGGTACAGATAAAAAATTATCTTCTGGAAGAGACTTTCTATTTGTTATAAATATTCTTTAATTCAGAACTCCCAATTCTTTAAAGGCCTGAAAAATCCCGTCCTGATCATTACTCTTTGTTACAAAAGAGAAATGTTTTTGCAGCTCAGAAGGTGCATTTCCCATCAAAACTCCACATCCTACTGCCTCCAGCATTTCCAGATCATTATAATTATCTCCGAATGCAATAGTACTGGTAAGAGGGATTTTTCGAAGATCACAAAGATATTTTACAGCTTCCGCTTTGTTTATGCCGCCAGCCATGATCTCCAGAAGAGAATCGGAAGATCTTGCAATAGATAATTCCGGAAAATATTTGCGAAGAAGTGTTTCTGACGGTGACATATATTCAGAATCGCACATACACAGGATTTTATCTACCATAAGCGTATCTGAGAGAGACTGAAGGGATCCCTCTATAGAGGTAGTTTCCACAACCGTTTCTTCATGGATCACATGAGGGTCTGTCCGGTCTTTTACGATCCAGTCTTCTGAGGTAAAAACATTCCAGGTCACGTGAGGACATTTTTTTTCGATCACATCAATGATTTTGGAAGCGTCGGAAATGCTTATTCCTTTTTCGTAAAGGATATTTTGATCTTCATCCAGGATTAGTGCACCACTGAATGCAATGGTACAACAATGGAAATCATTTTTTTTAATAATAGGACGGATGCCGGAAGGGCTTCGTGCTGAAGAAATAGTAAACAGAACGCCCTGATCTGTCAAAGTATGAATGGCGGAACTGGTCAGCGGAGATACCACATGTTCTGAGGTTAGTAAAGTGCCGTCAATATCGCTGAAAACAGCCTGTGGCTTAAATGAAGATAATGGTTTCATATTCGAGATCCTTTCTGTAAAAGATGAGTATAGGTGTTTCTGTATATAAAATAGCACATAAATAACAAAATAAAAATATATCCAGATTTTATTATGACAAAGCTTTTTTTGGAGCCAGTGCAGTAGATGCCTCTTTTGGAGCATCGGCCACTAGAGAGATCGAAGCAGCTGTGAAACGCTGCGTGTATGCCAATGCAGAGGAAAGCTATCTTCTGGCGGACCATACCAAGTTTGGCAAAAAAATCTCATAAAATATAATGATGTCAGTGAGTACCAGTTGATCTTTACCGATGAAGAATTGGAAACGGAGCAGAAAAACAAAGTGATCCGACAGGGTGGAAGATTTTGTGAATAGCAAAAATACAGAAATCTGTTGACAGAAGATAAATCTGTAGATTATATATAAATATAACAGATTCACGAAAAAACCTCGGATTATTCAGAAAATTCATGCTTGTAGGTGAATATAGGATATGATAACATAAAAAATATTATTTTTGTAAAAACGCAAAAAAGAGGTGCTGACATGCGCTCAATGAGAAAAAATGCATACAGGAGAGCTATATCTTCCTAATGATGATGAGATCATCCAGGATCAGATCAAAAAGCTGGATCGACTTTATGATTTCAATATGACACGTCCCACACAGTTGGATAAAAGAAAAGAAATGCTGAAAGAGATACTACACTATGATATAAGAGTGGAAGGAATGTCCGGCTTTTGAAAAATCAAAAAGAAGCAGGTTGATAGGAACAGGAAAGGATGAGGACCTGTCTGATGCTGAAAGAAAAGAGGATAAATTATGGGAATGAATGAAACACCGTCAGCAGACCGTGTACATATCGGTTTTTTTGGCAGAAGAAATGCAGGAAAATCCAGTATCGTAAATAAGGTGACAGGCCAGGAGCTGGCTGTGGTATCCGATGTAAAGGGAACTACTACAGATCCGGTAAGTAAGGCCATGGAACTACTTCCTATGGGCCCGGTGGTGATCATAGATACACCAGGTATTGATGATGAAGGACATCTTGGAGAACTTCGCGTCCGCAAGGCGAAACAGGTGTTGAACAGAGTGGATGTAGCAGTTCTTGTAGTAGATGCCACTGTGGGAAAAACCAGTGTGGATGAAGAATTGATCCATATTTTTAAAGAGAAGAAGATTCCATATCTGGTTGTTTATAACAAGGCAGATCTGCTGAAAACAAAAGATGGGAACCGGCTTTCTTCAGATAATAACTTAAACCGGAATACCCATGCGGGTGCGGTCAAAGAGAGCAGTGTTAGCCAGAAACAGGATCATGAAAACCAGAACACAGAGCAATCTATTTATGCCAGCGCCGCCACCGGTCAGAATATCTACGAATTGAAAGAAAAGATCGCTTCGCTGGCAGTAACGGATGAACTGAAATTGCGTCTGGTAGGGGATCTCCTTGAACCATCAGATTTTGCGATTCTTGTAGTTCCCATAGATAAAGCTGCACCAAAAGGGCGTCTGATCCTTCCGCAGCAGCAGACGATCCGTGATGTGCTGGAAGCCGGAGCAGCAGCCATCGTGATTAAAGAGGATGAGCTTTCCAATACACTGGAAATCCTGGGGAAAAAACCAAAGCTTGTGATCACAGACAGCCAGGTCTTTGCCAGAGTCAGTGAAGAAACTCCAGAAGACATCTGGCTTACTTCATTCTCTATTCTGTTTGCCAGATTTAAAGGAAATCTAAAGACAGCGGCAGCTGGGGCAGCAGCACTGGACCGGCTGAAAGACGGTGACAAGATCCTGATCTCAGAGGGATGTACCCACCACAGGCAGTGTGATGATATCGGAACAGTCAAGCTTCCACGCTGGATCCGTAATTATACGGGGAAAGAGCTGGAATTTGAGTATTCCTCCGGAAGAGATTTCCCGGAGGATGTGACGAAGTACAGTCTGATCGTGCATTGTGGCGGATGTATGCTTAATGAGAGAGAAATGCGTTACCGTCAGAAATGTGCATTGGATCAGGAGATTCCTATCACCAATTACGGAATTGCCATTGCCTACATGCAGGGAATCCTGAAACGTTGTGTGGAAATGTTCCCGGATGTGAGGAAAGAACTGGAACAGTAATTTTTTTCAGGTGTTTACATTTTTTCCGAAAAATGCTATAGTAGCGATTGTTCATTTTATAAATTTGCAAAAGGTGACGATAAGGAGTTGCAGATACAATGATCGATCAGACACTTTCACAGGCCCTACAGAAAGAAATTCCAATACTTACAGCTCAGATCCGAAGTCTCTATGCAGAATTCGATAAAAAATTTCATCTTAACGGAGCAAAGATCCCTATAACTTTTGGCATGGAGCCGGATTTGCTGGGATCTTATACAAGAGGCAACTGCCACGAAAAAGAGCATTTCCATTTTTCTCTGCTGTTTATCGGCTATGCGGTAAAAAATCCTCTGAAAAAAGAAGACCGACTGGATCTTTACAAACATGAATATGCTCACTATATGCAGTATAATTTTCACATTCCCTCAGAGTATCAGTGGCAGCACGGAACCCACGGAAGTGCCTGGAAATACTGCTGTTCCTTGACTGGTGCGGCACCAACGCCATATTATAAGGCAGGGGAAGCTCTGATGAAACACAACTATGAGAAAAAACTCCGAAGCCCGATCCATGACCGTACTGTAACGGTGCGGGATACTTACAGAAGAGAGCAGCAGCACAGGAATACTCAGAACAGTATTGTACGCTATGAGATCGGAGAGGATGTCAGTCATCCGAAATTCGGAACCGGAAATATTGAGCATGTAGAGCAGCTTCCGGGTTCTGTAAGGCTTCACATCCGTTTTGGAGAAGAGCTGAAAGTGATCGATCAGAAATGGCTTCTTCGGACAAAATATAAAAAGATCTGAATATAGTTTTATAAAAATAGACATCATCCTGGATATCAAAATAGATATCATATGGAGATGTTTATTTTTTTTATATCATTGATACAGTATAAAAAAATTCTCCGGTACAGAAAATCTGTGTTCCGGAGAATTTTAAGTCAGGCGGATATTTGCGATCCGCATTTAGCCAGTTGCCTGATTCGGTTAAAATCAGCTTATATTACTCAGAAACCTTCACAAACTGGCTGTTATAAAGCTTCTGATAGAATCCGCCTTTTGCCATAAGCTCTTCATGGTTTCCCTGCTCGATGATGCTTCCGTCTTTCATGACAAGAATCTCATCTGCATTGCGGATGGTAGAAAGACGGTGTGCAACGATAAAGCTTGTTCGCCCCTGCATCATCCGGTCAAATGCCTCCTGGATCAGCATTTCTGTTCGGGTATCAATACTGGAGGTTGCCTCGTCAAGGATCAGCATTGGCGGCAGACACAGCATGACACGGGTGATGCAGAGAAGCTGCTTTTGTCCCTGGCTTAAACTGTCTTCATAAAGAATGGTATCCAGGCCATTTGGAAGACGGCGGATAAATTCCCAGCTGTGGGACATTTTAGCTGCCTGGATCACTTCCTCATCGGATGCATCCGGCTTTCCGATGCAGATGTTATCACGGACAGTTCCATGCTTGATCCAGGTATCCTGGAGAACCATGCCATAGCTTCCGCGGAGGGCATGTCTGGAAACATCGGTGATAGGGGTTCCGTCCACGGAAATACTTCCACCGGTCACGTCATAGAACCGCATCAGCAGGTTGATAAAAGTTGTCTTGCCACAACCGGTAGGGCCTACGATGGCAATACGTCTGCCTGGTTCTGTATGAAGATTAAAGTTTTTAATGAGAGGTTTGTCCGCTTCGTAGCGGAAGGAAACATTCCGGATATCCACTGCACCTTTTACATCGACAAGAGTTCCGGACGGATCCGGGCTTTCCGGCTCTTCCTCCAGAAGATCAAAGATTCTGGTAGCGCAGGCCAGAGCGTTCTGAAGCTCTGTGATCACGGAGCTGATATCGTTGAAGGGCTTCATATACTGGTTTGCATAAGCCAGCAGTACGGAAAGTCCACCGACAGTCAGATGACCGCCCGGGATCAGAAAGGCACCTGCAAGAGCTACACCTGCGTAAATGATGTTGTTGACACATCGTGTGGACGGGTTGGTGAGGCTGCTGTAAAAAACAGCCTTCTGGCTGGCATCACGGAGTTTTTCATTGATCGCAGCAAAACGTTCGGAAGAACGATTTTCGTAACCAAAGGCCTGAACCACTTTCTGATTTCCGATCATTTCCTCGATCAGTGCAGTCTGACGTCCACGGGCATCACTCTGCGCACGGAACATCTGGAAGGAATGGGAGGAGATGAATTTCGCCACAAAAAAGCTTACAGGTGTCAGGACAATGATCATCAGAGTGATCCACACATTTTTGGAGAACATGAAGAGCAGGGTTCCGATGATGGTGATGATACCGGAAAACAGCTGTGTAAATCCAAGGAGCATACCATCGGAAAGAATATCCGTATCTGCGATGACACGGCTGATGATATCACCGGTGCTGTGTCCGTCCAGGTAGGACAGAGGAAGCTTCTGGATATGGCGGATGGATCTTGCACGGATATCCTGTACTGTGCGGTAGGTCATACGGTTGTTGATGACACTCATGATCCAGGTGGCAATGCCGGAAAATACGATCATGACAAGAATACGGGAAAGATAGAATCCCATTCTTGTAAAATCAACTTCGTGGGCAGCAACGACCTCATCAATGGCATAACCAAAAAGTACGGGAACATACAGCTGCAAAATTACAGTGACTGCTGCCAGGATCACACTTAATACGAGAAGAAAACGGTATTTTCCAATGAAACGTAGTACCTTGAAAAAGGTTGCCATGCTGTTTTTGCTTTTGGCGGTTGTATCTGTTTTACTCATGCCAGGACCTCCTTTCCAGTCGCTTTTTCATATTTGGTACGCTCTTCCGGGAACTGTGAGAAAAAGATCTCACGGTAGGTTTTACAAGTAGAGATCAGCTCCTGATGGGTTCCTTTTCCGGAAAGCTGACCGTCATCCAGTACCAGGATCAGATCGGCCTGGCGGATGCTGGCGGCTCTCTGGGATACCAGGAAGGTGGTTGTTTTTCCACCAAGCTGGTGAAGGGATTTCCGAAGTGCCGCATCTGTGGCAAAATCAAGAGCACTGGCACTGTCATCCAGGATCAGGATCTCTGGTTTTTTCACAAGAGCGCGGGCAATGGTAAGTCTCTGACGTTGGCCACCGGAAAGATTCCGGCCGTTCTGTTCCAGACGGAAATCCAGCTGACCGTCCTTTTTCTCTACGATTTCACGAGCCTGAGCAGTGGTAAGTGCTTCCCACATTTCTTCGTCTGTGGCATCTTCCCGTCCCCAGCTTAAGTTATCGCGGATGGTTCCCTGGAAAAGTGCTGCTTTTTGAGGAACTACGCCGATTTTTTCCCTGAGTTTCTGCCTGGAATAGGTCTGTACATTCTGACCGTCGAGGGTAATGACTCCGGAGGTTGCGTCGTAGAAACGGGCGATCAGATCCACAAGAGTGGATTTACCGCTTCCGGTACCGCCGATGATTCCGATCGTAGAGCCTTTTTTTGCGGAAAAAGTGATATCAGAAAGGCTAGGTGCGCCGGTTCCTGCATAGGAGAAACTTACATGGTCAAAAGCGACTGCATAGTCACTGCTTTCCACAGTCGGTAAGGAAGCTTTGTCCGGGTAAGTCATGGTGGAATCGACTTTCAGGATTCCGGCAACGCGATCCGCACAGGCCATGGATTTGTTCAGGGTGATGATCAGGGACGCAAGCTTGATCAGTTCTACGATCATCTGTGCCATATAGTTGTAAAGAGCAACTATTTCACCCTGCTGCATGTTTCCGAGGTTTACCTGTACACCTGCAGTCCGGATCAGGATTACTGTTGCGATATTGATCAGTACATAAGTTGCAGGATTTAAAAGTGCAGAGATTTTTCCGACAAATTCGTTCAGTCTGGTAAGTGCAAGATTGATTTCGTCAAACTCCGCAACGGCATCAGCTTCACGGCAAAATGCACGGATCACACGGACACCGGTCAGGTTTTCTCTGGTAAGACGGGTGACGGAATCCAGACGTCCCTGTACTTTTTTGAAAAGCGGGATACTTAAAAACATGATCACAAAGACAACCAGGAACAGTACCGGAATGGCAACTGCGAAGATCAGTGCACAGCGCACATTGATGGTAAAAGCCATTACCATAGAGCCTAGAACAATAAACGGGCTTCGAAGAAGAAGACGGAGTCCCATGTTTACTCCGTTCTGTACCTGATTGACATCGTCTGTAAGACGGGTGATCAGCGTGTCAGTGCCAAGGGTGTCCAGCTCCGTATAGGAAAGCTTCTGGATATGGTCAAATACAGCCTGACGCACTTCTGTGGCAAAGCCTACGCTGGCTTTTGCAGCAAAAAACTGTGCAGTAATGCTGACTGCAAGTCCTGCAGCAGCCATCAGTATCAGAATAAAAAACTTCTGAACGATATAGCCGTGGTCATTATTTGCAATTCCCACATCGATGATCTGGGCGATGACGACAGGCACCAGCAGATCAAATACAACTTCCAGAAACTTGAAAAAAGGAGCCAGAACGCTTTCTTTTTTGTAATTTCGAAGATATTTTGCAAGTGTTCGCATTTCTTTTTCTTCCTCCGTTTCCTTATTTTTCTATAATAAACCTCTGTTATTATACTCCTATGGAGATAATACGTATAATATTGTTTTTAATGTATGATAATATAATTTTGCTATTGCCTGGGACGGAAATCTGTGGGATGATAGAAGTATGGTTTTTCGTATAATTGTGTGGGAAAGATATTCATAGTATTTACAAAGCATTGCAGATATAGTATTTATTAACCGAATTAAGAAAGTACTCTGTGGGACAGCGAAAAGCAATAAGCAGTAGATGGGTTTTGCCTGTGTTATATATCAGATAAAGAAAGAAGGATTTATATATGGAAATCAGACAGCTGGAATATTTTCATGAGATCGCAGCAACAGGAAGCATCAATGAAGCCGCAAGGAGACTGAACATGTCCCAGCCGCCGCTGAGCTATCAGATCAAGCAGCTGGAAGCAGAGCTGAAGGTGAAGCTTTTTGAGCGGACCAGGGCAGGCGTGACACTGACAGAAGCCGGAAAGCTTCTTTATGACAGGACAGAGAACATTTTGAGCTACGTTCGTTCCACAGAACTGGAAGTATCCAAAGCAGGGAAAAAACAGGTTTTACGTATCGGGATCACGCCAACCACAGTGACCACCATTATGCCTTATATTTCCAGATTTTCCAGGGAAAATTGTGATGTAAACTTTGAGGTAAGGGATGCGATCACCTTTACACTTCTGAATTATCTGATGGATGGGATCATTGATGTTTCGGTAGTGCGTACACCTATCAAGCTGGAAGGTTTAAATTATCTGGAACTGGATGAGGAACCCATGATCGCGGTCCTTCCTCCGGAGATCCCGGAAAATGAGACAAAAAAAGAGGGCATCAGCCTTAAAGAGCTGACTGGATGCCCTCTCATTATTTACCGGCGGTACGAAGAATTTCTGATGAAAGCCTTTGGAGAAAAAAATCTCCAGCCGGATATTTTCTGTGTCTGCGATGATCCCAGAGACGCCATGCTCTGGGTGCAGGAAGGTCTTGCAACCGCCGTTTTTCCAAGATCCATGGAGGATCTCTGTACAGATCTTCCGATCCGGATCATTGAAGAAGAGAAGCTGAAGACCAGGATCCTTCTTGCCTGGAAAAAGGATCGCAGGCCTTCTGCCGTGATGCAGGATTTTATCAATATCTGTGAGAAATATGCAGGAAACCCTGCAATCTGATCATGGACCTGGAAAGGGGATGTATGCAGAAATCAGTCTTTGAGATGATCTTCCTTCCAGTGCTTCCATTTCTGAACAGCTTCCGGATTCTGCTTTTCCAGCCGTTCTTCCAGCTTTTTCCGGCGCTGTTCCAGTCGTTCCAGGACTTCCGGATGCTCGGCAAGGATTTTTTCTTTCAGCTTGCCACGGCGCTTTTCTAGAAGATGAAGGATCAGTTTCCGGTCGGAAGTTAATTCTTCAGGCAGCTCATCCATATGTAATTCAATTCTTCGAAGCAGTTCATCCTCATCCAGAACACCCAGCCCATGCCAGTTATCCAGAAGCTCTTCCAGACCTTCTTCGGAGAGACGTTGGATATCCGGGATCTGATGCAGCTGTTCAATAATGTGATGGACAGATTCTTCGATCTCTTTTACTGCATCATCACCAAAAGCCCAGGCGAACTCTTCCAGGGTATTTTCTTCCTCTGCCGGAAGAAAAGCGATACTGCGGCGCAGAAGCTTTGTCTCGTCTTCCTTTGGAACATCCAGTTCATAAGGGGCTTCGATCCCTGCGTCATGCAGAGCAGCAAGAATGGTACGGCGGACCATACCGTCCTTGATCATATGACCGATGCCGAACTGACGCAGCTGGTCATTGATCTGGGTGGAATGCTCTGTGAGGTAAAAACGGATCCCACGTTTTTTCAGGCTTGCGGAGATGGCATCCAGACGGTCTGCTGCTGTGACATCAATGCTGTTGATAGCACTGGCATCTACGATCACTACCCTGGTGTCTTTTCGGATGCTGTTCTCAATATCTTCCTGAAAAATCTTTATATTTGCAAAAAACAGGTTTTCACTGAAACGGTAGATCACAACGCCCTTAATAGGGTAGGCGAAACGGTTTTTGGACAGATCAAAATAAGCATCTCTTCCAGGGATCATACCACGGAAGGAGCGCGGCGGGTTGGTGGCCTTCAGGATCACAGCTACGAAAGAGAGCAGGATACCAATGATAACCCCATAAATGGTTCCAAGACAGAGCACACTGAAACCGGCAGCCATGAAGATGTAGAATTCTGTACGGCTTACTTTGAAAAGACGTACAGCCAGATGGGTTTCCACCACATCCATCAGAGCAGAGATCACAATGGCTGTCAGTACAGGAACTGGAAGATATCCGATAAAACCGGTGCCGAAAAGAAGGATCAGAGCCATGGTGATCCCGGCAGTGATGGAAACCGCCTGAGATTTTCCACCGTACTGTTCATTGAGGGAGGTGCGGGAGATACTGCCGTTTACTGGGCAGCAGCCTACTGCGGCGGCAACAATATTTCCGGCGGCACAGGCCAGGATTTCCTGACGGTCGTTCAGCTTATAATCATTGCGGAACGCAAAGGTATTCTCTGCAAGAAGAGTTTCTGCCATAATGACAACAGCAACCATAAGACCGCGGCCTGCCGCCTGGGTCAGATCAACATTTCCGAAATCCAGGATCACCAGGGAGGGAAGCCCACGTTCTACAGACTGCAGGAGGACTACGCCTTTTTCGTCCACATGAAAAACAACGGTGGAAAGAACACCCAGAGCCATAATAACGATAGCCATGGGGAATTTCGGCGCCAGCTTTTTAAATGTGCGGATCAGCACCAGAGCACCAAGCCCCATGAAGAGGGAAAGCCAGCTGATATTTTTGGCAGCAGCGAAGATATGCTCTGCCAGTTCCAGGAGCTCTCCGGATCCTGCAGGGCTTCCCATAAGTTTCGGGATCTGCATCAGGATGATGGTAACTGCGATACCGCTGATAAAACCGCCCATAACAGGTGTGGAGATAAAGTCCACGATCTTATCTGCGTGAAGCAAAAAGAAGATAAACAGCCACAGACCTGCAAAAAGTGCGATGGCAGGAACATAATCCATGGCAGCTTCTGACTCTGCAGCAATGCCAAGAGTAGACAGTGCACCACCTACAATGGCAGCAGGTGCCGCATCAACTCCGAAGATAAATTGTCTTGAAGTGGAAAATAGAGCAAACAAAAGGATCGGCAGAACAGAACCGTACAGTCCGTATACCGCCGGGATCCCGGAAATCTGGGCATATCCCATGGAGATAGGGATGGAAACAGCTGCTATGATGATGCCGGAGAAAATATCTTTGGGAAGGTATTCCTTCCGATATCCTCGCATCGTGGAAAACAGGGAAAGCTTCATATAGTCACATCCTTTTCTGAAAAATATTTTCTATTATATACCAAAGAGAGCCTGCAGGAAAGAAGCAAAGCAAAGGTTCCGGGTGAAAAATCGTGGACAAAGAATAACTGCCATATTATAATAAATGCGAAATTGCAGTAACCGTAAGAGAATACATACTGCAAAGCTGAGAAATCATCAATCATCAGGAAAGGTTAAGATATAAATGAAAAAAGCGATCATAGCAATGAGCGGCGGTGTAGACAGCTCCGTGGCAGCTCTTTTGACAAAGGAATCCGGTGACGAGTGCATCGGCGCTACCATGAAACTTTACAACAACGAAGATATCGGTGTCCACAGGGAAAAGACCTGCTGTTCCCTGGACGATGTTGAGGATGCCAGAAGCGTAGCCTATCAGATGGATATGCCTTACTATGTGTTTAATTTTACCGCAGATTTCCATACAGAGGTTATGGACAGGTTTGTAGATGCCTACGAAAACGGCTGCACCCCTAATCCATGTATCGACTGTAACCGATATCTGAAATTTGATAAAATGTTTCACCGCATGCAGGAGATTGGCTACGATTATATTGTAACCGGACATTATGCAAGAGTGGAGTACGATGAGAAACGGGACCGCTACCTTCTGAAAAAAGCAGTGGACGATACAAAGGATCAGTCATACGTTCTCTATATGCTGACCCAGGAACAGCTGGCACATGTAAAGCTTCCGCTTGGAGGTCTCCGGAAGGAACAGGTTCGTGTCATTGCCGAAAAACATGGCTTTATCAATGCCAGAAAGCATGACAGTCAGGATATCTGCTTTGTGCCGGACGGCGACTATGCGAAATTTATTGAGAAGTACACAGGCAAAAAAACACCGGAGGGTGATTTTGTAGATAAAGAGGGAAACTATATCGGACGCCATAAGGGAATCATCCATTACACGATCGGCCAGCGCCGCGGCCTTGGCATTCCGGCGGCCAGCCGTCTTTATGTCTGTGAGATCTCTCCGAAGACCAATACGGTAGTTCTCGGGGACAACGCAGATCTTTTCAGTAGTGAACTTGAGGCAGACAGTGTAAATCTGATCTCTGTGGACAGCTTAACTGAGCCGAAAAGAGTGACTGCCAAGATCCGTTACCGTCACAAAGAGCAGCCTGCCACTGCATGGCAGACACCGGATGGCATCCTTCATGTGAAATTTGATGAACCGCAGAGAGCCATCACAAAAGGCCAGGCTGTAGTGATGTATGACGGAGATGTGGTTGTAGGCGGTGGAGTTATAAATAAAATCTATAGCCAGTCATAAATAAAGGCGAGAACCTAAATAGATAAACCCCATTGACATACTAGGAAAAGGGTGATATGATTGCATCATCAAAAAACGGAGCACACAAAACAAGGTGAGCAACGTGATGATCAGGAGGAAATCATGAAGGTTTTACAGAAGTCAACAAGGGTGTTTATCGAAGAAAAGCGAATGTGTTGTTGTCGCTGATAAGCAGATGATCATAAGATAAGCAATTACTATTTTACCGAATATAAAAATAAAAGAAAAGAGGACAAACACATGAGCAAAATTACAAGAGATCAGAGAAAATTCAAATTTGAGACATTACAGCTTCACGTAGGACAGGAACAGCCGGATCCGGTTACAGATGCAAGAGCAGTACCAATCTACCAGACATCTTCCTATGTATTCCGCAACTGCGATCATGCAGCAGCACGTTTCGGACTTGCAGATGCCGGTAACATTTACGGACGTCTTACAAACCCGACAGAGGATGTATTCGAGAAGAGGATCGCAGCACTTGAGGGTGGCTCCGCAGCACTTGCAGTAGCATCCGGTGCAGCAGCTATCACATACACGATCGAGAATCTTGCACAGCAGGGAGATCACATTGTAGCAGCCAAAAATATTTACGGCGGTACAACAAACCTTCTGGAGCATACGCTTCCGGCATACGGAATCACAACAACATTTGTTGATGTATTCAATCTCGAGGAAGTGGAGAATGCGATCCAGCAGAACACAAAAGCTGTTTATATTGAGACTCTTGGAAACCCAAATTCTGATGTTGTAGATATTGAGGCTCTTGCAAAAATCGCTCACAAACATAAAATTCCGCTTGTTGTAGATAATACATTTGCAACACCATACCTCGTAAGACCGATTGAGTACGGCGCAGATATCGTTGTTCATTCTGCAACAAAATTCATCGGTGGCCACGGAACTACTATTGGTGGTGTGATCGTAGAGAGTGGTAAGTTCGACTGGGAGGCATCCGGCAAATTTGCATCTCTTACAGAGCCAAACCCAAGCTATCATGGCGTAAGCTTCACAAAAGCATGCGGACCGGCTGCATTTGTTACAAAGATCCGTGCGATCCTTCTTCGTGACACAGGAGCAACAATTTCTCCGGTGAGCTCCTTTATCTTCCTTCAGGGACTTGAGACACTGTCTCTCCGTGTAGAGCGTCATGTTGAGAACGCACTGAAGGTTGTACAGTATCTGAATGATCATCCGCAGGTAGAGAAGGTTCATCATCCGTCTGTATCCACAGATCCAAGCCAGCAGGAGCTTTATAAGAAATATTTCCCTAACGGCGGCGGTTCCATCTTTACATTTGAGATCAAGGGAGATGCACAGAAGGCAAAGGATTTCATTGATAACCTTGAGCTGTTCTCACTTCTTGCAAACGTTGCAGATGTGAAATCCCTTGTTATCCATCCGGCTACTACAACACACAGCCAGTGCACAGAGGAAGAGCTTCTTGATCAGGGAATCAAGCCAAACACGATCCGTCTTTCCATCGGAACTGAGAATATCGATGATATCATCCAGGATCTTGATGAGGCATTCAAGGCTGTCCAGTAAATAAGACAATTAAATAAGAAGAACACTTTCTGAAATCAATAGCACAGAAAAATCTGCTCCGGAACATATGAGAACATAGTCCCGGGGCAGATTTTTTGTGTGCTTATCTGGAGAATTCAAAAGTGGGAAGATCCGTGTCGATGGCACTGAGGATGCATGGATCATGTGCGATTTTTTTCAGGCGGATCCTGATGCTACGAGTTCTTCTAATGTTCCGAAGGTATATCCCATCTCTTCCCATTTTGTCAGCAGCTCATCCAGAATAGAAGCATTGGTGGAAGAGGTGCTGTGCAGCAGCACGATGGCACCCGGATGGATCCGTCCCAGAAGCTTTTTAAAAGCTTCTTCTTTCGAAGGCTGCTTATCCTGATACCAGTCCACATAAGCCAGACTCCAGAAAAAGGTGTGGTATCCAATCTCTTTTGCCATCTCTAAATTTTCCACGCTGTAAATGCCCTGGGGCGGGCGATAAAATTTTGTCATTTCTTTTCCGGTGGCTTCCTTATAAAGAACCTCCACATCCTCAAGCTGCTTCTGAAAGGCTTCCTTTGTGGAGATGCCGGACATATCCGGGTGTGTCATGGTGTGGTTGCCTATGGTATGGCCTGCATCTACGATCTCACGGATCAGTTCCGGTTTTTCACGGATCAGAGTCCCCACAACAAAAAATGTGGCATGTACCTGATGCTTATGTAAGGCATTCAGAATGGCAGGCATATTTCCATTGTCATAGCCTGCGTCAAAGGTAAGATAGATTTTTTTCTCATCGCTATCGGCTGCATACCAGGCATTGTATTTTTTTAATTCTTCCATAGAAGCATTTCCTGTGGGCCGTTTGCCTTCTTCCTGAAAACCGAGCCCCCAGTTTTCATTTTGGAATGTCATAGAAGCAGAAGAGGTCTGGCTGTTTTCGGCAGAATTCGGATGGGATCGTGGGTCGGAAGTAAAATGAGAATAGATCTTTCCTACAAGACTGCCAAGAGCAAAAGCCATGACAAAGAAAAAAATAAGACGGTAGATGTGTTTTTGTTTCATGGGAACCTCAGAGAAAATGGAGTTATTAATATGTTTATGAACACGAAGCAGAAGATATGAAAGCAGAAGATCATGAGATCATGTCTGTGAGACAGAGGTCAAAATAAGCAAAAAATAAGAGTCATCAGCGATTGATCTCTTCTGCCGATGACTCTTTTAATTTTCATTATCCAATGGAATATACCTCTCATTTCTTAGATTTAAAACTTATACGGAATTAAAATTTACGTTCTCGGTGGTCCGTACCTCCTTGTTTTAATTATAATGTAAAATCGTTAAATCTTCTGGTGGACTGTACCTCTCTTTCTTAGATTATGGGAAGTAAGTTATGTTTTCGGTGGGTTCACGCTCCTTTTTGATTTAGTTTTTTGTTTTCCGTTTGTTTTATTTGATGGTTAAACTATAACAGATAAAATAGAAAATGTCAATACTAAATTTAAAAAATAATAAAAATAAGCATAAAAAGAAAAATAATAAAAATAAAAGAACTGAAAAATCAGACAATATCAAGGCCGGATAAAAGGTATAGACCCAACCTTTTTCGGACAAGCTACCCTCATGAACATAAGAAGAAAATCAGAAAGTGCAGGAGATCATAAACAGTATTATTATTTTCAAGGAGGGAAAAACTTATGCTACGTTATCTGCCTGTTCGAAAAGTTCATGCAAGACAGGTCCTTGATTCCAGGGGGAATCCTACGGTGGAAGCGGAAGTGACGGTAGGTGAAGGAATCGTGGGGATTAACGGATACACAGGAAGAGCCATGGTGCCGTCCGGAGCATCCACAGGTAAATTTGAGGCTGTGGAGCTGCGAGACGGAAACCGGGAGGAATATCTGGGCCAGAGTGTAAAAAAGGCAGTGGAAAATATCAATACACGTCTGGCAGATTCCATTATCGGAGAGAATGCCCTGAACCAGGCATGGATCGATCATCTTCTGATCGAAACCGACGGAACGGAGAACAAAAGCAGCGCAGGAGCCAATGCCACGCTGGCAGTATCTCTGGCAGCAGCCCGTGCAGCAGCCGGGGCCCTTCGGCTTCCTCTTTATCAGTATCTGGGCGGCTGTCATACCCTGCAGCTCCCTGTGCCGATGATGAATATTTTAAACGGGGGAAAGCATGCGGACAATACGGTAGATCTTCAGGAGTTTATGATCATGCCAACAGGAGCTTGCTGTCTGGAAAAGGGTATCCGCATGTGTGCGGAAGTCTACCAGCACTTAAAGCTTCTTCTCCGGGAAAAAGGACTCTCCACAGCAGTTGGAGATGAAGGCGGCTTTGCTCCGGATCTTTCTGATTCGGAGGAAGTGCTTACCCTGATCGTTCATGCCATAGAAAAAGCAGGATATAAGCCAGGAGAAGAGATCACCATTGCCATTGATGCAGCCTCCAGCGAGCTTTATGATGAGGAAAAGGGTGTGTACTTTTTCCCTGGGGAGAGCCGCATGAAAGGAGAAAAGATCTACCGGGATGCCGGTGAGATGACAGCGTATTATGAAAAATTGGTGGAAAAATTTCCCATTGTTTCCATTGAAGACGGTCTCTGGGAGGATGACTGGGAAGGCTGGAAATATCTGACGGAACACCTGGGGAAAAAGATCCAGCTGGTAGGCGACGATCTGTTTGTCACCAATATCAAACGGCTGCACTGTGGCATCGGACTTGATGTTGCCAATGCTATCCTTATTAAAGTAAACCAGATCGGAACTCTCACGGAAACTCTGGATGCGGTGGAGATGGCTCAGCATGCCGGGTATCGTGCAGTGATCTCTCACAGGTCCGGGGAAACAGAGGATTCCTTTATCGCAGATCTTGCAGTTGCCTGTGGGGCAGGACAGATCAAAACAGGCGCACCCTGCCGTTCGGACCGGAACGCCAAGTATAACCAGCTTCTGCGGATCCACGAACAGCTCGGAGCTCTTGGAAGATATAAAGATCCTTTTGTAAAAAAATCTCAGAAAAAGCCCTGCATAAAATAAACGGAAAATGGTTGAAATCCCGGTTTAGCTATGGTAAAATAACCTCTAGTTGATTAGGAGGTGTAACCGCGTGAACATTTTGAAGATTATTCTGACTGTAATTTATGCAATAGATTGTATCGCTCTGACTGTTGTCGTACTGATGCAGGAGGGCAAGCAGCAGGGTCTTGGCTCTATCGCCGGAGTAGCTGATACTTACTGGGGTAAGAATAAGGGCCGTTCCATGGAAGGTGGTCTTGTAAGAGGTACCATTATCATGGGAGTTATTTTCTTTGTACTGTCAATCGTACTGAACATTATCTGATCTGCCAGGGGCAGATCAGAAGTTGGTAACACTCTTGCTGCGTTAGCATGCAGAAGAAACTCGGATGGGGACTTCTTTTGTTAATCAGCAGGAGTGTTTTTGCGTTGATACAGGGGCACGGGTGAGCCTTCCTCCGGAAGGATAACAGGGTAAAAATGAAATATAAATATGAAACAGGAGAAAATGTGAAAAGATCGAAAAATTTTGAAAAAAGAAAAAAGTTTATAATGGAGCTTCTGGGAGATCCGCTGTATAAGCCCATGCGTCTGCGTGAGATCGCATCTCTTCTTCAGCTGGATAAGAGTGAGAAAAAAGAGCTTTTTGACGTGCTGGACGAGCTTTGCGCCCAGGGCAAGGCTGAAGTAGATAATAAAGGAAGATACAGCAAAGTTTCCGGCAAGCGCAGAGACAGACGAAAGAATAAAGAAGCTCTGAAGGCAGAAAAGCCGGAGCGTGGCCGTAAGGGAAGAGAACGCAGAGAGAAGAATCATGAGGAATATCGTTTCTCCGAGAAGGACGGAACCATCATGGAGGGAACTTTTATTGGCCATTACAAGGGCTTTGGCTTTGTGGAAGTGGAGGGTCAGGAACAGGATATTTTTATTCCGGAAAATGACACGGGAAGCGCCATGCATCAGGATAAGGTGCAGATCCTTGTACGGAACGGACATAAAGAGGGAAAACGTCAGGAAGGCGTTGTGCTGAAGGTTCTGGAAAGGGGAATGCCTTCGATCGTGGGAACATACCAGAGTAGCCGTGATTATGGCTTTGTGATCAGTGATAACCCCAAATTTTCCAAAGATATCTTTATTTCCAGAAAAAACTCCATGGGAGCAAAGGACGGAGACAAGGTAGTTGCAGAGATCACAGATTACGGATCCAGAAACCGGAAGCCGGAAGGAAAGATCACAGAGGTGCTGGGAAACTTACGTTCACCTGGAACAGATATCCTTGCTATTGTGAAGAGCTTTAATATACCAAGTGTATTTCCTGACAAAGTACTTCGTCAGGCTGACCGTGTGCCGGATCATGTACAGGAAGCGGATCTGGATGGAAGACTGGATCTCAGAAATCTTGTTACAGTTACCATTGACGGTGAGGATGCAAAGGACCTGGATGATGCCATTTCCCTGACAAAGGAGGATGGAATCTACCATCTGGGTGTGCACATCGCAGACGTGAGCAACTATGTTCAGGGCGGCAGTGCCCTTGACAGAGAGGCACTGAAGCGCGGAACCTCCGTCTATCTTGCAGACCGTGTCATTCCCATGCTCCCGGAGCGGCTTTCCAACGGTATCTGTTCTCTGAACCAGGGACAGGACCGTCTGACCTTAAGCTGTCTGATGGATGTTAATGAAAAAGGAAAGGTGATTTCTCATAAGATCGCAGAAACCGTGATCCGTGTAGATGAGCGTATGTGTTACACAGATGTGAAAAATATTCTGGAAGATACTGATGAGGTGGCGAAGAAACGCTATGAAGCTCTGATCCCCATGTTTTTCTTGATGAAAGAGCTTTCCGGGATCCTGCGCAGCCGCCGTCATACAAGAGGTTCCATTGATTTTGATTTTCCGGAAAGTAAGATCATCCTGAATGCGGCAGGAAGAGCTATTGATGTGCAGCCTTATGAAGCCAATGTGGCAACCAGGATCATTGAAGATTTTATGCTTCTTGCCAATGAAACCGTGGCACAGGAATACTGCACCGGAGATTATCCCTTTGTATACAGAACGCATGAAAATCCGGATCCGGAAAAGATTGAAAGTCTTCTGATGCTTCTTCATAATGAAGGAGTCAACATACAGAAATCCGGACAGGAGATCACGCCTGGTGAGATCCAGGAGATCCTGGAAAGTATTGAGGGAATGCCCAATGAGGCACAGATCAGCCGCCTGACCTTGCGTACCATGAAACAGGCAAAATATACTACGGAATGCAGCGGACATTTCGGACTTGCAGCGAAGTATTACTGCCACTTTACTTCTCCAATCCGAAGATATCCGGATCTTCAGATCCATAGGATCATCCATGACCGTCTGAGAGGCAGACTGGTAAGGGAAGGACGTACCGAGCATTACAAGGAGATCCTGGATGAAGTAGCACGCCAGTCCAGTGTGTGCGAACGGCGCGCAGACGAAGCAGAAAGAGAATCCGATAAGCTGAAGAAAGCAGAGTATATGTCCTATCATCTCGGAGAGGAGTATGAGGGGATCATCTCCGGCGTTACAGGATGGGGACTTTATGTGGAGCTTCCGAATACCGTAGAAGGACTGATCCATATCAATACATTACGAGATGACTATTATGTATTTGACCAGGATGCATATGAACTGCGGGGCGACATGACAGGAAAGATCTTCCGTCTTGGGCAGAAGGTCCGTGTCCGTGTGGCAGATGCGGATAAAATGCTGAAAACCGTGGATTTTGTCCTGGCTGAGGAAGACTGAGGGAGCGCGAAATGGCAAAAAAAACAGGAATGAAACTGATCGCAAATAATAAAAAGGCTTTTCATGATTATTTTATCGAGGATACTTATGAGGCCGGGATCGCACTTGCAGGAACCGAGGTGAAATCCTTACGTTCCGGTAAATGCAGCATCAAGGAGGCCTTTGTCCGTGTGGAAAACGGAGAAGTTTATGTATATGGAATGCATATCACTCCTTATGAGAAAGGAAACATTTTTAACAAAGATCCTCTTCGTGTGCGTAAGCTTTTGCTGCATCGCTACGAGATCAATAAGATCGAAGCCAAATTAAAGGAAAAAGGATTGACTTTGGTACCACTGAAGGTTTATTTCAAGGACAGCCTGGTAAAAATAGAGATTGGCATGGCACGTGGTAAAAAGCTTTATGACAAGCGCCAGGATATTGCAAAGAAGGATCAGAGAAGAGAAGCGGAGCGAGACTTTAAAGTAAAAAATCTTTATTGATCGGCTGGTTTCAACTGAAAAAGTAAAAGTATGATAAAATGCGGGGAATGAGAAATGACAGAGGTACAGGAAAGACGTAAAAAAACGGTAGAAGCATCGATGACGGAGCAGGTTCATCTGATCATGCAGCAGCATCTGAACGGAGGCGGAAGACTTTTTGGCGGAGCACTGATGCAGTGGCTGGATGAGGTTGCCGGAGTGGTAGCTATGCGTCATGCGGAGACATATCGGGTGGTAACTGCGGCAGTGGACAATCTTCAGTTCAAGCATGCAATCTATGAGGGAGAGATCGTAGTACTTAAGGGATATGTGACTTATGTGGGAAGAACTTCCATGGAGGTCGAGATCGATACGTATGTGGAACAGCCGGATGGCATGCGTCATACTGTAAACCGGGCATTTTTTGTGATGGTGGCTGTAGATGAAGACCAGAAACCAATCCAGGTGCCGGAACTGATCATTACCACAGAAGCGGAAAAAGCTCGGAATGAAGCTGCGAAAATGCGCCGTGATATGCGCAGACAGCGAAGGGAAAACGGGTTCTGACCTCAGCTGTTCCAATTTTTGACATAGTTTAAAATATCTAAAGATTCTGTGAAATTCAGAACGGTCAGGTTGACAAGAAAGTGATACTCTGTAATAATAGAAAAGGAAAACCTGACAGCGAATAGGACCATTTTATATGGAGGAGATATAATGAAAAAACGTTATTTGATTCTTGCCGGAATTCTTGCAGCGAGCATGCTTGCAGCCGGTTGCGGAAAGAAGAACTCTGTGGCACCGGAGCAGAAGGTGGAGGCAACGGCAACCCCGACGGTAACGGAAGCTGCGAAAACGGATGTGGTGGAGATGCAGACCTCTACGGATGAAACAGCAAATATCAAGAACGTAATGGGAACCAAGAGTGAGACCACTACCAGTATTGTATTTACCAATAAGATGAACTCCACGATTTCTGCAATTTATGTCCGTCCTACCAGAGATGATGGCGATGACAGTGATGAGACCTGGGGAAGCGATCTTGTAAATAGTAAATTCACACTGGCTTCCAACGACAAGGCTGTTTATTATATGGAGAAGAGCCAGAAGGACGATAACGGAGATACAGCAACAAGCTTTGATGTAAGGATCACATTTTCTGACGAAGAGCAGAATGAATGTTTCTTCCGCCAGCTGCCGCTTCTGACGATCTCACAGCTGAGTCTTTGTATGGATGGTGAGGGTGAAGACGGAATTCCATATGCTACATATCTGGCGAGCGGAAGCACCAAGGAGGTGTCTACCCTGAAGGATGTAAAGGCAAGGCTTGGCATTGAGGATGACAGTGAAAGTGACAGTGACAGTACAGATTCTTCAGACAGTACGGCTGTGACTCCGACTCCGGAGAGTTCTGATGATAATGGAGACAGTACAGACAGCAGTTCGTCCGGCAGTTCGGACTCCACATCCACACCGGATCCAACATCTGCACCAGCTTCCTCTGATTCTTCCGATGCACCGGATCCTACGGAAGCACCATCCGGCGAGGATGATCCGGCATCTGTAGCAGCAAGATATATCGGTCAGTCCATGTCTGAGCTTGAGAATGCATGCGGCAGCCCAAATGGCAGTGATTATGAGGACGAACCGGAGTCCGGTAAGACAGGTTATTATTATTATGATACGTTTACGGTATCCACAACTTTTGACAATGACGGCAATGAAGTTGTATCCGGCGTATGGTAAAGGAGAATAAACATATGAAAAGAGTGTTACTGAAATTAAGCGGAGAGGCTCTTGCAGGAGAGCAGAAGAGAGGCTTTGATGAAGCAACTGTTACAGAGGTTGCCAAACAGATCAAGACGATCGTGGATGAAGGACTTCAGGTTGGTATCGTGATCGGAGGTGGAAACTTCTGGAGAGGACGTACCAGCGGAGCCATGGACAGAAGCAAGGCGGATCAGATCGGCATGCTTGCTACTATCATGAACTGTATCTATGTGTCTGACATCTGCAGATATGTGGGACTTAAGACAGAGGTGTTTACCCCGTTTGTATGTGGTGCATTTACCACACTTTATTCCAAGGATGCTGTAGAAGAGAGCTTCGCAGAAGGAAAGGTTGTATTCTTTGCAGGTGGTACCGGCCATCCGTATTTCTCTACAGATACAGCTACTGTACTTCGTGCTGTTGAGATCGGCGCAGATGCCATTCTTCTTGCCAAGGCTGTTGACGGAATCTATGACAGTGATCCGAAGGTAAATCCGGATGCCAAGAAGTATGATGAGATTTCCATCGATGAAGTAGTTGCAAAGAAGCTGGCAGCTATGGATCTTACCGCTTCCATCATGTGTATGGAGCAGAAGATGCCGATGCTGGTATTCGGTCTTGATGAAAAGGACAGCATCGTCAATACCGTACATGGCAAGTTCTCCGGAACAAAGGTAACCGTGTGATCAAAAGGGAATAATAAAAAAAACCATACAGGGAGATATGTGAAATGGATGAGAGAATTCAGGTATACGAAACAAAAATGGGAAAAACACTGAATGCTTTGGAGAGTGAGCTGACAACCATCAGAGCCGGCCGTGCAAACCCGCATATTCTTGACAAACTTACCGTAGATTATTATGGAGCACCGACTCCGCTCCAGCAGGTTGCAAACATTTCTGTACCGGAGGCACGTATGATCCAGATCCAGCCGTGGGAATCCAGCATGATCAAAGCAATCGAGAAAGCGATCCTTTGCTCTGATCTGGGATTAAACCCGAGCAACGATGGAAAAATGATCCGTCTTGTTTTCCCGGAGCTTACCGAGGAGCGTCGTAAAGAGCTGGTGAAGGACGTTAAGAAAAAAGGCGAGGGTGCCAAGGTTGCAGTAAGAAATATCCGTCGTGATGCCAACGATGCATTTAAGAAACTTGCAAAACAGGATGTTTCTGAGGATGAGATCAAAGAGCTTGAGGATCAGATCCAGAAACTTACAGATAAGTACATCAAGGAAGTTGACAAGGCGATCGAGAACAAGTCTAAAGAGATTCTGACTGTATAATTGTAAGAAATACGAGGATAGAGAGGGCTTCTTTGAAGAAGCTCTCTTTCTGTATGGAGGAGATTTATGAACGTACCAAATCATATCGCGATCATTCTGGACGGAAACGGACGTTGGGCAAAAGAACGAGGAATGCCGAGAACCTACGGACATGTAAAGGGATGCGCCAATCTTGAAAACATTTGTTATGATATCAAAGACCTTGGGGTGAAATATCTTACGGTTTACGCTTTTTCCACAGAAAACTGGAAACGCTCCAGAGAAGAAGTGGAAGCACTGATGAAACTGTTCCGCGGTTATCTTAAGAAATGTATCAAGATTTCCAAGAAAAATAATATGAAGATGAAAGTCATCGGAGATGTTACTGCCTTTGCACCGGATATCCAGCAGAGTGTCCGGGAACTGGAGGAATATTCCAAAGATTTTGACGGTATTTATTTTCAGCTGGCATTAAATTACGGAAGCCGTGATGAGATCCGCCGTGGAATGCAGAAGATGGCACAGGATGTAAAAGACGGAAAAGTTGAGCCGGATGGCATTACAGAAGATACGATTGAGAGCTATCTGGATACTGCAGGTGTACCGGATCCGGATCTTTTGATCCGCACAAGCGGTGAGCAGCGGCTTTCCAATTTCCTGCTTTGGCAGCTTGCCTATTCCGAGTTTTATTTTACACCGGTTGCATGGCCGGATTTCAATAAAGAAGAGCTGATCAAAGCCATCGAGAAATACAATCAGAGAGACAGACGCTACGGTGGCGTCAAGGAGGAGTAGATCATGTTTAAGACAAGACTGATAAGTGGTATCGTCCTTGTCATTATTGCCCTGGCAACTATCATTTCCGGAAGCTGGATCTTATTTTTTACACTTCTGGCTGTTTCACTGATCGGAATGAGAGAGCTTTACAAGGTAATGAAGGTAAGCGATGAGCATGTTACCGTGCTGGAACTTGTAGGATATCTTGGAGCAGTGCTTTATTATATTGCCATGAAAGCTGATTTTGGAAATTACGGAACAATGGCGATCATCATCAGTATGATCCTGATCCTGTTTGTTTATGTATTCGGTTATCCGAAATACCATGCAGAACAGGTGATGGCAGCATTTTTTGGAGTTGTATATGTTGCTGTGATGCTTTCCTTTATCTATCTTACCAGAAGCCTTCCGGACGGAAAATTCCTGGTATGGCTGATATTCCTGTGCTCCTGGGGATGTGACACCTGTGCTTACTGTGTGGGAATGCTTATCGGAAAGCATAAAATGGCGCCGGTTTTAAGCCCGAAGAAATCCATCGAGGGAGCTGTAGGAGGCGTTGCGGGAGCGGCGCTTCTTGGAGTGATTTATGCAGCAGCAACACAGGGAAAAATGGCTGAGTATGCCTTGATCTGCGCAGTTGGAGCTCTGATCTCCATGGTGGGTGATCTGGCTGCATCTGCGATCAAAAGAAACCAGAACATCAAGGACTATGGAAAGCTGATCCCGGGCCATGGAGGAATCCTGGACCGTTTTGACAGTGTGATCATCACAGCCCCTGTTATTTACTATCTTGCAAAAATGATTCTTGGAATTTAGGAGACATTAAAATGAAGAATATTGCAATCTTAGGTTCTACCGGCTCCATCGGGACCCAGACACTGGATGTGGCAAGAAAAAACGAAGACCTTCGGGTTGTTGCAGTCAGTGCAGGCAAAAGTGTGGAGAAGCTGGAAGAGCAGATCCGTGAGTTTCATCCGCTTCTGGCAGCAGTCTGGGATGAAGAAGCAGCCCGGGATCTGAAAACGCGTATTGCGGACACAGATACAAAGGTAGTCAGCGGAATGGAGGGACTTCTGGAACTTGCGTCCATGCCGGAATCAGAAATTCTTGTCACTGCGATCGTGGGAATGATCGGGATCCGTCCTACTATGGAGGGAATCCGTGCCGGAAAGGACATTGCCCTGGCAAATAAGGAAACCCTTGTCACAGCCGGTCATCTGATCATGCCCATGGCAAAGAAATATGGCGTATCTATCCTTCCGGTAGACAGTGAACACAGCGCTATTTTCCAGGCTATCCACGGAGAAGAAAACAAAGAGATCCACAAGCTTCTGATCACGGCATCCGGTGGTCCCTTCCGCGGACGTACCACAGAAGAGCTGCGAAGGGTCACTGTTGCAGATACTCTGAAGCATCCAAACTGGGTAATGGGACGAAAGATCACCGTAGATTCCGCAACCTTGGTAAACAAAGGGCTGGAAGTTATGGAAGCCAAATGGCTGTTTGACATGGATCTGGATCATATTCAGGTGGTGGTGCAGCCGCAGAGTATCATCCATTCCATGGTGGAGTTTAAGGATGGTGCGATCATGGCACAGCTTGGAACTCCGGATATGAGACTTCCGATCCAGTACGCTCTGTACTATCCGCACAGACGATATCTGGACGGAGACCGCCTTGATTTCACGAAGCTTCATGAGATTACATTTGAGGTTCCGGATATGGAGACATTCCGGGGACTTCCTATGGCGATCCAGGCATCCCGGGAGGGCGGAAGTATGCCGACTGTCTTTAATGCAGCCAATGAGCTTGCAGTAAAGAAATTCCTGGAGGAAAAGATCGGCTTTCTGGATATTTATGAGATTATTGCACAGTCTATGGAAAGACATAAAAAAATCGCACATCCGGATCTGGATGAGATCCTTTCTGTAGAGCAGGATACTTATCAGTGGATCGAAAGCAGGTGGTAAATTGAAATTTGTGATTGCTGTAATTATTTTCAGTGTTGTGATACTGATCCATGAGCTGGGACATTTTCTTCTGGCAAAAAAGAACCATATCGAGGTATTGGAATTTTCTCTTGGTATGGGACCCAGGATCATAAGTACGGTAAAGGGCGGCACACGTTATTCCGTGAAACTGTTTCCTCTTGGAGGTTCCTGCGCCATGGCCGGAGAGGATGCGGAAGATGACAGTCCGGGAACCTTTAATTCGGCTCCTGTGTGGGGCAGGATCGCAGTGGTTGCTGCAGGTCCGGTATTTAATTTTCTGCTGGCATTTGTTTTGTCTGTGATCATTGTAGGCTGTATGGGCTATGATCCGGCAACCGTATTGGAAGTAACCCAAAATTCTGCTGCGGAAAAGGCCGGATTGAAAAAGGGCGATGTGATCACGGAATATCAGGGCTACCATATTGATCTGGGGAAAGATCTTTATGTATATTCGTATCTCAACGAACTGAAGGAGGGAGATACCATCCGGTTGAAAGTAAAACGTGATGGAAAGGAACAGGAGATTTCCTATAAACCAGATGTAAATGTGCGGTATCTCCTTGGTTTTAACCGTTCCGATGTAAATTCCATGACGGTGGAATCACTGATCAAGGGAATGCCATTGGAAGAAGCAGGTCTGGAAGCCGGCGATGTGATCACGAAGATCAATGGTGTGGAGGTTCCGGATGGAAATGCATATGAAAAATACATCGAGGAGCATCCGTTATCCAAGGAACCTGTGACGATCACCTATGAGCGTAACGGACTGGAATATGAGGCAGAGATAACACCAAGGGAATACAGAACACCGGTTTCCGGTTTCGGATATAACACATACAGTGAAAAGACTTCCGGCTTTAATGTTCTGAAATATGGTGCTGTGGAAGTGAAATACATGATCCGTACTACGATCTTAAGCCTGAAAGAGCTTGTGACCGGTCACCTTGGAATGAAAGACTTAAGTGGTCCTGTGGGTATTGCGGATGCCATTGGCGACACTTACGAACAGTCCAAGAGTGAGGGAACGCTGATGATCTGGATGAATTTGTTGAATATGGCAGTTCTTCTTTCTGCAAACCTGGGAGTGATGAACCTTCTTCCTCTTCCTGCACTGGATGGAGGAAGGTTGGTATTTCTGGTGGCAGAAGCGATTCGGAGAAAACCGGTAAACCGTCAGGTAGAAGGCATGATCCATTTTGCAGGGCTGATGCTTTTGATGGCGTTGATGGTTATCGTTATGTATAATGATATTCTGAAGATATTCTGATATCTGGCGGAAGAAGGTAAATATCAAGTGTTACTGAGAACGGAGTGAACAATAACTATCAAGTGCTGTATGATCTGTGAGGAGATGATACAGCACTTTTTTTGTGCAGATATTTATTATATAATAAAGGCATCAGAGTAAAGGGGGGATATGTAAATTTGAAAAAGGATATTTTAATACTGGCGGCATTGATAGCAGTTGTTATAGCAGTTCCTTTTCTGGCTACAAAGGCAGAAGAGGCAATCCAGATTAAAAATGAGGAATTTAAGGAAAAACAGAACAGGGAATGTTATGAAAAAGCGGAAGAATGCATGGATGCAGGCAAATATGATGAGGCGATAGAGCTGCTGGAAAAACTTCCGGGATATTATGAGGATGTAGAATATATTATCCAATATGCAAAGTTTTGCGATGCTGTTCAGAATGGAGAAGGAATTGAGGAACTGTATAAGCTTATATGGTATGTTCCAAAGGGAGATGAGTACAGTAGCAAATATATAGAAGAAATGAGGAAGGCCCAGAAAGATACAGAAGAACAATACAAAAAATATATGGCACAGAAGGAAAAAGAAGAGGAAGAAAAAATGAGAAAGAAGGATGAGCCATATAAGGGAATGAAAGAAAAATACATAAACATTACGCTTATGGGAAGGGCAAAAGAGAAAAGAACAGAACATTACTGGCGGGACACACCGGGAAAAAGGACACAGGACATTCAGTACAGATATATGTGGTATAACAGCAATGGAGCAAAAAAATTCATGGCAGTCTGCAGAAACGGACGGGTCAGCAGTGTAGTGGAATTTGTTTCATCCACAACATCCGGGAAAAAAACTTACCGTGGAAATACCAGCAGGAATAATGACAGAAAAGATATGTACGATGTGCAGGATTATGATGATCCGGAAGATTTTTATTATGATCATGCAGATGAGTTTGATGATATCCAGGATGCGGAAGATTACTGGGAGGAAGCACAGTAGGAGATATGGCATTTTGAGATTCTGTACATATACTAGCAGAGAACCAGTGTGCATTCAGGCACAAAAAGGAGCCTCTGTTTATGAAAAATTATTCTTATATTTCCATGCAGCAGGATATGCCGGATCAGGGACAGCTGCAGGTGACGGTGCTGGACAGTGCCAGTAACCGTCCTGTGGAAAATGCTACAGTGCGGATCTCGTACACAGGAGTCCCGGATAATGTGATCGAAGAAATCCGTACGGATTCCTCCGGAAAAACGCCCATGCTGGAGCTGGCAGCTCCTCCACTGGAATACAGCATGAAACCGGTGGAGCAGCAGCCTTATGCAGAATATACAGTTCGGATCAGTGCAGAGGGTTTTACACCAAAAGAAGTTGCCGGGACAGAAGTTCTTCCCCATTCCATTGCCAGGCAGGGAGCATCCCTTAGCAGACAGCAGGGTAGTGGAGAGGACTATCAGCGGATCGTCATCGGACCCCATACGCTTTTTGGGGAATATCCTCCCAAAAATCCGGAAGCAGAGATCAAGCCGATAAATGAAACCGGAGAGATCGTATTAAACAAAGTGGTGATCCCGGAGTATATCGTAGTCCACGACGGGCCAATAGGGGATACCTCTGCACAGGATTATTATGTAAGATATAAGGATTATATCAAAAACGTGGCCAGCAGTGAGATCTACGCAACTTGGCCGGAGGACACGATACGTGCCAATGTGTAGGTACATAAAGGCTACCTACACTTACTTTTGCTGGATTTTCGGATAAATATCTAAAGTAAAAGAGATGTCATCGCCATTTTTCCATGTATTTTTTGCGTTTTTAGTATAAACAGCCTTTTCTATCAGTTCACGGAGAAATCGGTTCTTTGTAGAGGTATCCCACGTCCAGTAATTTGCGAGAAGATCCTCGCACTTGGGAATAAAAGAGGAACGTTGAAACTGAAGTTCCTGTTCATGTTCAATTTCTTGCTTCAGAGAAAGAATTACTGCATCGCAGGCAGACAGCTCGGCAGCAGTAGCACGGGAGCGTTCAAGAAATTCTTCCGTGGAGTAAATTCCCTGTTCAAGAAGATCATACTGCCTTTGTTTCCTTTTCTTTAAAATATCAATTTCTTTTAATTTTCCTTGAATCATTTTTTCTCTTTCAGAAATAGAAAGAGAATACTCCTGATCGGAAACACTGTTATTTAGTCTGTAGCCATCTACAAGCTCCTGGATTCCGTCAAGAAGAGCCTTTTCAACAAGAGGAAGCTTGCTGCTTATATTGCTACAAGAACTGTATGGGCACCGGATCAGATCACCCTGTCTTCCATTAGGGGATTTACGAGTCATAACATGATCACATTTTCCACAACGAACAATACCGGCAAGAGGGTTACGAAGAACATGCAAAGAGTTAAGCGGCCGTGCAGGATTTTTGTTTACGATATCTTGAGCTTGCTGAAAGAGTTCCCTTGATACAATAGCAGGATGCCTGCCTTTGACAAGAATATAATCCTGAGCGAAAGGACGGGAGATAGTTATTTGCCCATCCTTTATATGCTTTACTGCTTTCCGACTGTTCCATCGTATCATTCCTTCATATACTGGATTTCTGAGGATTGCCTGCACACGAGAAATGGTCCATAGGCCACCATCCATGGTCTTGATTCCGGAATCATTTAATTTACGGCAGATCTTAGCCATTCCAATTCGTTCGCCGGATACTCCATGGACATATAAATTGAATATAAGCTTGACAATCTCTGCCTGGTCAGGAACAGGCTGCAGTGTCCATCCTTTTTCACCAACAAGTTTTACACGGGAATATCCATAAGGCGGCTTACTGCCGCAATATTTTCCTTCTTTTGCAGAAGATTCGCGACCCGCAGTGAGACGGCGGCGAATGGTCTTGTATTCACGCCGGGACATAAAAAGTCCGAATTCAAAATACTCTTCGTCGTATTCGTTGTTTGGATCGTAAGTTTTAAGTGGAGTAATGATTAATGTGTTGGAGTATTGGAAAGATCTGGCAACAACACCCTGGTCAATGGTATCGCCTCTGGCCAGACGTTCCACTTCAACAACAAGGACGCCATCCCACATACCGGATTCAACTTCCCGAAGAAGTTGTTGCATAACAGGCCTTGCAGAAATCGTCTCACCGGAAACAATCTCTTTATAGATCGCCCCTACATTATAGCCACGCTTTTTGGCAAGATCTAACAGAATCCGCTCGTGTCGGGCGAGAGTTTCACCTTCGCCCCTGGCTTCAGCCTCTCGATCGGCACGGGACTTACGCAGGTAGATACATACATTTAAAAGCTCCATAATATCACCTCGGTTTAAAATATGTAAAAATGGGTACAAAAATAACGACCACACAAATGTTCTGATTGTGCAGCCGCTCCGAAGATGATACAATATTTTTGCGAAATGAGTAGCATCTTCGGAAGCTACATGCCGGTTCCTGTGCCAACAGGAACCGGTTTTTGCTTACTTATAATTCAAGTTCAGATAACTGTGGAGAAATTATTTTGTTTGACGATGCTGAAAAAAAGCTTGATTTCTAGTAATTATATCAACATCAGAAATATAAAGAAAATCTGCATCGTTAGTTACAATTTTTAAATTATAATATTGGGCAAGTAACGCATAATATCTGTCGTTAAAATCGAAAGAGGCTTCGTTATCAAAAAAATAGTTTAAATTTAATTTATCAAATGGATCGTCTATACGTTTTGCTACAGAAAGAATTTGTTTTATAATGATATTCTTTACATCCTGTATGGTTTCTTTATAATCTTCAAGTGGTTTATAATCCTTCTTAAATTTGAACTTTGAAGGGCGAAGATAGTTGTTTTTCATGTAACGATGGTATTCGTTTTGAATGTATGTATTCGAAAACTCAGATAAAAATATTGATGACACAAAAATGTTCGAATGATTTGAAATTGCTTCCGTAAATATTCGTTTATAGACTTGTATATCATCTGAAGTATAAGCACCAAAAGTATAAAAAATGTACATCAAGGCATTACAATCAAATAATAAATTATCATTTTCTGTCGGAGAAAAATAGTTCGCATTAATTATTTCACTCATCAAAAATTTCTCCTTTTAAAAATTGAGATGTATCTTCTGGAGAGGTATAGAATTGCTTAGCACGTTCATTTACCCTTTTAAGAGAAAGCATATCTTCAGGTGACATATGTGTAATTTTCAGATGATCATTTAAAAAATCACTATTATAATGTTTATATAATTGACCAATTGCTGAATTGGTAAAGATAGATAAAATAGTAGTAACTCCAGAAAAATCTAATTCAACGTGTTCGTTATTTGAAAAAGCATTTAATAATTTCTGATAAACAATGTCACCATCAGAATCTAATATAGCTCGCTCGCCGGTTATTTCGTAAACTTTCAAATTAAACATGAGATCCCTCCTAAAATAAATTTGTTATATTTTCAAGTTCGCTTTTTAAAATATAAGTATTTTTGTCCTTTAGATTTATTTCTATAGTAACTATAGTTCCTGGAAAGTTTGAAGATAATTGTTTTGTGAAGATTCCAGTTGGCGTTGATTCCCAATATTCATTACCAGAACATATTTGTAGTTTTCCAGAATTCTTTTTAATAAATTCGTGTAAATACGCCAATCCTTTTCCACCACTTTTTCCGTTTATCATCGGCTTGGTAGAGTTGTCTTCGATTACAGCCCAAGAAATGGTATTATCAGGTGGTGCTTTGTGTAAGAAACTACTGTAAAATTCAATAACATTTTCTTGTATTGTATATCCTAAATTTACTATAGTAAATAATAATTTTTCTTTTGAAGGATAATGTTGTCCACAAGATAAAACTTCTTTGCAATTTCCGTGCATTGGTGCGTTCCCAAAAATTTCTTGAATGTTTAAGCTAATTTGTTTACGCAATCCAGAAGACATCTGCGGAAGTTTAGGATTTGACAAAAGATGATCGTCTACATATGCACCGAATTGTTTTCCTTCGTCAGGTTTAAATATTGAGTAGGATATAGTACTATTATATGTGTCCTTTATAGGATTGATTTTAAAATATGATCCAAAACCATTTTTCCCCCATAGAATGGAAAGTTGCTTTGATAAACTTCCATCGAGGTATTTCAAATTATGGGAAAATTTTTTGCTTTCTATACATACGCCAATTATAGGCAATAGGTTTGCGTCGTACCACTTTAATTGTGAAAAATTAAAAATAACATCACACCTTTGGGTCGAATTTAAAAAAGGGTTTAATAAATCAATTATTTTACAGTATCCTTCAAAGTTGCTATACACATGCGTTGGTAATAATATTTCCATACAATTCCTCTTTTGTGGTTTGTCATTCAAAAAAAGCTTTCAATATACAATTCAATCAGCTTTATGATGATATCTGGTTATTTTGAATATTTGCTCAATAATAAAATCCTTGCATTTATCCTCTATTATAGAATAAAAAAGGTGCTGTCATAATGACAACACCTTAAGATAATCCAAGCAACAAGATGGGCGGCGTATCCATCATCTCAGGTACTCTTGTGAGTGTGTCGGGAGCCTTTCCGACCTTTGCTGCTTAGTTATTACTCTATGCCATCATTATGCATTTATTATAAAACATCAATTCTCATCACAGCCAGCTGGGGAACAAAATAGATCATATAATTATCCACAGCAACATACTGCCCATATTTGGAACGATAGCAGTCAATCACTTCAATGAGATAATCCTTCGGCACATCCAGATACTCAGCCATTTCATGAAGATTTCGGCAGAGGGCTTCATAGGATTTGATGATCCCGATCAGGCCAACCCGGAGGTTATAGCCGTAAAGTCTGGCACGGTATTCCTGCTTCTGGTTCATCACATCAGTTGACTGTTCCAGGATATTGCCAGTAGTGGTGTAGTGGTGACCAAGTTCTTCAGCCAGCACACAGGACTTTTCAGCCTGAGTGTCAATACTTTTTCGAATAGCAATGCGATTGCCACGGATCAGACCATCATGTTTTTGAAGTGGACGTTCTTTTACCGTAAGACCGGCCTGATCGGCAGTAGTTAAAAGTTGTTCGTAGGTCAAATAAATCAGTCCTTTTAATTCAAATTACGGATTTTAAAGACGGATACGCATAACTATGCTCGTACATATACTCAGGAGCACAGTCAATATCTTCGTCCATCCAGGTGACAACTCCATCTACGATTTTGCAGTCTTTGAATATTTTTTCATCAGTTAATGGAGCGAAAGCGGGGCCGTTTAATACTGAAGCATCAAAAAGTCTCTGCTCACCAGTTGAAAAAGTGAGAAGCATCATCATATCATCCAATGGCTTTACTGCAATAATCTGTACATTTTCCGGGCGTTCACTAGCGTAAACAATTCCATTTGAAATAAACATAAAGAATTCCTCCTTACTGTAAAGGCTTAATCTTATCAAAGTGTTCGCCTCTGACAGCTTTGTTCCAAGCTGCATAAGCTTCATCTTCGTGCAGAGCAAGCCAACCGACCAGCATTTTAAACTGTTTTTGCGGAAGCGATCCAGCAAGCAGTTCACCGTCAATACCAACAGAAGCTTTGTATTCACCGTAAGTAACATGGACATGCGGCTTATTATGCTGGACAGTGTCATTAAATAACATTTTAATAACCATCCCCTCAAATCTACTTAATTCTGGCATTTGCATTTCCCCTTTCTATTCCCATTGAGAATCATCGTTCATAATATCCAGATCATGCTGAACACCTTCAGGAGTTTGTTCTACATCTGTTCTGACGTGAGCAGCGAGAAGATCTTCCTCCATCTGTTGGGTGGAGAGAAGGTTCTTTGAATATGTGAAAACTTTTCTCTGGTTGTGTGGCGTAAGCTGTTCACATACTTCAATGATTTCCTTGCATTGAGTAGAATACACTGGTGTTTGGGGTGAATCTATATCATTTTCAATAAGCTGTACAGATTGTTTCCCATCCAACATTTTTAATAAAGCATCAAGTTCTATTCCCATACCAGAAGCAACTTTTGCCATAGAAGGTAGTGTTGGAGAAATTGGACGATTGTTTCTCGGATTAATATTGTTTTCAAGCATAGAAATATACCCTTTACTGAGAGAACAAGCACTTGCAAATTCTCCTATTGTAATGTTATTTCGTTCACGATAATTTTTTATAATATCACCTAATGTCATTGCTTCACCTCGTTTTGTTTAGTATATTGTACAGCATGTTGAAAAAACAGTCAATAAAAATGTTCAACATACTTGACAGGTTATGTTGTAGGTGCTATTATACAAACAGTTCAACATGGTGAACAGAAAGGAGATGATTAATAAATGGGTTACAAGATAAGAGAATGTAGGAAAGAAAAAAAGATGTCACAATGTGAACTAGCGGAAAAAAGTGGAGTATCACGGACAGTTATCTCTGGGTTGGAGTGTGGATCAATTACAACAACTACAACAGATACTCTTTTAAAGATAGCAAGAGCTCTCAATAAAAAAGTAGCAGATATTTTTTTTGAAACATAGTTCAACATGTTGAAAAGCCAAAAATAAACACAGATATAGAAAAGAAGGTGAAGGGAGATAGAAGAAAAGGTGACTGTATCAAAGAAAGTGTGGATATCATTACTTTCAACCATGCTGACATTAGCTACTTTTTCAGCGTGCTGGTGGCTTCATAAAATGTTTTTTCTTATTTTAGTTTGTACATTTTACTCTACAAAGAAGCTTATCGGTGAAGTAATTGGAAACATAAAGTTTGAAGATGAGAAAGCTGATTAGCATTTTATGAAAGATATTACAACAGTATTACAGGAAAGAAGAGTTACAGGACAACCATTGAGGCCCGCAAGGCCGGATAGGAGGGGATTGAGATGCAACAAATAACAGAGAACTCATTAAATGTTTGCGCAAATGGAATTACAAGCGAGGAAATAAGTGAAATTCGAAATTGTATTAGAAGGATTGCCAGGAGAAGAGAGTTAGAAGGAAAGAAAGAACTTAACTGGAGACTGGAACTCAATTCCAGAAAATATGTGCCCCGCAAGAAACGGGACACAAAAGAGAAAATTTATTTAACGGAAACAACACCTTTGAGAAAATGAGCAAGTTTGGCTTGAAGATTACGAAATTCAACAGCATCTTTTTTCATTTCGCGTTTTTCTTCAGAAGTATATGAATCATTCGTGGATTCTTGTTTAATGAATTGAAGTGTATTTGATAAAGCGTTTTCAAGGAGACCAAGCTCTTTGTAGGTGAAAAGCAGAGTACCACACAAATCATCGACCGAATGGCGGTTTGTAGTACTGTCTGGAAGATTATCTAGATCAATAGATTCAATTTCTTCGTAATCAACCGTCTCGAATTCATCAAGGGCATCAAAATGTAATGATTCTGGGAATTCATCATCTGCTGAGAGTTCAGTAATATCAACAAATGAGTAGCCGTCCTGCTTTATTTCGGCTAAACGAGAAAGAAGACTGGAAATATTATAAGTTGCCATAGAAATACCTCTTTTCTTTTTTTTATTAGTGTACCAGCATGGATAATTAAAGAATAGAAGGTGAATGAGTAAAAGTCAATATGAAATGATGTTAGAAACAGTGAAAAAGTCAGAAGGGTGTTGAGGCCCGCAAGGCCGGATAGGAGGAATGGTGAGATGATAACGATAATAATCTCTGCGATTATTTCGGCTATCACAGCAAAAATAGTAGCCACCTACTATTTTGAGAAAGCAGATGGCTACGTAAAAGAAATGTGTGAAATGACAGAAAAGAACAATAAAGAAACGATAACTATTCTACGCAAACTTCAAGAAAACTCAAAACCAAAGGAGACGAGCTGAGATGGAAGGTTTGCTTTTAGACAAAAACCAGTTACAGAATACTTTCTTTCCATAAAGATCCTCCTTTCTTTGATGCTCGGCATGGCAGTGCCTGTATTTACAGGATAGGAGCATATAGCTCGACAGTCAATGAAAGATGTTCGACAATTTGCTTAAATTTTTATAAAGAGGTGGAAAAAATGAACAGATTTGATCTCTTAAAACAGACAAATACAGATCTTGCAGCTCGCATAATTATAGAATTTGGAAAAAGATTCCACGATAATCCAGAAGCTTTAGTAGAACATCTGGAAAGCAAGATAACAGAAGAAGACCTGCGCCGGATTAATGATGCAGGTCGTAAGGAAGGGTTAAGACCGATCGTCTTTATCCCGTAGGCAATAGTAACAGCCATTTCCGTTTGGGCATCCCATCATTTTTGCATAAATCAAACAAGACATATAAGAATTATCCATTCTAATGTGTTCTGGCTTAATTTTATCAATTTTGCATTCTGCTATTTCATTATCCAAGTCGTGAATTTCGCCGGTATTGATATTAAGCAGAAAACGTTTGCCATTAAACGGTGCCTGAGATCTTCGCATAATCAACCCTCCTTCCATATGTACTCGGGTGTGCCAGCACCCTATATATACAGAATAGGAGCGTACTGTCGAAAACACAAGAAAAAGCGTTCGACAAAGTAGTAAAAATTCTATAAACACAATAAACACAATCTTCATACGATAAAACAGGAGGTGAACTAGATGGCAGTTATCAAAGAAATCAAAAATGAATCCGGAGGAGTAATCCGGATCCATGACGACTACTGCAAGAACAATACTCCGGAAGACAACCAGAAGATCGTAGATAACGTATCCCGGATAATTAATGATTACTACATAAGAAAATCCGTAGGGTAGGAAGGAGGATTTGAGACAGAATATCAGAAGAGAGGAGGCGAACCAAGATGCAAAAGAACCTGATTATCAGCATGATCGCAGGCCAGTTTGCAGCGTTACTTCCAATCTGGGACTGGGGAGATAAACTCACATTCCTGACAGGAAGCATCTGCATAACAATCGTGACCATGATCGCGATCACATGGCTGGAGGACAAAACAAAAGCAATAAAAAGAGCCCTCACATCTGCAAATGTAAAGGGCTTAAGTAACTAAGACAAATTTAGTATATCAAATTCACAGGAGAAATCAAGAGGTAAAAAATGATTAAAGTAAAAACAACAGATGGATGCACACAAACAACGTTCGAAGGAGACAGCCATCTCCTTCTGGATGAGCTGACAGTTGCCGTTGCAGCCTTTATGCAGATTCTTATTGAAGATTGTGATGCGACAACCGAGGAAGCTGAGCGGGAAATAAAGAAAAGCTGCATGAGCGGTATCTGTTTCACAGAACACCGATTAAAACACAAAACGAAATAAAAAAAGGCTCAGGCGGTGCAACACCTGAGCCAGAACCAACCGGCCCCTGGAGTAAATCAGTTTACATAAATATAACACCAGGGAGCCGGAAAGTCAAGCATCCGGCGGTTATGTACCGCTATATTTTTAACCTTTTTTTGAGGGGACAAGATCCCCTTGCAGGCTTGATTAAACGTATTAGAGATGAGACGAGGGACACTTTTATGAAGTGTGGGTATATAAGGCAGACCTGGGACTGTGGGAACACCAGAGAAGTAGAAGAAAAACATACAGGAAGATATGGAGCCAGGGGACAGAAAAGACAGAAGAGGAGAAAAGCCACTCCGGAAGAGATCGCTAAACAGAACCAATGGAAAAGGGAACGGGATGTCCGCCGTCTGATTAAATGGAATTTTGGAATAGGAGATTACTGGTTCACGCTGACGTACAAGAAAGGTTCACGGCCGCCCTGGAAACAGATGCAGAAAGATATGTCAAAATTCATTCGAAAGCTCCGGGACAAGTATAAAAAATATGGATGGGAACTGAAGTATATATACCGGTTAGAAATCGGGAAGAATGGAGGACCCCATGTACATATTTTAATCAATCGGAAGTCAAACGATGAAACAGACACAGGCCTGCTGGTAGAAACACTCTGGGAACATGGCCATGCACAGACAAAAAGGGTGTATGACGTTGATTCTGGAGAACTAGCACAGTACATAACCAAGCCGCTGCAGGATCATGAGCCGGAAGATCTGAAACGGTATCACCCGTCCAGGAATCTAATCCGCAAAGATCCAGAAAAAGAAGAGATAAACAGAAGAAGCTTGCTGGACAAGCATGGAAGGCCGCGAGATCCGAAGCCACCAAAAGGCTGGGCGATCGTGCCAAACTCAGTAAAATGCGGAAAAAACAAGATAACAGGATACGCATACCGGCATTACATATTAATCAAAACAGAGAAGAGAAGGGAATAACATGCAGCAAGTAAATGTTTTTATTGAGACAAGCAGCCGGTTTCGCGGAAATGTGGAAAGAAAATGCGGATATGTGCTGTCGACTCAGCTCCGGACAGGGAAAGAGACAAGGGAGCATTTTGGAAGGGTAACTGGAACATATCATCAGGCCATATTGCTTACCATGGTGGATGCACTGGATCACATGACGAGAACCTGTGACGTGTGCCTTTACATAAGCGATCTGTATGTTACAAGTCGCCTGGGAAAGATCACGGAAATGGCCGGATCCGGCTGGTTGGACACAAAAGGAAAGCCGATTGCGAACAGAGAGGAATGGTGCAGACTGTTTAAAGCTATAAATCAGCTTCCGGATCCACACGAAATCACCGCAAAAACAGAGAAACACAGTTATTCCGCATGGCTGCGAGAGGAGATGAAGCACCGTGAATGTGGAAGAATACTGGGGCAAGGGCTGGAGCCTGCGCCCGGAACAGGACATATTAACAATGGAATGTCTGGGTACCATTACTAAATCAGGTACCCGGTTTACATACTACAAAGACGAAAAAGGAGGAATATGGTTTGATGATGAACCGATCGGAGGAAAACCAGAATGGATGCAGAGAGCAGACAAGGAACGAAGACGAAGGCATAGACGGCATTCTTGAGGAATTAATGGCACATGTCTGCGATGAATTGTGCAGGTTTCGAGAAGAAATGCAGGGAGATTTGATGGACAGGATATGCGGACGTTGCGGATTACAACAGTATACTGACAGAATCCGGGAGGAATATGAGAAGATCAATAACTTTGATAAGAGCCAGACCGGTCAGCTTATGAACAGATATCGTAAGATCACACTCTGCAAAGACTGCAGGTACAGAGCTAAAGGAAAGTCAGGATATCACTATTGTAGAACAGGGTTTGGCCTTCCAGTTGTACCGTTGAGAGAAAATGATGGATGCAGCAGGGGAGAGGAAAGATAAGGAGGATATCATGAGAACAATAGCAATCATCAATTTAAAGGGCGGTGTGGCCAAGACCACATCAAGCATTAACATCGCATACATACTGATGCGGAAAGGATACAAGGTGCTTCTGGTTGATAATGACAAGCAGGGGGACTGCTCACGTGGAATGAACCGCCGTACCCAGGACGGGGAAGGAATCGACCGGATCATGGTAGACCGGCATCCGGATATGGAAAAGCTGATCAACAAGACTGACTATCTGCACCTGGATATCATCACAGCAAACCTCGGTCTCCTGACTGCAAACATGGAAGTAACCATGGACCGTGTACGCCCACAGCAGAACCGGTTGAGAAAGGCGCTGCAGCAGGTAGCCGATAATTACGATTTCTGCGTGATCGATAATGCTCCGGATATCAATGTGTCGGTGATCAACGCCCTGACTGCCGCAGACGATGTTCTGATCCCGGTAGAAGTAGATGATAACACGCTGGAAGGTATGAACGAGCTTCTGGATCAGATCGATGATGTAAAAGAAGAATTGAATCCGGATCTGGAGAACGTCCGCTGTTTCGTGACAAAATACCAGAAATTCAACCAGGCACACCTGCAGGGAGCGGAGATCATCGAAGAACAGTACCCGATCATGAGAACGAAGATACGCTTTTCTGGTGTAGTAGCAAGGAGCACATTTGTGCGCATGCCTGTAGCCTTGCACAGTCCCAGATCAGCGGCAGCAGAAGACTATGAAACCCTTGTGAATGAGTACCTGGATATGATTGGAGATGAAGACGATGGCGAAATTTGATCTGAAAGGACTTCTCAATGACAGATCAGTCCCGGACCGGCAGCAGGACCAGAAGATCGTATACCGAAATCCAAAAGATCTGATCCCGTCAGAAGAAAACTTCTACAACACAGAGAAGCTTGAAAGGCTGAAACAGTCGATCAAGCTTCTGGGGATCCTTCAACCGCTCCTGATCGAGAACAGGGATGGGAAGGATTACGTTATAGCCGGCCATTGCCGCCGGAAGTGCTGTATCGATCTGCTCAATGAAGGAAATGACAGATTCAGCCGGGTCCCATGCATATATAAGACACACTCCGAACTGGAGCAGGATGCAGGCAAGGAAGACGATATAGTACGCCAGATCATGATCATCCAGGCGAACTGTTACCGTGACAAATCCGACTGGGAAAAAATGACAGAAACGCTCAAGATGGAAGAACTCGTGAAGGAACTCCGTGAGAAGACGCCGATGGAAGGAAAGACCAGGGATATATTAAAAGACCTGATTGGAACGTCAAACGGTCAGCTGGGAAGATATCATGCAATCAACACAAACCTCTGCGAACAGCTGATGTCGGAATTTGAAGAAGACAGGATCAAGATTTCCGTGGCCTATGAAGCGTCCAAGCTCAACAGAGAGTATCAGAAACAGGCCTGTGAGTTATACGAAGAAACAGGAATCCTGACACTGGACGATATCAGAGACCTGTACCGGCAGCAGGAAGCAGAGAAAGGTATTCCTGGCCAGATGACCATCGAAACAGCAACCGGCCAGAACAGACCTCCGGAAGATGATACGGAGATTCCGGCAGAGACACAGATTGAGCGTTTCTATGAGAGCACAAACAAGAACATGAAAAACTACATCATCCAGGAAGACAAGAACATGACCATCTTCATGCTTTCGAACTTGTACGGGTCAGCACGTGTCCGAAACGGACACCTCAATTACCAGGGTTCAACTGCCGGGATCACCTTCAATCCCGGAGGAGTATTTGAACACGAACTGTCCTGGCAGTCCTTAGCTAAGAATCTGATCGGGAAATACGGACATAAGAGACCAGTCAAGATGGCCACAATTAATGCACCGGAACCAGCAATTACACTTACAGAGTCGGAGGCGGTAAAAGCTTTCTGCGAAGCTTATCCAGAGAAATTAAAAACAATCATGAGGATATGCCGAAGGTGCAAAGACAATGGAGAAGCTGCTAAAGCCGTACAACTGGAATTTGCACCATGCGGATTTAGTGCAGTAGGTGGGTATAAAGTAAATTATAGATTCAAGTCATTTTCTGCAGGACTTGAAATTGAAGTGAACAATGAAAAAGTATCAATGAAATACGGACGATTAATTGTAGAAGCAAAGAACCTCTATGATCCATTATCCCCGGAATTTGATGTGGAGTTAAAGAAACCAGAAACAAAAGAGGATGAAGGGCCGGTAAAATGTATCACAGGCCAATCCGGATCTGGATTGTGTGGAGCAGCAGCTTACTGTGACAAAAAATATACCTGTTGTTCTCAGTGCCCGGACGACTGCAACATTCGTTGTGGGTGGATTCCGGAAAAGAGCTGCCAGCCGGCAGTAGAAACACTGGACGAAAAGCAGCAGGAAGACCATTCCGGTGACCCTGCCGAGATGGTAAAACATCTGAGAAATACAGATAAAATCCCCGATGCGTGGCCGGAAGATTTAAAAGATATTCCAATCCCATCGATAACAGCTATTAATGACATTTTAGACGATGCAGAACAGGATTTGAAGGGCTACCTTGCAATTGCAGATGAAAAACTCCCTGCAAAAACAATTTTGAAACATCAGCTCATTGCTGGTGGACTGAGAATTATCAAAAATCTTGTAGAAGATTGTCAGGAAGAACCAGAACAGCCAGAACAGCCACCTCTTCCAGAGATGAGAAACAATGATCAGCGTAAACAGTGGCTGAGGGAATACAAATCTTGGGGGCTCTGGTACACAGACCATCATACTGGAACACGGTACTACAAGTACGATTTCAATAATGGCGCCCGTCTGATAGCAGAAGAATACGATCCGGAGCCAAGAAAAGAAAGCTGGTGGACCCCAACAGAATCATACTCCCTGCATCTTGTAGGCGGACCGGAACCAGAAAGGTCTGGGGGCGTACCGAAATGGACATACCATTCGAAATATCACAAATTCCCGAACTCAGAAACAGAGCTGGTTGAATTCCTGAAGGAGGTACAGAAAAATGGCAAAGCTTGATCAGTATATGCAGGGCCGTACAGAGGGCATGGAACTGGCACTGCGTATAGCAAAAGACAAAGGAATTGAGGAACTGGAAAAAGAAGTCCGCTTCCGGCAAAAAACAGGAATCAGCCTGAATGTGACCAGGCAGGAGCTGAATAAAGCCAGTAACAAGATCAAAGGCGTTCGGCTTCGGAAAGCAGAGATGTGAACGCTATATGAAAAAAATGGAAGAAGGCGCAAGATACCTTATGGATGATCTGGCCACCTGGGATGATTATTCGAAAGAAGTAGAAAAACAGCTAGGTATCAAGATAGAGATCCACTGGAATGATTAAGGGTGTTTTCGAAAAAACGATTAACATATAAACCCATCAGTCCTGCCGCATGAGCCTGTCAGAAATGCGGCAGGGGAAAGGAGGGTGTCCGATTCGGACACATTGAAAAATGTTATTTCCAAAAAAACAGAAAAGTAAGAAAAAGAGGATGCGCCACCCGGCCAGCATCCTACACGATAAAAACAGCAGGACTTGTTATCTCTGTGTAGTACTCCACGACAACTGGAACGAACACAGGATCCTGGATGAGCACCATATATTCGGAGGGCCGAACCGGAAGAACTCCGAGGAATATGGCCTGAAAGTATACTTGTGTCATGACCATCACATCTACGGTCCGGAAGCAGTGCACAACAACGCCCGGATCCGCCACGAATTACAGCGGACAGCACAGAGACTATTTGAAAAGCAGCACAGTCACAAAGAGTTCATGGAGATATTCGGCCGGAACTATCTGGACCTGGTAGAGATAGGGGAAAACAATGAGAAAGAGGATGAACCTGTATAAGGTAGTAGACCAGAACGGGAAACAAGTATTTGACGACCTGCTGATAGCCAGACAGGTCACAGAAAAGACTGGCTGCACAAAGAACAACGTAGCCCAGGCAGCAGCCAATTTCGCACTGGTGAACAAGAAATACCGGATCATTCCGGAGGATATCAAATTGAGCAAGGTTTTAGACGTTGAACTCCTGGCAGAATGGGACAGGTACCGGAAGTGGATGCTGAGGGCAGCAGGGAGGGGAGAATGAATAGGAGGCAGAAAAAGAAACTGTTTAACAGAAAATGTGGATACCGGATTGTAAAGCTCCCACGCAACTTCCAGACGTGGGCATTCCAATATTACATCGGTATCGGAGCAGTAACATACAAACGCATTTGCACAGAGAAAATCCCAGACAGAGTGAAATACCGGATAAACACCAGAAACGTAGAGAATTTCAACCGGATCATGGCAGAAAGGAGAACAAAATGCAGATCAGGAAAATGGTAATCCAGTTAAGCATTATGGCACTGCAGATCAGAATAGCTATTCTTCAGATCGTAAAAGCGTTTACAAAGATTATTTACGATATCACAAGGAAGACAGAGAGGGTATAGAAATGGCAATCGAAAGAACCGTAGAAACAAACGTATACTGTGATATCTGCGGAGAATGGATCATGGGATGGAGGTCTAACGACACAGGAGTCAGTAAAGTATGGGCGTCCTATTACGCAAGAAAAAAAGGCTGTACAGTCGGAAAAAAGATCACCTGTAAAAACTGCAGAATCAAAAAAGCATTTCAGACATGTAGTGTGCAGCACAAAATCGGAAATGCAGGACGAGACAACAATGGCATGTGTCGGGGATTTGAAATGTTGGAATGTAAACGATGCTTTGCATGTACATCTTATGAGCCTGCTATGAAGGAGGAAAATGATGGAGAACACATGTAAAACCTGTATCAACAACGATGATGGTCTTTGCGACCGCAAAGGGATTCTTGTGGAAGACGAAGATTCCTGTGAGCATCACTGGGCGGCAGGAAAGAAGATCAGAATGAAAAGGCGTGAAAAGAAAATGGATATCACACCAGAGCTGATGCTGTCAGCATATAACACACTGATCCAGGGGTGCAAAAGTCGGCCAGCCAGTGAAGATGGAATCTGCAGCAGGTGTATTTTGTATCAGAGATGCCCACACATAGACAATGCGATTCCGGCAGACTGGGAAGAGATACATTATCCATACTTGGAAGGAAACACACTGCATTACATAAAAGCTGGGAAAGTCAAACAGATTGTATTTGCCAGCCGGGAAGATGCAGAGGAAAGGCTTGCGGAAATGAAAGAAGGTGTGAAATGAGTTACAAGAACAACGAAGGATATCCAGATCCGACAGCTGGGAAAGCAGTCCGGTCAGCAGGGAGGATGCCGACACACATCTACAATGCCTTTTGCGTCTTGAATAATACGGCAGGTCTTTTAGGGTTGGAGATTACAGGCATACGGGATCGAAAAACAGGAAAAGAATGGAAGAAATAGAGAAAGCCGGGAGCATACGCGTTCCCGGCTAAAAGCATCGAAAGGGGAGGATGCCGTTGGAAACAGAAATCCAGAAAGAAAACGAAGAAAAGAAGGAATACCTGAGATCTTACCGAAGGGCAGTAAAAAGAGAAAAAGATATCCTTGACGAGATTCAGCGACTGAGGACAGACAAGATGTTCCCATCCGTGGTCAATGACGGGATGCCACGCGGCAGCAGCCAGTCCGATCTGTCAGACTACATAGCTATTCTGGATGAGCAGATCGAGCTTCTGAAAACAGAACGGCTGGAAAAAGCCAGATGTTATCAGAAGATTGAGAGACAGATCAAACAGATGGAAAATGAGGATGAACAGGAAGTGCTGAGACTACGGTATATAACAGGCCTGAAATGGGAGGAAGTAGCTGTACGAATGAGCTATAGCTGGAAACATATACACAGAATTCATTCATCAGCTCTTTGCAATTTCAAGATGACATAGAATGACACACTTTATATGTGATATCATTACAATGGGTTTCAGAAAAAGCAGATGGAATCCTCCTTTCAAGAATTTAGCTGCCAACCCACGGGCAGCAGTAGTGGAACGCAGCTCAGTGGGATGTAGAGCAGCTGGTTTATATTCAGTATGTCGATGATTCGAACCCATCCGTTCCAATTTCTCTGTTGTCAAGAAACTCCTAACATCATACATTTTTACGAAACGTCCTGTAGAAATATGGGGCGTTTTAGCGTATAATAAAAATATATGAGGAGGATAGTATGGACATTTTAAGTTTGATTGATAAATTTATTCAGTGGTGTGATGGAAATGTTGGCTTTTTAAATGTAATATTGTCATTGTGTACTTTAATATTAACAGTTACAATTGCAAAATTACCGTATAAGAAAAAAATTGTTGGATCACTGGAAATAATACCGGAAAAAACACAGTATGAGCCATTTTTTAAATGCTTTATAAGAGTTTACTTAACTAATGTAGGACGAGTGCCAATTTATATAAAGCGAATAGAAATAATAGACTGGAAGGGAAAAAGTCTTGGGTCATGTCTTATGAATTTGAGACATAATCAATGTGCGGAACTTTCCGCTGGCCAAAATTATTCGTGTGAGGGAATGTTTGTTGATTCAGTATTTATAAAACATGTCATTGATTTGAATGGATATGTAAAAATAAAAGTGACAGATATAAGTGGAAAGAAGTATTATATTTCAAGGACTTTTCCAGTGGGTTAATGATGGAACCTTTTGAAAAAAGTAAAAAAATAAATGCAATAAAAAAAGTAGCTTAAGGGCTGCTTTTTTTATATTTCAAAAAAACGAAACGAATGAGAGGTGGTGAGGCTTGCCAAGAGCACCAGATCAGAGAGTTGAAGAAGCCAGAAAACTATATGCTTCTGGAGCGAAATTAATTGAAGTTTCTCAAAAGCTTGGAATCCCGGTAGGGACGATCCGAAGCTGGAAAAATAGATATAAATGGGATAATGCAACGTTGCAAAAGAATAAACGCAACGTTGCGAAAAAGAAGGGCGGACAGCCTGGAAATAAAAATGCGGAGGGGCATGGAGGAACTGGCCCGCCGGGAAATAAGAATGCAGTCAGGACAGGAGAGTTTGAAACTCTCTTTTTTGATACCCTGGAACCAGAAGAAAGAACATTGGCAGAGATGATCCAGCCGAACAAAGAGCAACTGCTTCTCAGAGAAATCCAGCTTCTTGCAGTCAGGGAACGCCGGATGCTGAAAAGAATCCAGTCTCTCCGTGAACTGGAAGCACAGACAGGATCTGAAGAAGATTCGGCACCATGCGGAATGTCTGTAACAGAATATACTTCTGGTCTCGAAAAAGGAAAACTAACAGAACTTCGAAAGTATGAAGGCATCCTTGGCCAGATCCAGGCCATAGAGGATGCTCTGACCAGAGTGCAGGCCCGGCAGCAGAAAGCAATCGAGATGCTGCATAAGTTTGGTTATGACGATGCAAAACTGGAACTAGCAACCATGCAGCTTGAATTCGAGATGCTGAAGCAGGATAACCAGGCAGAAGAGACCACAGATGATGGCTTCCTGGAAGCTATGAATGCAACAGCACAGAATGTCTGGGGTGATGAGGATGTATGAAAAACTCAAAACCCTGAAAGATAAGCTGCAGAAAATGAAATCCAACAGAGCCAATAGACAGACAGGCCAGACGTTTCATTTTTCTCCGTTCTCAAGAAAACAGAAGCAGGTCCTGACCTGGTGGTGCAAAGAATCCCCGGTTCACGATATGGACGGAGTTATCGCTGATGGAGCAATCCGATCAGGAAAAACAATCAGCATGTCCTTATCGTTCGTTATGTGGGCCATGAGCACCTTCACTGGTCAAAACTTTGCTATGTGCGGAAAGACCATAGGATCCTTCCGGCGAAATGTTCTGTTCTGGCTGAAGCTGATGCTTCGGTCAAGAGGATATTCCATCACGGATCACAGGGCAGATAACCTTCTGACCATCCGAAAAGACGGAAAAGAAAATTATTTCTACATCTTCGGTGGCAAGGATGAAAGATCTCAGGATCTTATCCAGGGAATCACCCTGGCGGGCGTGTTTTTTGACGAAGTTGCCCTGATGCCGGAATCTTTTGTGAACCAGGCAACAGGCCGATGCTCTGTAAAAGGTTCAAAATTTTGGTTTAACTGCAACCCGGATGGCCCGTATCACTGGTTTAAACAGAACTGGATAGATAAATCCACCGGATATCTGGGAAAAGAAGAAACTGCCCGGAGGATGCAGCAAGCGGCCGCGGAGGGGAAAGATCCTGGTCTGAAAGATATTCTGTATCTCCACTTTACTATGGACGATAACCTGTCCCTGGATGAAGAGATCAAGGCCAGATACAGGAGCATGTACGTTGGAGTATTCTTTAAACGTTACATCATGGGACTGTGGGCGGCAGCAGAGGGAATCATCTACGACATGTTCGATGAGAACAAACATGTCCAGGATATCAAAGATTTCTATCAGTTGCTGATCAACGGGAACAGGTATGTTTCCTGTGACTATGGTACACAGAACGCCACAGTATTCCTTCTGTGGAATAAAGGAACCAACGGGAAATGGTACTGCATCCGGGAGTATTACTATTCCGGAAGAGACAAAGGTAAACAGAAAACAGATTCCGAATATGCAGACGACCTGAAAGAGTGGCTGGATGGGACCAAGATCAAAGCAATCATCGTGGATCCATCGGCCGCTTCTTTTATTGCAGAACTCCGGAAACGAGGATATAAGGTTCTGAAAGCCAACAATGACGTTTTGGATGGAATCCGGCTGGTTGGAATGCTTCTGAACCTGGAGAAGATCGTCTTTGCTTCTTCCTGTAAAGAAACCATAAAAGAGTTTGCTTCTTACATCTGGGATGAGAAAGCCCTGGAAAGAGGAGAAGACAAACCGGTGAAACAATTCGATCATTGTTGTGACGCTGTGAGGTACCTATGCAGCACCATAATCGGCAGAAAAGCAGCACGTTTCCGAGAGATAAGGAGGTGAGAAAAATATACACATTTACAATACCGAGAGAAAGTTTTGATGAGTTAAATCCGGATAAGCAGGCGATCCGCCAGCTGATCAGCAAACACATCAGCATGGTGGACCGGCTGAAGAAGAATATGTCCTACTACGAAGGAAAGCACAAGATCCTGGATGAGACCAAACGGGAAAACCGTCTTGTGTGCAATCATGCAAAAGACATCTCTGATACAGCCAGTAGCTATTTTATCGGCAACCCAGTGACTTATAAATCCGAAGGAGACATCAAGCCCCTAACAGATGCGCTGGAACTGGCCGGAGCAGATGAGACAGACGGAGACAACGGTCTGGAGGCATCCATCTACGGCCTGGCTTACGAATATGTCTATGTGAAGGAAAACGAGAACAACCTGCAGACCAAGAACCTGTCTGCGGAGAATACATTCATGGTAAAAGACGACAGCATAGAGGAAAACGAACTCTTTGCTGTCTATTATTATATCCGGAAAGATGATTCCGGGAAGCTTCCGGACCACTATATTGCCACAGTGGTGACCACAAACTATAAGTACGAGCTGGACATCGAGAACAACAATACAATCCAGGCAACCACAGAGCCGGCGGTGCCCCATTATCTTGGTGAGATCCCGATCATCGAATACCTGAACAATAAACTGGCCATTGGAGATTTTGAACTGCAGATCCCACTGATCGATGCATACAATGCGCTGATGAGCGATCGTGTGACCGATAAGGAGCAGTTTATTGATGCAATCTTGGCCATCTATGGAACATTGCTGACCGATGAGGACGAACCGAACACTGAGGATGAAGACGAGAGCATCCGAAAGGCCAAGGCCCGTCTTAAAAAGTACAAGGTTCTTGAGATGCCGGACACAGCCAAAGCAGAGTATCTGACCAGGACTTTTGATGAAAACGGTGTGGAGATCCTTAAGAAAGCCATTGAGCAGGATATCCATAAGTTTTCCCATATTCCCTGTATGTCAGATGAAAGCTTCGGAGGGAATGTCAGTGGTGTGGCTATGGAATTCAAGCTCCTGGGCATGGAAAACATCACAAAGATCAAGACCAGATATTATAAAAAAGGTCTGAGAAAAAGAGTTCGGATATTCTGTAACTATCTGGCTTTGCACGGAATCAGCATCGATCCATCCGGAATCACGATGACGTTCACCAGAGCATTGCCGAAAAATCTCCTGGAGATATCCCAGATCGTGGCAAATCTGTGGGGAAAGGTAAGCCGTAAGACCTTGCTTTCTCAGGTCCCGTTTGTGGATGATGTGGATGAGGAACTGAAAGCCCTGGAAGCAGAGGAAGAAGAGAATCTGAAGCGGCAGCAGGAAGTCTTTGGACTGCAGGACAATACGCCACCGGAGCAGGATCCCGATGATAAGGAAAAAGTAGATGCGTAGAAAATACTGGGAACAGAGGTCTGCCTGGGATATGTATCAGTTTATGGAGGATGCAGAAGAGACAGCAGATCTCATTTCCAGAGTATACCGGAAAGCCTCTCTCCAGCTGGAATATGCCGCAAGAGATATCTTTGAGAAGTTCATGACAAAATATGGTCTGTCAGAAACAGAAGCCTGGCAGATCATAAATTCCATACAGGATAAAAACTCCATTGATCAGCTGAAACAGGAACTCCAGAACCGGAAAAAGGACAGTGAGATTCTGAAACAGCTGGAAGCTCCGGCGTACCGTGCAAGAATGGAACGCTTGCAGAATCTCATGTCGCAGGTAGATACGGTGATGCAGCAGGTATACCAGCAGGAGAAGCAGTTCGATACCAAACTTCTGGAACAGCTTGGAGAAAAAGCCTATTATCATTCCATTTACAACATGCAGAAAGAAACCGGTCTGGCATTCAGCTTCTCTCATGTGAGCAGGAAACAGATCGACCAGGCTCTGCAGATGAAATGGTCCGGAAAACATTTTTCAGACCGTATCTGGCAGAACACACAGCAGCTTGCAGATTCCTTGAAGGATGAATTGCTGATCAGTCTCCTTACCGGCCGGACAGACCGGGAAACAGAGGAATCCATCCAGGCCCAGTGCGGAGGGGGAGCAAAGCAGGCCAGGCGATTGGTAAGAACAGAATCCTGTTACATGGCAGGAGAATTGACTGCACAGAGTTATATTGACTGCGGGATCAAGAATTATCGCTATGTGGCAGTGCTGGATCTTCGTACCAGTGAGATCTGTCGGGAACTGGATGGAAAGGTTTTTTCGGTGAAAGACCGGAAAGCCGGAGTGAACTATCCTCCCATGCATCCATATTGCCGCTCTACAACGATTTCTGTCATAGATGATAAAATCCTCAGGAACATGAAAAGAAGTGCTTACAACCCGGAAACAGGGCGTACAGAGATGGTTCCTGCGGATATGACCTATGAACAGTGGTATGAGAAATACGTCAAAGGAAATCTAAAAGCAGAAGCCCAGGAGAAAGCAGTCAAGAACGCTTCGTCAGACCGGAAGCAGTATGAGCGGTATCGGGAACTTCTTGGAAAAGACATGCCGAAACATTTTGCAGACTTCCAGGAAATGAAGTATAATGAACCTGAGAAGTGGGAAATGCTCAGGACTTATGCACGTTCTGTAGATAAAGGCACGATATCTCCGTTATCTGGATTCGAGAATTATCAGAAGATTTATGATGAAATCAATGAAAAAGTTGTTGGTATAAAGACTTCTGAGGGAACAGCAGTAACCAGACAGAGTAAACATTTCATGGACAGAGTAATCGGAACCATGAAAGATCCAAAAACGGGAAGATCACGATCAGGAGTTACCGTGGAAGGAATACGGGATGCGCTGGAGAATCCGGCGAAAGTATTTCCTACGAGAACGGATCCTGATTCAAGAAAAAGCCAGAAATATATTGGCAGACATGGAACAGTCTCATTAGATCCTGAGACGGGGATTCTGATTCAATGCAATCCAACAGATGCAGACTATGTAAGGAGAATAGCAAATGGAAATGCGAAGATTTGAACTAAAAAAAGAGCAGATCGAATTTCTTAAAGAAATGTATCCTGACAATGAGCTGGTTCAGAGAGTACTGAATTGTGAAAATAATGGAGTATTTGAAGTAGATGTGGATACCAAAATTGATTTTATGCTTTTTGTGGAAGATGAGTCGGTATATTGGATGGACGCAAATTATGAGCCATCAGCGAAAACATATATGCTTGAATCAATAAGGGATGATATTTATTATCAGACCAACTGATACCACCAGTCAGAAATGGCCGGTGGTCTTTTTATACCCATTTTTAAGAAAGAGAGGATCAGAAATGAAGTTTGAAGAAGCATTAAAGGCAATGAAAGCAGGAAGTAAAGCAAAATTACCGTCCTGGGGAGGATATTGGTATTGGAGTCCAGAGAAAGAAACAATCATCATGCACACAAAAGATGGACAGGAACTGGATATCCGGGAAACCCAGAGCGTTGTATATACGCTTCAGAATATTCTTTCTGATGAATGGATCATTGCAGATGAAGTAAACTGTCCGCAGTTGGGCGGAGAAGCAACATTTTCTTTCGGGGAAGCTATCAAGTACCTGAAAAGAGGGTCCAAAGTAGCTCGTAAAGGATGGAATGGTAAAAAACAGTACATTCAGCTTGCAACTGGGATTTATTATAAGGCAGCAGATGGCGAAGTTGTAAACTGTGAGCACAATGCTATTGGCAACATGGCAGTGGCTTTTGTAGGAACATCTGGTGTGCAGATGGGATGGCTTGCATCTCAGGCAGATATGCTTGCGGAAGACTGGATTTTTGCGGAGGAGTAGAGAATGAAAAACGAAGAATTTTTAAGGCTTTGTAAGGCGAAAGTAGCTGAATATACAAACTCCCATATGGATAAGACCGATGGAAAACAGATCACAGTACAGGATGTGTACGTGGTATGGAGTTGTAAGACATTACAGAACAGTAAAGCACTTCTGAGCACGACTGTGCCGGATGGAATGTATTATGAGCTGACATATAACGGAGATAAGCACGAGTTATACCTTGATGCTTATAAGAAGTTTCAGAACATGTGCTTTAAACTGTAATTGCGCCGGCGCAACGGAGGGGAGGTGAAGAGAATGAAAGTAAAATGCATCAAAAGATACAGCGACATCTGCTTGAAAGAAATCGTCGAGAAGGGAACTGTTCTGGAAGTAACAGAAAACAGAGGGGCACATCTGATCAGCGAAGGTGTTGCTGAGATGGTAAGTGAAGCAAAGACAGCAGCCAAAGGGAAGGAATAGGTGATCCAATTATCTCCCGGTGAGACGCAGGGTGAAGCGTCTTATTTTTTATGCCTTTTTCCGCTAGGCGTTAAAGAAGCAGATTCCAAAAACTGAATGGCCCGGGCGTGAGAACGAATAGGCTGGGCAGAAAGGAAAAGATATGAGAAACAGAGTATTCAAAGCAATGTGTAAAGTTCCAATGAACCTGCAGTTATTCGCAGAAGGCGGAGACGGTGCTGGGGCCGGTGAGGGCAATGGCGGCGGATCCGGAGAAGGTACGGGCGGCGAAGGAGATAATCCTCCATCTTTTGATGACTTCCTGAAAACAGGCAGTAATCAGGCAGAATTTGACAGACGTGTCCAGAAGGCAGTCAATACGGCAGTGACAAACGCACAGGAGAAGTGGCAGGCACTGACGGATGATAAGCTTTCCGAAGCTGAGAAGCTGGCCAAGATGACCAAGGAAGAAAAAGCGCAGTACATGCAGAATAAAAAAGAAAAGGAACTTTCCGACAGGGAGGCAGCAGTAACCAGAAGTGAGCTCATGGCAGAAGCAAAGAACAACCTGTCAGACGAAGGACTTCCGGTAGAGCTTGCAGAAGTACTGAATTATACAGATGCAGATGCCTGCAAGAAATCCATGGAAACCGTCAAAAAAGCGTTCCAGACTGCAGTTGAGAAAGCAGTCGATGAGAAGCTGAAAGGCGGCAAGCCTCCGAAAAAAGCACCAGAAACAAACACACAGGAAGCCCTTGAAAAGCAGGTATACAATGCGATGATGGGTATTTTTTAAAGGAGAGTGAATAAACAATGGCAATCAATACTTTAGCAACAGCAACCTTATTTATGACACAGCTTGATAAGATCGCTGTTCAGGAAGCAACCACCGGCTGGATGGATGCCAATGCCGGCCAGGTGATCTATAACGGTGGATCTGAAGTAAAGATCCCGAAAATGAGCGTTCAGGGAATGGGCGACTATGACCGTGAGGCTGGATACCAGCGCGGCTCCGTTACCCTGGAGTACGAGACCAGAAAAATGACACAGGACCGTGGCCGTCTCTTCCAGCTGGATCCGATGGATATCAACGAGGCAAACTTTATCCCGACTGCCGGTGCAGTTATGGGAGAGTTCCAGAGGACACAGGTAGTTCCGGAGATCGATGCGTACCGTATCAGCAAGCTGGCCACAGAAACACTTACTGCAGATAAAGCAGGAATGATCGGAGAATCTTATGTACCGGGAACTGCTTCTACATCTGCTCTGCGTAAGCTGAAAGAAGGGATCAAAGCGGTAAGAGAAAACTATAACGGAGCTCTTATCTGCCAGGCAACACCGGACTTTATTATGGAGCTGGAACTGGAACTTGCGGGCAAGATCACTGCAGTGACCTTCTCTAAAGGCGGAATTCAGACACAGGTTCCTTCTGTAGATGGTGTACCGCTGGTTTCCACACCTTCCAACCGTATGTACACAGCTATCAAGATCAATAACGGTAAAGATAGTGGCCAGGAAAAAGGCGGATATGAAAAAGGAACATCTGCAAAGAACCTGAACTTTTTCATCTGCCCTGTAACCACGCCAATCGCTGTCACAAAACAGGATATCATGCGTATCTTCGACCCGACAACAAACCAGAAATTGAACGCATGGCAGATGGATTACCGCCGTTTCCATGATATGTGGATTCTGGATAATAAACTGGATTCCATCTATCTGAGCATCCAGGAGGCGAAAGTATGAGGCTGATCCGTAAAAATGTAGAAAGAGAAGCGGAAGGATCTGCAGCAGAAAAGCTGATCAGTGATGGCTTCACACCGATGAAAAAAGCCACACCAGACACAGTACCGGAAGAGAAAATCGGTAAGGATATCGAGGATATGACAGTTGAAGAACTGAAAACTCTTGCAAAGGAGAAAGGACTGACCGGTGTCTCCTCCCTGGCAAAAGCGGACCTTCTGGCAATCCTGAAAGGGTGATACGATGGCATCAGCAGAAGATATCAAAAAGCTGAAGATCCTGACCGGAGAAAAGAATGAGGAACTTCTGTCTGTCCTTCTGGATGAAGCTGAAGCTTTCGTGCTGTCCTACACCAATCGCAAACAGTTAAGGACCGGGCTGGAAAAGGCAGTCCGGGATCTTGCTGTGATCGCTTTGAACCGGATGGGAACAGAGGGGGAAAAGTCCAGAAGCGAGGGTGGAGAGAGTTATACTTTTGAGGATGCGCCGAAACAGATCTACGACACGCTGAACCGGTATCGCCTGGCCAGAGTAGGAGGAAAGATTTATGAGGCTGAGAAGAAGCAGACTTGAGGAATTTTTCCATAAGAAAATGACGGTAAAGAAAGATAAGGAAGGCAGTACCAGCGAGGAATATGGTGCTGCCTCTTCTGTTACCGGAGAAAGCTGGCCGGCATCCGGAAAAGTACAGGCTGAGCAGTACGGCCAGAGACTGAATTATATCCGGAATATCCGGATACAGGGAAGCTATAAGATCCAGACGGATGAAAAAGGCCGGCTGCATTATATCCTGGAAGATGGAACGGATATAGAGGAACGGGACGGGATTTGTCTATATGTGGCAGCAGATCAGCTTCCAGACTATCGGATCATATCCATCAAACCATATCGTTTCCTTACCATGGAGGTGGAAAAGATATGAGTGTAAATGGATTTGATGAAGTGGAGAAAGCTTTGCAGGAGGTGTCCGAGTTGGACACCCGGCAGGCAGTTGGAGAAGCGATCCAGTTTGTACGGTCAGCAGCAGTTGAGAATTGCCATGCAGATACCGGAGAACTCCGGCAGAGCATTTTTGCGGAAACTACAGAGGAAGAAAACTCTGTCACAGGGATCTGCTGGACAGACAAAGCTTATGCTCCGTACATAGAGTTCGGAACCGGACCGAAAGGCCAGGAGAAACATGCCGGCATCTCTCCGGAAGTAACTCCGGTCTATACTCAACAGCCATGGTGGATCCATGAAAGCCAGATAGACAGAAGGGCGGCTGAAAAGTACCGTTGGCCATATATGGACACGCCGGATGGAAGATTCTATAGATGCAGCGGAAATCCGGCCTATCCGTTCCTGTATCCGGCTATGAAGGATAACGAAGAACAGATCTTAAAGATGCTGGGCGGAAGCCTTGCGTCAGATTTGGAGGATATATGAAGAATGTAAAAGATCAGGTGTACGCGGCACTGTGCACGGTGTCCGAAAATGTTTCAGATGCTTATCCACGTTCCTGGGCGGAGGGCTCAACGATCCAGTATACCGAAGAGCAGAACGATGTATACGAAGCCAGCTCCGATGTTGAAGGAATGAGAGAGGATAAAGCCCTTGTAAGATACCGGATCGATATCTGGAACAATCACAGCACTTCAGAAGCAGCTCTGCAGGTAGATGAAGCGATGAAAGTGACAGGCCTGAAACGGATCGCATGTGCAGATGTGCCGGATCCGTCAGGGATGAAGCATAAACAGATGCGCTACGAAGGGATCATTGATATGGATTCTGACAGCGTGTACTGGAGATAAGGAGGAATAGCGATGTTAGCAAATGGAGCAACATTAGGTTACAGAAAACACACAGCTGGAGAAAACTCTGCAGCTTACACAGATCTTCCAGGACTGAAAGAGATCCCGGAAGTCGGAGTGGAACTGGATAAGGAGGAAAACACCTGCCTTACAGATCCGCACAAGATGTACGAGGAAGGCATTGGAGACCTTCCGGATATGAAGTACAAATGGAAGTACGACAACAGCAAAGCCGGAAGCCCGTACAGGCTTATGAGAGATGCAGCAGACAAAAAAGAGATTTGGGATTTCCAGGAAAAAACAAAAGATGGAACAGTTACCGAGTTTACTGCACAGTTTTCCGTAAAACGTACAGGCGGTGGAGTAAATGGTGTGATCGAGTTTGAGGTGACCATGGCCGTACAGTCTGAGATCAAACAGACAGATCCGGCGTAAGGAGGAATAAAAGATGATGAATTTTGAAGGCATTCAGGATCTGGGCGGAGCTTCTGCCCAGAATGAGACACAGGCTTCAGAGGAAAAAGTAGTCAATCTGGAGGAACAGAAGAAAAAGAGACAGCCCTTTGCTTATTGGAATGTAGGCGGCAGGAGCTTCAAGATGAAACTGAAAGCTTCCGGAATCGGACGCCTGGAAAATAAGTACAGACAGAATCTCATGAATATGATCGATGATATTCCGCCGCTTTCCGTGATGCTGACGATCATCCAGGAAGCAATGTCACCGTGGGAGCATGGGATTGATTATCAGGATGTGCAGAAGCTGTATGACGCATGGATCGATGAAGGGAACAGTCAGCTGGAACTCTATCAGAAGATTTTGATCCCGCTCATGGTGGTATCGGGTTTTTTACCGGAGAAAACAGCGGCATCCCTTCTGGAGGAAATCGAGAACGCCTGATGTCAGAACAGCTCTCAGAGCTGTATCCGGTAGCTCTTGAGATGGGGATCCTGGCGGAAACATTCTGGAACCTTTCTGTAAATGAGATATTTGATACTTTGGCAAATATAAGAAAGCGGCTGCTAAGAGAAGAAAAGCAGCGGATCATGGATAATTTCATACAGGCCCAGGTCATAGCAGTAGATATCTCAGCGTTATTTGCCAAAGATGGCAAGATAGCTCATCCCTGGGATTATTATCCGGAATTGTTTAAAAAAGAACAGAAGGCATACGAAGAAGCAGAGGAAGCCCGCCAGTGGGAAGAGTACATGGAAAAAAGAAGGGCGTACAACGCCGAATGGAACTATAGACATAAGCATTAATTTGTTGAGAAAAAGAGAGGAGGTGAGACCATGGGAGACACACTTCATAAGATGCAGGTGATAATTGAAGCTACAACAGAACCTTTGAAAAAAGGGATGGAAAACAGCCGGCGGGAAGTAAAGAAAAGCGTTGAAGAAATCCAGAAGGAAACTGAGAAAGTAAAGAATCCGTTCAAGGGGATGGAAAGCAAGGCGCTGCAGCCGGTAAGGAATACTCTGAATAAGATCAGGGAAATGCTCAGCAGGAATCCTGTGAAAAATTTCCAGATCAAGGCAGGCATCAAAGTTCCAACGGAAGAGTATGCAGAATTGCAGAAAAATTTATCAAAAGCACAGCAATCATTGGAAAAACTACAAGAAAAACAGAACAAATTTGAAAACACGGGTAAATCTAAAGAGAACCAGCAATGGAAAAGCCTTGTAGTTGATATTACTCGAGCTGAAAAAAAACTCAGTGAATACAAAGATGCTGCAGCCAAAATGGAAACGTCAGGAACTGCTTTTAAACAAACCCCTACAGACGAATATCGTGAAATCAGAAATTCTGTTAAAAGTTTAAACGAAGAAATAGAAAAATATGAAAAAAAAGGTGAAAAGCTTGAGGCGATGGGCATTAAGAAAGAAAGCAAGCAATGGAGAAGCCTTATATACGATATTGAACAAGCTCGCGGGAAGCTGTTTGAGTATGAAGAAAAAATGAAATCGTTAGAAAAATCAGGAAAATCAACTCAGCAGGTGCCAACAGAAGAATATCAAAAAATACAAAAAGACATTTTGAAAGTAAATAAAGAACTTGATGCTTATCGCGAAAAAAAGAATAAGCTCCAAGCTTTGGGCGTATCAAAAGAAAGTCAGGAATGGAAAAGCCTTACATATGACATTGATCAAGCGAAAATAGCTGTAGAGGAGTATAAAACAAAGGCCAGACAGATGGAATCCTCAAATACAGATGTAAAGCGGCCGGTATCTCTTCCGAAACAGGCATTGAACTTTGGGACAGGAATTTTCAAAGGAATAGGAGCAACTGTTTCGAAGGGGTGGGGAGGCTTTACAAAGCTTCTGGGAGGTGTTGGAAACGTTGCATCTTCCTTCATCGGTGTGATCCGGAAATGCTCCGGTGCTTATGCTGCACTGATCCAGAAGTTCACATCCGGAATCCCGTTTCTTAACAGGACAAAATCTTCGTTCAATGGTCTGGGAACATCCGGACGAGGCTTGACAGGTATACTGAAGACGATCGGAATGACTGCAAAATTTATGTTTGCAAGTTTTGTGATCCGTGGAGCTGTAGATGGCGCAAAGCAGGGATTTCAGAACCTTGCACAGTACAGTGGAGAAACAAACAGAAGTCTTTCTCTGCTGATGTCTTCTCTGACACAGCTCAAAAATTCACTGGCCACAGCCTTTGCACCAATCCTGAATGTTGTAGCACCAATTCTGAACAGTTTCATTCAGACGGTTATCAACGTGGTAAATTCCATAGGCCAGCTGATGGGAGCCCTCACAGGCAAAACCACCATGGTCACGGCCAAAAAAGTCAATCAGGATTATGCTGCAAGTCTTAACAGTACCTCAACGGGTCTGAAGAATAATGCAAAGAACGCGGATACGGCATCAAAAGCGGCAAAACAATATCAGCGCACTCTTCTGGGATTCGACCAGATCAACAAGCTGAACGATGATTCAGACAGCTCCGGATCAGGAGGAACAGGAAGTGGAACGGATACATCACCGCTTGGTGGCGTTAATGATATGTTCCAGACAACGGCCATCAAGAGCCGTTTCAAAGATCTCGCAAAACTGATCAAAGATTCCTGGAAGTCCGGTGATTTTACAGAACTTGGCGCCATGGTCGGCAATAAGCTCAACGAAGCACTGGAACGTATTCCGTGGGGTAAAATCCAGAATACCTGTAACAAGATTGCAAAAAGCATTGCCACTTTTCTGAATGGCTTTATTGAAGCTGCGGATTGGAAATTAGTTGGTAATACATTCTCTAAGGGACTGAACACAGCCTTTGGATTTGTAGATACCTTTGCAAAGAATTTCCACTGGAACAGTCTTGGGAAAGCTATCGGAGATGGGATCAATGGTGCTCTTGAAGGCCTTGACTGGAATCTGATCAAAGGAACCGTACATGATACCGTCTTTGGTCTGGTAAGCACACTGAATACAGCGATTGCGACAACCAATTGGAGTGTAGTTGGAAAAACAGTTGGAGAGTGCTTTAACACACGACTGGAAGCACTTTATACCACAGTTCATAACTTTAACTGGAGAGGCTTGGGCACTGCACTGGCTGATCTTGTAACCAACACGGTCAAAACCATTGATACAGGAAAAATAGGACAGACCTTATCCGATGGGATAAAAGGCTTTTTTGATTTTGCAATCTCAGCGATTGAACACATGGATTGGTGGTCCATGGGGGACACCATCTATAACAAAGCAAAAGATCTGATGGTAAACATTGACTGGAGCGGAATTGCTGACAGAGTTTTTGAAACGATTGGAGCTGCATTTGGAGGTTTTGCCGCATTTATTGGCGGTATCTTTAAAAATGCAGTTGCAGATGCAAGGAAGTATATTATAAAGCATTTCACAGAAGCTGGAAAATTCACCTGGGAAGGCTTTAAAAATGGTGTTGTGCAGTCATTTAAAGATATAGGAACCTGGATCAAGGCACACATTTTTAAACCATTCATAAACGGATTCAAAAAAGCTTTCGGAATCCATTCACCATCAACAGTCATGCGTACGCAGGGCGGATATGTTATATCTGGCCTGTTCAATGGTATGAAAGCAGGATTGCCAGCTGTACTGTCTTGGATTGCTAAACTCCCAGGGCAGACAAAAGAGAGACTTGGAAATGCCAAAACATGGCTACGTGGGAAAGGAAATGCTGCGATCACCGGTCTGAAAAATGGCTGGGAAGCTGTAAGGGAATCAACATTCCTGAGCAGAGTAAAGAAAATCGCTTCTCAATCTTTCAACGCTATCGGAGATATTAAAAGCAAAGTAACGCCGAAAGGCAGGGATATCATAAGCGGAATGAGAACCGGCCTGAATAATAACTGGAGCTCTCTGTCTGGAATATTAAGTAATATACCAGGCAAGGTGGCAAACGCAATTCCAAGCTTATACACAGTTGGCCAGAATGTTATTCAGACTTTTGCAAATGGATTTTCAAGCATCCATATCCCTATGCCACATATCAACTGGGATTGGGAAGGTGGATCTATAAAAATCGGTAACTTCAAATTTTCATTGCCACGTTTCAATCTGAGCTGGTACGCAAATGGCGGATTCCCTGGTATGGGAGAAATGTTCGTGGCAAGAGAGTCCGGACCGGAGCTTGTCGGAAGAATGGGAAACCGTTCTGCGGTGGCAAACAATAATCAGATCATTGCCGGAATCCGGGCAGGTGTATTTGAAGCAGTTGTGAATGCTTTTGAAAGCATGCAGGGCAGAAATGATCGTGGACAGGAACTCCACATCTATCTGGAAGGCGATGCAAAGAAATTGTTTAAGGTGATCCGCCAGGAAGGAAACAACTATCAGAAACAGACCGGAAATCCGGTATTTGGATAAGGAGGCGGTAAAGTGACAGATGACATCATTATTGACGGAGTTACGATGCCGACTCCGGCCCTCGGGGGATTGACCATTAAAAAAGAAAAAGTGTGGTCAAATAATACAGGGCGTGTAGCGAATGGTGATATGGTAGGCGATCTTATTGCTATTAAATATACGTTGGAAATTACATGGCCCATGTTAAGCAGAGCGGATGCTGCCAAGATTGATGCAGCAATCAGCCCTGCTTTCTTTAATGTGACATTTACGGATCCTGGAAGCAATTCCCGGATAACAAAGAGATGCTACTCAAACACACCATCCTATCCGGTATACAGTTATGTGGACGGTGTGAAAACATACAAAGGAGTAGGGGCGACACTGATCGGAAAATAAGGAGAACAGAACAATGAAAATGCAAAACAAAGAAATTGTAGACTTTTTAAATACTTGCGTATCTATGAAAAAAAAGAGCTTGCCAGTCCGTTTGGCGTATGCGATCAAGAAGAACGTGGCAGCAGTCCAGGAGGCTGCGTCAGCTTACACTGCGGAACGGGAAGAATTGATCCGCAGATACGCCAAGAAAGATGAAAATGGTGAGATCATGACGGAAGACGACTGCTATATCATGGAAGACAAAGAAAGATTTGGGAAGGATATGAGTGAACTTCTGAATATTGAGACCGAGGTGGAGATTCATACTGTTTCCATCTCAGTAGTCGAGAAATGTGACGAAGATCCGAAATATGATTCACTGACCATGGCTGAACTGGATGTCATTGATTTCATGCTGACAGAGTAAGGAGGCGGTCCTGTGTATCAGTCAACAACTGCATTTGGAACCTTGGTACAGCAGGATTCCAGAACATTTAAATGTTTACTCACCTATGGAGAAACATCCATCACAACCGTACGAAGTATCAAATTCACCGGAGGTTCTGAAGGAGAAGACGATTTTTCTCTGGGTTCTACCATGTCACAGTACATAGAAGTGACAATTCCTGGCAAAGGACTGGTAGTTGAAGGAACAGAAATGCTCCTTCAGATTGGTATGGACGTGAACGGAAAAACAGAATATATCCCCATGGGATATTTTACAGCAGGAAAGTCCCAAAAAACGGATGATCAGATCACGTTCACGGCTTACGACCGTATGATGAACACAGAGCGGACGTTTTCCATGAATGGCACAACTACAAATACGGTGGCAGTACTGAAGAAGATTGCAGAAATCACAGGTGTGCCAATAGTGACAACCGGATTAACTGCGATATCTATGAAAGTGCCGAAAGGATATAGTTGCAGGGAAGTGCTTTCCTACGTGGCCCAGCTTTATGGGGCGTTTGCGGTTTGCAACCGTATAGGTCAGATCGAGCTACACACCTATGTGGATTCAGCATATAAAATAGGAGCAGGACGGTACTGGGGAAACTTTGAACATAACGATTATGCTTTCAATGTGACTAGAATGGTGTGTGCCACCGGAGAGAATAAGAACGGAACAAGTATTTCGATAACTGCAGGTTCTGGAACAAGAAGCATATCACTGTCAAATCCGTTTATGACACAGGCAGTACTCAACAAGATCCTGGCATCTTTCAAAAATTTCTCCTATATGCCAGGTACATTGAAAATGCTGGGAGATCCCCGACTGGATCCTTGGGATATCCTGACCGTAACAGATCTGTTTGGAAACACATATAAGGTTCCTATCATGAAACTGGATTGGGAATACGATGGCGGTCTTACATATTCAGTTGAAGCTGTCGGCCTGTCAGAAGAAGAAACCAATGCAGATTATAAAGGCCCGCAGACAAAAGAAATGGAACGGTATTACGCACAGTTGGTAATGATTGACAGAGCGATGATCAACAAACTAGATGTGGAGACTGCAAAAATCACGTATGCATCTATTAAGGAACTGGATGTAGTTAAAGAGAATGTTGAGGAAATTGATGCTAAAAAAGCAAACATAGACCTTGCAAATGTAAATAATGCATGGATTGAAAAAGGTGTCCTCAAAGATGGCTCTATTGGCACTGCAGCAATCCATGAAGGAGCTGTAACAAACGCTAAGATTGCTGATGCGACGATTGAAGCAGCGAAGATCAAGTCTATCAATGCAGATTCTATTGTAGCCGGTACGATTAAGACCGAGCGCCTTATCATCACCGGTCCGGATGGTCAGGACTCCATTGTCAAAGCAATTAATATCGCAAATGGCGTATCTGAGGCAGAAGTGAACGGACAGAAGGTTCAGGCTGCCTCTATAGATGTCGTTGATCTGTCTGCATTCCAGGCTAAAATTGCCCAGTTTGATATGAGTCAAAATGCCATCTATAGTGGCAAGCTGGCTATTAATGATCCAACAAGCGGTGTTTATATTTCCACCACCGGTTTTGGGCTTGGTGACGGAGCTCTTACAAGTAAGAAAGAATCTCCAATTCAGATGTATGCCGATGGTATATTTAAGCTTAAAGGCAAAAATTCATCGTTGGAATTTAATCCAGTGACGGATATGTTGGACATCAATGTCAGCAATTTCCGGATTGGTTCAAAAGAAGCAGCCACAGTAGATAACACAATCAAATCAACACTCGAACAGTTTTATTTATCCACATCCCCAACATCATTAGTTGGTGGTTCATGGAGTAATAATCAGCCCACGTGGACAGAGGGTAAGTATATTTGGAGACGAAATTTCGTAACCTACGGAGATGATCGTACTGAATTCACGCCTTCTGAAAACGGAGTATGTATAACCGGTAATACCGGAGCCCAGGGTGCCCAGGGCGCTCGTGGTCCACAAGGTGCCGCCGGACCCAAAGGTGAAACTGGTGCTCAGGGACCGCAAGGTGCTACCGGACCCAAAGGTGAAACAGGACCTCAGGGACCACAGGGTATCCAGGGGGTGAAAGGCGCTGATGGTAAAACATATTATACATGGGTCAAATATGCTGATTCACCTACTTCTGGTATGTCCGATAATCCAAGCGGCAAGAAGTATATTGGTTTTGCGTATAATAAAACAACAGGAACTGAAAGCACGTCTTACTCAGACTATTCTTGGTCGCTGATCAAGGGTGAAAAAGGAGATAAAGGATCGACTGGTGACACCGGAGCTCAGGGTGCTACGGGTAACGGTATCAAGTCAATAACTTATTATTATGCCAGGACAACATCTCAGACAGCGCCTAGCGCAGGAAACATCACGTCGACTACGATGCCCTCCATTGACGCTACGAATAAGTATTTATGGCAGAAAGAAGTAATCAACTATACAAATAACACGAATCAGACGACAGTGTTATTACTGGCTGTATATGGAAACACTGGCGCTCGTGGTCCACAAGGTGCCGCCGGACCTCAGGGACCATCTGGACCCAAAGGAGAGACAGGTGCTCGAGGACCACAGGGAAACCCCGGATCTACTGGTCCTCAGGGTGTGAGCGTTACCACCATCAAAGATCAGTGGTATAAATCAACATCAAATACCGCTCAGGCCGGTGGTTCATGGTCCGATACTCAGCCCAACTGGGAGTCCGGAAAATATATCTGGACAAGATCACACATCACATTCAGCAATGGAAACACAACCACGACAAATCCCGTCTTGGCAAACGCAATCAATAACGCAAACGCCAACGCAAGTAATGCTGTATCCACAGCCAATACTGCAAATAGTACAGCAAACACAGCAAAATCAACTGCGTCCAATGCAGCGTCCACGGCAAATGCTGCTAAAAGTACTGCTGATAACGCTAAGAACACTGCCAATAGTGCGAATAATAAGATCGACAATCTGAAAGTTGGTGGCAGAAATCTTTGGAAAAAGACGAAAGAATATGACGCTAAAAATGATACATTTTGGGTTGATAATAACAATGGAGTTCGAGGATTAGCATCCCTTCCATATACCACAGTAAATGGTTTTGGCGTTCAACGAATATATAACTCATTTATGGATATTAGTCAAAGAGTTGCCATAAAACCTAACACGTATTATACGTTATCTGCTTACATAAAATGGGAAGATTCCGCAAAAACAAGCAACTTTCGCTTTTATGATAATGCTTCTCCACAGTCAGGCAGCATACTAAACTCTCAAGTAGGCACTACCGATTACAAAAGAGTTTCAGTAACTTTCAATAGCGGAAATGCGACGATATCCACATGTCGATTCGAATGCGATACGGATACGGCTTTTTTAATATATGGATTGAAACTTGAAGAAGGTAACATTGCTACAGATTGGTCTCCAGCTCCAGAAGATGCTGAGAGTATGATTGGTAATATAAAAATCGGTGGAAGAAACTTAATTCCCGTAGGGATGATCAAAAACTGTAATGGATTATCAACATTTTCTTATGATAAAACATCAAACACCTGGACTTGTGTGGCCCCGATTGGTTCCAATTCATGGGGTCGAGGAATTTATTTCGACCCTGGTGTGAAGAAAATCTACATCCCTCGAGGATACACATATATAATCAGTCTGGAAGTAAATCCTGAAGTTGCCTGCATTTGGAATGATGATGTAAATAACGGTTTCGACGGAATGCCGAATGGGACCGGTAATGACAATGATAACACGTCATTGCGTAAATCTTCAGATCGTTCATTGGTAGCCAATAAATGGCAAAGAGTATGGTTCTCGTACACGCCCAGAACAGATGTTTCGTATGATATATTTGACGCTTCATCGAACTGGGGTATCATTACTACAGACGCAAAATCTCCGATTAAATTCAAGATCCGAAATGTGAAAGGCGAGTTCGGAACGGTTCCGACAGACTGGACGCCTGCGCCTGAAGATGTGGATAATAAAATCGACACGGCCCAAAAATCAGCAGATAATGCCAATTCTTCAGTAAATGCTTTAAACAAGATTGCGACAAAGAGTTATTCTTTTGGCGGGGCAAACGGCAAAGCGCAATGGGTTCGACTTGGGACACTCACGTCCGCCGGCGATGCTTCAGTTGTCGTTATTACTCTTCAGACCGGAAACGGTTTCAACGGGACAGAAAGCCAAAATTCTCAAGCCGAGATCATCATAAAAGATGGGTGGCAGGACAAAGCAAGTACGACGGCGGCATTTGGAGCAAGCGTTACACGACAGAACACTAAAGACCTTCTGGTTAGTGTACGAGCAACTGCATCGAATGTGTGTGAAGTTTGGACATATCTTCCATGGCTATACTGGAATGGAAATTACACCATATCTGGTATTTACAGCGGATGGAATCCAAATTTTACAAAACAAGACACAAAGCCAACGAATGGTGTTGAGCAGTCACTGGCATATCGAACTACGGCAGAAGATGCTTACACGTTAGCCTCTGGTCTGAAAAAAGACGTGGATATAAGTTCTGAATTTGTGAAAACATACAACGATTGGGCGTTTAAATGGAAAACAGCCACAATGGTTGACGGTGCCGAAGTTGGAACTTATCAGAAATATATCACTCTCGAAAGCGGCAATATTTTACTCGGTCATTCCAATTCCAAAAACAAATTGAAAATCACCAACGATTCCATCCAGTTTAAAGGCACCAGCGACACCGCCATAACACCCGATTCCGACGCAACTGCCTGGATCACAGGAAAGGTATTCCATATCAACTCCGGAGAGATTGAGAGCAGCTTGAAGTTTGGAAAAGTTTTAATGAAACCTACTAAAAATGGAATTCAAATCGGAAATAAGGCTGAATTTGGCGAACGAGTACGAATAGGATATCCATTAAGCAGTAATATGCAATATACTTATTCAGATTGCCCGCTTGTGGTTGGAAGTAATACAAATACTATTGGGGATTATCCCTGGTTCGCAGTTGATGATGGCTATGCATTTGTTAGAAACGGAATAATAACGCCAGGGGATTTTATTATTAAATTCGGCGAATATACACTGGATCGTCCCAACGGCGGTAAGTTTAGCGGTACATTAAGACCATATTACCGCGCTGACGACGTAATAAATATGGAGTTTTATGTAAATGGATATGTTACATCAAATAAACAGGAAGTCATATTTCATATTCCATTATCCCGACCAATTATGTCCACCCCAGTTTCGATATCAAGCATAAATGGGCTCACGATTCGGCAAAATGGAAAGTATATATATAACTCGACTGCTTCAAAACCTATAAAACCGGCATCGTATACAGCTGCGGTTATAGGAGGGCGTAACGGATTAAACGTTAGAGCTAAAATGGGAATTGATAGTAATGGTTTTACTGACACTGATATTAAGAACATTGTGAATAATGATACTTGCGCTATCATGGCAAGTATAAAAATCACATTTTAGCTAAAGGAGAATCAAAATGGCATTAAAAAAGAAGATAATCCAGGAGGATGGTGTGATTACTGAATACCACCGCATCCTGTATGTATCAAACACTGTAAACAGTCATTGCTCTGTTGCTGTGATTTCCTTGGCTTCCGAAGAGATCAGGAATAAACAGCTCGCGGGAGAAATTCAGCAGCCTTATCAGAAAATTGTCACCTATGAAACTGAGAAATTTAGCGATCTGAGTATCAAGGAAGCATATGAATATCTCAAAACCCTTCTGGAGTTCGAAGGAGCGGAAGATGTTTTCGAAGATAAGGATAACAGTGTTTGATTGAAAGGATAGAAAGGATTTATTTATGAAGATCAGAGCCGAGCCGTGACAGGCTCTTTTATTTTACAGAAAATTGCGCCGGCGCAATAGCCGGAGAAAGCGTGAATAATTGAAAGAAATACTCACACAAACATATCTTATCGCATTGCCGATTTTGCTTGGTTATATCGTTTGGCTTCTGAAAAATCAGAAGAAAGATCGAGACGCAAACAGTAAGGGAACTATGCTCTTGCTTCGCGTCCAGATGATTGAGTATCACTCAAAGTATACGAAGATGGGAGATATTCCGTCATACGCATATCAGAATTTCTGCGAAATGTACGAAGCTTACCACAGACTTGGCGGAAATGGCATGGTAACAAAAATGAAACAGGAAATTGAAGAACTGCATATCAAAAGAAAGGGAGAATGACTATGAATATTAACACTATCACACAGTATGTAACTTACGCCCTGGCCCTGATCGGAATCCTGGCATTTATCGTTTCAGCAATCGTGCAGGTGATCAAAGATCTTCCAGGTCTGAAGAACATTCAGACCAGTATTGTTGCCCTTGTAGCATCCCTGATTCTGTGCCCGGTAGCATTACTGATTCTGTGCACATATTATAAAGCTGCAATAACCTGGTATTACATTGTAGCATCTGTGATTGCAGCATTTATCGTGTATCTGGTTGCAACCGGAGGCTGGGAGAAAGTCAAGGAGATCTGGGAAAGAACAAAATATAAAAATTCAGAGGGTGAGTGATCACCCTCACAGGAGGAAAATATGATAAAGATCATGGGAACCCCACAGGCCAGCGTTGAACAGATGAAGGTTTACATCAAAAAAGTAAATCCACAGGTGTCCGATTCGGTCACAAAGATGATTCCTCTGTATATCACGGAAGGCACGGAAGAGGGCGTGCGTGGTGACATTGCTTTTGCCCAGTCCTGTTTGGAAACAGGAAACTTCACGTTTTCGGGATCAGCAGTAACACTTGATCAGAATAATTTCTGCGGATTAGGTGTGAACGTCACAGGAAAGAAAGGCTGCAGCTTTAAAACTGCGAAAGAAGGAATCAGGGCGCAGATCCAGCATCTGCAGGCTTACGCTTGTACAGACGGACTGAAACAGAAATGTATTGACCCGCGATATACATACGTATCAAGAGGCTGCGCTGAGTATGTTGAGCATCTCGGCATCCAGGAAAATCCCAAAGGACAGGGCTGGGCATCCGGAAAGAACTACGGACAGAAAATCATCAACATCCTGAACGGTATATTATCTATCAAGACATCAAAAACAGAAAAGGAGAGTAATACCATGAATATCAACACAAGCCTTATCAGTAACAACAATAGCTATGCAGGTCAGAAACCGGCATATATCGTAATTCACAACACGGATAACTATGCCAAGGGTGCAAATGCGAAAGCGCATGCAAAAGCACAGCATGATGGCAACTTTAAGGGATATTCTGCACATGTATATGTGGACGACACAGAAGCGTATCAGGCGCTTCCATACAACCGTGGAGCATGGCACGTGGGCGTCAACTACGGCGGTCGGCTGTTCGGTACTGTCAACAACAGAAATTCAGTAGGAATCGAGATGTGCGTTCAGGCGGGCTATAACTACGAGAAAGCTTTCCAGAATACAGTCCAGGTGTGCAAACAGCTTATGAAACAGCTGGGAATCCCGGCAGACAGAGTTGTGCAGCATTATGATGTATGTGCAAAGAACTGCCCGTCAGCAATCCGTGCAAAAGGTGACTGGAACCGGTTCAAGCAGCTGATCGGAGCTAAGACCGACACACCGACGGTAGATAAGTATTATCGCACAAGAAAGTCCTGGGCTGACAGCAAGAGCCAGATCGGAGCATACAAGAGCCTTGAGAATGCAAAGAAAGAGTGGAAACAGGGATACACCATCTATGACTGGAACGGAAAAGCAGTGTATCCGGTACAGACTTCAAAAAAGGCAGTAGTTCTGACAGGAAAGTTTGAGGCACAGCTTCCGATCATCCGGAAAGGGAATTCCGGCGTTGCAGTTTCCGTGCTGCAGTCTGTACTTGGTGTTACCGTGGATGGCCGTTTCGGAGATGATACAGAAACATCCCTGAAAGTTTTCCAGAAAAACACAGGCGTAAAGGCAAATGGAACCTGCGGTATTGATTCCTGGAAAAAGGTGATCGAACATGTGAAGGCAAACACAAAATAACTTCCTATTATAAAAAAGTCCGGCAGGTACCCACTGCCGGACGGATATTGTATCATCATTTATGTGCCAATGTTCTGGCAATCATGTCGTTTACTCTGAACAGAGTTTATACAGAGTGGTACCGGAATAAGGGTTATGATTTCACCATTACATCCTCCACAGCATACGACCACAAATGGATCCATGGCAGGAATATTTTTGAGAGTATCGACCGGATCGTGGATGAACTTTTTGAAAACTACCTTTCTAGACCGGATGTGCGTCAGCCGATCCTGACCCAGTACTGTGACGGACACCAGGTGCAGTGCAGGAACCGGGGATGGATGACCCAGTGGGGAAGCAAAGCTCTGGGAGATCAGGGATATTCCGCCATTGAGATCCTGCGGAGCTTCTATGGAAACGATATGTATATCAATGTGGCGGAAGCAGTTTCCGGGATTCCCGCATCCTGGCCGGGATATGACCTGACTATCGGTGTTACCGGAGAAAAGGTACAGCAGATCCAGGAACAGCTTAATGCCATAGCAAAAGCCTATCCTGCCATCCCGTCAGTGATCGTGGATGGTATTTATGGTCCGGCTACTGCTGCATCTGTAAAAAAATTCCAGAATATATTCGGACTTCCCGCATCCGGAGTGGTGGATTATCCAACCTGGTATAAGATACAGGACATTTATGTAGCAGTGACCAGGATAGCGGAGCTGCAGTAAATATAAAAATAATAAAAATGTTCCTGGCCATTTTCGGAGTGATCTGATCGGGGCTGAGGTGTAATGCGTGAACATGATTTCAGAAAAAATATTTGACGTTTTAGAATAAACCAAGTATAATGGCTGTTTGTATCTTTGAACGTAAATTGTAAAGAGATTGCGTTTATGAGCATGTGAAAAAAGCGAAATGAGAATGTCTGCTTTACAAAAGGAGTGATGAAAATGACATTTTATCAGGAACTGCAGTTAAGCTCAACCGGATCAAAACAGCTGATCAGAAATACCACAGACAAAAAGGAGAAAAGAAGGCATATTCTGATCTATAATTTTAAAGTGTATCTTGTCATGGCATTTTGTGTGGCGGTTGTGACATTGTACAGTAAGATAACCGGCAATGACAACAGTGTTGTAGGAGTAACTGTACTACTGGCAGTGCTGGTTTTAAGACAGGCGGATTTCGGAATCCGGACGTCCCACGGATTGTTGTCCATTGCCGGGATTTTCTGTATTCTGATCGCAGGACCGAGATTATCCAACATGGTTTCACCGGTACCGGCATTTTTTGTTAATGCGATAAGCATCCTGTTACTGATGATCTTGGGATGCCATAATGTAATTATGTATAACCATTCCACATTTGTTCTCGGATATCTGCTTCTGATGGGATATGACGTAACCGGAAAGGCGTATCTGCTTCGTGTAGAGGGGCTTTTGGCCGGAATGGTTCTCTGCATGGTAGTTTTTTATAAGAATCAGAAAAACCGCCCGTATCGCAGGACGTTTCTGGACCTGTTCCGGGAATTTGACCTGCATTCTGCAAGAGGCAGGTGGTATTTAAGACTGACGCTGATCGTTTCCAGTGCTATGCTGATCATGTCTCTTTTGGGACTTCCAAGAGCAATGTGGGCCGGAATTGCCTGTATGTCCGTGTGTCTGCCGTTTACCGCGGATTGCAGGGGAAGAGCCGGAAAAAGAGCTATGTTCAACATCGTTGGCTGTATTCTGTTTGCAGTGCTTTATCTGATACTTCCGGAATCTATGTATCCCTATATTGGAATGATTGGAGGAATCGGTGTGGGATATTCCGCAGGTTATGCGTGGCAGACTGCATTTAATACATTTGGAGCACTGTCCATTGCATCAGGACTGTTTGGAATGCCGGCAGCAGTGCTGCTCCGTATTGGAGCCAATGTATTTAGTTCAATTTATACTATGCTCGCAAATAAGCTTGGGGATAAGCTTGTGCAGCATATGTGGGTACGAAAGAGTGCAGAAATCTGAGATATTGCCCTGAAAAAAGTTTTGCCGTATAATGGGTAATAGCATAACAGCCTGGATATTACCGGGCCGACAGAGGAGAAGATTATGTACGAAGAAACAACAGAAAAACTGCTGGAATTTATCAGTAAAAGTCCTACAGCCTTTCAGGCGGCAGAGGAAACAAGAAGACGTTTTTTGGAGGAAGGCTTTACAGAATTGAAGGAAGAGGAGCGCTGGGAGCTGGAAAAGGGCGGAAAATATTTTGTCATGAGAAATCATTCCGCGATCATCGGATTTTCCATTCCTGTCAATGATTGCAGGAGATATCATATCATTGCAAGTCACAGTGACTCCCCGTCTTTTAAAATAAAAGAAAATCCGGAGATGTCTGTAAACGGAGCTTATGTGAAGCTGAATGTGGAGCGGTACGGAGGAATGATCCTTTCTACCTGGTTTGACCGTCCCCTTTCTGTGGCAGGCCGCATGATCGTCCACAAAAACGGAAAAATTCTGGAAAAGCTTGTAGATATTGACAGAGATCTGGTCATGATCCCGAGCCTTGCGATCCATATGAACCGAGATATTAACGGAGGCTATCATTATAATGTCCAGAAGGATATGCTTCCATTGTACAGTGGCAGTGGCGAAAAAGGAAACTTCATGCGGATGCTGGCAGAAGAGGCAGAGATCCGTCCGGAGGATATCCTGGGCCATGATCTGTTTCTCTATAACCGGATGCCCGGAACGATCTGGGGATCCAGGAATGAATTTGTTTCCAGTCCAAGATTAGATGATCTGCAGTGTGCTTTCGCTTCAATGGAAGGCTTTCTTCAGGCAGATAAGAAGAAGGTCATTGCAGTCCACTGTGTACTGGATAATGAAGAAGTGGGAAGCACTACCAGGCAGGGAGCTGCATCCACATTTCTTAAAGATGTACTGTTTCGTATCAATCTGGCCCTTGGCGGAGATCAGGAAAGTTATCTGATGGCCCTTGCGGAGAGCTTTATGATCTCTGCGGACAATGCACATGCATTACATCCGAATTATACAGACAAGGCAGATCCTGTAAACCGTCCGGTGATGAATGGTGGAATTGTGATCAAATATAATGCCAATCAGAAATATTGTACCGACGGGATTTCCACAGCAATCTTTAAGGAACTCTGCAGAGAAGCAGATGTGCCATATCAGACATTTGTGAACCGTTCTGATATTGCCGGTGGTTCCACTCTGGGAAATATTTCCAATACCCAGGCAGCCATAAATACGGTCGATATCGGTTTGCCGCAGCTGGCGATGCATTCCGCTTATGAAACAGCTGGAGTGAAAGATACGGAAAGCCTGATCCGTGCGGCAAAGGTATTTTACAGGTGATATCGGAGGACAGGAAAATGAGCAGAAAAGCAGTATTTTTTGATGCGGACGGAACAGTCTGTGATATGAAAAAAGGAGTGCCGGACAGTGCCATAGAAGCCATCCGTGCGCTGGTAGATAACGGACATGAAGCGTGGCTCTGCACAGGAAGAAGTCGTGCGTTTGTATCCTGGTATCTGGAGCAGATCCCTTTTACGGGAATGATCAGTGCCTGCGGATCCACCATTGAGAAGGACGGGAAGAGACTTTTTAATAAAGAGATGACGCCGGAGGTTGCAAAGCTTTCTGTGGAGGTTCTCAGAAAATACGGACTGATCCCGGTAATGGAAGGCGCGGATTTTATGTATTATGACAAAGAGGAGTATACTGATGAAGTGAACTGGTATGCCAGTCTGATCACAGAATCCCTGGGCGATAAATGGAGGCCTATCCGTGGAAATGAGGATTGTATGCGGATCAATAAGATCAGTGCAAAAATGACGGAGGGATGTGATGCGGAGGCAGCGTTATCCATTTTATCAGAATACTATGATATCATCCGCCATGAAGGCAGCAGTTCGTTTGTGGGAAATACCATTGAACTGGTGCCAAAGGGCTTTAACAAGGCTGTTGGGATCGCAGCTGTGATCCGCCTGTTTGATATTCCGTGGGAGAATACCGTTGTTTTTGGAGACAGCAACAATGATCTTGCCATGTTTGAATACGCTGCAACAAAGGTTGCCATGGGAAATGCTTCTCCGAAGATCAAAGAACTGGCAGATTATGTTACGTCTGATATGTTCCACTACGGCATTCGGGATGGCTTGAAATATCTGAAGCTGATCTGAGAGAATGCTTCGTTTGTTTTGTTGGCTATGAGATTGTAAGAACAGAAACATCCACATCAGAAATGATAGCTTTATGTGAATATGCTTTTATAAAAAAATGCTGTAAGAACCAGAAATCATAGTTCTTACAGCATTTTATGTTACAGATTTTTCCGGGTAGATAATATGCAGAAGCTGCAATATCAGATCAGTCCCAGACCTTTGCAGATAAACAACCAGAGTGTCAGGGTAAAGGCACTGAATAATGTGGTAAGAAGCACGACTCCCGAAGAAAAAGAGCCCTCATGTCCCATGTTTTTTGCCATGACAAAGCAGGTAACGGTGCTGGCAGACCCCAGCATGATAATGATGGAAACCAGCTTGTCCTTTGTAAAACCGCAACGGATGGCAAGAGGAAGAAAAAGTGCTTCATAACCGACAAGTTTCATAAATGTACAGGCAACAGTTGCTTTCAGCCGGGAAAAGGCTTTTCCGAAGTGCAGAGATCCGCCCATAGCCATGAGGCCAAGAGGAGTGGCGGTTTTTGCAAGATTGCCTGCCGTAGAGTCCAGAATCTTCGGAAATGGAAGACGAAGAAGGGACCAGAGTGTACCGGCTGCAATGCCGAGAATGATGGGATTGGTGACAATTCCCTTTAAAGTGCGCTTCAGAACGGTACCATCTATTTTTCCCTGACCTGGTTTAAAGACAGAGAGAACTACAACAGCCATTACATTGTAAAGAGGGACGCTGGCAATGATCATCAGTGGTGCCATACCTGCATTTCCGTAAAGGTTCTGGATAATGGCGATACCAAGGATCGCTGCGCTGCTGCGGTAGGATGCCTGGATAAACTCGCCCCGGATATCGGAAGGGTGGAGAAAACGGGACAGGAGCACGGAGATCATAATACTGAGCGATGTGATCGCAAAACAGAAAAGAACCATCTTGGGATCCCAGGCCTCATAGATATCGATTTTAGCGATGTCCTGAAACAGAAGCACAGGCAGGGGGATGACAAACACAAATTTGTTCATACGATTGACAAATGTTTCATCAAACAGTCCGATCCTCCGGAAAAAATATCCCAGGAGCAGTGTAAGAAAGATGGGCACGGTAACATTCAGACAGAAAATAAGATTGTCCATAAAAGAAAGCCTCCCTGTGGTAAAATTTCTCTGTTTATTATATCCAAACTACGAAAATTGTCAAACGAGGTATACGGGACTGGAGATTTCTGGTATGATAAAAAGTATTGCGAAGAAAGCAGCACAGGGGTTGAGAAGGAGAAAGGAAAGAAAATGAGATACGGAAAAATACGGATCGAAGATGGCTTTTTTGTGTTTACCAGACATATGATGCTCAACAGTCTTCCGTGTAAAGATATTCTCTGGGCGTACATGCGCCGTGAGGGAACCGATAAAACCGGTGAAAAGCAGCTGATCATCAATTATCTGGTGATCATAACCAGACGTCAGAAGCGTTATAAATTTGATATGACAGAGCAGGAGGTACAGGATTGCCTTCAGCTTCTTAAAGTACTGAATCCGGATCTTGCGGTTGGTTTTCCAAAAGGAAGCAGGCTTCCGCTTCAGAATCTTCCGAATACAAGAGATCTGGGTGCATTGATGACAGTAGACGGTTCGCATATTCTTCCCAGAAAGCTTTTGCGCAGCGGAGAAATCTATCATGCTTCTGCTGCAGACAACCGGATCCTTTCAGAAGAATATAATGTAAAAACAGTGATTGATTTCAGGTCAGCTGCAGAAGTAAAGAAAAAACCGGATGATATCATGGCAGGAGTGGAGTATTATCACATTCCAATCCGGGATGAGGACAGCAGTGGAAACAGCTTTTTTGAACATGTGATGTCCTGCTATGGTGATGTGGACCGGTATATGCAGGACTGGTACCGGAATTTCGTTACGGATGAGTATTCTCTGAAGCAGTATGCACGTTTTCTGGATGTCCTGCTTCATGTAAAGAATGGAGCTGTTGTTTTTCACAGTGCCACAGGAGAAGACCGGACAGGAGTCGGAACAGCACTTTTGCTCTTTGCTTTGGGTGTACCTAAGGAAACGATACGAAGGGATTATATGCGGTCGAATCCATGTCTGGAAGATGAACTGAAATATATGCGCAGGCTTTACCGGGCAGACCGGCCGGAAAACAGCCGGAAGCTTGCAGATCTGAAAGCCTTCTATCAGGTGAAGGAGTCCTATATCAATACAGTTTTTGATGTCATCGAAAAAGAAAACGGAGGAATTGAAAGATTCCTTCGGAAAAAACTTTATCTGACACCAAAGGCATCCGAGGAGCTTAAGAAAAAATATCTGATCTGAGGATAAAAACATTTCTTATCATCCTGAAGGAATTTTGCAGGAAATTTTGATTGACAAAATTTTCGAAGTTGTTATAATGGTAAGAAAGCAAGGGTTTATTAGATTAAAGCGTTAACTGACGAAGTCGGTTTTCTATACATAAAAGTGTTGAAAGCAGGTGTATTATGGAAAAGAGAATACTATCCATCCTTGTGGATAATACCTCCGGAGTCCTTAGCCGTGTGGCTGGTCTTTTCAGCCGCCGTGGATATAATATTGACAGCATTACCGCAGGAGTGACTGCAGATCAGAGATATTCCCGTATGACAGTTGTCTGTGAGGGAGATGATCAGATGCTCCAGCAGATCACCAAACAGCTGGCGAAGCAGGAAGATGTACGGGATGTTAAGGTCCTTGAACAGGACGACAGCGTTGCCCGTGAGCTGATGCTCGTCAAGGTTGCTGTGAAGCCGGAACAGAGGCAGGGAGCTCTTTCTGTTGCAGATATCTTCCGTGCCAAGGTGGTGGATGTAAGTAAGGATTCTCTTATTATGGAGATGACCGGAAGCCAGAACAAGCTGCAGGCGTTTGTGGAGCTGATGGCTGACTATGAGATCCTTGAGCTTGCAAGAACGGGAATCACAGGTCTGTCACGAGGCAGTGACGATGTCCGGTACCTGTAAAAATTTTTACATATGTTTGCTAGGAGAGCAGCTACTCTCTTAACGATAAATAATTTTTATGAAGAAGATGTTGTAAACATCAGAGGAGGAAAGTAAAATGGCAAATAAGATTTTTTACCAGGAAGACTGTAATCTTGGATTATTAGATGGTAAGACAATTGCGATTATTGGATACGGAAGCCAGGGACATGCACATGCACTGAACCTTAAAGAGTCCGGATGTAATGTAATCATCGGTCTTTACAAAGGAAGCAAATCCTGGAAAAAAGCTGAGGAGCAGGGCTTCGAGGTATATACATCTGCTGAAGCAGCTAAAAAAGCAGATATCATCATGATCCTGATCAACGATGAGAAACAGGCTGCACTTTACAAGAAGGATATCGAGCCGAACCTTGAGGAAGGCAACATGCTTATGTTCGCTCATGGCTTCAACATTCATTTCGGATGCATCAAACCACCAGCATATGTTGATGTTACAATGATCGCGCCGAAAGGACCTGGACATACAGTAAGAAGCGAGTATCAGGCTGGTAAAGGTGTTCCTTGTCTGATCGCTGTAGAGCAGGATGCTACAGGTAAAGCTCAGGATATCGCACTTGCATATGCACTTGGAATCGGCGGAGCAAGAGCTGGTGTTCTTGAGACAACATTCCGTACAGAGACAGAGACAGACCTCTTCGGTGAGCAGGCTGTACTTTGCGGTGGTGTTTGCGCACTTATGCAGGCTGGTTTCGAGACACTTGTTGAAGCTGGTTATGACCCAAGAAACGCATACTTCGAGTGTATCCATGAGATGAAACTGATCGTTGACCTGATCTACCAGTCAGGATTCGCTGGAATGAGATATTCTATCTCCAATACAGCTGAGTATGGCGATTACATCACAGGACCGAAGATCATCACAGAGGATACAAAGAAAGCAATGAAGAAAGTTCTTTCCGATATCCAGGATGGTACATTCGCAAAAGAGTTCTTACTCGACATGTCCGATGCAGGTGCACAGGTACACTTCAAGGCTATGAGAAAATTAGCTTCTGAGCATCAGTCTGAGAAAGTCGGCGAGGAGATCCGTAAACTCTACAGCTGGAACGGCGAGGATAAGCTTATTAATAACTAAGCAAAATTTATTGCAGGTGCAATAAATTTTGCGCTACTCGAACGAAGCGCAGCGAAGTTTGAGTCAAAAAAGTCACACACGTAATACAGTGGTAGGAAACTTTTTTGAAATTTAGAATTCCCATCTGGTCGCAATGATCAGATGGGAATTTTTTTACATTCCTTTATTTATCCGGATGCTCTGTTTCATCATCAAAAAATGGCGCGATCAAAGCCGAATCAGCATCTTTCTGTCTGCATACAAACCCGATCTCACGCAGCGGAAAAGAAAATCCTACCGGTACTTCCACCAGAGTTCCTTCTTCAAGCTCTTTTTTTACAAAATCACGGATCACACATGCAATCCCAAGACCAATTTCCGCAAACTGGATCAGAAGATCCATAGTTGTTACTTCCAGAATATGGCTTAATTCCACATGATGTTCTTTCAGCTGAGTGTTCACGGTCTGACGTGTAATATTGTCCTCATCTAGCATCATGAAAGTTGCTGCCTGGATCAGAGGTTCATCCGGATAGAGCTTTTTCTGATTTTCCAGATACTGCTGTGTACAGACAAAGGTATCCTGGATTTTTAAAAGAGGCTGAAAATAATATCCCCGAAGCTTCTGCGGCCGTCCGATGAGTCCCAGATCGATTTTTTCCTCATCCAGAAGCTGCAGCGTCTGATAAGTAGACTGGCAGGAAATTGTGATACGTACATGAGGAAAACGTGCAATATAGTTTTCCAAGTGGGAGAGCAGTACATATCTGGTAAGAGTAGAACTGGCACCCAGACGCAGCTTTGGAATGTCCCGGGAACGGTTATGGCGAATGGAATTTTCTCCTTCATCCAGAAGTGAAAGAGCTTCTTTTACTTTTTCAAAAAGAAGCTCACCGTCCGGGGTCAGAGTGACACCCCGAGAACTGCGTTTAAAAAGAACGGTATCCAGATTCTGCTCCAGCTTCTGGATCGACTTGCTGATAGCAGGCTGGCTGATATAAAGGTCCCGGGAACTGTGGGAGATACTGCCGGTACGTGCTACCGTATAAAAAATATGATAAAGAGACAGATTATCCTGCATGCAAAACCTTCCTTTCGAAAAATAGTAAAGTAATAAAGGTAATAAAAAAATCCGAAGTCATCAGACCTCGGAAACCTTAGCTGTTATAATATTTATGATGTTCAATCGGGGCAACAGGATTTGAACCTGCGACCTCACGGCCCCCAGCCGTGCGCGCTACCAAGCTACGCCATACCCCGCAACGCATATAACTATAACATAAACGAATTGTAAATGCAACCATTTTTTGAGGAGAAAGATGGTTATAGGGATGAAATAAAGAGTGTGATCCCTTGATACTTTCATAGGCTTCACACTCTTTACATGATATGATCAGGCTGTCTGTATTGTGTTACCTGGGTCAGGTAAAATACCTCTTCCCTGAAGTACAACGACAAGAGTTTCTGTTGTGTCCTGTAAATTTTTGATATCTTTTCGGATATCTCGTTCTGCAAGCTTAACATCCAGTGAAAGGTCGTCCAGGCGTTTTCTGTTGGTATCACATTTCAGATCGATCATTTCAAGTCTGTTTTCTACCCGGTTGAAGCGGGCATCTATTTCATCAAAACGAACATCCATAGCATCAAGACGAGCGTCGATACCGTCAAAACGAACATCCATAGCATCAAGACGAACATCCATAGCATCGAGACGAGCGTCGATACCGTCGAGACGAGTATCCACTGCATCCAGTCTGGCGTCGATACCATCTAATCGGTTATTTATATTGCCCAGCTGGACATTGATCGGGTTTATCATACCGGCTAATAATTCCAAATCTTTCTGATCTAGCATATGCGCATCCTCCCACAAAAATTGTACCGCATATTTCTCTGTGCGGATATTGTATCATGTTTCGAGTGTGAAGTCTATGAAATTATCAAAGAACAGAATGGACAGGAACAATAAGTTCTTAATTAGTATAATATATATAATAAGAAAAAACAAGACATATTTTTATATCTTTAATAATAATAGAAAATGCAGGCGAACTACCTGAAGAATAAAAAAAGGAGGCCGGGAGTTGTGCTGACTTCCGGCAAAAAAGTATGAAAAAGAAAAAGATTGTTTAGCATTTGCTATCTACAGTTAATAATATAGTAAAAAAATGTGTGCATTGTGTGAAAGGAAAATGAAGAGAATGTGAAAACTGCCGCTTAATGTTAAATTAAGCGACAGTGATTTTTTCGGATTATTCTGTTGTTTGATCCAAGATTTTGAACCATATGTAATGATAACATCCGCTTTAATGCTTGTCAAGCGATCTGAAACTGCCATAGCGGTCCAATTATGTCGCTTTTTGTGCCGTTTTATGCAGCTTTTTATGTAAGTATAATTCGTTCGGCGGAGAATGTCCTGTGAAATTATACCAGTTTATTTAATTTTTCAATAATTTCTGTAAGTTCTTCTCTGGAATACTCGCCAAAGCTTACCAGCGCACGTAATGGCATGGAGTCGGTCATGGCTTCAGTCATTTCTTCAGTGATAGCTTCGGAAGCGGCTTCAGAAGAGGACTCTTCACCAACGTTCATGGCTGAGATATATTTTGCTGTCAGTTCTTTTGCTGTTTCGCTTGTTTTCGGGTTGCGGAACAGTTCGCCCAGGGTGGTGTTCATATGAACATGCATCGGAAGCTCCTGGCTGCTGTTCAGATGGATCCTGCCTTCAAGATGGATATCTCTGGAAGAGGTACCGACAAGGAGCTTATATTCGCCGCTGGCTGCGAACCAGTCGTGAAGCTCCGTATTGTACCATGCGAAGCTTCTCTTGTCCAGCTCCATGGTTACTGTTTTGGTTTCGCCTGGATTTAGGAAAACCTTTTCGAAGCCCTTGAGCTCTTTTTCTGGGCGGATCGCGGAACTGGTACAGTCTTTGACATAGAGCTGTACGACTTCTTTTCCTGCCATATTTCCTGTGTTTGTTACATCAACCGAAACGGTGATGGTGTCTTTGTCTGTAGGATTTTCATTGGAGATCTTCAGGTCGCTGCAGGCAAAGGTAGTGTAGGAGAGTCCATAGCCAAACGGATATGCTACACCCATCTCTTTTGTATCGTAGTAGCGATAGCCTACGAATACGCCTTCATGGTATTCAACCTTTTCACCACCGCCGAAGTTCAGGTAAGATGGATTGTCGGAGAGCTTGAGCGGCATTGTCTCGGCAAGCTTGCCGCTGGGATTTACTTTTCCGTAAAGGATGTTTGCGACAGCGGTACCGCCTGCCTGACCGCCGAGGTATGCTTCCAGAAGGCCTTTTATATCATTGAGCCATGGCAGCTCCACGGGGGAACCGTTGTGGAGGACGATCACGGTATTCGGCTGTACTTTAAGGATCTCAGCAATGAGACGGTTCTGGCATTCAGGAAGCCTCATGTGGGAACGGTCGTATCCTTCAGATTCAAAGCTGTCCGGAAGTCCGGCGAAGATCACAACCTTGTCAGCGGCGGTAGCAGTTTTGATCGCTTCAGCTGCAAGTGCGTCATCGTAGAGATCTTTGTCTGCAGGAAAACCTTCTGCATAAGTAACCTGTGCATCGGAAGGAACGGAATCCAGTGCGTTTGTGATCTTGAAGCAGTTGATATGAGAGCTTCCGCCGCCCTGGAAACGAGGCTTCTTTGCAAAACCACCGATGAAAGCAATTTTCTCGGATGCTTTCAGAGGGAGGATCTGCTCATCGTTTTTCAGAAGAACCATAGATTCTTCGGCAATGTGGCGTGCTTCTTCATGGTCTTTTTCCATGGTGAATTCCTGCGGTGCCCGGTTGTCTGCATATTCAAAAATTATGCGTAGAATGCGTTCAACAGCCTGGTCAAGAATGTCTTCCTTGAGGGAGCCGTCTTTTACGGCCTGTACGATGAGGGCATCGTTGACCCCATTGGAGGAAGGCATTTCCAGCTCAAGACCTGCCTCAAGACCTTTGACGCGGTCATTGACTGCACCCCAGTCGGACATTACATAGCCCTTGAAGCCCCAGTCACCGCGGAGAACATCTGTGAGAAGCCATTTATTCTCAGATGCGAAAGTGCCGTTGATCTGGTTGTAGGAGCACATGAAGGTGTATGGCTGAGCTTTTTTTACTGCGGTTTCGAATGCAGGGAAATAGATCTCACGTAAAGTGCGCTCATCAGCCTCGGAAGAATTGCTCATGCGGTGATATTCCTGGTTGTTTGCTGCAAAGTGCTTGATAGAGGTTCCTACATGCTGGGACTGTACTCCGTTTATAAAAGCGGCTGCGATCTCACCTGCGAGATATGGATCCTCGGAATAATATTCGAAGTTTCTTCCGCAGAGAGGAGAACGTTTGATGTTTACGGCCGGTCCGAGAACTATGGATACATCGTTGGCCTGAGCTTCTTTTCCGATGGTTTTGCCCATTTCTTCCACCAGCTTGCGGTCAAAGGAGCAGGCGCTTAAAGCGGCCGGCGGGAAGCAGACGGCCTTGATGCTGTCATTCATTCCAAGATGATCGCCCTTGTCATCCTGCTTACGAAGTCCGTGAGGGCCGTCGCTGACCATTACTTCCGGGATCCCCAAGCGTTCCACATGTTTCAGATGCCAGAAATCAAGACCTGAGCACATGCCGGCTTTTTCTTCCAGTGTCATCTGGCTTACGATTTTTTTCAGATCACGTTTCATTAAAAATACCTCCGAAATGTTTTTCTTACTATGAACTATAGCATGTTTTTGTTTAAATCACAAAGTAATTTTTGACTATCTTTTCAAAAGTTCTTATATGCCGGTATAGCCTATTGTTACAGGCTTTTCCGGCATTTTTCATTGTGGAAGATACTCTCAAATCTTCTTATATCCCCGTATGTTTTTGTGTTCAAAAGTAGTATGTGGAGTAGTAAATTCTCCATTTACTACTATGCAATCAGCCGCTTCATTTCGGTTATTGACGTTTCGGAAGTTGTGTGTGCGTAATAGTTCAGCGTCATATTGATGTTGGAATGTCCCATGATGTATTGCAATGCTTTAGGGTTCATTCCCGCATTTGCTAACGTGGTGCAGAATGTGTGGCGTAAGGTGTGCGGTGTCATTACCTTTGGCAATGCGACCTTTTGCGTTTTGTTGTATTTCCTTACAAGCCCCCGGAACATACTTTCATAGTTGACTGCCACTTTTGGCAAGCCGTTCCGGTTAAGGAACAGAAACTTTGTGTAGCCCTCTAAAATAACAGGCTGTACATATTTCCGTTTATTTAGCACCCGTTGAAATGCTTCCAACACTTTTTCACTCATAGGAATAACCCGGTTGCCGCTTTTCGTCTTAGGCGTTTCCACATAGTAGCCCACATCTGCAATCTTCAAAAGTTGGTGGTCTACATTGATAAGCTGTTTGTCTAAGTCAATGTCAGCTTCCGTCAGTCCGCAGAGTTCCGAAATGCGAAGCCCTGTCCCTAACAGTATGATAATCTCGTCGTAGTATTTCTGATAGACTTTATCATGCTGTACAAAGGACAGAAAAGCCGCTTCCTGCGTAGGGGATAGAGGTTCCTTTGGTTCCGTATCATCTTCAAGGACTGTGTTCAACTGGAAGTCAAATGGATTTTTACGAATACAATCGTCCTGTATGGCTGTGTAAAAGGCAGCCTTTAAGGAACGCTTGTGGTTGTTGATAGTCTTGAAGCCGTAACCTTTTTCTTTCATGCGTAACGCCCATTCCTTTGCGTCGGAGAGCTTCACATTTTCAATCCGGCAGGCTCCAAGTTTATCCTCCTGCAAAATCCGCATGAGCTGTTTTCGCCCCTGCTTTGTACCATGCCGCACATTTGCCCGGTGGCGTATCTGCTTTGCGTAGAGTTGGCAGACCGTCATTTTCTTTCCGATATGGTCGATACCGTCGTCAAGGTCTTTTTGGATTTCTTTCTCTTTTTCCCTCAACGCTATATCGTCGCGCTTTCCTGCCGGGGTTTTGTCCGTAGGCACTAACTTCCAAGAATAAACAAACTGCGGTTTCCCAAAGGTATCTATATATTTGTAGGCATATCTCCCGTCTTTTCTCTGGCTCTCTCCGGTGCGGAGAATACGATTTTTATTATCCCGTCTTTTTTCCGACATCGTTATGCTCCTTTCCATAATGGAAAGAGCCTTGATATGCTTGACTACATTGTACCACATTCAAGGCTCGATTTCACTATTAGATTGCGTCCACCGTATCAATCATTTTTTCAAACTGCTTACGCTTAATCTGAATACGGTTTCCGTTCATCATTACCCAGTCCGGGACGGGATTTTCTTCTGCCAGTTTCCGCAGCTTGCTTTCTCCGATACGGAAATATTTTGCTGCTTCTTCTATGGTAAGAGTGTACTTTTCCCAAATCGGCACGTCGTTATTGTTCAATTTGTCGTCCCCCTTTCTTAATGGGTCAAAAATCAATCTGTAACATAGGCTTTAATCGGACGGCTATTAGCGTAACCTCATGGGACTTGCACCCCTCCGGCGGTCTGCCGAAGCCCTACCCATTGCCTGCGACGCTTCTAACGCTCGGACTATGGCTGTAAGGAAGTATCATTATGTATTCTGTGCGTTATCGCCCGCAGGCTGCTATCCCTGCTTTACGGTGTGGTATTTCTCGCTCGCTTTTCTGTTAAGAGAAAGGTCATGGCGTACCCGCCGCATGGCTCGGCACAAAAGGAACGTATCCGATTTGCCTTATGCTGCGTCGCCGTTCTATTGCGCCGCTTTCTTTATCAAAGAGCAGGGGGCTGTCTTGCGGTATGGAACGGAAAAGGGGAAAGAAGCGTTCCAATATCGCGTAGGTTATTCAGCCCGAAAAGTGAGGATAGCCCTCATCAGTCTTGCTTGCAGCCGTTCCCGAATATCCTCGTCAACGCCATAATAGACATTGCCGCGCTCGTCGTAGAGCTTCCGCATGGAAAGACTTGCTATGTAGCCGCTGAAATGCTGCAAGACCATTTTCATAGCGTCCGGGTCGCCTTTGCTCGCCGCCAAAATAACGGGATAGGGAACAAGGGCATTTTCCGGGTAGTCGTTTTGATTACCATTCGTTCCATTCATCAGCGTGTTCCTCCAAATATTTCTTTAACAGTTCAAAAGAGCTTGTCCGTCTGTACTGTATCGTGCTGCGCGACGTATTGAACATTTTTCCGATTTCCACGTCAGTCATGCCCTCGAAATAGTACAGAAGTATAGCAGTTCTCTTTTCTTCCGGCAGGGTGCGTATTGCTTCAAGCAATAACTTCGGGGTTATTTCTTTTCCTGCCATTTGATAAGTCGGCTCGGCTGTTTCAGCTTGAAAATATTTATCCGTAGTGTAAAGCTGCCGTTCCTCATGCAAGGCAAGGTCACAAAAAGAAACTTCCCGTTTCCTGCGTCGCCGGATTTCATCATGGGCGTTACAGGCTTCGTTGTGTAGCACCCGTTTACAGAAACTTTGAAAGACACATTGCTTCTGAAATTCTCTGCGATTAGGTTCCATGTAATCACCTCCTTTCTGCCGAAAGGCGGTAGTACCTCCCCTTTTCGCGGGATAATACAGACGACTTTTTTAAACGCCGGACGAAAGCGAAAATTTCTTTGAAAAATCTTCTGTAAAATGCAAAATGCGCCCATCTGCAAGGCGCAGACCGACGCATAGGAAATAATAGCAGTATTTAATTGATTTGATAGTTCATCTGTATAGTCGGACTTGTCCGGTGGGGGAGCTATACTTTTTTTAATGAATGTAACCTATGTATGCTGTATAGCAACAAAGAAATCCCCATAGCGGCAGCCCTCCTAAATGCCGCTAATTTATGTTAGCAGTAGACAAAAAGAAGCGGCGGCTCTAAAAATTAAAGCCACCGCTTCAAATGCGCGTGAAAATATGTCTGCGCTACGACGGCTTTTTTTCTTTTGCTGTCGTAGCGTAGAATTAGGAAGTGTGCATAAAAGACACTATTTTTTCAGTAGTGAGGAATCCAAATTACCAAAACTTGTTACTCCACACCGAATAAAACCTACCATATCAAGCTATTTGAATCAGAGTTCAATTCTTGCTTTTGATGGTTTATCTTCACAATAGATAACTTTAATCGTTGTTCCCTTGTCAGGAATTTTGTTTCCTGCGCCAATCCATTTTTGGCAGGTGTAATCTTTGACGCCTATCGTGTATTTGACCTTGATAATATGTGGAAAAGCTGCACCATCCATAGCATGGGTACGGACAGGTTTACGATTTACTTTTAACCACCATTGTTTTGTAACTGAAATTACAGTTCCTGTTGTTTCCTTTTCCATAAGTTATACCTCCGATGTTAATTTAGAATGAGTAATTTTCTATTTAGATAGCTACATATTAAAGCAAACTGCCCTTTAATCCTTTTTTGAAAACCAATACAGCCCTTTCGGTTCCCCAAAATGACATTGTGACAAGGCGATAGCTTTCCTTTTCCATTTCCTCTATTTTGGCATTGATTTTCACTGTCGCATTTTCAATAGTAATTTCTTCTAATAATTCTGTCCTATACATCATATCTTTACCTCCATAATTATTAAATAGATGATACATATTTTCGGTTCAATCTTTTTGGTATTTACCAACCTTTTTTTCTAACTGCTTTTTTCTTCTTACCAACAGTCAATGTACCGGGTTCTTTCTTTTTATTTGCAAGAATAATCATAGAAATCAAGAAAGTCAAAACTATTGTAATGAAAGCGGGGAAAATGTGATAAGTATAACCATATTCCGCACCACAAGTAGGGTCTACTAAAATCATGCTTGCTTTAATCGGATAATAATTTAACAGTGTTCCTTCAAAAGTTCCAAAATATCCATACACAAAAGCTAGTGCAACTCCACCCAAAAAATTATTTGCCGAACAACAGAATATCAGAATAATCGGCAAGACTGAAATATAAATTCCTATATTCGCCCCAGTAACACGAATAAACATATTGAGTAGATTGCCAAAATGAACTCCCGGAAATCCGACAATAATATTGATTACTAATGCTATCACACAACCTATAAGACTAAAGCTGATTGTCAACAGCAATAGAATAAGTAATTTTCCAGAAAGTAACTGTTTATATGGAATAGGAATTGTTAATATATTCTTCATAGTATCGTCTGTATATTCCCTTGTTATGATATAACCTGCAATCAGTGCAATAATAATCGGAAAAAATAAGGTACAATTACTAATCATAACCTGTTGCATAAAATAGTCAAACGTCCATGTCGGTCCACCGTTGGCTGTGGAATAAAACAGTGACAGCAACGGAGAAAGTGTTGTCATAATAATTCCGGCTTTTATTACAGAATATCGTTTTAATTTTAAAAATTCAGTTTTTATTATATTTCTCATATCTTTTACCTCGTCCATTTTTTATAAAAGCGAATTATCAGCCACAAAGAAAGTACAACTGTAATTGCCATAATAAAAATTGTATGGAAAGTAGTTGGTACAATCGCATAGGCTTCCGGCAAAAGATTATCTTTTTGCAAATTATCCATCATTAAGCCGCTTGTCCAGTTCATAACACATATAACCGGAAAAGAATTTAAGAAAGCAATTTTGGCAGCACTTATAGATGTCCCAATCGTTCCCAGTATGCCCCAGTTAAAAATGGAATAAAAAAAAGCAAGCAGGATAGAAAGTAAAAAACTTTTGTTAAAGTAAATAATTAAAAATACAATCGGTAAAGAAGCTGCTACGATAAGAACTCCAAAAATAAGGCTCATAAATATCTTATAAGTCATACCGTAAACCATTCCTACATGAAACAATTTACAAAACAACGCAACAGACAATGTGCTTATCAGACAAAATGCAACGCTGAAAATAAAGAGCATAGAAATTTTTGCCATAATGAGTTGTGTATTTGTAACTGGAATTGTTCTAAGGTTTTTGGAAGTATCACAATCTCTTTCTATAAAAAACAAAATAGCGGCAATGATACCAATTAGACATGGAAGCAAAAAAACTAAACCATATCCCAACATCATTGTATAGACATAATCAAATCGGGTTTGAAGATAGTGTTCTGTTGTATCTGCACCAGTTCCCGCCTTTGCCATATATGCCAAAATCAACGGAAAAAATAACGACAATGACATCAGTGCATACAACAGTCTTTTTCGCTTTAATTTCCAAAATTCGCACTTAATCAGTTTAAGCAATTCCTTCGCCTCCTGTCACACGCTTGAAGTAATCTTCAAGACTTTCTTCACAAGTATGGGCTTCTGATACCTCCAATCCATTTTCTACAAAAGCAGTCACGATTTTTCCTACGGACAAATCAAGATTATGCAAGCGTAAATTGTGGTCGTCCTGTATAGAGAAATGACTCTCATGGAAAGTACGCTCTAAAATTCTTGCTGCCTGTGCGGTATCAGAAAGAGTAAATCGGATATGTTTGCTGCTTTTTTGTTCCAGTTCCGCAAGACTTTCTTCTTCCAATAGTGCGCCATGGTCGATAATTCCAATATCATCTGCTAGCAAAGAAATCTCCGAAAGGATATGACTGGAAATTAAAATTGTTTTTCCCTTTGTATCGCAAAGCTCGCGAATAAAAGAACGTACTTCTGCAATTCCAATCGGGTCAAGCCCATTGATAGGTTCATCTAAAATCAGAAGTTCAGGGTCGTGCATAACTGCAAGTGCAATCGCAAGCCGTTGTTTCATACCAAGAGAATACTGGGAAAACAGTTTTTTGTCTTTATAAGGCAATCCTACCAAATCCAATGTGTTTTTAATTGAATGACGGTTGGGTATGCCCCGTAAGGTAGCAAAAATTTGTAAGTTTTCCGTAGCAGTCAAATTAGGGTAAAAACCGGGTGACTCAATCAGACTACCGATACGGGGCAACAATTTCTTTTCATTCCCCTGCAAAGACTTTCCCCATATTTTAACTTCGCCGGAAGTTGGCTTTGTCAATCCAAGTAGCATTTTCATAGTGGTCGTTTTTCCGGCTCCGTTTCTTCCAAGCAGTCCGTAAATTCTCCCTTTCTGCACATGAATATTTAAGTCAGCGACACTCTTTTGTGAGCCGTACTGTTTGGTAAGATTTTTTGTTTCAATGATATAATTTTTGTCCATATTCAAACCTCCTGTTCTGTAAACTATTCTATCATACCAACCTTGCATTAACCTTGCCGCAACCTTGCATTAACCTTGCAATTTGAAATATTGTCCCAAAAATAATTAAGGCTCCCGTCAAAAGAACGGGAGAACCTTAATTTGCTAAGGGAAAAAGCAAAGTAAATTCCGTTCCTGTTCCCTGTGTGCTATTTGCTGTTATTGTGCCGTTCATTTTTTCTACAAGTTGGTGTGCGATAGAAAGCCCAAGACCGCTGCCTTTTTCAGACCGTCCCTTATCGCATTTATAGAGCCGTTCAAAAATATGCTTCAAATCTTCTTTTTCAATCCCTATTCCATTATCTGCTAATCGGATTTGCATATTTTTTTCCTGCTTTGATAGGATTATTTCTATTTTATCCGCATGACTGTGAGAAATTACATTCTGAATAAGATTGTTCAATATCCGCATATAGCCGTCCGTATCAAGTTTTACCCGGAAAGGCTGTTCGGGAATATCAATATTGTAATCTATCTGCTTATCTTCAAATATGGGTATCCAGTCAATCAAGATATTTCGTGTCAGCTCCGCAGCTTCAACAATATTTATATCCATAGCAAACTCATTAGAATTTAATTTGAACCAGTCAAAAAGAACATCAATATATTCTTTCAAATCGTGAGCTTTGCGGCGGGCTGTTTCGATATAGTCGTCCCTGTCTTTTCCTGTAACAATTCCTTTATGTGCAGCGTCAAGATACCCAATAAGCGTTGTAAGCGGTGTCCGAACATCATGGGAAAGACTTGTCATAAGCTGTCGGTTTGTTTCTTCTGTCTGCCGGACAGTAGAAAGCCTGCTCTCATAAGACACAACAATCTCATTTATTTCATAGGCAAGAGGGGCTACCAGTTCATTTGTTGCAGATAAAATACGTCTGTTTCCATTTCCGTTTTTTACATCAATCAATGCGTCTGTTATCTCGGCTATCTGTTTTTTAACACGTCGAATAGCAAAGCAGGAAACAAGAATAGAGAAAAGTGCAATTATTATGGATAGAAAAATGACTGCTTCCATAGAAAATCAAACCTCCTTGTTAAAACGATAACCGATACCTTTAATCGTTTGAATATATTTTGGACTTCCGGGATTTACCTCTAATTTCTTGCGAAGTCGGCTGATAATCGCCATAATGTTGCTGTCATCATAGAAATATTCCTCTCTCCACACTTCTTCATAAATCTGTTGCTTTGTCAGAATTTTCCCTTGATTTTTCGCGCAGTATAAGAGTAAGTCAAATTCTTTTGGAGGCAATTCAAAAGTTCCATTTTCCGTAGTAACAGAACGATTTTCAATATCAATTTTCAACCCGTCAAATTCAAGTTGCTGTGATATTCCGTCCTGTTGATTGAAACGGGTATAACGGCGTATAAGGGAAACGATACGGGCTATCAGTTCGTCCATGTCAAAAGGTTTTGTCAAATAATCATCAGCTCCTGCCCTTAAACCGCGTACTTTAGAAGCACTGTCATTTTTTGATGTAAACATCAAAATCGGCAGGCTGCTTTCTTTTCTAATTTCTTCCAATGTTTCAAATCCGTCCATACCAGGCATCATAACGTCCAGTATCACAAGTTGATATTCTCTCTCTTTTAATTTTTGTAATCCCTCTTTTCCCGTATTACAAAAATCAGCTTCTATATCTTCTGATAGCACGCTGCGTTTAATCAGCGCACAAAGTTCCTTATCATCATCTATAATCAAAACTTTATTCATGGTATAGCTCCTTTCCTTGTTTGGTTCTACCGTCAATCGGTTTTTCCGCGTCTTTTGGTATCAACCACATATACCCAAGTTTTGAAACACCCTGTATGCGTTTCTCCCTGCAAAGTATCTGTACCCGCCTTTCAGAAATTCCCCACTTCTTTGCTGCTTCGGGGCAAGACATATATTCCATAACAACACCCGTCCTTTCTGAAAATCTTATCATAATAATTATAGTCGGACACACGAACAATAGCAAGTATATAAATATGAATTATTATGGCTATTTAGTGGAACTGTATAGACATATCCAAAGAGAAAGGGGAACAGTAAAATGTAACTGGGTGAATAAATATGGCAAAAAGACCGGTAGAAAAATATGACTTCAAGGCATTTGGAGAAGCTATAAAAGCTGCGCGGACGGGGCGCAAAGAAAGCCGCAAACAGGTAAGTGATGAAATGTATATTTCTCCTCGCTATCTTGCAAATATCGAAAACAAAGGACAGCACCCCAGTCTGCAAATCTTTTTTGAGCTTATGCTTCGTTACAATATATCCGTAGACCAGTTTCTTTTAGATACGCCCACCCAAAAAGATACAAAGCGGCGGCAGCTCGACGCTCTCCTTGATGATATGAGCGATAATGGCATACGGATTGTAACGGCAACTGCAAAAGAAATTTCAGAAGTCGAAAAAGAGGACAAATAAATGTGTCCGGCAAATTGAATATGATTTAGGAAGCGTTGTAATCTTTACAGATTGCAGCGTTTTTCTTTTGCTCTTTTTTGGCATATAGAGCATTGCGTTGTAGTAACCAGTGAGGAAAAAACTTTCGTAGCAAGCATAGGAAAAGAGTACCCTTTTCCGTATTTTCTCCCTCCCGTCCTGCGGTGCGTCGGTTGAAAATTGCTTGTTGGGAAGTGTCCCAAACCCTCGGAACGGAAAGGAGTGATTGCATGAATGGACGCAAAAGAAAAGTACAAATCAAATTCTATGTAACAGAGGAAGAACGGGCATTGATTGAGCAGAAAATGAAGCTCGTCCCCACCCGGAACATGGCGGCGTATCTTCGCAAGATTGCCATTGACGGGTATATCATTC
>ENA-ORTJ01000054-ORTJ01000054.1-human-gut-metagenome-genome-assembly--contig:-NODE-54-length-94147-cov-11.911927_pt1 | contig 94147 bp, 87 predicted proteins | sample MGYA00242069_ERZ509187 | MGnify/ENA primary metagenome ERZ509187 (study PRJEB26280, sample SAMEA2338779) | human gut metagenome | biome: human gut; feature: human-associated habitat; material: faeces... | reverse complement strand
TTTTTAATAGCGCAGCCAATGGCAGGCGCGCCGGGGCTGCGCAGGTGGGCGTGTGAAAACGGCTGGCGCATTGCAGATGAAGCGCTGGCGGAAGAACCGCAGCATTTATACGAAATTATTATGCTGGTGCCCGGCAGCGAGCCTCCGCACAGCAGCATAGAATATGAAATTGGGCCGTGCCTTATTGAAAAGAGGCCGCCGCTTTTTTGCAGGCACATTGAAAAACTTTACGCCGCTTACGCAAGAATGCTTAAAAGCATGGCGCAGAGCAGCAAGGCGCAGCAGAGCGGCAAATATAAAAAAATGCAGGAGCTTCTTGCCGGATTGGAGGAATATAAGCATGAGTGCGACTGTGAATGATATAGTAAAAATTATGGACAGCATTGCCCCACGCAATCTTGCCGAGGAGTGGGATAACGCCGGTTTTTTAATCGGGCGCGGCAATAGTTCCGTAAAAAAAATAATGGTAGCGCTTGATGTATCGCCGGAAGTTGTGCAGCAGGCTGTTGGGCAAAAAGCAGACATGCTGATAACGCATCATCCGCCGATTTTCAAACCGCTTAAAAACATCTGCGACAGCAGCTGGCAAAGCGATTTGCTGTTAAAGTGCATAGAAAACGGCATTGCCGTATACAGCGCGCATACAAGTCTTGACAGTGTGCTTGGCGGCGTTAACGATGTGCTTGCGGAAAAGCTCGGTTTGGATAGAACCGTTTCGCTGGTAAAAAATGACGCTAACTGCGGTGCTTTGGGGCGCGTTGGTTATTTGCCGCATAAAATGGAATTTGAAAAATTTGCGCAGATTGTAAAAGAAGCGCTGGGGCTCTCTTTTGTTACCGGCATAAGTGCAGGAAAAGCTGTTTACAAGGTTGCCTTATGCGGCGGCGCCGGCATTGATTTTATTGCCGAAGCGCTTGAGCAGGGCGCGGATACTTATGTGACCGGCGATATTAAATACCATGAGGCCCAGAATGCCGTATTCAGCGGGCTGAACCTTATTGATGCCACGCATCAGGGTACGGAGCTGCCGGTTGTGGCGGTGCTGGCAGACAAACTTTCGCTGAGGCTGGCCGCGGCAGGCTTTGCGGCGCAGGTTTTAACGGCGCGCGAAACTTTGCTATTTAAACAATATTAATGAATTGAGGTATAATAAATGATTAGTGATTTTAAAGCCGGGGCAAAAATTTGCCAGTCGGTGCTTCTGCGTGTTCAGCGCGTGGGCACATCTTCCAACGGCGCGCCTTTTGCACGCGGGCTTGCGGAAGATAACAGCGGCAAAATACCGTTTATTACTTTTGAAGCCGGCATTGTTGAAAAAATGCGCGAGATGGACGGCCCTTCGCCGGTAATGGTAAGCGGCAGCGTGGATATTAACAAATTTTCCGGTGAAATGGCTTTGCAGCTGGTTATAAAAAAATTAAGCGATATCGTTCCGGAGGATGATATCAGCAACCTGCTGCCGGAAGGCGATTTTGACCACGAAGCCTATAAAGATAAATTTGACCGCCTTATAAAAAGCGTTTTAACACCGGGGCTGCGCCTTGTTTTGGATAATGTTTTTGAAGGCGCGGTGTACGAGCAGTTTTTGCGCAATCCGGCGGGAATGAGGCTGCACCACGCTTATATCGGCGGGCTGCTGCAGCATTCTGTTGATGTGGCGGTGCTGGCAATTGCCATGGCGGAATCCATCGGCGGCGTGGATAAAGATTTAATCGTTGCCGGGGCGCTTTTGCACGATGTCGGCAAGCTGCGTGAAATTTCTGCTTCCATGGGCTTTCCGTATACAACGGAAGGCAGGCTTTTGGGGCATATCAGCATGAGCGCGGCAATAGTACAGGAAGCGGCTGCCAAAGCGCGGGTTACCGGCCCAAAATTGCAGCAGCTGCTGCATATTATATTGTCGCACCACGGCGAACCGGAAAAAGGCTCGCCTGTTGCCTGCGCAACCAAAGAGGCCTTTATAGTGCATTATGCAGATGAACTGGACGCAGTTATGAACCAGTTTAAAAAGACGGATAATAAAAATCCGTGGGAATACAATAAAATGCTGCAGCGTTTTTTAATGAGTAATGTGTAAGCAAATAAGGTGATATTGTGCTTTACCTGTTTTTGATTATAATTGTTTTGGGATTGCTGGCAGCTATGCTGACAGCGTTTGCTAAACTTATAAGGGATTTGGGAGAGCTTGCTGCTATGATGCGCGCTTCGGGCAGCGGCACGGAAAATAATGCCGCGCAGGATAAAAACAGCCCCGCAGACAACGGCAGCGGAGTTGCGAATGACCACCCGTACACTCAGGACGATATTATTTACAAGAACGGGCGTTATTACGAAAACGAAAACAGCGAAGACTGGGAAGAATTTGAGTACGAAATAAGCGAAGACGAAAGATTTAAATAATATTTAAAAGTTTATAAAACAGGTTTTTCCGGCGTTGATGTACGCATGTGGAAAACCTGTTTTTATTTTTAATATATGTTGTTAATGATGTTACACAATAACAAAAAACATGAAATTAAAATGAAAAAGTTGCAAAGTTCTTTTAAAGTTGCTATAATAACGGCGCTGAAGTTAATTTTATATAAATTAAAAAATCTTAATGGTTATTATATAAAATTACAGCAAAATATTTTATTCATTGGAGGAATCAAGGTGAGAAAGTTTTTAATGTTGTTAATGATGCTTGGTTTAATTTGTCTGAACGCAGCTGGTTTGGCAGGTACGCCTGCTGCGGAAAATAACGCGGCAAATACTGTGCAGCGTCCGTTCGGCGAACGGCTGAATAAAGCTGCTGCTGAAGAAAACGGCGCAAAGGCGGCGGTGCTGTATGTTAATAATGCCAATACAACTTATGACGCGGATATAGACAGGGCAGTTCTGGAAAACGTGCAGGCAGCACTAAAAACTTCTGCCTGTGAGTATATAGACGGAACTGAGTTTTTAGGGCAGCTTAACGAAAACGGCATTGCCGATATTACTCAGGCCGAAAGAGCTGATATTGCAGACGTATTTAAAGGCAGCGGCGTTGACTACGTTGTGCTGGTGCAGGTAGAACCTTTCGTCCGCAAGGAAAAAGTAACCGTGTTTACGCTTGGTAAAGAGATGACGGCAGTTGTGCCTTTTAAAATTTTTGATGTAAAGAGCGGCAAATACCTTTATAACGGCAAATTTACGGAGCTTGCCAAAGACAGTTCCGTTATCGGCGACGTCGGCAATAAATCTGTCGCGTTAAAAGCGCTTGATTCGGTTAATGCCAAAATCAGCGGAGTAATTGCTTCGCGCCTGACGCAGGGTAAAAATTAAATGCCTGCGGCCCATATTTTAACCCTTGACTAATTACAGGCTTTGTGCTAAAGTACTGACAGTACGAGTGTGAAAAGCAATCGCTGACGGCTTTGCCGTAAGAGGAAAGTCCGGGCTCCACAGGGCAGAATGCCGGATAACGTCCGGCGAGGGTGACCTCAGGGATAGTGCCACAGAAATGTGTACCGCCTGCTTCGGCAGGTAAGGGTGGAACGGTGCGGTAAGAGCGCACCAGCGGACGGGTAACCGGCCGGCTAGGTAAACCCCATTCGGAGCAAGACCAAATAGGGAAGGGATGAAGCGGCCCGCTGATCCTTCCGGGTTGTGTCGCTTGAGCCTGCAAGTAATTGCCGGCCTAGATAAATGATTGCTGCCGCTTTGCGGAACAGAACCCGGCTTATTGAGCACTCGTATTAAGAAATTAAAAGGCTGGCAGAAATGCCGGCCTTATTTTTTGCAAATTTTCAGCAGAAATTCAAAATAAGATGTTATAATATATAAGAAATTAAAATTAATGTAAAAATACTATTGGCTAAAGGTTGGGTCTTGACAGTGAAACGGATTTCATTTGTTGTTCCTGTATATAATGAAGAAGAAAATTTACATGAGTTTCATAAAAGGCTGGGCAAAGTTATGGAAGCCCTGCCCTATGATTACGATTTAATTTTTGTCGATGATGGCTCAAGCGACAGCAGTCATTTAATATTAGCCGAACTGGCTGAAAAAGACGAACATGTGCAGGTGTATTTCCTTTCGCGCAATTACGGGCATCAGCTTGCGCTGACCTGTGGGCTTGATAATGCCTGCGGCGACGCTGTTATTACCATGGACGGTGATTTGCAGCATCCGCCCGAACTTGTGCCGGAACTTTTGAAGCTGTGGGAGAATGGTTTTCAGATTGTGCAGACGGTGCGTACGGCAACGGAAGACGCCTCTTTTTTTAAAAACATTACATCAAAGGCTTATTATAAAATTATTAATTCCATGTCCAAAGTGGAAATTACACCCGGCGGCAGCGATTTCCGCCTGATGGACAAAGTTGCTGTGGAGGCGTTCAGGCGTTACCGCGAACGTGCCCGTTTTATCCGCGGCCTGGTTAATACGCTGGGCTTTAAAGTGGCAACTTTTGAATTTACCGCTCCGCCGCGTTTTGCCGGACATTCCAAATACAATCTGCGCAAAATGCTGCATTTTGCTCTGGACGGCATTACTTCATTTTCAAATCTGCCGCTGCGCTGGGCATTTTATATCGGCATTGTGTTCGGTTTAATGAGTTTTCTGGTAATTTTACACGTTCTTTATGTAAAATATGTTGCAGATGATGCAGTGCCCGGCTGGGCAACAATGACGGCCAGCGTACTCTTTCTTGGCGGCATTCAGCTTGTAGGCATCGGCATTTTGGGCGAGTATATAGGCCGTATTTTTGAGGAAGTAAAGCAAAGACCACTGTATATAGTAGGCAGACACCTTGGCAAACGGTAGTTCTGGTTTACAAAAGCGGCATTTTGTGCTATAATTTATTTGTTTATAAAAGCACAAGGAAGTGATGCGGGTGATAAAAAAAGGGTTCCTTTGTTTGGCATTGACATGTGTATTCTGTTTAGCAAACATGGCAACCGCATTAGCCTCGTTTGAATACGGGGATAATGGTCCGGAAGTCCTGGCTATTCAAAAACGCTTGGTTGAATTGAAGTATGAAATCAAATTGCTTGACGGTGATTTCGGTTCTGAAACGGAAGCCGCTGTCAAACGCTTCCAGGCGGATCAACAGTTAGAAGTTGACGGAATAATCGGTGAAGCAACCTATACGGCTTTGATGCAGAAACCTATGCCTCCTAACCGTTCCGGCAGGAGTGCTATTGTAAGAAACGTTATTCGTGCTGCCTATGGTGTAATCGGTACACCTTATGTTTTTGGCGGAACGAGTGTATATGGCTTCGACTGCTCCGGTTTTACCCAGTATGCTTTCGCGCGTGCAGGCATCAGCCTTCCGCGTACTGCTGATGTGCAGATGTACAGCGGACGCCAGATTAGTGCCAGCCAGCTGCGCCCGGGCGATTTAATTTTCTTCAGCACTTATGAGCCCGGCCCGTCGCACTGCGGTATTTATCTTGGCAACGGACAATTCATCCATGCGGGTTCCAGTACCGGCGTAACGGTATCCTCCGCATTTACCGGCTATTGGGGCGCACGTTATTACGGCGCATGCCGCGTTATTTAAAAACATTAATAAACTATCAATAAAGCAGTGCTTTGTTGGTAGTTTATTTTTTTATCAGCGTGATTATATCTCTGTTTTGTAATATTTTTGTGAAAGCATATTGCAAAAATACCCAAACAGCGCGATTTATTGTATAATAATGCTAATAACAGTTAATGGCGGTGGTAAAGATGGATAAACAAAAAGTTTTGATTGCTGATGACGAAGCGCCGATTAGGGAAATATTAAAAATTTACTGTGAAAAAGAAGGCTTTGATGTAATAGAAGCTGCCGATGGTGCAGAAGCCATTTTAAAGGTTCAGTCGGAAAAACCGGATATTATCATTCTTGATATTATGATGCCTGTGCTGGACGGACTTGAAGTTTGCAAACAGGTACGCAAAATGAGCGATATTCCTATTATTATGCTGACGGCTAAAGATGATGATGACGACCGCATTTTAGGCCTTGAAATAGGTGCGGATGATTATATTACCAAACCGTTTAATAACCGCGAAGTTATTGCAAGGGTTAAGGCAGTTTTACGCAGAAGCTCTGCCGTAAAGAAAGACGAAGCAGGCGGGCGTTCGCATATTGAATACCGCGGGCTCAGCATTGACATGGAAAAATACCAGGTTATTGCTTTCGGTAAAAAAATGACCTTTACCGCGAAAGAAATGGAACTCTTGTGGTGCCTGGCCTCCAATCCCGGCAAGGCTTTTTCGCGCAACCAGCTTCTGGAAACAATTTGGGGCTATTCCTATTACGGCGATACACGTACGGTTGATACGCATATAAAACGTATCAGGCAAAAACTTAATATTCCTTCCGATTCCGATTGGGATATTACAACCATTTGGGGCGTAGGTTACAAATTTGAGGTTAAAGATAAAAAATGAATAAATCTCTGAGTACAAGGCTGATGTACAGCTTCATGGCTCTGATAATGGTTATAGTAGTCGGCGTTACGGCAGGTATTTCCTATCTTATCGCCGATTATTTTTTTAAAACCAACGAGCAGGAGCTGGCTGAAAAAGGCAATGAAATGGCCGCTACGGTAGAATATTTTATGGGATTTTCCAACAGCATGGAAATGCTGAACCGTTATGTATTTGCCGTAGACAGGCTTGTTGGCGCCAGAATATGGCTGTTTGACGATAAGTTTGAGCTTCTGGCTGCGTCCAACATCAATACAGATTATAAACAGGACGGAACACGCCCCGGCATTAAGGATTTGACCATGCTGGAAGGCTCTGTTGCCGAAATTGCCAGGGAAATAAAAAGTGGCAAGCTGGATACCAAAGTAATAACCATTTTAAAGGATGTATACAGCGGTAAATCTGTTCAGTCGCAAATTTATCATCCGTATTACAAAGAACAGGTAATGCTGGTAGGCGTTCCTTACGGCAAGCCCGGACAGGCACGCGGTGCAATTTTGCTGGCGCAGCCTTTAAGCGGGTTCGACAGCTTTTTGCGTGACATTTACATATACACTTCTATCGTTGCGATTTTGGCACTTATTTTAAGTATGTTCATGGTGCGCAGCCTGGCCAGAACCATTATCAAGCCGCTGGTTTCCATGAAAGACAGCGCCATGGCCATTGCTGCCGGCGACTATACACGTAAGGTTAACGTGCACGGGCAGGATGAAGTGGCGCAGCTCGGCAAAGCGCTTAATGCACTCGGCAACGATTTGAGTGCGTTTGTTGCCAAAACGGAACGCGCCGAAAAAATCCGCCGTGACTTTGTTGCCAATGTATCACACGAACTGCGCACGCCGCTGACCATTATCCGCGGCTATAACGAGGCGATAAGCGACGGCACTGTTACCGACAAGGACATGATTCAGCGTTACCGCCTTTTGATTAACGAAGAAACCATGCGTCTGGAGCGCATGATAAGGGAACTGCTGGATATCAGCCGCATGCAGGCTGCCGATGAACTTGCGCCTGCCAAAATGCAGCCGCTGCCTTTGGGTGCCATTGTGCGCAATGTAGCGGAAAAACTCATGGTGAACGCCGTTGAAAGAAATGTTAAGCTGCTGGTGCATGTTGATGAAAAAATACAAATTATGGGGCAGGGCGACCAGATGGTGCAGCTTGTGCTGATTATCGGCGATAACGCATTAAAATATACGCCGGAAAACGGGACGGTTACGTTTGTAACTGAACTGCAGCAGGATGGCAGCGTGAAAATGACCATTTCCGACCAGGGCCCGGGCATACCGGAAGAAGATTTGCCCTTTATCTGGGAACGCTTTTACAAAGTTGATAAATCACATTCGCGCAACGTGCCCGGTACAGGGCTTGGCCTTGCCATTGCCAGGGAAATTATCCGTATGCACGGTGCCAAAGTACAGGTATTCAGCAAACTTGGAGAAGGCACACGTTTTGAAATTACATTCCCTAAAGATAAAGTTATTTCGGAATGATTGGAGGGGTAAACTTGAAACTTGCATTATTGCAAATGGAAGTTCTGGAGAAAAATAAAGCAGGCAATGTGGAAAAGGCCTGCCATTTGTTAAAGCAGGCCGCGCCGCAGGCTGATATTGCCGTGCTGCCGGAAATATGGACAACGGGTTATTCGCTGGGCCATTTAAGCAAAGAAGCGGAATATCTGAACGGGCCTGTAATTGAAGAAATCAGGAGCATTGCCGCCGCAAACAGCTGTGCCGTTGTAGCAGGTTCAATTCCTCTGCGCAAGGGCGACGGCAATGTTTATAACACTACCGTTGTTATAGATAAAAAAGGAGAAATTGTTTTCTGTTACAGCAAACTGCATTTGTTCAGCATGTTTAATGAACAGCGTTTCTTTAAGCCGGGCAGTGATTTTAGCGCGTATGAACTGGAAGGCGTAACCTGCGCTTCAACAATTTGCTATGATTTGCGTTTCCCGGAATTATACCGCCATATGGCCATGCAGGGCGCAAAAATAATTTTTGTTCCGGCAGAATGGCCGAAAATACGCGGCGCTATCTGGGAGTTGTTCCTGCGTGCACGAGCACTGGAAAACCATACCTTTATTGTCGGCGTAAATTGCGCCGGTAAATTTCATGACCAGAAATTTTACGGACATTCTTCGGTAATAGACCCGTTCGGCAAAGTGCTTGCCGTTGGCGGCGAAGAAGAAGAAATTATTTACTGCGATATTGACCTGGCTCAGGTAGATAAAGCCAATGAATATATGAATGTGTTAAAAGATGTCAGGCCGGAGCTGATAAAATGAAGTACAAAATTTTGAGCATGCTGCTGTGCCTGTGCTTTTTTGCGGCCGGGCATGGCTGGGCAGCGCCTGCTTTTGAACCTAAAGACTGCCCGAAAGATTTAAAATATATTTTGGGTATGTATTACGGCAACGGCGAAATGTTTTTGCTGCGCGAAAATAACGGAGAAGTTGAGCTGGTTTACCGTTTTGGGCAGAATGATTATACTTTTGCCGGCAGTAATGTTTATCCGCTTTATAAGGAACATTTTGACTCATATACAATAAATGAAAGCGGGCCGCTCAATCATTTGGATGCCGCCGTGCGTATTGAACGCAGCCGTGAAGGCTACGGCGTAAGCTGCAGTGTTGGCGGCAACCGTTACAGCCGCCGCTTTTTTGCCGGTGAAAACGGCAGGCCGTTCCGCTTTGCACCTGCAAGTGACTGGCAGGCATTAAAAACTGCGGCAGACGCTGCCGTAATGCCGGCGCAGCTTGGCGCCGGGCAGCAGGCACAGCTTGTTGATTTGGCACAGGCAGTACCGGGGCTTAAATTTGACTTGCGTTATGCGCAGGCAGATAACTGTTTTGGCCAGGCGCTTACCGATGACCAGCGTGCATTTTTGGATGCCGACGCTGCACTGGCACTGGCGCAGGCGCAGCAATATTTAAAACCATATGGCTACGGTATTCTGGTATGGGAGGCTTACCGCCCGTGGTCGGTTTCCAAACTTGCCTATGACGCCCTGCCGGCAGATAAAAAATCCATGCTGCCCGCGCCGGAGGTTGGTTTCAGCCATAATACCGGGCACAGCATTGATGTAAGCCTGTATTTGCTTGCAACAGGTGAAAATGCCGGTATGATCAGCGGATTTGATGAACCCTCCGTGCGTCAGTACGCATCTTTTGCGGGCGGTACAACGCTTGAACGCTACCGCCGTGATTTGCTGCGCAGCGCCATGCAGATGGCGGGCTTTACGGCAAGCGAAACAGAATGGTGGCATTTTGATTACGGCGATATCAAAGGATTTGCACATTTGAATGTAAAACCGCAGTAACAGGCATTTACAGTATCTGTAAATGTGTTATAATATTTACGAAAAAACATAATTAATTATGAGGTGACATATAATGAACGTTTATGATTGCGCTAACGAACTGGCTAAAGCATTAAAAGAAAGCCATGAATTTAAAAAATTACAGGATGCAAGAGTTGTCCTTAAAAAAGACGCTCAGGCTGAAGAACTTGCCAATGATTTTATTAAATTAAGCTCTGAAATTGAACTTGCCAAATATCAGAAACAGGAAGTTGACAAAGAAAAAGAAGAAAAGCTGCAGAAACTTTCTTCTTTGCTGAGCCTGAACCCGACAGCCATGGAATATCTGCACGCTTTTATGCGTTTCCAGATGATGATGGCCGATATTACTAAAACAATTAATGACGTTGTAAAGGAAGCTGTCGGTGAATAATTCCGTTAATCTGTTAGCAGAAGTTTTAAAAGAAAAAATGCCCGGCAGGGTTTATTGCTGTGAACCAATGAGCAGGCATACTTCGTTTAAAATCGGCGGCCCGGCAGACGTGCTTGTACAGCCGGAAAATTCGGAAGGGCTTGCTTTTGCCCTTGCAGCTGCCAAAGATTACGAAGTGCCGGTAACCATTCTCGGCAACGGCTCCAATGTGCTTGTACGCGACAAGGGCATACGCGGGCTGGTTATTCAGCTTGGCAATGCACTTAAAAGTTTCCGCCGTGAAGGCAACAGGCTGTTCTTCGGTTCCGGTTATTCGCTGGCTTTGGCATCACGCAAAGCGTGGGAATGCGGTTTAAGCGGCATGGAATTTGCCGTGGGCATTCCTGGAAGCATTGGCGGCGCCGTTTACATGAATGCCGGTGCGTATAACGGTGAAATGAAAGGCGTTGTGGAAAGCGTAGCCGTTATGGATATGAACGGCAGGGAGTTTGTGCTTACCGCTGCGGATTTGCAGTTTGGCTACCGTAAAACAAGTTTGCAGGAAAGCGGCTATATTATTACCGAAGTTTGCCTTAATATGCAGCCCGGCGACAAAGACACCATTAAAGCCATGATGGACGATTTCAGCAGCAGGCGTATCAGCAAGCAGCCGCTGGAAATGCCAAGTGCCGGCAGTATGTTTAAGCGTCCGCCGGGATATTTTGCCGGAACGCTTATTGAAGAAGCCGGATTGAAAGGCTATAAGGTTGGCGGCGCGCAGGTTTCGCCCAAGCATGCAGGTTTTGTTGTAAACTGCGGCAACGCCACGGCGGCAGATGTTTTGCAGCTGATAGCGGACGTGCGCAGAGTAATTATGGAAAAAGCCGGTGTGGAACTTCATCCGGAAGTGCTGGTTATCGGCGAAGAATAAAAAATTTTTCAAAGAGCGGCTGCAAAGCCGTTCTTTTTTATACAGGGCAGTATTATTGTAGTTGCCCGCTTGTATATGTTATAATAAGCTATCACAGAAAGAGGTATTTTATAAAGAATGGATAATGTTTACGATTTAGTGGAAGATTTTTACGGGCATGACCCGGGCTGGAATTTTCTGCTCCGTCGGGAATACGCCGAGGGCTTTCTGCGTATAGAAGCATGGCATGGAAAAACGCCGGAAGAATTGTATGATATATGGGACCAGCTGACAATGCTGTGCCTTTACCTTGGTAATACGGAACTTATGCTTGGCGATATGAGCGCAGATGATTTTGTGGACTGCATTGCCTGGTGCGGCCGCAACGTATCCGAATTTGACGCCGATTATGAGCATACAAAATATTTTCTGGATACCTGCGTGAGGCTGTACGCCTATTTGCAGAAGAAAAATGTAATTTCTGACGCCGGTGCTCCGCTTGAAGCGGAAGAAAAACTGCTGGCAGGCGGAAAAATGAATATTGTGAATCCGGATGGCAGCTTTACTGATGAAAATAAAGACCGCCGACTGTTTACGGTGCCGGATGCTTCCAATAAAATATTTTTAAACGTAAATGAACGGATGCAGGAAATTTATGCGGCAATGCATGAGTTTTTTACTGAAAGCAGGTTCAGCGTTGATTTGGAACGCGCTTCCGTGCTGTATCATGGAATTTTTGGCAATGCCATTAACGAATCGGCAAAAAGCAGGCAGGAAGCCTTTAATTCATTTTGGGATTATTTTTTGCTTGATTACCGTTTGATGCTGCGCGATATGCACCCGCTGGAATATTTTTATGAAACTGTATGCAGCAGTGACAGCCGTTATTACGATGCAGGCTTTGCCAAACGCAACAGCGATATTTTAAAGGAAATTATTTCCGCGCGCCTGGTGCTGTTTACTGTGGAAGGTTTTGGCGAAGAAGGTATGTATTTATGCCGCGATTTTCTTACAAACGAAACGTATCAGCTTAATTTGCCGTTAACCGAAGATATTGATACAACTGATATGCTGTTTATCGGGCATTTGTTTTACAACGATAATATGCTTACCGAAAATATGCGCGGCTACAAGATAGACAACATAAACGCTTTATGCCTGCGCGATACTTTAAAACGCGCTTATAAATGGGTAAGCGTACAGCAGAAGGAACCGGACTGGCAGTGGTTCAGCGAGTATTATCCCATGGTGCTGCGCAATATGCTGTTTTTATATGCGGCAGGCATTGCGCATAAAAACTTTAACAACTATACGGAACATACCGCATTTGCGGCAGCGCCTTACAGTGATGAAACGCTGGTTGCCGGTATTTTAAAAAATATTATGCTGAAAAATTACTTTGCACTTGCAGATGTGCGGCTGGCAACGCAGATGTGGTGCGATTTGCAGGCTGCGGGTGCGGATTTGGCTGCTTACAGTGAAACGGTATGGGCAGCAGGCATAATTTATACATTTGTAAAACTTAACGGTGCCTATACTTTCTTTGATGAACGCATTGCCGGTTTTTGCGGAACGGAAGTGGCTGCTATGCAAAAGGCTTCCGAAACTATATGCGAAGTGCTGCAAATAGAGAAGCATGACCCGCGTTACAGCAACGAAGAAGGCATTTTGGCAATGCTCATGAGTGCTTACATGTAAAGGAGAACTTTATGAAATGTAAATTTTGCGGCAGGGAAGTGCCTAAAGGCACAGAAGAATGCCCATATTGCCATTACAGATTTGAGCAGGAAGCAACGATACTTAATCCGCGTGAGCGTGATGAGTTTGAAGGCGTAACCATTGACGAAAGCGGTTATGAAGAAAATGCTGCCGGAAATAATGGCACAAGAAGCCCCGAATACAGGCAGACTTACGAATACCGCAGCGAAGAATACAGCGGTGCGCGCAGCGGCAGAGGCCCTAAAATTTACGTTAAAAACCTTGGCTGCGGCGGTGGGCTGCTTACCGCTTTGCTGGTTATCTGCGTACTGATTGGTTTGTTTATTTTCTTTATGCCGCTGTTTGTTATAATAGCAGGCATTGGCCTGATTTATTATTTCATCAGCAGCTTTTTAGGATGATAACAAAAAAACTGCGCTTCAATCCGTATAAAACGGAAAGAAGTGCAGTTTTTATTTTGCGCGTAAGTATTACAAAATTTCGTCGCGGACAAGCTGGTTAATCATTTTTTGTTTGCCCAGAACCCATAATAAATCACCTTTTTCGAACACAAGCGAAATATTGGGGTTTACTATGGTGTAGCTGCCGCGTTCAAGCCCTATTACAAGGCAGTGCCATTTGTTGCGGATATCGGTAGATTTTATGGACTTGCCAAGCAGCGGTGAATGTTTGTCAACCGTAATGGCGCAGGGCATAAAAGCAATATCGTGGCGGCCTTCGGCTTCGTTAACAAGCATAAACTGGCGCATGCTTACAGGAGAATCGAGCATGGTAAGGCCAAGATTTTTATTTTTTATAGCGGCATTTAAAAGTTTAAAATGCGCTTTGGTGCCGATAATTAAAAGTTTGGTTCCGGCGGTGATTGTAAAACTGCCGCCCGGCATATCGTGAATCTGCCTGCCGGTATCGGCCTGCAAAACATTACAGCCGTAAGATTCGCGCAGGGCGAGGTTCAGCAGGGTCTGCCCGGCAGTAACGGAACCTTCTTCCACTTTGTAGTGGGCTAACTGCAAATCTTCGTCAAACCAGCCGTAAGGTGTGTGTTCGCCCGATTCTTTTAAAGCCTGGCGGTGTTTTAACATATGGCGCTCGTTAAGGTTAACCAGAAAACGCGATTCCATCCGCAGGTATTCGCCCATCAGCCAGTCGGAAGAAGATATAAAGTAAGCCGTAATTAAAGTTGCTGCGGCGGCAAAAAATTCAGACAGGTTTAAAATCCAGGCAAATACAAAGAAGATAAAGCCTGCGGCAGCAATAATTTTTAATAGGATGAGCACCATAAGCGGGATATGGTTGCTGCGTTTTTCAAACCACAGTACGGAAAACAGTTCCGAACGTCTGGTGCGGTTAACAAGGATAGCACGCAAAAACGGTGCCGCTATAATAAAGGTAAGCACGGCGGTAATAATATCTGCGTAAGGCAGTTTTAAACTATCGCGCAGGTAACCGCTTAAATAATATTCCGCAAACAGCGCTATCGCCGTCAGCAGTGTTGTAAAAATCAGCGTGCGCGTAAAATATTCCCGCAAAAAATTGCTCCAGTCCGTGGTGGCGCCGGTGCTGATATTTTTTTCGGTGTAACGGTCAAGCCAGTCGTTAACACGCTGCGGCAGCAGGCGGCGGATAATTTTATAAGCCGGGTCGGCAGCCATAATGCAGAACGGCGTGGTAAAAGTCGTCATAACGGATACGGCAACGATGATAGGATAAATAAAATCGCTGATAACGCCGAGGCTCATGCCCAAAGAAGCAATAATGAAGGAGAATTCGCCTATCTGCGCCAGGCTGAAACCGCATAAAATTGAAGTTTGCAGGTTTTGCCCGGAAAGCAGCACGCCGCCGGCGGAAAAAATAAGTTTGCCGGCAATGGTAACGATAATAAGCACGATAATGGGCAGCCAGTATTCCACAAGCAGTGCCGGGTCTACAAGCATGCCAACGGAAACGAAGAATACTGCGCCGAAAATATCTTTTACAGGGGTGAAAAGATGTTCGATTTTTTCGGAATTCGGCGCTTCTGCAATAAGCGAACCCATTATAAAAGCGCCAAGCGCAGCGGAAAAACCGAGATGCGTTGCCAGAACAACCATGCCGAGGCAAAGGCCGATGGAGGTAACGAGCATCGTTTCGTTGTTCATCAGTTTCAGCGAGCGTTTATAAAAGGTAGGCACAAGGTAAATGCCAAGCACAAACCACAATACCAGAAAGAACAGCAGGCGCATAACGCTGGCCAAAAGCTCCGTGCCGGAAATGCCTGCGGAGGCAGCAAGTGTGGAAAGCAGAACCATCATGATAATACCGGCAATGTCTTCTACAATTAATATGCCAAAAACCATTTCGGTAAAGCGTTTGCCCTTCATTTTTAAATCTTCAAAGGCTTTAATAATGATGGTTGTGGATGACATGGAAAGCATGCCGCCCAAAAACAGGCTGTTCATGTGGCTCCAGCCCATAAGCGTGCCCGCGCCGTAGCCAAGTGAAAGCAGGCCGGCAATTTCTACTATGGTTGCAATAAAGGCGGTATTGCCAACTTGTTTCAGCTTGTTGAAACTGAATTCCAGCCCAAGCGAAAACATTAAAAAGATAATGCCTATTTCCGACCAGGTGTGGATGTTGTTAAAATCCGTAACAGTCGGGAAAAACGAAAAATGCGGGCCGGTAATGAAACCGGCAACGATGTATCCGAGTACAAGCGGTTGATTGAGCTTTTTAAAAAGAATGGTAGTAATGCCTGCTACCAGCAAAATCATAGCGAGGTCGGAAACGATTGGTGGTAAATGCGCCATCTAAGGTTCCTCCTTACTTTTGTAAAATAAGATAAGCGACAAATAAAAAGAAATGTTGTATAATAAAATAGGTTTAATGTTTATAAGCGGCAGTAAAAAAACGCCGCTATATTATTATACAATGACACAGTGCTTTTTAACAAGGCATACTGTTTGCAAAATATTTGAAAATACGGAGGCAAAGCATGAATACAGATTTGATTTTGATTAACGGCGATATAGTTGACCGTAAAGAAGGGCTTATTGAATATTGCGACCGCGGGCATCAGTTTGGCGACGGTGCTTTTGAAATTGTGCCGGTTTATAACGGCAAGGTTTTTGGCATGATTCCGCATATGGAAAACCTTTTTACTTCCGTAACGCGTTTAAAAATACCTGCCGTTTATATGGTGGAAGAACTGGTTGAGTTTCATGAAGCGTTAATAAAAGCCACCGGTATGGAAAACGGCGAAATTTATACGCAGGTTACACGCGGCAGTGCACCGTTCGGGCTGGCTTTTCCGGAAATGAGCGTGCCGCAGCTTGTAATGCAGCCTGTTTTTACAGACCGCTCTCAGCTTGTGGAGGCACAGCAGAAGGGTGTAAAGCTCATTACCGAAAAAGACCTGCGCTGGCAGCATTGCGACGTTAATACCTTAAACCGCCTGCCGGAGGTAATGGCACGCCAGAAAGCCGCTATCAGCGGTGCGTTTGACGCTTTGTTTGTGCGCGACGGAAAAATTACCGAAACCACCGAAAGCAGCTTTATGCTTGTAAAGGATGAAGTTTTGTGGACGGCTCCGGAAAACGAAAACATTCATAAAAATATTACTCGTAAAGTAATTAAAGAACGCCTGGCGCTTGATTTGGGCATGCCGGTTGTAGAGAAAAATTTTGACGTGGATTTTGCGTTAAAAGCAGAAGAAGCCTTTATCTGCGGGCCGCGCTGCGAAATTGTGCCCGTAGTTAAAATAGACCGCAAACTGCTGAACGGCGGTGAAGTGGGCAAAGTAGTGCCGCAGCTTTTAAAGGCTTATAAAAATTTTGTTGCCAAAGAATGCCCGGCAAGGTAATAAATTATGGATAAAACTTTAGTGCGCGGGGCAATGCTTATTGCGCTGACGGTTGTTTTGCAGTCGCTGCGCCTTTTTATACCGCTGCCGCCAATGGCAAGTATGTTTTTTATAGGTACGCTGGTTAATATGATGCTTGCTGTTACAGTGCGCCTTGCGGGTTTAAAACCGGCGCTGCTGGCAGTTGTGCTGCTTCCGTTTTTTGCATATTTGCAGGGGCAGCTGCCGATACCGCTTTTAATACCGGTAGTTATCGGCGGCAACGCCGTGTTTGTGCTTATCTGCCATTGGGCGTGGTACCGCGGGCTTATGCTGGCGCCGCTTGCCAAAACAATCTGCATGTTTACGTCAAGCCTTGTGCTTTTAAAAGTGCTGGCGCTGCCTGAAAAAATGGTATTTGCCATTGGCTTTATGATGGGCTGGCCGCAGATGGTAACAGGTATTTGCGGCATATTGCTGGCACGGTTAATTACAAAACGCACCGCAAACTTTTAGGGGGCATTGTTATGGATACAAGAGTGGTACTTTTGGGCATTATTGTAGAAAACACTGCCGCTGTTGAAGAACTGAATGCTATTTTGCATAATTACGGCAGGTATATTATCGGGCGCATGGGGCTGCCCTACCGCGAAAAAAATCTGCATATTATCAGCATAGTTCTTGATGCGCCGCAGAATATTATCAGCGCGCTTGCAGGAAAAATCGGCATGCTGCCGGGAGTTACGGCCAAAGCGCTTTATGCCGGAAAACAGGCTTAGTCCTTAATGCCTTAGGGCTTTTTTATAGGAGAAATACTGACAGGGAAGGTTCGTCCTGACCTTTAAGGAGGAAAATCAAATGTATGATGCAAAATCAATGAAGGCCGAAGAATTTATTGACCATAACGAGATTATGGCAACATTGGAATATGCCGCAGCCAATAAAAACAACGCTGCCCTTATTTCCGAGATTATTGAAAAAGCAAAACTGCGCAAAGGCTTAAGCCACCGCGAAGCAGCAGTACTGCTGGACTGCGAACTGGAGGATAAAAACGCGGAAATTTTTGCGCTGGCAGAACAGATAAAAAAAGATTTTTACGGCAACCGCATTGTTATGTTTGCACCGCTGTATCTTTCCAATTACTGCATTAACGGCTGTGTGTACTGCCCGTATCACAGCGTAAACAAACACATTGCCCGCAAAAAACTCACTCAGGATGAAATCCGTGCCGAAGTTATTGCCTTGCAGGATATGGGGCATAAACGCCTGGCACTGGAAGCCGGTGAAGACCCGGTTAATAACCCTATTGAATATATTCTTGAATCAATTAAAACAATTTACAGCATTAAACATAAAAACGGCGCAATCCGCAGGGTGAACGTTAATATTGCCGCAACTACGGTTGAAAATTACCGCAAATTAAAAGAAGCTGGTATCGGCACCTATATTCTTTTTCAGGAAACCTATCATAAAGAAAGTTATGAAAAACTGCATCCCTACGGGCCGAAAAGCAATTATGCCTACCATACCGAAGCAATGGACAGGGCAATGGAAGGCGGCATAGACGATGTCGGCCTCGGCGTATTGTTCGGGCTTGAACTTTACCGTTATGAATTTGCAGGGCTTTTAATGCACGCAGAACATCTGGAAGCTGTTCACGGTGTTGGCCCGCATACCATCAGCGTGCCGCGCATCTGCCAGGCAGATGATATTGACCCGTCTGCTTTCGATAACAGCATCAGCGACGATATTTTTGAAAAACTTGTTGCCTGCATCCGCATCAGCGTGCCTTACACCGGCATGATTGTATCAACCCGTGAAAGCCAGCGCGCCCGCGAAAGAGTGCTGCACCTCGGCATTTCGCAAATCAGCGGCGGTTCCCGCACCAGCGTTGGCGGCTATGCCGAACCGGAAAAAGAAAATGACTCTGCCCAGTTTGATGTAAGCGATAACCGTACACTGGATGAAGTTGTAGGCTGGCTGATGGAACTTGGCTATATTCCGAGCTTCTGCACTGCCTGCTACCGCGCAGGGCGTACCGGCGACCGCTTTATGAGCCTCTGCAAGAGCGGGCAGATTCAAAACTGCTGCCATCCCAATGCGCTGATGACATTAAAAGAATATCTGGTAGATTACGCTTCTCCGCATGTAAAAGAACTGGGTGACGAACTTATTGCCAGGGAAATTCATAATATTCCCAACGAAAAAGTGCGCGAACTTGTAGAACGCCATTTGAAGGACATTGAAGAAGGCGAACGCGACTTTAGAATTTAAAATTGACATTTATAATCATATCGAATAAAATTTATATGTGTATTTAATGTTCAAGCCGCTTTTTACAAGCGGCTCATTATTTTTGAAAGGCGTTGATATTTTGCTGGAAAATCTGTTCAAACTTAAAGAAAACGGTACCAATGCCAAAACGGAAATGATGGCCGGGATTACAACTTTTATGACTATGGCTTATATTCTGGCTGTAAACCCAGCTATTTTATCCGCATCCGGTATGGATTCCGGTGCCGTATTTACGGCAACTGCCATTGCCTCCTGCATCGGCACGTTGTTTATGGCGTTTTTTGCCAATTATCCGTTTGCGCTGGCGCCCGGCATGGGCCTGAACGCATTTTTTGCCTATACTGTCGTAGGGCAAATGGGGTATTCGTGGCAGGTTGCACTGGCGGCCGTATTTGTTGAAGGCATTTTGTTTTTTATTCTGTCGCTTACAAAAGTGCGCGAAGCAATTTTTAACTGCATACCGTTTTCGCTTAAATATGGCGTTACCGGCGGCATAGGTTTGTTCATTGCTTTTATCGGCCTGCAAAACTCGCACCTTGTTGTGGACGGCGCAACGCTGGTAAGCATTTATCCGTTTAAAGCATCGCTTGCAAGCGGAGAGTTTTATACAACCGGTATCGGCGCGCTGCTGGCGCTGATAGGCGTAATTTTAACGGCGGTTTTAATGATAAAAAATGTGCGCGGCGCAATTTTGCTCGGCATACTTATTACCTGGGGCCTTGGCATAATAGCGGAAGTAACCGGCATTTATATTCCCGACCCGGCCAAAGGAGCATTTTCTGTAATGCCGGATTTTTCTAACGGCTTATATATACCGAGCCTGATGCCGAGCTTTATGCAGATGGATTTCAGCTATATTTTCACCTTTAATTTTGTTACCATAATGCTGTCGTTTATGTTTGTAGATTTGTTTGACACACTGGGTACTTTAATCGGTGTTGCTTCCAAAGCCAATATGCTCGACAAGCAGGGCCGACTGCCCAGAATCAGAGGCGCGCTGCTGGCTGACTCTGTTGCAACATCGGCAGGTGCTGTGCTTGGCACATCTACGGTAACAACTTTTGTCGAAAGTTCTTCCGGCGTTATGGCTGGCGGCCGCACAGGCCTTACTGCTGTTACCGTGGCAATACTCTTTTTGGCTTCTTTGCTGTTTGCACCGGTATTTCTGGCAATACCTGCATTTGCAACGGCACCGGCGCTTATTATTGTAGGCTTTTTAATGCTGGCTACCGTTTTGAACATTGATTTTAACGATATGGGCGAAGCAGTGCCCGGGTTTATTGCCATTATTGCCATGCCGTTTATGTATTCAATTTCCGAAGGCATTGCGCTTGGCATAATTTCTTATGTGGTTATTAATGTCCTTTCCGGCGCGGCCGGTAAAAAGAATATCAGCGGTATTATGTATATTCTGGCATTTTTGTTTGTTTTGAAATATATTTTCGTTTAAAACTTAAAATTGTTATGGCAGGGCCGGATAACTTCCGGCTCTTTTTTATTGCCCAAATTGCGGGCAGAGCGGAACAAAGCCTTGTCAGATTAGTTAAAAGCGCAGGTGCGTAATGTAAAATTTCGGTTAAACAGCGCTTTGAAAAAATGCGTATGGAAACCTTTTATAAGTTTCTACCTTAGCGCGGCGGGTGTTCGGTATATTGCTGCGCAAACGGTGAAAAAGCGAAAAATTCAGATTTATCTTTAAAAGTGGTCTTTACAGGGGGGCAAACGTGTTATAATGAGGCTGTATAAAAGACTGGGTAGTCAAAAAAACCTTCTCCTCAGGAACGTTTTTCAGGTTTACTCAATACTTTATACAATAAGGCTTGCCGTTTCCTCAGGGGCAGGCCTTCACTGGGGTTTATAAACCGCAGCAGGAAGAAAAAATGTAATTAAGCGTTTGCAACGGTAGAGGAAACCAGGAGACTCGCACTCAGGGCAGATGCCGAAAGCAGAAATTTCTTCCCCAAGCGTTTTATAAAAATAAAATGTGTTTTTCTAAAGGGAGGAAAACAAAATGAAAAAATCTTTAGTACTTGCAATGGCTATGGCTCTCGGCGTAACTGCATCCGCATATGCAGCTAACCCGTTCAGCGACGTACCGGCTGGCCACTGGGATTATGACGCAGTTAACAAACTGGCAGCAGAAGGCGTAGTAGACGGTTATCCTGACGGCACCTACGGCGGCGACAAACTGATGACCCGTTATGAAATGGCACAGATCGTTGCAAAAGCTATGGCTAAAGGCGCAAACGTAGACAAACTGGCAGCAGAATTTGCTGACGAACTGGACAGCCTCGGCGTACGCGTAGCTAACCTTGAAAAGAAAGCTGACAACGTAAAAATCACCGGCCAGATCCGTATGAGCTATCGTGATACTGATGTTGACAAACATGATGGCAAAGGTCTTTCTCAGGGCCGCCTGCGTACCCGTCTGTTCGTAAACGGTGCAATCAATGAAGACTGGACCTATACCGGCCGTTTCGAAAACAACCAGTATCTTGATGACAACAAAGGCACTGACGATGTAGAACTGAACTGGGCTTATGTAACCGGTAAAGTTGGCGGCGTTAAAGTAGAAGCTGGCCGTCAGGACTTCACCAATGTTGGTGGTACCGTAATCGATACCCGTGGTGACGGCATTAAACTTGCTTATGGTAAAGACGTTAAAGTTTATGGCTGGGCACTGAAAGGTTCTGATGATTTAGCTCAAGTTGAAGCAAAACCGGCAGAAAAAATTGAATTTGAAGAAGGTTTAACTTCTGATGACCGCGTATATGTTGCAGGCGTAAGTGCTAAAATGGGCGTTGTTGATGCAGCTGTTAACTACTACAAAGTAGATACCGAATATGATCAGGATATTTATGAAATCGCAGCTGGCTGGGAATTCATGGATGACCTTACTTTGAAAGGCGCTTGGTACAATGGTGACGTATCCGACAGCAATGGCGATGACAACGGCTGGATGGTAGGCCTGAACTATGCTGGCGCTAAAGCTTCCAAAGTTGGTTCTTGGGGTGCTTATGTAAACTACATGGACCGTCCTTGGAACACTGTAATTTATCCGACCTTGGCTTCTTATACTTCTGTTCCTGAAACTTTAGCTACTGATGTTGATGGCGATGGTTACAAAGGTATTGAAGCAGGTGCTAACTTGACCCTTGCTAAAAATATCGTAGCAGGCGTTAAATACTACAACTTGGATTCCCGTGAAGGCGACGCTAACACCGAAACCATTTGGTCCGAAGTTATCTTCACTTTCTAATCTAAGTAGTATTAACAATTACTCATAGTTAGAACTATCAAAGCGGATGGCTTTATGCCATCCGCTTTTTGTATAATTGACAACTTGTAAGAAATTTTATATAATATCTATAAAGAAAGTCAAAAACAAGTTTTTTGGCTGTGCTGTGATGTAAATCAATGATTCGGGCAGAGGATTTACGGAGCTTTAACAGTGGGTTCGCGAAATTCCGCAACTCGAATAGGTGTAAAAACCGAAAGAAAATCGCAAAATTAAGAGAGGAGCCCTGCCGTTATGGCAGGGCTTTGGTATTTTATGGATATATTATTGGAATGTGCTTTAGCGTATAAAAAACTTTGGTTCTTTAACAAATTTTGGCATCTGAGATGAAACTTTGATTTTGGAAATTTTATTTTAAGCTAAATAATATGCACTTATAAATTGTAAGTATACATTACAACAATTTGATTTAACTAATAACCTTAAAACAAATCCACAGCGAGGCAATAATTACAGGCTGATGAATCAGATATGCCGCTAAAGAGTGGCGCCCTAAAAGTGACAGTGGTTTGCAGTTAATTTTAAAAATATTATTTTTGCTTATAGGTTTTTGTACGCAGTAATAAATAAAATATCCGGCGGTGTACATAAAAATCCACGGCAGCAGCGGAAAGTAATCTGCTGAATGAAAGCCCTGCGGAGGCAGACCGATATAGGCAGTAAAATTATTGGCATAGAATCTCGGCGGCAAAATATATTGCCAGCTGCCGATACCAATAGTGCCGTGAATAATGTTTTTTGTTGCAAAAAACAGCCCAAGGCTTACAATAAAACCGGCAAATGGCGGAATTAGCCGCAACATTTTAGCAAGTGGCAGCATAATAAGCATTGCCGAACCGATAAAGGACAGTATGCCAAAAGTAATGACGCTGTTTTTGCTGAAAAAATATGTACATATAAAAATAAGAAGAGCGCAGCTTAAAACAACCAGGCTGCGCTTTAAATGTTTTTTGGATAATGCCCAGCAGAATCCGGAAAGAATAATAAACAGTGATGCGCCGCTTTGCTGCCATAAATAAGTGTAAAATGACGGAAACCAGCTGATTTTATAATGAAAAATATTCGCCATGCTCCACAGAGTATGGTAAATAAACATATTAATCAGCGCAAAGCCGCGCAGAGTATCTATTAAATGATAACGGTCAGTTTTCATTAACGCTTTGATTTTCTCTGCGTTTTTTGCGCAGCAGGCAGTAAGCAATAAAGGCTAAAACGAGCAATATGAGCCATGACGATTTTTTCATAATGGATGCCTCCTTTAATGTTGCTTTATGGTTTTAGTATATCACTTTTGTGCCGCAAAAGAAAATAAAAACTGACATAAATTTGCCATAGTTTGCGTTTAATATATATTTAAGAACAAAGCTGAAAATGTTATAATTTAATTAGTGAAAGCTAATTGAAAATTATAAGGAGGGGTGCTGGAATGAAGTTTATCAGAAACAATAAATATGTAATAGGATTTTTGGTTATTCTTTTGGCAATTTGTTATGCCGGTTATTCGTATTACCAAAGCATTACACAGGTTGAAACAACCGTAAAAACAGCTAAAGTTGAATACGGTACTTTGAAGGACAGTATTTCGGCAACCGGCAGTTTAAGCGCTGTGGACAATGTCGATATCAGCTCTAAAATTACCGGCAGAATTGTGGAAGTTCTGGTAGAAGAAAATCAGCATGTTGAAGCTGGTCAGGTGCTGGTAAAACTGGATGCCACGGCATTGGAGGCTACTGCGCGCCAGATGAAGGCACGTCTTGATAATGCCGAACTTACTTATAACCGTTATACGGCGCTTTTGGCTCAGGGCGCAATTTCGCGCAGCGATTATGATTTGGCGGAATCCGATTATATCGTGGCCAAAGCTAATTATGACCAGGCAGTTTCCGATGTTAACGATACCGTTATTACTTCTCCTATTGCCGGTTACATTATTGGCGAGCCTACTCCTGTCGGTCAGACTATCAGCTCCGGTATCAGCGAACCGCAGGTAATTATGTCGGTAGCTAACCTTGATGATATGCAGATTGATACTTTGGTTGACGAATCTGACATAGGGCGCGTAAAAGTAGGGCAGACTGTTGAATTTACGGTTGACGCTTACCCGGAAGAAACCTTTACCGGTACGGTGCGCCTTATTTCCCGCTCTGCCGTTACGGAAGACAATGTTATTTATTACACCGTTTATGTTGATGTTGCCAACCCGGAAGGCAAACTTTTGCCTACAATGACGGCAAGGACGAATATTATTATTCAGCAGCAGGATAATACTTTAATGGTTCCTCCTAACTGCATTTATTATGACGGTGACCGCCGTTATGTAAAGGTATATGACGAGGCAGCCAAAACTTCGCGTGATGTTGATGTAACAGTCGGTTTGACGGGCGAGGACAGCATTGCCGTTACCGGCGATATTAAAGAAGGCGACGTGCTTTTGGTTAAACAGCGCGCTACCCAGCAGAATAATATGAGAGGGCCGATTTAACAGGCCGTGAAAGAGGCAGGACATGGCAGAAGTAATCAGGCTTGTAGATATAGTAAAATCTTATATAATGGGCGACAGCGTTGTGCATGCGCTTGACCATGTCAACGTGCAGATAGGTGAAGGCGAGTTTACCTCTATCATGGGGCCGAGCGGCAGCGGAAAATCAACAATGATGAATATTCTCGGCTGCCTTGACAGGCCTACAAGCGGGCATTATTTCCTGCGCGGGCGCGATATTGCCGGTTACAATGATGACGAACTGGCTCATACGCGCAATGCGGAAATAGGCTTTGTATTTCAGAATTTTAATTTGCTGCCCAAACTTACGGCACAGGTTAATGTGGCGCTGCCGCTGGTTTACGCCGGGATAAACGAAGAAGAACGCATGGTGCGTGCTGCCCGCGCTCTGGAATCGGTTGGGCTTGGCAACAGGCTTGACCATAAACCCAATGAAATGAGCGGCGGCCAGCGCCAGCGTGTGGCTATTGCCCGTGCGCTGGTTAATAATCCGGCCATTATTATGGCGGACGAACCTACCGGCAACCTTGATACAAAATCCAGTTATGAAATTATGGATATTTTTAAAGCTATGAATGATGAGGGCAAAACCATTGTTATGGTTACGCACGAACCGGATATTGCCCAGCAGACCAAACGTATTTTGGTCATGCGTGACGGCAAACTCGTCAGTGACGAGTGGAGGTGACGGCAGATGTTTAACGAATCCATTAAAATGGCGCTTGACGGTATGCTTACAAACAAACTGCGTACATTTTTAACGCTTTTGGGCATTATTATAGGCGTCGGTGCTGTTATAGCCATGGTAAGCCTTGGCTTTGGCGTTAAGGAGCAGATAAAAAGCAATATTTCCAGCCTTGGCAGCAACCTTTTAATTGTAATGAGCGGCGGGCGTACGCCGAGCGGCGCACGTTTGCCAATGGGCGAAGGCGCCAGGCTTACTGCCGAAGACGCCGAAGCAATAGAAAAGCAGATTGACGGTATTGCGCACGTAGCTCCTGCGGTTTCACGTTCTTACCAGCTTGTTGCCGGCAACCAGAACTGGACGACAAGTGTTGAAGGCACTACGCCCAATATTCTCGATATCCGTAACTATCAGCTTGAGGACGGGCGTAATTTAAACCAGCGGGATATTACGAGCCGTGACCGTGTCTGCGTTATCGGGCAGACTATTGTAGATAATTTGTTCCCTGACGGCGACGCTGTTGGCAAAACCGTGCGCATTAATAAGGCGCCGTTTAAAGTTGTTGGTGTTTTGCAGACCAAAGGGCAGTCCTCCAGCGGTCAGGACCAGGATGATGTAGTATTTATTCCGCTTACAACGGCGCAGAACCGTATGATGGGTATTACTTACATCAGCCGCATTACCATTCAGGCAGAGAACGAAAATGTTGTTGACCAGGTGCAGGCGGATGTGGAAGCGCTCCTGCGCGTGCGCCATAAAATTCAGGATGATGAGTATGATGATTTTACGGTGCGCAATCTGGCGGCGTTAATGGATACCATGATGGAAACGGCAAATACCATTACCATGCTTTTGGGCTGCATAGCGGCAATCAGCCTTCTGGTAGGCGGCATTGGCATTATGAATATTATGCTGGTTTCGGTTACGGAGCGTACACGTGAAATCGGTATCCGCAAGGCGTTAGGCGCTACGTATGATAATATTTTGCTGCAGTTTTTAATTGAAGCGATGGTTATAGGCATTGTCGGCGGTACGCTGGGAGTGCTGCTTGGCGTAGGCGCTTCTTATGCCATCAGCTATTTTGCGGGGTGGATGACGATAATTTCCGTACCTGTAATTTTAATAGCGGTACTGTTTTCGGTCGGCATAGGCCTGTTCTTTGGCATTTACCCGGCGCGCAAGGCTGCGCTGCTCGACCCGATTGAGGCACTGCGCTATGAATAACGGCAAAGATAAAAAGCATAAAACTACATATAAAGAAGTTTTAATGGCCTTCTATGAATATCTTAGAAGGCCTAAAACTGTTTTTGATATTAAAGACCGGCTGAAAGCTTTAATTTTTTTTGCAATAATTATCTGGATATTGGAAGAAATTGCTCAATTTTTTGCCAAGATGTGATATAATTACTTGATAGATATGTTTTATTTTGGAGGAAAGCAGCTGTGACAGTAAAAAAGCTGGGCATTATCGGCGGGTCTTTTGACCCTGTTCATAAAGGGCATTTGAGCAGCGCGGAATTTGTATACCGTACCCTTAATCTGGATAAGGTAATTTTTGTGCCGGCCTTTATTGCACCGCATAAAATAGGGCTGGAGTTTGCTCCGGCAGCAGACCGTTACCGCATGACGGAACTGGCAGTACAGGATTATCCTTATTTTGATGTCAGCGATGTGGAGTTAAAACGCAGCGGCATTTCCTATACTTATGATACGGTGCTGGAATTAAAAAAGCAGTATCCGGGATATGAGCTGTATTTTATTGTTGGTGCGGATTCCGTGCCTCAGCTTAATACATGGAACCATATTTATGAATTACTGAATGAAGTTACGTTTGTTGCCGTGGCAAGGCCGGGTTATGCCAAAGCCTTTGCCCGTGCGCGTGAATATTTCGGCGGGCTTGGCGAAGAAAAAATTATGCTTTTAAAAATGCCTGAGCAGCCTGTATCGTCAACGGAAATACGCGAGTGCATAAAAAACGGCGAAAGCATTGACGGCATGGTGCCGGAAGCAGTACGTGACTACATTTTAGAGAAGGGTTTATACCGTTAAGCGGAAGGAAGGAAACAATAAATGCTTACAATTCAGGAAATGAAGGATATGCTGGAAAAAGCATTGCCGCCCAAACGTTTTAAACATTCGCTCGGCGTTTACGAAACTGCGCTGAAAATGGCAGAGCATTACGGCATGCCGCAGGAAAAAGTTGCCGTTGCCGCACTTTTGCATGACTGCGGGCGTGAAGTGCCGACCGATAAACAGGTTGAAAAAGCCGAAGAACTTGGTATGGAAGTTGATTATGTGGAACGCCGCCAGCCGATTTTACTGCATGCAAAAATGGGCGCTTATTTTGCGGAACATAAATACGGCATAACCGACCCGGAAATTTTGGAAGCCATCAGGCTGCACAGTACCGGTGCCCCCGATATGACGGAGCTGGATATGGTTGTATATCTGGCAGACCTGATTGAGCCGGGCAGGGATTTTGACGGCGTGGAAAAACTGCGTAAGGTTTGCTTTGAAAATCTGGAAAAAGCCATGGTTAAATCTTACGCCAATACCATTGAATATTTGCTGGATAATAAACTTTTAATCCACCCGGACTGCATTTTTGGATATAACCAGCTGATTGTAAAATTAAAAAAGTAAACTTGCTGTTAGGAGATTTTTATGGCTTTAGAAGAAGATAACCTTCCGCAGCGCCCGCACCGCAAACGCAGGCTGAGATGGGGAAGGCTGGTATTTTTTATAGTGCTGCTTGCCGCTGTTGTAACAGCAGGTTTTTGGGGCGCGGTTTGGTGCTATGATAATCTTATTGCACCGCCCAAGGTGGATGTTGTTGGTGCCGACAGCAAAATAACGGCGGATGAAACGCTTAACAGCCGAATTAACGTATTGCTTCTGGGCATTGACGACGGCGACAGCGAAGCGGCAGAAAGCGAACCGAAGCGTACGGATGCCATGATGCTGGCAAGTTTCGACCCTGAAGGCAACGAGGTGGCGCTTGTATCCATGCCGCGCGATACCATGGTGCAGATACCCGGGCATAAAGGGTATGATAAAATCAACGCGGCGTATGCTTACGGCGGCGTAATGCTTGCCAAGCAAACCGTTGCCAATCTTTTGCGTGTGCCTATCCACTATTATGTGCTTGTAGACTGGCGCGCGTTTAAAGAATCCATCGACCTTATCGGCGGCGTTGATTTATACGTTGACAAAGACATGTACTACGAAGACCCTTATGCCGACCTTGTAATTGACATCAAGCACGGCTACCAGCATTTAAACGGTGAACTTGCCGGGCAGTATGTGCGTTTCCGCAAGGATGAGCTTGGCGATATCGGACGCGTGCAGCGCCAGCAGAAATTTATGATGGCACTGGCGGCGCAGATTTTTAATATTGATACCGTTACCAAAATACCGGCGCTGTTTTCTACGGTAGACCGCCATGTGGAAACCGATATGGATACCATGACGATGATTAAGGCTGCCAATACCTTTAAACTTTTTGGCGACCAGAATTTAAAAAGCTGCATGCTTTACGGCGATTTTTATGATGCGCCCGATGGTATAAGCTATTGGCGCACTTCGCAGCAGCAGGTTGAAAGAACTTTGGATGAACTTGGTATTCCCTATATGAAAGACGAAGGGGAAACCGAAAGCTGTACAGCAGATAATGCCGGACAGGCAGATGAAAACATAAAAAATGATGAGAACACAGCAAAGGAGGCTGAACAATGAATTTAACCCCTCAGCAGGTAGCACGCAAAATCGCTGCCGCAGCATCTGACAAAAAGGCAAGGGATATTTTGCTTTTAAACATGGAAAACCTTTCGCCTTTGACAGATTATTTTATTATTGCCAGCGCAGATAACGTAACGCTTGTTAAAGCTGTTGCCGACAATATTGAAGAAAAACTGGCAGAAGAAGGTATTCTGCCTTCCCATACAGAAGGATATGCCGAAGGCCGCTGGATTTTAATGGATTACGGCGATTGCGTGGCACATATCTTTTTAGAAGAAGACCGCGATTTTTATAATTTGGAACAGTTGTGGGCAGACGCTCCTTCGGAAGCTTTTGCGGAGGAAGAAAATGAATAAAGTGCAGCCGCATGCCAAATACCGTCCCGGTGATGTAGTAACTTTAAAAGCTGTGCGTGCTTCCGAAATGGGTGTATTTTTGGACGCAGGCACCGGCAATACCGATGACGATATTTTACTGCATAAATTGCAGCAGGAAACCGAGGTAAAGGTTGGCGATTCCGTTAAGGTTTACCTGTATCTCGACCCGCACGGACGCCTTACCGCCAGCATGAAACTGCCAAAAATGCGTGAAGGGCAGCTTGGCTATGTTAAGGTTTTAAGCGTTACGCGTGACGGCGGTTTTGTCGATATCGGCGCAGAGCGCGGCGTATTTTTGCCGTACAGCCAGATGCGCGGGCATGTGTCGCCGGAGCAGCTTGTATGGGTTAAGCTGTACCGCGATAAAACAGGCCGTCAGGCTGTAAGCATGCGCGTGGATAAGGAAATGCAGAAGGCATCTAAACCGGCTACCGGCATTAAAGTCGGTGATACCGTAACAGGTACTATTTATAATATTTTGCCGGAAGGCTTTTTCATCTTTACAAGCCAGCGCTTTTTAGGCTTTCTGCACCGCAGCGAAGTGCCCGGCGGCAGGCTTGATTTCGGGCAGGAAATTACCGCCCGTGTGGCTTATGTCCGTGCCGACGGCAGGCTGAACCTTTCCATGCGCCAGCAGAAGGAACATGCTATGGTTGCCGATGCGGAAGATATTTTAAGCTTTTTAAAGAAACGCGGCGGCAAAATGCCTTACTGCGATGATACGCCGATGGAAATTATTAAAGAAAAGTTCGGCATCAGCAAAGCTGCGTTTAAACGTGCCCTGGGGCGTCTTTTACGTCAGGGGCTGATTCGCCAGGAAGAAGGCTGGACGATTCTGCTGGAAAATCCTGAGGACAATAAAAAATGACAGACATACTGCTTATTGTTTTTGTTTCAATAAGTGTATTTATGGCGTCTTTATTCAGCACTGTTACCGGGTTCGGTTTTGCCCTGGTGGCAGTGCCATTTTTAATGCCTGTTTTGGGTGCGCATGAAACGGTTGTGTTCATAATTTTTGGCACCTGCCTTGTAAAAATGATAGTGCTGTGGAATACGCGCAAACATTTTGAATGGCATACTGTGGCCGTAACGGTTGCAGGCAGTGTGCTCGGCAGCCTGCCGGGAAGCTATTTGTTAAATGCCATATCACCGGCATATTTGCAGATTTTGCTGGGAACCGTGCTTGTAATTGTGCTTTTCATGATGGGTATGCACTTTGATTTAAGCGTTAAAAATAAAACTGTTGGGCGTATAACGGCAGGCTTTTTAAGCGGTTTTTCCGCTGCAACAACAAGTATCAGCGGCCCGCCGGTTGCCTTGTATTTTTTAACCGAAGGGCGTGATAAGCTTGTAACGCGTGCCAACATGTGCTGGATTTTTGCCTTCGGCAATATCGGTACCATGTTTTCACTGGCTCTTTCGGGCAGCAGCATCAGCGGCGATTTAATGCTGCTGGCGGCTTATGTTACTCTGCCTATGCTTTTGGGCACATGGATTGGTGAACGCTGTTTTTATAAAATCAATCAGCATTTGTTTATAAGGCTTACGCAGATTTTTATTGTTATCGGTGCCTGCACGGCGTTATACCGTGGCATAACGGCTTTATTGTAAAATTTACGCATAATAAAAGGCAAAAGAAGGAGGCTGAAAATTACGGATATATTGTTTGTTTTATATATTTCGGTAAGTGTTTTTATAGCTTCTTTATTTTTTGCCGTTACGGGCTTTACGCTTTCTTTGGTGGCGGTGCCGTTTTTAATGCCGGTTTTAGGGCCTAAAGAAACCGTGGTGTTTATTATTTTCGGCACATTTCTTGCCAAAGTTGTGGCACTGTGGAATACGCGCCGCGATTTTGAGTGGCATACGGTTTTGGTAACCGTTTTCGGCAGTATTATGGGCAGCATTCCCGGCGGTTACGTTTTAAATGCCATACCGGCGGCGTATTTACAAATTTTACTTGGCATAATGCTGCTTGCCGTAATGCTTTTAATGGGCAGAAAATTTGAAATTAACATACAGAATAAAACTGCCGGGCGCATTGCCGCAGGTTTTATAAGCGGTTTTTCGGCGGCAATGACGAGTATCAGCGGTCCGCCGGTGGCGCTGTATTTTTTGGCAGAAGGGCGTGATAAAACGGTAACGCGCGCCAATATGTGCTGGATTTTTGCCTTCGGCAGCCTTGGCACAATGGCATCGCTGTTGGCAGCAGGAAATTTCATCAGTGCCGATTTAATGCTGCTTGCAGTTTATGCTGCACTGCCGCTGCTTTTAGGCATGTGGCTTGGTGAACGCTGTTTTCATAAAATTAACCAGCGTTTATTTATACAGCTCAGCAAAGCCTTTGTCGTTATCGGCGCCTGCACGGCATTATACCGCGGCATAACGGCGCTTATGTAAATTGCTGTAACATTGTTTACAAAATAATTTGCGCAAAAAATATTTTTGCCAAAATTTGTATTTTTGCTTGACGGCTTTATTCAGGCAGGTTAAAATTACAACATCAAATAACTTTAAGGTGTGTGTATTTATGGAACAGATTTGGCAGCAAAATGCTAAAAGTGCATACTTTTTCGGCTTTAGCCAGGGCTATTTTTACTTTAGCGCTGGCCGTTTTGCATGCTCAAAATCTCATAGAAGTTATACCGTAAACAGATGCCTTGACTTCAGCAGTTGGCTGTAAATTAAACAAGTTTTTGTAATCAGGCTCTCTTACGAGGCCTGATTTTTTTTATAGGTTTAATCAAAAATTCAAATATTATTAAAGGGGAGAGAAATATGGTAATTGTAATGAAACCCGGCACGCCGGAACAGGAATGGAAAAAAATTAAGGAAAATCTTGAAGGCAGAGGCTATCAGATTAATGAAATCGTCGGCAGCGGCCAGACAATTTTAGGCGTTATCGGTGATACCAGCGCGCTGGATATGAACATGTTGAAGGTTAACGAATGCGTTGATAAGGTAATGCGCGTTCAGGAACCTTTTAAACGTGCCAACCGCAGCTTTCACCCGGAAGACAGCGTTATTGACGTTAGCGGCGTAAAAATAGGCGGGCGCAAGCTGGCGGTTATTGCCGGCCCGTGTTCAGTTGAAAATGAAAAGCAGATTGTCGGCGTTGCCAAATCCGTAAAACTTGCCGGTGCAACATTGCTGCGCGGCGGTGCTTTCAAACCGCGTACGTCGCCATACTCTTTCCAGGGGTTAAAAGAAGAAGGGCTTGACCTTTTAAAAATAGCACGTAAAGAAACCGGGCTGCCGATTGTAACGGAAATTATGTCTGCCAGAATGCTGGAACGCTTTGTTGAAGATGTTGATTTGATTCAGGTTGGCGCACGCAATATGCAGAACTTTGAACTTTTAAAAGAACTTGGCAGAACCAACGTGCCTGTGCTGTTAAAACGAGGCCTTTCCGCAACTATTGAAGAATGGCTGATGGCTGCGGAATACATTATGGCCGGCGGCAACGACAACGTAATTTTGTGTGAGCGCGGCATCCGCACATTTGAAACCTACACCCGCAACACGCTTGATTTAAGCGCGATTCCCGCAGTTAAAAAATTAAGCCATCTGCCGGTTATTGTAGACCCGAGCCATGCAGCAGGTTTGTGGTGGATGGTTGAGCCGATGGCAAAAGCTGCCGTTGCAGCAGGCGCGGACGGTTTAATAATTGAAGTACACAATGACCCGGAACACGCTTTGTGCGACGGTGCGCAGTCGCTTAAACCGGAACGTTTTGCACGTTTGATGGGTGAACTGAGCGGCATTGCCAAGATTGTGGGCAGAGAACTGTAAAATGCAGTATAATTGGTAGTATGGAAGGATAGAAGGAGTGACTTTAGTGGACGCAGGCTTTTGCAGCAGATTGCAGGAACAATGCTTTGCCATTATCGGCATGGGGCTGATAGGTGGTTCTTATGCCAAAGCATTAAGACGGCTGGGCGTAAAAAACATTACCGGCGTGGATGTTAATAAAAATGCTTTGCAGCAGGCACTGGCAGACGGAGTAATAGACCGCGCTTACGAAAATGCCGGGGCTTATCTGGCTGAGGCAGATGTAATAATCTGCTGCATCTACCCCAAGGCGGTTACGGAATTTTTGCGGCAGGCAGCACCGTTTATAAAAAAAGGCGCGGTAATAACGGATGTGTCGGGCAGAAAGGGCAGCCTGCCTTATGAGGCGCAGCAGCTTGTGCCGGAAGGTGCGGAATTTATTTCCGGTCATCCGATGGCAGGGCGGCAGGGCAATGGTTATGATATGTCGCAGGCGGAAATTTTTAACGGTGCCAATTACATTGTTGTTCCTACACCTGCAAACAGCAAAGCGGCAGTTAACTGGCTGAAAAATTTTGCGCTTTGCCTTGGCTGCGGCCATGTGGAAGAAATAACGCCTGAAAGCCACGATAAAATTATTGCCTATACCAGCAATCTGCCGCATGCAGCTGCGGCAGCGCTTATTAACAGCGACAGGTTCAGCGGGCAAAGCTGCTGGTTTATTGGCGGCGGTTTCCGTGATGTAACGCGCATTGCCGATATTAACGCAGGTTTGTGGAGCGATTTGTTTTTGGAAAACCGCGAAAATGTTTTAAGCGAACTGGAAAATTTTAGAACGCAAATTGAAACGCTGCAAAAGCTGATTAATGAAAATAACCGTGAAGGTTTGCAGGAGTTTTTGCAAAAGGCAGCCTGCCACAGGAAGGAAATTGTTTTATGAGTATTATCAGGGTGAATTTGGGTGCAAAATCCTATAATATAGAAATTGCCGCAGGGCTTTTGGATGCTGCCGGAGAAAAAATCCGCAGCATCAGCAAGGCGCAGCGCGCTGCTGTTATCAGCGACAGCAATGTTGATGCGCTTTACGGAGAACGCTTGCAGGCGGCGCTTGCAGGCAGCGGATTTAAAGTAACGCGCATAGTTTTTCCTGCTGGGGAAAAAAGCAAATGCTTAACTGAACTTGCCAGAATTTATGACAGGCTTGCGGAAGCAGGCATTACCCGCAGCGACCTTGTAGTTGCGTTTGGCGGCGGTGTTACGGGTGACCTTGGCGGCTTTGCTGCAGCAACATTTCTGCGCGGCGTTGATTATGTGCAGATTCCTACATCGCTTTTGGCACAGATTGACAGCAGCGTAGGCGGCAAAGTAGCGGTTGATTTGCCTGCCGGCAAGAACCTTGTAGGCAATTTTTATCAGCCTAAGCTGGTGCTTATTGATACTACGCTTTTAAAAACTTTGCCGGTGCGCTTTTTGCACGACGGGCTTGCGGAAGCAATTAAGTATGGCTGCATACGCGACAGGGCGTTGTTTGAAAAAATTGCCGCCATGAGTGACGATGATGAACTTTTGGAAAATATCGGCGGCATTGTGGAACGCTGCTGCGCAATAAAAGCAGAAATTGTAGAGCATGACGAGTTTGATACCGGTGAGCGTATGGTGCTTAATTTTGGGCATACAATAGGGCACGCGGTGGAAAAATGCAGTAATTACGAAAGTTTTACTCATGGCGAGGCTGTTGGCGGCATAGGCATGCTGCTGTTAACAAGGCAGACTGAACGGCTTGGCTTGACGGAAAGCGGAACTGCGGCGGCAATTTATGATGTGCTGAAAAAATATAATTTGCCTGTTGATGCTGATTACGGCAATGAAGAACTTTTGAAGGCTGCGGGTATGGATAAAAAGAAAAGCGGCAGCAGCATTACACTGGTTATTTTAAAAAATATCGGCACGAGTTTTTTGCAGAAAACAAACTGGCAGGATTTGCCTGAATATATTAAACGGAGTTAAAGATGGCTAAAGTTAAAATATATCCGGGGGCGTTAAGCGGAATTGTAAATGTGCCTTCCTCCAAAAGCATGGGGCACCGCGAAATTATCTGCGCCGCTCTGGCACAGGGCATAAGCGTTATAGACAATATAAGCATGTCGGATGATATAAAGGCAACACTGCGTTGTTTAAAAGCGCTTGGTGTACAGTCGGAACTTACAGCAAGCCGGTTTAAAGGGCGCAGTGCCGTTAAAATTTACGGTGAGGGCACGGTAAAAGCTACTGGTGATGAATGTGACTGCGGTGAATCGGGGTCTACCCTGCGTTTTTTGCTGCCGCTTGGCGCGTTGTGCGGAGCGCCTGTTACTTTTACGGGCGCGGGGCGCTTGGGAGAACGCCCGCTGAAACCGTATTATGATATTTTTGATATGCAGGGCGTTAAATATGCACCGGCACAGGGACTGCCAGTAACCGTTGAAGGCAGGCTGCACAGCGGCAAATTTACTTTGCCCGGCAATGTAAGTTCGCAGTTTATCAGCGGTTTGCTGTTTGCGCTGCCGCTGCTTGAAGGCGATTCGGAAATTATTATTACCACGCCGCTGGAATCCCAGAGTTATGTTGATTTAACGCTTTCCGCATTAAAAAAATACGGCATAAAGGTTATAAACAACAATTATAAAACATTTACCGTGCCTGGCGGGCAAAAATATCAATGCCGCAGCGCCGTTGTAGAAGGCGACTGGTCGCAGGCTGCGTTCTGGCTTGCTGCCGGGTGCCTTAACGGAAATATTATCTGCGCCGGTGCGGAAGCAGCTTCTTTGCAGGGCGACAGGGCAGTAAAAGATATTTTGCAGGCGATGGGCGGCAAAATATCCGCAGCTGACGACGGGCTTTTGGCAGAAACAAGCCGCCTGCACGGCACTGTTATTGATGCCGCTGACTGCCCGGACATAATTCCGGTGCTGACCGTGGCTGCTGCTGTGGCGGAAGAAACTACGGAAATTATTAACGCCGGGCGTTTGCGCATTAAAGAATGTGACCGCCTGCACGCCATTAGTGAAGAACTTAATAAGTTAGGCGCAGATATTGAAGAAAAAGCCGAAAGCCTTATCGTTCACGGCAAGCCGGAAGGGCTGCGCGGCGGCGTTGTTTCTGCATGGAATGACCACCGCATAGCCATGAGCATGGCAGTGGCAAGCCTTGTCTGCCGTGAGCCGGTAATTATTGAAGGCAGCGAAAGCGTAAAAAAATCATATCCCACCTTTTGGCAGGATTTTTCCTGCTTGGGCGGCAAATATGAGCAGGGAGAAAATTTATGACGGCAACTTTGGGTGAAAAAATAAAACTTACTATTTTCGGTGAATCGCACGGGCCTGGCATAGGCTGCGTAATAGACGGTTTGCCGCCGGGATTTGTAATAGACCTTGACGCTGTAAAAAAAGAAATGCAGCGCCGTGCACCGGGCAAAAGCCCGCTTGCAACTGCGCGGAACGAGAAAGACGCTTTTATAATTGAAAGCGGTTTTTTTGAAGGCAGAACAACAGGCACGCCGTTATGCGTTTTAATACCCAACAGCGACCAGCACAGCGGCGATTACAGCAAACTTAAAAATGTAATGCGGCCGGGGCATGCCGATTACAGCGGCAAAGTAAAATATAACGGCTTTAATGATTACCGCGGCGGCGGGCATTTTTCCGGAAGATTAACCGCTCCTTTGGTTTTTATGGGTGCCGTAGCCAAGCAAATTCTGGCAAAGCGTGGCATTTACGTTGGCGCGCATATAGCGGCAATTGCAGGCGTAAAAGATACGCCGTTTAATCCGCTTGGCGTAAGTGCGGATACTTTTTCGGAATTGGCACAGAAAACTTTTCCGGTGCTGGATGACGCTGCCGGAAATGAAATGCAGCAGCTGATTTTAGCTGCCAAACAAAGCTGTGATTCGGTTGGCGGCGTAATTGAGTGCATGGCAATCAACTTGCCTGCCGGTATCGGTGCGCCATTTTTCGATTCGCTGGAAAGCCGTTTGGCACATGCCTTGTTCAGCGTACCTGCGGTTAAAGGCATAGAGTTTGGCAAAGGTTTTGCGCTGGCACAGATGCCGGGCAGCGAAGCCAATGACCAGATGTATTATGATAACGGCGTTGTAAAAACCTACACCAATAACAACGGCGGCATTACCGGCGGTATTACCAACGGCATGCCGGTGCTGTTTAAGGCGGCCGTAAAACCTACGCCAAGCATTGCCAAAGTGCAGAAAACGGTTGATTTAAGTACGGAAAGCAATACGGAACTGGTAATTACAGGAAGGCATGACCCCTGCATTGTGCAGCGCGCCGTGCCTGTAATTGAAGGTGTTGCCGCCTGGGTGATTTTGGATATGCTGCTGGCAGGAGAGAAATAAAATGACAGAAAAACTTGATTTGGAAGCCATCCGCCGGGAAATAGACGAAGCCGACAGTAATTTAATAAACGCTTTTGAACGGCGTTTGCAGGCAGTGCTGCGGGTTGCCGAATATAAAAAGCAAAATAACCTGCCTGTGCGCGACAGGGCAAGAGAGCTGAAGGTAATAGAAAAAGCGCAGGGCAAACTCTGCAACAAAAATTACGCTCCGGCAGTAGCCGGATTGATGGAAGAAATTATGGCCATTGCCCGCAAAATGGAAGAACAGCAGATAAGTGCTGAACCTGTTGAAACAGTGCCGCTTGAAGTAGGCTGCTTTGGCGTGGAGGGTTCTTACAGCCATAAAGCTATGGAAGAATATTTTGCGGGAAAGAATATTAACAGGCATTACTATTCCGTGTTTGAAGACGTGGTAAAAGCCGTAAAAAACGGTGAAATCCGTTATGGCGTTCTGCCGGTTGAAAATTCTTCCACCGGCGGCATTACGGAAGTTTATGACCTTGTGCGCCGCTATAACTGCCATATTACCGGTGAAAAATGCGTAAAGATAGAGCATAATTTAATGGCTCTGCCGGGGGCTGTTCTCAGCGGAATTACCGAGGTGTATTCACACCCGCAGGGGTTTGCCCAGTGCAAGGATTTTTTTGCGGAATATCCGCAGATGAAATTAATTCCGTATTACAGCACGTCTAAAAGCGCAGAAGCCGTGAAAGAAAGCGGCAGCCTTCATAAAGCAGCCGTTGCAGGCAAACATGCTGCCGAGTTGTACGGGCTGGAGATTTTGGCTGCCAATATTAACTATAACGGCAATAATACCACGCGTTTTATTATCATTGCCAATGAGGCGGAGCACAGTGCCGATGCCGATAAAATTACGCTTGTAATAGCAGTTAAGCATGAGCCCGGCTCGCTGTACCGTGTATTGGGGTATTTTTACCACAGCGGATTAAACCTTACCAATTTGGAATCACGCCCGATTGAGGGTAAGTCGTGGGAATATTTTTTCCATATTGATTTGGTGGGCAACCTTGCCGATACCAATGTGCAGGAAACAGTGCGTATGCTGAAAGATAACTGCGCGTATTTTAAAATTTTAGGCAACTACCGCAGTGATATGGGACGGGAGAGATAGTAATGCAGCATTTTGGCTTATTGGGAGCAAAACTTGGGCACAGCCTGTCGCCGCAAATACACGAAATGATTTTTGAAGAAATTGGCATTGATGCGGATTATAAATTGCTGGAACTTCCGGCAGAAGCATTAAAAACAGCTGTGCCGGAACTGGCGCGAAGCTATACAGGCGTTAATGTAACTATTCCTCATAAAATAGAAGTTATGCCGTTTCTGGACAGTATCTCCGATGAAGCAGCAGCTATTGGCGCCGTAAATACCATTAGCTTTAATAACGGCAAAAGCTGCGGATATAATACTGACTGGCTCGGTTTTGGCATGATGCTGGAATATTACGGCATTAAAGCTGAAGGCAAAAAAGCAGCCGTGCTCGGCATTGGCGGCGCTTCGCGCGCAGTGGTGCAGTACCTTGCAAAAAGCAGGGCAATGGAAATTTTGCTTGTGTCAAGAAATCCGCAGGCAATACCGAAGCAGGTTGTAGAAATCTGCGGAAATATCAAAACACGTTGTTTGAGTTATGAGGAACTTGCCGGAGAAGCAGGCGATATTATTATTAACTGTACGCCGGTGGGAATGTACCCCAAAACAGGGGTAAGCCCCGTAACGGAATCGGTTATTAAAAATTTCGGCGCAGCGGCAGATTTAATTTATAACCCTGCCGAAACCGAATTTTTGCGTATGGCACGCACCCGCGGAAAAACAGCCGTAAACGGGCTTTTAATGCTGGCAGCGCAGGCCGTGGCAGCGCAGGAAATTTGGCAGCAGCGCAAACTTGGTACGGATTTGGCAGTGAAAATTATGCAGAGGCTGGCAGAAAAATAATGAAAAATATAGTTTTAATTGGTATGCCCGGCTGCGGAAAAACAACGCTGGGCAAACTTTTGGCAGCAAAGCTTAAAATGGAATTTTATGACGCCGACGACGTTTTGGAGCAGCGGGAGCCTTACAGCATTAAAGAATTTTTTGCCCGTGGCGAAGAAGTTTTCCGCGAAGCTGAGCAGCGGACTGCTGAATTTTTGGCGTGTAAAGAAAACTGCGTTATTGCGGCAGGCGGCGGAGTTGTAAAAAAAGCAGCAAGTATGGCTGCTTATGCCAAAAACGGCTGTATAGTTTTTATAGACCGCCCGGCAGACGCTATTGTAAATGACGTTGAAATTAAAACGCGGCCGCTTTTGGCAGCCGGAACGCAGCGTGTTTATGAGCTTTATGATGAAAGAATAGAACTTTACAGAAAATATGCCGCTTACATTGTAAAAAATGCAGACAGCATAGAAAATGTGTTAAGCCAGCTTGTAAAAATTGCCGGGGAGATGAAAAAATGAAAAATATTTTGGTAATTAACGGTCCTAACATAAATTTGCTGGGCATCCGCGAAAAAAACGTATATGGCGCCAAAGATTATGCTGATTTGTGTGCTTTCATTTTGCAGCAGGCAGAAGAAATCGGAGTTAATGTTAAAATCTGCCAGAGCAATTATGAAGGTGAGCTGGTAGGTTTTATTCAGGACGCATACGGAAAATATGACGGCATTGTTATTAACCCTGCCGCATATACCCATTACAGCGTGGCAATTTTGGATGCCTTAAAAGGCGTGGCGCTGCCTGCCATTGAGGTGCATTTAAGCAATGTGCATGCGCGTGAGGAGTTCCGCCATAAATCTGTAACTGCTCCGGCCTGCCTGGGGCAGATTTGCGGGCTCGGCTTTATGGGCTATGCCCTTGCCATGCGTGCACTGGCGGCTTTGCCGGAAAACAAATGACCGGTTAATTATAAAGTTTAAATTAAATAGAAAGCGGCATCGGCTGGTGCTGTAAAGCAATAAACAAAACTGTGGCGGCTGCAATCAAGCGAGTTTTCTTCGGAAGGTCAGCTGCGAAGCCTGACCGTAAACGGAGGAGCCACAGCATTTTGTATTGCTGAAACAGTATCAGCCGATGCCGTGCATAAAGTTATAAATAATAAAACAGGAGCACTATACCTTATAAGTACAGTGCTCCTTTATAATTTCAGGGCTTTGTTATTTTAAACATTAAAGAATAAATTACAGGCAGTACAACGAGCGTCAGCAGGGTTGCCCCTGTCAGCCCGCAGGCAATGGCTACTGCCATGGATTCCCAAAACGGATTGGTAAACATCGGCACAAGGCCAAGCACCGTTGTAAGAGCCGCGAGCATAATGGGGCGGAAACGCACTATGGCGGATTCCAAAACTGCTTCATAAGGCGGCATGCCTGCTTCGAGATGCTGGTCAATCTGGTCGAGCAGCACAACCGAATTGCGTATGATAATGCCAGTCAGTGCCAAAATACCAAGTTCCGCCAAAAAACCAAGCGATGAATCGAACAGCAAAAGACCAATCATAACGCCTATAACGCCCATTGGCGCCGTGCAGGCAATTACAATCATTTTGCGCACATCTTTAAGCTGCATAATCAGAAGGATTATCATAACGATAAACATGGCAGGCACAGGTTCTATTAAATAGTTAAGTGCTTTATTGCTGTTTTCCAAAGGACCGCCGATATCAATAGCAACACCGGGCGGAAGTTCTTCGCGCAGAGGCGCAAGGGAATCATAAATTTGCTGGGCAACATCGTTATCGGTATAGCCTTCGCTGATACCGGCATTAACAGTAACTGTCGGCAAAAGGTTGCGCCGCCAGATCATATTGTCCTCGGCTTCGTAGCTGATGTTTGCCACCTGTTCCAATGATACGCTGCCGCCAGGCGTCGGTATGGTCAGCATTCTTAAATCTGAAAGTTTTTCGCGGTCGCTTTCCGGCAGGCGGAAAACGATATCAATAGCCTGGTCGCCTTCGTAATACTGTGCTACGGTATAGCCGGAAAGCTCTGCCTGCAAGGCCATGGATACAGTCTGGCGGTCAATACCCATCTGGCGCAGCTTGTCGTTGTCAATTTCTACTTTTAACGCACCCGTTTTTTCCATCCAGTTAAATCTGGTCATTATAACAGCCGGATGTTTTTCCATTTCTTCGCGCACTTTTTGTGCATACCGTTTGGCAAGCTCATCTGTCGGTGCGGAAACGCGCAGCATAACCGGATATTCGGACGGAGGCCCAAGGGAGATGGATTTGCTGTAAGTTAAAACTTCCGGATATTTTTGGTTAATAAGTGCGGAAACTTTTTGCGAAACACGTTCCTTGGCTTTTACGTCTTTTGCCAGAATGACAAGCTGTGCGTAATTTTCGCGCGGCTGTACGGGCTCTGCAACAAGCACAAAACGCGGTGCGCTTTCGCCGATATAGGTAGCTACACTTGCAATATCGGGGTCATCTTTAATTTCGGATGTAATTTTAAGGGCAGTTTCTTCGGTTGTTTTAATGCTCGTGCCTTCCGGCAGGTTAAGTTCTGTTAAAAGTTCCGGGCGTACGGAAGGAGGAAAGAACTCTTTGTTGATGAATTTGCTTAAAAAGAGCGAGCCGAAGAAAATACCTATAGTTACGGCAATTACCGCTAAACGGTGCGCCAGTGACCATGTAAGCAAGCTGCGGAATTTTTGGTAAAACGGAGTTGTATATGCGCTGCCTTCGGCAATTTTTTTCGGGTGAACCCATTCGTAGCCCAATACAGGCGCTACCGTTGCCGATACAACCCATGAAAGCATCAGTGCTAGGCTGATAACGGTAAACAGGCTGCCCGCAAATTCGCCAACGCTGCCGCGCGAAAAATATATCGGCGTAAAACCTACGCAGGTTATAATTGTACCGGTTAAAAGCGGAAAAGCGCAGGTTTCAAAAGCATAAGCCGCCGCGCGTTTGCGTTCCCAGCCTTCGGCGAGTTTTATTTCCATCAGTTCCACAACAACAATGGCATCATCAACCAGCATGCCAAGGGCCACAATTAAAGCCCCGAGCGATACCTTGTGCAGGTCGATGCCAAGTGCGTACATGCCGATAAAAGTGCCGAGCAGCACAAGCGGAATACATACGGAAATAACATAGCCGCAGCGTTTGCCAAGGCTGAACAGGCTTACTGCCAGAACTATAATAACGGCTTCTTTTAAGCTCTTGGTAAATTCGTCAATAGAGTTTTTAACAACTTCCGGCTGATTGGCTACCTGGTGCAGTTCAAACCCCAGCGGCAGCCTGCTTTCTATTTGTGCTACGGTTTTGGCAAGGTTTTCGCCAAGGCGGATATTGTTGCCGCCGTCTTCCATGGAAATGGAAATGCCGATGGCAGGCTGCCCGTTAAAATAAATTTTTGGTTCGGGAGGGTCGGCATAACCGCGGGTGACTTTGGCAGTGTCATCAAGGCGGAAAATGCGACCGTTGGCATTAACCGGGATGCTGCCGATTTCTTTCAGTGTATCAGGCAAGCCGGTAAGGCGCAGGTAAACATTGTTGTCCGTGCTTTCTGCCATACCGGCAGGCACAACTGCGGACTGCGATTTTATGGCGCTGGCAAGCGTATCAAGCGAAATGCCAAGCTGTGAAAGTTTATCGTTGGATACTTCCAGATAAATTTTTTCCGGCTGCACGCCGATAAGTTCAACTTTTTTTACGTCGGGCACGGTATAAAAAATGCGTTTAATTTCTTCGGCTTCTTTACGCATATCCTCGTAACCAAAGCTTTCGGAGGTGATTGCGTATATATTGCCGTATACATCGTCGAAACGGTCGTTAAAATAAGGCCCGTAAACGCCTTCCGGCAGGTCTGTTTTAATATCTTTTACAATATTGCGCAGTTCCAGCCAGTGGTTGCGTACTTTGTCGGTTGGAACATGCTCTTTAAGGTAAACGTTAACAACGCACTGCCCCGGGCGCGAATAACTTGTAACGTAATCAATATCCGGCAGGGTCTGGGCTTCTTTTTCAATTTTATCTGTAACCTGCATTTCCATTTCTTTGGCTGTTGCGCCGGGCCATGCAGCCGATATAACCATTTGCTTAACCGTATATACCGGGTCTTCCGAGCGGCCGAGAATGTTATAGGAATAAATGCCGGCAACAAGGCAAAGAAACATGAAAAAGTAAATTATCTGTTTATGTTCAATAGACCATGAAGCGAGATTGCCGTTTTTCATTATTCCTCACCTTCCAGCCGCACTTCCTGATTGGCAGATAATTTTGTTGTACCGCCTGTTACTACTATGTCGCCTTTTTGCAGGCCGCTTTTAATTTTAACGCTGTTGTTTTCGTAACCGGCAATTTCTACCGGCACAAGGGTTACATGGTTATCTTTTACTATCCATACCTGAGGCGTGTTTTCGGTTTGGTAAATTGCAGATTTCGGAAGAGTTACAATATCAGATGTGTCGCAGGTGAAACTTACTTTGGCCGTCATGCCGAGCTTTGCCTGCGGCGGCATATTGTTAATGCTTACTTTTACTTCATAAGTACGGGTGGCAGGGTCTGCCATCGGCGCAATTTCTCTTATCTGCCCTTCGGCAGTAACGTTTTGCAGTGCCCAGAAATCTATAACTGCGCTCTGGCCGGGGTGAATTGAAACAAGTTTATTTTCGGGAATATAAATATGCACTTCTTTTTCGCCGGACTGCACAACGGTTATTACAGGCGTACCGGCAGCAGCAACCTGCCCAACTTCGCCGGTAACGGAGGATACAACACCGTCGTGGTCGCTTGTTAAGCGCGTGTAATTAAGCTGGTTCAGTGCCGCCTGATATTGTGCTTTGGCCTGATTTAACGCCGCCTGCTGTGCTTCAAGCTGTGTGTTGTACTGGTCAAGCGTTGCTTTGCTTACGGCGCCCTGCGTATATAAAGTTCTGTAACGCTGGGCATTATCAGATGCAAGCAGAAAATTTGCCGAAGCGGCGCTTACGGCGGCTCTTGCGGAATTAACACTTTCATTAACGTCGCGCGGGTCGATTTCCATTAAAACGTCACCGGCTTTTACGGTATCGCCAAGGTTGGCCTGGCGCCTGATTATTTTGCCGGTAACCTGAAAAGCAAGATTGCTTTCATAACGTCCGCGTACTTCACCCGGGTAAACATCATAATTGCTGCCGGTTTGTGTTCCTACCGTAACCGTGCGCACATAAGGAATTGTTTTTTGCGGAGCTTCGCTGCCTTTAAAATGAGTAAAAGCAAAATAAATTAAACAAACGCCCAAAACTGCGCCGAGATAATACCACTGCTTTTTGGTTAAGTACAGGTTTTCCATAAAATTTTTCATTTATAACAATCCTCCCGAAAATGGAATCAGATTAATCAATCGTTTGATTGATTATAACTTCGCTAAATAAATATAAAATCCTGCCGGGCAGTATAAAATTTTGTAAAAAAAGATAAAAAATAGTTTTGCTGTAAAAACAGGCCGCGAAATTATGCTGGCACAGTGTAATAAAATAGTGTATTATAAACTAAGATTGTAAAAAGGCAGGTGCATTATGGATTTTACTGTAATAATACTTGTGTTTATAATATTTTTACAGCTGGCGGTAATTTTTATGCTGTACCGCAGCCGTGCCGGTGCTGTTGATGAAAAAGACCTTGCTGAACTTGTGCGGCATTTTGAGGCAACTGAACGGCGCATGTATGAAGGCCTGCGCGATTTGCGCAGCGAACAGGCAACTCTTGCCCGCGCGGCGCGTATGGAAAACCAGTCTGCGGCAGACCGCTTGTCGGAACAGTTGGACAAGCGTTTTGACAAAATAGGCGAGAGCACCGAAAAAAATTTAGAGCAGATACGCATTATTGTAGATGAAAAGTTAAACTCTACTTTGGAACGCAGGCTTGGCGAAAGTTTCAGCCTTGTAAGCCGCAGGCTTGAAGAAGTACACCGCGGGCTGGGTGAAATGCAGAGCCTTGCCGGCGGAATAGGCGATTTAAAACGCATTTTAAGCAATGTTAAAAACCGCGGCATCTGGGGCGAAATGCAGCTTAAAATACTTTTGCAGGATATGCTGGCGCCGGAGCAGTATGCCGAAAATGTTGCCGTAAAGCCGGGTGCTTCCGAGCGGGTGGAATTTGCCCTTAAATTGCCGGGAAAAAGCGAACAGACCGTATGGCTGCCGGTAGACGCCAAGTTTCCGCAGGAAGATTACCAGAGGCTTTTGGCGGCGCGCGAAAATGCCGATGCCGCAGCGGCGGAAGCTGCGTTAAAGCAGCTTGAAAAACGCTTTAAAAGCGAAGCTGCCGATATTAACAGTAAATATATCTGCCCGCCTTACAGCACTGATTTTGCGGTTATGTACCTGCCGACAGAAGGGCTTTTTGCTGAAGCGGTAAACATTACCGGGCTGATGGAAGAATTGCAGCGCAAATACCGTGTCTGTGTTGCAGGGCCTACAACTCTGGCGGCACTTTTAAACAGCTTGCAGGTTGGTTTCCGCACTTTGGCCATAGAAAAACGTACCGGTGAAGTATGGCGCATTATTGCAGGCGTTAAGCAGGATTTTGCCGTGTTTGCAGCGCTGCTTGACAAAACACGCAAAAAATTGCAGGAAGCAAGCGGGCATATTGAAGCTGCTGAACGCCGCAGCCGTGTAATTAATAAAAAACTTTATGAGGCAGAAAGCTTTGAAACAGATTTGAAGATACCTGAACAAAATGAAAATGACTTGTTCGGCGATAAAAATTAGTTTTAAATACGCTTAAAATAAATTTTAAATGTTTCAGAGAAGCGATGACGCACAAAAATAAAAAGGCAGCTTAAAAGCTGCCTTTTTATTTTTGTATTCAGTTGTTTTTAGTTTCACTTTTAAGCGGCGTTTCAAAATAAACGCTGGTGCTTGGGAAAGCACAGGAAGCACCGTTTTCTTCCAGTATTTTCATAATATCAAGGTTAATCTGTTCGCGGGCTGCCAAAAATCCTTTGGTATCGCTGGCTTTGGTGTAACATACAATAAAAATGTTCAGACTGCTGTCTGCATAATCGCGGAAGTAAACCATAACCGTGTCGCTGTAAACAAGTTCGCTGTTTGTAAGGTAGGTGCGTATATTTTCTACCAGTTTTTGCATCTGGTCATGCGTTGTATCGTAGGTAACACCCAGCAAAAACTCAATGCGGCGTTTTTCGCGCTTGGTGTAGTTAATAATTGGCGTGTTGGAAAGCAGTGAGTTTGGAACATACACAAGTTCCTGCGGAAAAGTGCGTATGCAGGTGCTGCGGAAGGTAATTTTTTCAACGGTGCCTTCCACGCCGTTGGCAGAAATCCAGTCGCCTACTTTAAAGGGTTTGTCAACAATAATTACAAAGCTGCCGAATACGTTTGCCAAAGCATCTTTGGCGGCAAAAGCAAGTGCTAAAGAACCGATACTTAAACTTGCCAGAAGGCCGCTCATGTCGTAATTCCATTCCTTGGCAATCATTAAGGTGGCAATAACAACAATTAAAATGCGGAACATTGTAGAAAGAATGTTGGCAAGAGAATCTTCAATATTAATTTCGGCGCGTGTTAAAATTTTCAGAGCAATGCCGTGCGTAATGTCGCTGATATTGTAAATGCCCCAAAAGATGGCAATAATAAAGCTGCTGCGCAGAAATTTATCAATTGCCGGATGGTCGGTAACAAAAGTAATTGGCGAGCAGTTTAAGGCAGCATAAACGCCGAGAATAAAAAGAAAAATATGTATTGGTTTGGCGAAAGCGTCTAAAATATCGCCGCCGTACTCAAAAGACATTTTGTTGTTTAAAAGCTGCAAAAAGCGGAGAATTACGGTACGGTAAAGATATCTTATCAGCATGAAACCGCAGAAAACCAGAAACGGCTTTGCCCACGGCGTTAAAATTTCAATAATTTGTTCCATATAAGCTCCTTTTAATAAGTTTATTTATAAATATTTTATCATTTTGGCAGATTAAAAACAATAATTCACAAAAGTTACAAATAAAGCAGTGCGGATTATGTTATAATATTGGCAGTAATTAACATAAGGAGGCAGGGTATGGAATATTTCTTGGAAGCATTGGCAGCAGCCTTTATCGTTATCGTGGGGCCGCTTTTAACTCTGGTTGGGCTGCCCGGCAATACGCTGATGCTTTTGGCAGGGATAGGATTTGCCTGTTTTGATGAAGCAAAATATTTTGACGGACGTATTTTGTCTGCATTGGTGCTGATTTATGTTTTTGGTGAATTATGGGAATTTATAGTATCGTTTTTCGGTATCCGCAGGCATAAATTGCCGTGGAGCGTGGTAGGGCTTATCGGCATCGGCACGTTTATCGGCGCAGTGCTCGGCACGGGCGTGTTTCCTGTGTTCGGCAGCGTGCTCGGTGGCGCTATGGGTTCGTTTGTAATGGCGTTTGTTTACGAGTATTCGCAAACGATGGACTGTGACGATGCGTTTGAACTGGCGTGGAAGGCGGCAAAGCTGCAATTTATTGCGATTATAGGCAAGGTTGTTGCGGCAGCGGCGATGGCGATACTGCTTGTAAAACAAATCTTTTTAAATACTTGAGGAGGGTATAATGAATTTTAAGTTTATACACAATAATTTTAATGTGCTCGATTTAGAAAAAAGCCTGGCGTTTTATGAAAAAGCGCTTGGGCTGAAAGAAGTTAAAAGAATGAATGCAGAGGACGGCAGCTTTATTCTTGTGTACCTTGGCGACGGGCAGACTCCGCATCAGCTTGAGCTGACCTGGCTGCGTGACCGTAAAGAACCCTATAACTTAGGCGAAAACGAATTCCATCTCGCTTTTTGCGTTGATGATTACGAAGCAGCACATGCCAAACATAAAGAAATGGGCTGCATTGTTTATGAAAATCCGGCAATGGGTATTTATTTTATTACCGACCCGGATAACTACTGGCTGGAGATTGTGCCTTTAAATAAGTAAGGGACGTGAAAGTATGGCAGAATTAAAAAATATGACTGTTGTTACCAGCGGTAAACTGCGCAAAACGGCGTATGAACTGCTGGACGCCAATACCAATCTTTTGGCGTGGAAGGAAAGCGGCCGCACTCCGGCAGATATTTTGAAGGCTGGCTGGCACAGGCAGATGCTTTATATTCTATTGGCAATATAAAAATTAACGGTGCATTGCTTGACAAAGCACCTAATTTAAAAGTAATCGCACAGGCTTCCGTGGGTTACGATAATATTGACGTTGCGGAATGCAATGCCCGCGGCATACGTGTTGGCAATACTCCGCGCGTGCTTTCTCCTGCCGTGGCAGATTTGGCTTACGGGCTTATAATTGACAGTGCGCGCAAAATAGCGCGCGGCTGGCAGCATGTTGCAAGCGGCAAATGGGGCGAGCGCAAGGGACTTGGCTTTGGCGTTGACCTTGCCGGCAAAACTTTGGGCATTGTAGGCATGGGCGATATAGGCAGCAGGGTGGTAAAACGTGCTTTGGCAAGCGATATGCGCGTTATTTACCATAACCGGCACCGCCGCAGTGATGATGCCGCATTGGGTGCTGCGTATGTAAGCTTTGAAGAACTGCTGCAAACATCTGATTTTGTACTGGTTACAGTGCCGCTTACCAGGGAAACGGAAGGTATGTTTGGCAAAAAGCAGTTTGAAGCCATGAAGCAGGGGGCGCGTTTTATTAATATTGCCAGAGGCAAAATTGTGGATACGGAAGCGCTTTATGATGCGCTGAGCAGCGGGCATATTGCTTATGCCGCGCTTGATGTTACCGACCCCGAACCATTACCAGGTACGCATAAACTGCTGACGCTTGATAATATTACGGTTACGCCGCATATTGCAAGTTCAACAGTTGAAACGCGCGATGCTATGGCAAAGCTGGCAGCGGAAAATATTCTGGCAGGATTAAACGGAGAACCTATGCCTGCGGAAGTTAAAGCATAAAGCAATAAAGGCAATAAAAAACACGAAGCAGATTAACGCTTCGTGTTTTTAGTTTATTTTGGCAGTTCAGTTAAGTAATCAAATGATGAACCGTCGTCAAAAGCTACATTTGTTAAATAAGCATTCCATTTTACTTTGCTTAAATCGCTGCTGATAACCGCGGCATCTTCTTTTACATACGGGTTAAGTTCAAAATCGAATTTATATAATTTGCTGCTGCCGGTTCTTAAAACTGCGTTGCTGGCAAAGCTGCCGCTGTAAAAAATTTTGCCGTCATCACCGTAAAGCTCCAGCATACCGGCTATATAATTAACGTTTTTGCCGGAGGTATTGGTAAGGTTTACTTCGGTTTCAAGCATGCGGATAATGGATGAATAGTGTACGGAAGTAATTTGCAGCAGTTTTTTATCAAGTTTAACGTTGGCGTCAATCTGCCCGGCAATCGGCTTGTTTAATTCTGCAAGCTTTGCCTTAACGGCTTCTTCACGTTCTTTCATAAAATCCTGCAAATTGGTTATTTCCTGCAAGCGCCACAAACCGTCGTCAAGCTGCTGCATTTTTATTTTTAAAATAAAATCTCTGCTTAATTTTTCATCGCGCAATTTAATGCTTACAATGGCGTTATCGTCATTAATATCTGTGTTTTCTACGCCTTCATATTTTAAGGAGCCGAAACCGGTGCGGCTTTTTAAATTATCTACAATTTCCGCTCCGTTTTCATTGCCGGCAGGAATTGATTTCTGTACTTCGGCGTCGCCTTCAGGCTTGTCGCCGTGAATAATGTAGCTGCGGGTTTCGCTTGTTAAAAGCGGTACGGCAAGGCCCTTAATGCCCTTTACAATGGCAACGATAATAGGATTGGCATCTTTGTCGGAACCGAAGGTAACGGCAACAACATCGTCATATGCTTTGCTGTACAGATTATCCATATCGACATGCTTTTCAAAAGTTTTTAAATCATGCTGGCGTACTGCATCGGCTATAAGCGCAATGGAATGCTGCGGAGTTTTCAGCCAGTAAAAAAAATACCAGCCGCTTGTTAAAATTGCAAGCGCCGCCAGTACGGCAACAATTTTTTTAAATTTATTATTCAAGAAAGACCCTCCTAAATAAAAACTTTTAGTCCTGAAAATATTATACTACTAAAGTATGCTAATGCAATATTTTTGTGAAATTATTTGAAGTCTAAAATGTTAATTTTAAAAGTAAGAATGAATGAGTAAATAATTAAAGTTAATAAAATAAAAAAGAGCCGTTATAAAACGGCTCTAAATTTTTTAGTTGGTCGGGGCGGCGAGATTCGAACTCACGGCCTCTTGTACCCGAAACAAGCGCGCTACCAAACTGCGCCACGCCCCGACAGTGTGCTAATTACTGCAACAAAATGTATTATAGATAATAAGTGAGAAAATGTCAATACTTTTTTAAAAAAATTTTAACCTTCAACTACAACGCGGATGAATTTTACGTTGAATGCTTCGGCAATATGCGGCAGGCATTCACGTTCAATGTTAGTGCGGTGCAGTTCGCTTTCGGCAACAATCATAATTCTGTCGCCGCTGAGGTTTATATTGTGTACCTTGCTGATAAGACGTTTAAAATCGGCTTCGCCGAGCTTTTCCCTTAATTTGGCAAGCCCTTCCATAAGGTACGGTTTTTCTTTAGACATACGTAATTCCAAAGGCGAAAAGGGAACGGTAACAACTTTGGCATCCCTTGCCAAAACAAAATCTTCTTCATGTTCGCCCGGTACTACCAGATCATCTCTCATTGTTCTTCCTCCTTTTGCTTTACTAATTAATTATAGTTTATTGTTTTAACGTAGTCAAGAGCATGGAATTTGACAAATTTATCTGAAATAAGATAAAATATTACATCTAAAATTTAAAACTGGAGTTGATGTAGTGAGTTTTTTGAACGAGTTTAAAGATTTTGCCATGCGCGGGAATGTTATGGATATGGCAATAGGTGTTGTAATAGGCGGAGCGTTTGGGCAGATTACCACTTCGCTGGTAAATAATATAATTATGCCGCCGCTCGGCATGCTTATCGGCAAGATAGATTTTTCCAATTTATTCATAGCACTGGACGGCAAGGATTATCCTTCGCTTAAAGCTGCTGCGGATGCAGGTGCTGCCGTTCTTTCGTACGGTGTATTTATTAATACCGTAATTAATTTTTTAATAATTGCATTGGCCGTTTTCATCGTTGTAAAACAAATTAACCGTTTCAGGCCCAAAGCCGCACCGGCACCGGCTCCGCGCCTTTGCCCTTACTGCCGCCAGCCCGTGGCTGATGACGCTACCCGCTGCCCGCACTGCACTTCTTCTTTATAAAATTTGCCAATAACCGCATTAAGTTGTATAATACATATTATGGCTTAATGCGATTTTTTATATATTTAGACTGGAGGTAGATTGATGTCTGTTTATGACGTTCTTGCTGAACGCGGCTTTTTAAAACAGGTTTCGCATGAAGAAGAAATCCGTGAACTTCTTGAGAAGGAGAAAATCACGTTTTATATTGGCTTTGACCCGACAGCTGACAGCCTGCATGTTGGCCACTTTATTGCTTTAATGGCAATGAGCCATATGCAGAAGGCAGGGCACCGCCCGATTGTGCTTTTGGGCGGCGGCACAGGCATGGTTGGTGACCCGAGCGGTAAGGATGAAATGCGCAAAATGCTTACGCCGGAATTTATTGCCCATAACATTGCCTGCTTTAAAAAGCAAATGTCACGCTTTATTGATTTTTCGGATGATAAGGCAATAATGGTTAATAATGCCGACTGGCTGCTTGACCTTAATTACATTAAACTTCTGCGTGAAGTTGGCGTACATTTTTCCGTTAACAGAATGCTGACGGCAGAATGCTTTAAAAAACGCCTGGAGCGCGGGTTGTCCTTCTTTGAATTTAACTATATGATTATGCAGGCTTATGATTTCTGGACGCTGAACAAAAAATACGGCTGCATAATGGAAATGGGCGGCGACGACCAGTGGTCTAACATGCTGGCCGGTGTGGAACTTATCCGCCGCAAAGAACAGAAACCTGCTTTCTGCATGACCTGCAAGCTTTTAACAACAAGCGACGGCAGAAAAATGGGCAAAACGGAAAAAGGCGCTTTATGGCTTGACCCGGAAAAAACATCTCCGTATGATTTTTACCAGTACTGGCGTAATGTTGACGACAGCGACGTGGAAAACTGCCTGGCACTTTTAACATTTTTAACCATGGACGAAGTGCGCCGCCTTGGCAGCCTGAAAGATTCTGCAATTAACGAGGCTAAAAAAGTTCTTGCTTATGAAGTTACCAAACTTGTTCATGGCGAAGAAGAAGCAGAAAAAGCCAAACAGGCTGCTGAAGCGTTGTTCGGCGGCGGCGGTGCCATGACTGATGTGCCTACCGTTAACCTGACGGCAGAACAGGCAAATGCCAAACTGATAGACGTGCTTACGGCAGCAAAGGTATTTTCCAGCAAACGCGAAGCGCGCCAGATGGTGCAGCAGGGCGGCCTGTATATTGGCGATACTGCTGTAAGCGATGCGGAAATGCAGCTCAGCCCGGAATTGTTTGACGCCGATAAGAGCCTCTTGGTACGCAAAGGCAAAAAGAAATATTACCGTTTGCTTATTGATTGATGCTTTAACAATAAAATAAATTAAGGCTGCTTAAAAATGCAGCCTTAATTTTTGAAAACTTGGAGACCTTATGAAACAAAAACTTACTTTTATGGAAATCTTGCCAATCGGCCTGATGCTTTTTGCTTCGTTTTTCGGTGCTGGCAATTTAATTTTTCCGCCGGCGCTGGGGCAGTCGGCAGGCGTTAACTTTTTGCCGGCAGCGGCCGGTTTTTGTACAACCGGCGTAGGCATTCCGCTTTTGGGCATTATTGCTATCGGCCTTTTGCGCGCTTCCAACCCGGAAGCACTGGCTTTGCCGGTACATCCCAAATTTGCCAAGGCGCTTATTGTTGTAACGGTGCTTACAATCGGGCCGTTTTTTGCAATTCCGCGCACGGGTGCGGTTTCTTTCGATGTAGGCATTCTTCCGTTTATTTCCGCAGAAAATTATGATTTGGGACTGGCATTATATTCTCTGTTCTTTTTTGTGGTAACGTATTTTCTTTCCGTTAATCCTTCCAAAATTGTAGACTGGGTAGGCAAAATTTTAACGCCGCTGCTTTTAATCAGCATTGCTATTCTGGTTGTGCAGGTATTTATGAATCCGATGGGCGAACCTCAGCAGGCCGGCGGGTATTATGCTTCCATGCCGTACTTGAAGGGCTTCCAGGAAGGCTATTATACAATGGACCTTTTGGCAACGATGCTGTTCGGCACGGTTGTTATTGATTCCATTAAAGTGCGCGGCATTTCCGAAGGCAGCGTGCTGACCCGTACCTGCATTATGGCCGGCATTATTGCGGCTGTGCTGTTGGCGGCAATTTATGTTTCGCTTACTTATACCGGCGCAACAAGCGTGTCTGTGTTTGGCGTATCCGATAACGGCGCAATAGCGCTTTCGAGCATTGCCAATTATTATATGGGCACTGCCGGCAATGTGGTTTTGTGCCTGATGATTTTCTTTGCCTGCCTTACAACAAGCATTGGCCTTACGGTATCGGCAGGTTCCTATCTGGAACAGGTGCTGAAATACAAAATGCAGTATCAGCGCATAGCTGCCATTATCTGCATTTTCAGCTTTGCGGTATCCAACGTTGGCTTAACCAAAATAATTTCCTTGTCGGTACCGGTGCTGTGCCTGCTTTATCCTATTGTTATTGTGCTGGTAATGATGGCTTTCATGCCGGTTAAGCGTGCCTGCGTGTACCGTTCAACGCTGGCGTTTACGATAGTTTTTGCCATTATTGACGGCCTTAATGCAGCAGGTGTGCCTATGAAAACGGCAGAAGCGCTTTTTAAGGATGTAATACCGTTTTACAGCGCCGGTTTTGGCTGGTTTGTTCCTTCAATTGTCGGGCTGGTGCTTGGCATTTTGTACAGTGTGGCCGTTAAACAGGGTAAAAATTAAAACTTATAGTTTTCCGCAGTTGTAATCTTTGCAGCTGTGGATTTTTTATTTGTTTTGCCAAAAGGAATTTTTTACGCGGATGTGGTACAATAAAAGTAAATAATAAAAGGCTGCGGGGTGAAAGTAGTGTATATTACCAAACTTTATCTTGAAAATTTCCGCTGTTACGATAAATTTGAGATTGATTTTGACAAAGAGCTTACGGTTATTGTAGCCGAAAACGGACAGGGCAAAACCGCTATTCTTGATGCGGTTGCCATAGCCATGGGGCCGTATTTGTCCTGTTTTTCGGACGGTAAGGCGCGTAATATTCACGAAACGGACGTGCGCCAGACTGTGGAAACGGCAAGTAAAAGCCAGCTGGAAATTTTGCGTATGAAAAGCCAGTATCCGGTTGTTATTGGTGCGGAAGGCGATGTTGAAGGCAAGCATATAAAATGGCAGCGTGAGCTGAACAACGCCAAGGGGCGCACCACTATGCAGCATGCCAAAATGCTGAGCAGCTACGGCAAACGTATGGTGGAAGCCCTGCGCGCGAAAGACGACAACGAAGTTGTGCTGCCGGTAATTGCTTATTATGGAACGGGGCGTATCTGGAAGGACAGCAAGCTGCGCAACACGATTAAAAATATTGATTTGGAGCGCAGCAGCGGCTATATGGATTGCCTGGAATCGACGTCATCTTACGCTAATTTTGGGCATTGGGTAAAATACGCCATTATGAGCGCGGTAGAGATAGAAAGAATTATTGCCGAAAAACATTTAACTGAGAAAAACCCTTACCGCGAAGTTTTTAAAGCCGTAGAGCAGGCTATTGTAACCTGTATAGGCAGCATGGGCTGGACCGATATTGACTACAGCTTTGTAAGGCAGAATCTGGTGCTTAAACATAAAACGCGCGGCATTCTGCCGATAGAAGCACTTAGCGACGGTGCAAGAAGCGTTATCAGCATGGTTGCCGATTTAAGCTACCGCATGGTGCGGCTGAACCCTGATTTAGGCATTAATGCTGTTTTAAAAACTCCGGGCATCGTGCTTATTGATGAAGTGGACATGCACCTGCATCCTTCCTGGCAGCAGACTGTTTTATATGATTTGCGCAAGGCATTTCCGCTGGTGCAGTTCATTGTTACAACGCACAGCCCGCAGGTGCTTACAACCGTTCCGCCTCAGTCAATCCGCGCGCTGCGCTGGAACAACGATTTGATAGATATTTACCAGCCGGATTTTTCGCTTGGCGCGGCAAGCTACCAGCTGCTGAAGGATATTCAGAATGTAGATGCAAGGCCGCAGTGCGTGCCGGTTGTAAAAGAATTAAAACGGTATCTTGATTTGGTATCGGAAGACAAATGGGACTGCCCCGAAGCGCTTGAATTGCGCAAGAGCCTTGATAAATGGGCGGCAGGGCGCGAACCGGCGCTTTTGCGTGCGGATATGGATATAAGAATGCGTTCCTTCAGGAGAAAGCAGCATGAAAAGAATATTTAAGTCGCCGCAGGCACCGGAAGGTCTGCGGAAGTTTGCCGAAGAAAACCCGTATGAAACATGGGAACGCTTCCGCCGTGCAAACCGCCGCGGCTACCGCGAAGTAAAAAAACAGCTTTTAAAAGACCAGCACGGGCTTTGCGCCTACTGCGAAATTAATATTACTTTTGCCGATGAGGAAGGCGAGGTTGACGACTTCCGCGTGGAACATTTTTATCCCAAAAGCGAAACGGATTTTGCCGTGCATAATTACCATCTGGACTGGCAGAATTTGCTGGGGGTTTGCCATGGCGGCAGCCAGCCGAATGTGGAAGATGCAGAGGAACGTTTTTCAAAGCGCAAAATAGACCGCAGCTGCGATGTGCCTAAAGGCGGCAAGTCTATTAATGAGCGCATTTTAAACCCGCTGGAAATACCGGCGGACGTGCGTATTTACCGTTATGCCGCGCATACCGGGCGCATGATTGTTGATGAAGAAACCTGCCCGCCGGAACTGGTGCGCAAGGCACGCAATACCATCCGCGAATTGAACCTTAACGCACCGCGCTTAATGCGTATGCGCCGCGAAGCCGTAATGATGCTGGAGGACGAAATAGAAAATGCCCTTGCGGCAGGCGAGGATATGGAAGAATTTTTAAATGTGCTTGCAGAAAGTTTTCTGCTGCCGGACGATAACGGCAACTGCCAGGCGTTCTTTTCGTTAATACGCTGGTTTTTAGGCCCGGCTGCGGAAAATGTTTTAAGCAAATACGGTTATGCAATTTAATAAAATCCTGCTGCAACAGGCAGGATTTTTGTTTTAAAAATAGAAAATATATAAATCGTGAAAATATGCTGACGGGGAGAGATAAAATGGAACTTAGTAAAAAAGCTTTTAAAGCATATGATATACGCGGTATTGTTCCGGGTGAGGTAAATGCCGAACTGGCTTACAGGGTTGGCCGTGTTTTTGCAGCCATGTTTGCTGCGGAAACTGCCGTTGTTGGGCATGACATCCGCCTGACGGGACCAGAGCTTGCCAATGCCGTTGCAGATGGCCTGCGTGACGGCGGCTGTACCGTTTATGATATCGGCGAGTGCGGTACAGAGATGGTTTATTACGCTACGGCGCATTTAAATACCGACGGCGGTATTATGGTAACTGCCAGCCATAACCCGGCCGATTACAACGGAATGAAACTGGTGCGCAGCGGCGCAAGGCCTGTTTCTTCCGATACCGGCCTGATGGATATTGGAAGAATGGCGACGGAAGAAGGGGAATTTCCTCATGTTGTTGTTGCAGGCAAAGAACGCGGCAAACTGATAAAAAAAGACATTATGCCCGATTATATTGAGCATCTTTTAAGCTATATTGATGTAAAAAATCTTAAGCCGTTAAAGATTGTTGCCAACCCCGGCAACGGCGGCGCAGGTCCGGTGCTTGCCAAACTGGCGGAACATCTGCCGTTTGAATTTATAAAAATAAACGAAACTCCGGACGGAAGTTTCCCCAACGGCGTACCGAACCCGCTTTTGGAGCATAACCGAGCCGTTACTGCCGATAAGGTAGTGGCAGAAAAAGCAGACCTTGGCATCGCATGGGACGGCGACTTTGACCGCTGCTTCTTTTTTGACGAAAAGGGCGAGTTTATAGAAGGCTATTACATTGTAGGACTTTTGGCGGCGGCCTTTTTAAAGAAACTGCCGGGCAGCAAAATTATGTATGACCCGCGGCTGACATGGAGCACGGAAGAAATTATTGCCGAAAAAGGCGGCGTGCCTGTGCGCTGCAAGAGCGGGCATGCTTTTATGAAAGAGTGCATGCGCTTAAATGACGTTGTGTACGGCGGCGAAATGAGCGCCCATCATTATTTCCGTGATTTTTCGTATTGCGACAGCGGCATGCTGCCGTGGCTTCTGGTAACGGAACTGATGTGCTGCGAAGGCAAAAAACTTTCGGAGCTCGTCGGTGAGCGCATGGAAAAATTCCCGTGCAGCGGTGAAATTAACCGCAAGGTTGAAAACAGCAAAGCCGTACTGGCCGCCATTGAAGAAAAATATGGCGACGGCAAAATTGACAAGCTGGACGGGCTCAGCATTGAATATGACAGCTGGCGCTTTAACGTAAGGGTTTCCAACACGGAACCGGTAATGCGCTTAAATGTGGAAACACGCGGCGACAAAGCACTTTTGAAAGAAAAAACCGAAGAAATTCTGGCCGTTATCGGCGGTGAAGAAGCATAAGGAGCGAATAAAATGACAAAAATTAAACCTGTACGCAGGGCAGTAATACCGGCAGCCGGGCTTGGTACACGCTTTTTGCCGGCAACCAAAGCCACGCCGAAAGAAATGCTGCCGATAGTTGATAAGCCGACTATTCAGTATATTATCGAAGAAGCACTGGCTTCCGGCATTGAAGATATTATTATCATCAGCGGCAAGAGCAAACGTGCGATTGAGGACCATTTTGACCGCAATATGGAACTGGAAATGAGCCTTGAGGCTTCCGGCAAGTTTGAACAGCTGGAAATGGTGCGCCGCATTTCGGAAATTAATCTGCATTATATCCGCCAGAAAGAGCCGCGCGGACTTGGCCACGCTATTTTATGCGCACGCCGTTTTATCGGCGACGAGCCGTTTGCGGTGCTTTTGGGCGACGATGTTGTTGACAGCGAAAAACCTGCTTTAAAACAGCTTATAGATGTTTATGACCGCCGCGGCTTCAGCGTTTTGGGCGTGCAGGAGGTTGCACCGGAAAAAGTATCGAGCTACGGCATTATTGACGGTGCGCCTACGGAAGAAGCACGCACTTATACCGTAAAAGATATGGTAGAAAAACCTGCGCAGGAAGAAGCGCCTTCACGCCTGGCGGTTTTGGGGCGTTACATTATTACACCGGAAATTTTTGATATTCTGGAAAATACGCCTCCCGGACGCGGCAACGAAATTCAGCTGACGGACGCACTGCGCGTTTTGGCAAAACAGCAGCCGATGTATGCTTATAATTTTGAGGGGCGCCGTTATGATGTGGGCGACAAACAGGGCTTTATTGAAGCAACTGTTGAATATGCTCTTAAACGCCCGGAAATGCGCGGCAAGCTGCTGGAATATTTAAAACATATTGTTGATGTAAACAAGGAGTAACGGCATGAATGTTTTGGTTACAGGCGGCGCCGGCTATATCGGCTCGCATGTTGTTAATGTACTGAAAAAGGAACAGGGTTTTACTCCCATAGTATATGATAATTTTTCTACCGGGCATCCGGAAGCCGTAAGCGATGACGTGCAGCTTGTGGAAGGCGATATCCGTGATGTGCAGTTTTTAAAGCATATTATGGCGCAGTTTGAAATTGACGCCGTTATTCATTTTGCGGCAAGCAGCCTTGTTGGCGAAAGCATGAGCGACCCGGCGAAATATTATGTAAACAACGTGGAAGGCTCGCTGCATTTATTGCAGGCCATGAAAGAAGCAGGTGTAGATTACATTGTATTTTCTTCAACGGCGGCGGTGTACGGCGAACCGGAAAAAACGCCGATTTGCGAAGATTTTCCGACTCAGCCTACCAATGTTTACGGGCGCACAAAACTTGTTATTGAAGGCATGCTGAAAGATTATGCCATGGCTTATGATATGCGCTACGTTGCACTGCGTTATTTTAATGCTGCCGGTGCATCGCTTACGGCAGATATCGGCGAAGACCATCATCCGGAAACACATTTAATTCCGCTGATTTTAAAAACTGCCCAGGGTGTGCGTGATAAAGTAGCAATTTTCGGCACGGATTATCAGACTCCGGACGGAACCTGCCTGCGCGATTACATTCATGTGGAAGATTTGGCAACTGCCCATGTATTGGCGCTTAAACATCTGGTGAACGGCGGCGAAAGCAGAATTTACAATCTTGGCAGCGAAGAAGGCTTCAGCGTGCGTGAGATTATTGAAACTGCCAAAAAAGTAACCGGCGTTGATTTTACCGTAACTGAAGAAGCACGCCGCAGCGGCGACCCTGCCGTTCTGGTGGCAAGTTCTGCCAAAATAAAAGCAGAGCTTGGCTGGCAGCCGCAGCACAGCACGGTTGAAGAAATTATCAAATCGGCGTGGAAGTGGCATCAAAGCCATCCGTACGGCTATAACGCCTAAAATAAAATTACCTGCAATAACACAGGCATCTTGCGGTGCTTGTGTTATTTTTTGCTTTGCAGGCAGGTAAATTTTTGATATAATAGCAATTCGAGAACACAAGGAAACAGAGGATGTATTATGCAGCTTGTTGTTGATAATTTGGCAAAAAGCTTCGGCGTAAAAACAATTTTTAAAAATGTCAGCTTTATGATAGATAAAGGTGAAAAAATCGGGCTTGTCGGTGTTAACGGCAGCGGCAAATCTACACTTTTGCACTGCCTGCTGCAAAATGGATACAGCGACAGCGGCAGCGTGCGGTTTGAAGCAGGCACGCGCGTCGGTTACGTGGAGCAGGGTTTCGGCAATATCGGCAGCGGCAGCCTGTGGCAGTTTATGATGAATTCCTGCCCTGAAATTCCTGAAATGCGCCGCCGTCTGCAAAAGCTGGAAGAACAGGCCGCAGATTTAAAACCGGGCGAAGAACTTGATAAAGTTCTTGATGAATATGCGTCTGTAACGCGCCGTTATGAATATATAGACGGTTACAATTACGAAACACGCATTAAAATAGTTTTAAACGGCCTTGGTTTTACGGAAGAAATATGGGATAAACCGGCTCAGAATTTTTCCGGCGGGCAGAAAACACGTATTCTTTTGGCTGCGGCGCTGGTAAAAAGCCCGGATTTTCTGATTCTGGACGAACCTACCAACCATCTGGATATCCGAATGACGGAATGGCTGGAAAAATATTTGCAGGATTTTAAGGGCGGCCTTTTAATCGTCAGCCATGACAGAAAGTTTTTGGATAATGTCGCTACCCGCATTTTGGAAATGGAAGGCGGGCATTTGCAGTCATTTAAAGGCAATTACACCAAATACATGGCGCAGAAAGAAATACAGACGGCGACGCTGGAAGCTGCCTATGCTGCCCAGCAGGATTATATTGCCAGAACGGAAGCCTACATCCGCCGTTTTAAGGCGGGTATAAAAAGCAAAATGGCACGCGGACGCCAGTCGCAGCTTGACAGGTTGGAACGCATGGAAGCGCCGGTGCATAACGAAGAATTTGAGCTTAAACTGCCGCCTGCGCCGGAATCGGCCGAGCGCGTGCTGATTTTGGATGATTTAACGGTGGGCTACAGGGATAATGTACTTGTAAAAGATATCAGCCTTGTGCTGCGCCGCGGCGAAAAAGCAGCTTTAATAGGACCTAACGGCAGCGGCAAATCAACGCTTTTAAAAACCGTGCTTGGCGAAATAGCGCCGCTTAAAGGCAAAGCGCAAACAGGCAACCGTGTTAAAGTGGGTTATTTTTCGCAAAGTTATGAAAGGCTTGACGAAAAACAAACCGTGCTTGATAATTTTTTAACGGAATACGGTATGGATGACGGATATGCACGTTCAATCCTTGGCGGCATGTTGTTCCACGGTGATGATGTTTTTAAAGAAATAGGAACGCTGTCCGGCGGGCAAAAGGCAAGGCTGGTGCTGTTAAAACTGGTGCTTGACGGAGCTAATTTTTTAATTTTGGACGAACCGACAAACCATTTTGATATTCTGGCGCGCGAGACGCTGGAAGCTGCGCTGGAGGCCTTCGACGGCACGCTTCTGGTTGTAAGCCATGACCGTTACTTTATCGGTGAAATTGCCGGGCGCATCTGGGAAATAGAAAACCATACATTGCAGGATTACAAAGGCGATTATGAATATTACCTTGCAGAAAAGGAAAAACGTAAGGCTGCAGAACCTGTTCCGGCGGAACCGGTAAAAAAAGCTGCTGTACAAACAATAAAAGAAGAACAGAAACCTGCACCGGCACAGGGCAAAAAGCCAAAGGCGCAGCGCCGTTACAGCCCCGAAGAACTTGCCAAACAGCTGCAAAAGGTGGAACTCAGCATACGCGAGCAGGAAGCTATGCTGGGCGTGCTTGAAAAACAAATGGCAGACCCTGCTAACCACGTGGATTTGGAACACAGCAAACACATTGCAGCCGAGCACGAAGTCATGCAGGCAGAAATTGACCGGCTAATGCAGCGCTGGGAAGAATTAATGCAGGCACAGGAGGAACTTGAAAATGCAGGCCAAAACTGACGAATATTATATGCATCTTGCCGTAGAAGAAGCAAAAAAAGCCGCAGGACGCGGAGAAATACCTATTGGCGCAGTGCTTGTTGCAAACGGTGAAGTTATATCGGCAGCGCATAATATGCGCGAAACCTGGCATGATGCAACGGCTCATGCTGAAATGATTACTATTATTGAAGCCTGCGCTGTTTTGGAACGCTGGCGTTTAAATGACGCAACGCTTTATGTAACACTGGAGCCGTGCCCCATGTGCGCTGGGGCTATTGTAAACAGCCGCCTGAAAAGGCTTGTTTACGGCTGTCCCGATTTTAAAGCAGGCGCTGCGGAATCTATTTTTAATATTGTAAGCAATACTAACCTTAACCATGCCGTAGAAGTTACAAGTGGTGTTTGCGAAGAAGAATGTGCCGCTGTATTAAAGGATTTTTTTAAAAAGCGCCGTGAGGAAAACAAACAGCAGAAACAAAAATAATTATGCCACTTGGCAAAAAGTAAAATTAATAGTATAATAATATAGCTGGCTTTAAATAAAATTTACAGCCGGGCTAATTAAATATGGAGAGGTGTCCGAGTGGTCGAAGGTGATTGACTCGAAATCAATTGTACGGCAACGTACCGTGGGTTCGAATCCCACCCTCTCCGCCAGAGAATAATGCACATTTCAATTTCGTGTTGGAATGTGCTTTTTTATTTAGTTATTATTTTTATGCAGATACGCAAAAGGCACAGTCGTTCATTATAGCTGTGCCTTAAGTTTATTTACCGTTTATTTTCTTTGCGGGTAAGCGTTGTTGTTTTCAAATTTGGCGGCAACGTCCTTGAGGTATTTTGTGATGGGCAGGTGCTGGGGGCAGGCATGTTCACACTGTTTGCAGCCTATGCAGTCGCTTGCTTTGCCGTATTTTAAACTGATGTTGTTGTAGTAACCGCCGTGGCTTGAAAAACTGCCAGTCAGTGTGGCAATGCTGTTATAAAGCGCAAAATACTGCGGAATGGCAATGTTTTTGGGGCAGCCGTGCGTACAGTAAGCACAGCCGGTACAGGAAATAGGTGTATTACGCTCAATAACTTCGCGTATTTGGGCAATAAGCTTTAGTTCTTCTTCCGTAATGGGTTTAAAATTTTTAAAAAGTGCGGTGTTTTCTTTAACCTGCTCCATGCTGTTCATGCCGGAAAGTACGCGCACTACGCCGGGCTGGCTGGCGGCAAAACGGAAGGCCAGCGAAGCAGGCGTTGCCTGCGGGTCATAATCTTTTAAAATTTGTAGCGCTTCTTCCGGAAGGTTGGTTAATGTGCCGCCTTTGCAGGGTTCCATAACAAAAACCGGCTTATGGTATTTGTTGGCAATTTCCAGGCAGCGATGCGATTGTACATTGGGCTGTTCCCAGTCAAGATAGTTAATCTGCAGCTGTACAAAATCAAGCTTGTCGGCATACTGCGAGAGGATTTCGTCAAAAAGTTCCGGCGTATCATGGAAGGACATACCGGCGTGTTTTATTTTCCCTTCCGCTTTTTTAGCGGCAATAAAATCAAACGCTCCGTATTTGCGGCATTTTTCATATACATTAGTGCCCATGTTATGCAAAAGGTAGTAATCAAAGTAATCAACGCCGCAGTTTGTACGTTGTTCGTTAAAAATTGTTTCCAAATCTGCCGTATCTTTAAAATCACGCAGCGGCATTTTTGTGGCAAGTTCAAATGCGCTGCGCGGATACCGCTCAACCAGCGCTTTGCGGACGGCTTTTTCGCACTGGTAACCATGATAGGTATAGGCGGTATCAAAATAGGTAAAACCAAAATTTAAATATGCGTCGAAAAGCTGTTCTGTTTTTGCAAAATCAAAAGAAGTAACGTCATCTGCATTTAAAAGCGGAAGGCGCATGCAGCCAAAACCAAACTGATATTTTTCCATTTTCTTCATCCTTTCAACTGCTGCTTAATTTAATAAATTTTTATTTACTAAATTATAACAAGTTAAACCGCGCTTTAAGCAAGCAAAACCCCTTCAAAATTTTTTGAAGGGGTTTGTACGTTTGATTTCGAGTCAATCACTTTAATTATTCGGCTTTAAAAGGCACAACATCTTTTACGGCTTCTTCAAGTGTAATTTCTTTGTCGCCGTTGTCAATGTCAATCAGTTTATACTTATCGTTGCCCATGCCAAGTTCTTTCATATAAGTAAGCTGGCGCAGGCCGTGGCGCGTTTCCATACGCGTTACCAGCGCTTTGCGGTCAGTTTCTTTCATGGCGTAAATAAGGTCCACGCTTGCCTGGTCAATGGCTAAAATATCAAGCGAGGCGAGTATGCCGACATTAGGCGTTACAACAGGTTCTGCAGCTGTTCCTTCACAGTCGCACGAAACAGACATATTGCGCATTACGTTAACAAAAGCAATATTTTTGCCGAAATGGTCAACTACGGCTTTGGAGGATTCCGTCATTCTTTCCATAAATTCTTCTTTGGCAATATCCCACTGGTTGGTGGAACCCGGTGTGGTATGAATCATGGCTTTGCCAATACGTCCGTCTGCGCAGCCAATGCCGATATTTTTATCGCTGCCGCCAAAACCGCCCTGAACATGCCCTTTAAAATGGGTTAAAACAAACAGTGAATCGTAATTCAGCAAGTTTTTGCCAACATGCATTTCGGTAAACCATTTGCCGTTTTTAACAGGTAAAACTGCAGTGCCGTTTTCGTCCATAATATCAACCGGGCAAAAATTCCAGCCGTTAAGGGCAATGGTGCTGCGGTGTTTTTCGGTGGTATCACGCCCGCCTGCATAATAAGCATTGGTTTCAACTATTGCGGCTTCAGGCAAAGCCTTTTCAATTAAGTTTTTAACCCACGGGCGCGGAATAATATTAGGCCCATGCGGTTCGCCGGTATGCAGCTTAATTGCCGTTTTGCCGGTAAGATTTGCGCTGATGCGTTTAAAAATTTTCAGCAGTCCTTCGGCAGATAAATCTCTGGTAAAATAAACAACGGATTCAGCGCCGCTGCGTTCGGAATAAGGAATGTAATGGTCGCCGCCGGTGCCGGGAACAGGTTTTGTGGTAGTCATGGTAAAAACCTCCTTATTAATTTTACAGTATTTGTAAATTTATTATTGTTTACAACCGTAAGATAAAATGAACTATTGTTATTTATACTTGACACAAAACTGCTGGTTGATTAGAATAATAACATAACGGCTTTATTATAAATAAACCTTTTCTTAAAATATTATAACATTTTTAACGCCGGTTAAGCGGCAGTTTTTGCTGAAATATGCAATTTTATGGGAGTGTTACTTTGGACAGCGTTATAATAAAGGCATTTAAAACAGCTTTTCCATATACTGTGCCGATTGGTGCAAGTTTTATTTTTTTAGGGGCGTCGTACGGATTTTTAATGGTGAGCAAGGGCTTTTCACCGTTATATCCGTTTTTTATGAGCCTGCTTATTTTCGCAGGTTCAGTAGAGTTCGTTTCGGTAACGATGCTGCTTGGCAGTTTTGAAACGGTAAGTGCCTTTTTGGCAGCGTTTATGCTTAATGCAAGGCATTTGTTTTATGCCGTTTCCATGCTCAAGCCATATAATGTGCCGGGGTGGAAAAAGCTGTATCTTATTTTTGGCATGTGTGATGAAAGCTTTGCCATAAACAGCATGACCAAAGTGCCCGATGGAGTTGACCGTTCATGGTTTATGCTTTTTGTAACGGTGCTGAACCATTTTTACTGGGTTGCGGGAGCAACCTTGGGCGCCGTTGTAGGCAGCGCCGTTAATTTTCCGTCTGAAGGCATCGAGTTTGTGCTGCCGGCGTTGTTTTTGGTTATTTTTGCCGAACAGTGGCTTAATGCAGACGCGCACGGTGCTGCGTTAACAGGCCTTGCCGCTTCGGTGTTGTGCCTGTTTATTTTTGGCACGGAAAATTTTATGATACCTGCCATGCTTATGATGCTGCTTGTTTTTGCCGTTATTAAAAGGAGGGCACAGTGATGACAATGACTGTTGGGCAGAGCATAATAATGATTGCCGCTATTATTTTGGCAACCGTACTGACCCGCTTTTTGCCCTTTATTATTTTTGGCGGCGGGCGGCCGATACCCGATTTTGTTAATTATTTAGGCAAAGTTTTACCGTTTGCAGTTACGGGCATGCTTGTGGTTTACAGCTTAAAAGACGCTCCGTTTAATGCCTGGCACGGCCTGCCGGAATTTATTTGCGCAGCAATTACGTTAGCGCTGCATTTTTGGCGCCGCAGCATGCTTATAAGCATTGTTGGCGGAACAGTGGCCTATATGTTTTTAATGCAAAAAATATTTTAACTTAAAACCTCTGTTTAAAATTGTAAAACAGCAGCGGCAAAAATGCCAATGCTTAAATTTTATGAACTATATACGGATAAGGCATGATAAAATCCTGTGGTTAGATGTTTGGCAGCCGCAGGATTTTTTATTACCTAAAGGCATGGCTGAACAGAAAAAATAAGCATTAGACGCACAAAACCGGCTTTAATATAATGATAGTAAAGATATTCAGAACAGGAGGGAGACTTATGAACCGCAGAGAATTTTAAAAAATAAGCTGATAAGGGCTGATAGCACTATATTTAAGCGGCTACGGCTTAAATATGAGCGGGCCTTGCGTGCATAAAGATGATATAGAAACGGAAGCCATTCAAAAATTTATGGAAGCCGATGTTATAGCCTTGGTAAGCCCGGTATATTATTTTGCGCTGACGGCGCAGCTTAAAACGGTTATCGACAGATTTTATTCGCGCACCTACGATATAAACGGCAAACAGTCGGTGCTGTTAGCTGCAGGCGGAAGCAATACGCCTTTAACAATGCGCAGCATTGCCAAACATTATGAAACGCTGGTCGGGTATATGCACTGGCAGGACAGAGGCAGGGTGCTTGCTCCGGGCTGCCCGACACGCGAAGCTATAGCCAAAACAGAATATCCGCAGAAAGCATTTGAACTTGGAATGAGCTTATAAAATTAGCAAAAGAAAAAGCCTGTACATTTTTTGTGTACAGGCTTCATTAATTTTTAATTATAAATCGTTGATATGCTGTTCTGTTGCTTCAAAATCTTTAATAATGGAAGCCGAAGGCTGTTTATCAAGCAGGCTTACAATAAAGATTGCCAGGCAGGAAACCGCAAAGCCCGGGATAATTTCGTACAGCCCGGTATATGCAAAACATTCCTTCCATAAAAGTACGGTGCTGCCGCCAAAGAATACGCCGGCAACCGCGCCTTTAAGCGTGGTGCGTTTCCAGAACAGGCTGAACAGCATCAGCGGGCCGAAGGAAGCGCCGAACCCTGCCCAGGCGTATGCAACAAGGTCAAGTATATAGTTGTTAGGGTTATAGGCAAGTGCCAGAGAGCAGGCCGAAACAAGAATAACGGCGATTCTGCTGACAAGCACCAGTTCTTTCTGGCTGGCGTTTTTGCGCAGCAGTGCCTGATAAAAGTCTGTGGAAATTGCAGATGCCGTAACCAGAAGCTGACCGGAAGACGTACTCATAATTGCGCCTAAAATAGCCGATATAATGATTGCAGCCATAAAAGAGTTGAAGAACTGCTCGTTAAGAACCATAAATACGGTTTCGGCGTTAACGCCGGTAAGTGCATCGCCTAAAACAACGCGGCCCACGAGGCCGGAAGCAACGGCAAAGAACAGGGAGAAAATTACCCAAACCATGGCAATGCGTGTTGCCTGCGGAATTTCTTTGGCAGAGGTGATGCTCATGAAACGTACGAGAATATGCGGCTGGCCGAAGTAGCCAAGGCCCCAGCCGATAAGTGAAGCAATGGCGGTAAAGCTGAGCGTAAGTCCGGTAGCATCGGTAAACATATTAAAATAGTTGGGGTTTAATGCATGCAGAGAACTGATTGTTTCGGCAGGACCGCCGGCAACCATGATACCTGTAACAGGCACTACGATAATTGCAAAAAACATCAGCGTACCCTGGAAAAAGTCGGTACGGCAAACCGCAAGATAACCGCCGGTAAAGGTGTAGAAAATTACAATACCCGCTGTAATAAGCAGTGAAGAAACGTAGGAAATATCAAAAACGGTGGTGAAAAGGCGGCCGCCCGCAACGAAACCGGACGCGGTATAAATTAAAAAGAAAATAAAAATGAAAACGGCGGATACAATACGCAGAATTTTGCTGGTATCGTTAAAACGGTTTTCAAAAAAGTCCGGCAGCGTAATGGAATCGTTGGCGATTTTGGTGTAAATACGCAGACGCTGCGCAACAAAACGCCAGTTCAGCCATGTGCCGAGCGCAAGCCCGACAGCAATCCAGAAAGCGCTTACGCCAGCAACATAAGCATAACCCGGCAGGCCCATCAGCATCCAGCCGCTCATATCCGAGGCTTCCGCGCTCATTGCCGAAACCCACGGGCCGATTTTACGCCCGCCGAGCATATAGCTCTGCATGTCGCCTGTATCCTTCATATGATAAAGCCCGATGGCAAACAGCACAATAAAATAAAGTGCATAGGCCAGAATACTGCCTAAATCCTGTTGCATTAAAATTCCTCCCCATGTATGGTTTATGTAAATAATATATTAATTATACACTTCTTTATTGCATTAAAGCAAGCAAAATCGTTGATTGTAAAATTATATGCGGTTGACTGTACCGTGACGGTGAGATATAATATTTAAGAAGTTTTGGCAGTTTTTGGACCGTGATAAATTTTTGCAGAGCTTGCTTCGTTTTGCAGTAGTGAAGATACCTGAAAGTGAAGCAGGCTCCGGTCATTTTTGGAGTGCTTTTTATGGAAATGAAAAAAGTCAGAATTCATGCTAAAAGTTATGAAAAAAACAATAACGAAAAAGCTGCCATAGAAACGGTTTCCTTTGGGCGGATGGCAGAAAAAAACGGAAAGTTTTACGTTTTTTATGATGAAACCGAAGCCGTTGGCATGCAGGGTACGAAAACCACTATAAAATGGAATTATGATAATGTGGTAATTATCCGCAGCGGCACGGTGGAATCGCGCCAGGAATTTGCCCAGGGGCTGGAGTGTATAAGCGTTTATAAAACTCCGTACATAACATTCGGTTTAAAAACAAACACAGAATATTTGTATGTTTACTGCCGTGACGGTATTTGGAACATTGAACTTGAATATATGCTGGAAATTGCCGGGCAGGAACAGAGCGAAATGAAAATAAAGATAACTATTGAGGAGGATGCGCATGGACATTAAGGAAATTTTGGCAGATGCCATAAAAAAAGCGGCGTTAAGCGCTATTGAAAAGGGAGTTGTAAAAGAAGGCGAGCTGCCTGACGTACTTTTGGAAGTACCGCCTCAAAAAGAATTCGGCGATTTTGCAACTAATTTTGCCATGCAGTCCGCAAGAAGTTTAAAATGCAGCCCGAGAATTATAGCACAGGCTGTAATAGATAATTTAGACTGTGCTTATGTTGAAAAAGCAGAAATTGCAGGCCCGGGATTTATTAATTTTTACTTGAAAAATAACTGGCTGAGCGATTTGTTTGCAAACATTGTAAAAGCCGGTGAAAATTACGGCAATTTAAAAGCGCCGACAGATGAAAAAATTCAGATTGAATATGTAAGTGCCAATCCTACCGGTCCGCTGCATGTAGGCCATGGGCGCGGAGCAGCAGTTGGCAGCTCGCTTGCAAATTTAATGAAAGCAGCCGGCTACAATGTTACCCGCGAATATTACATTAATGACGCCGGAAACCAGATTAACAATCTGGCAGCATCTGTTAATGCCCGCTATCTCGAAGCCTTCGGCATTGACGTGGAATTTCCGGAAAACGGCTATCACGGTCATGACATTATAGATACGGCAGAACGCATTAAACGTATTTACGGCGACAAGTTTTTAAAAATGGAAGAAGAACAGCGCATTGAAGAATTCCGCACCATTGCGTTAAAAGAAAAGCTTGCAGCGCTGAAAGAAGATTTGGAAGCGTTTAATGTTACTTATGATGTATGGTTCAGCGAACAGACCCTGCACGACGGCAACAAAATTAAGGAAGCCTGCGATTACCTTACCGAACGCGGCTACATGTATGAAAAAGACGGCGCTTTGTGGCTGAAAGCTACCGAGTACGGCGACGATAAAGACCGCGTTGTTATCCGCGATAATGGCGTGCCCACTTATTTTGCGGCAGATATTGCCTACCACCGCAATAAATTCGAACGCGGCTTTGACCGTGTTATTAACCTGTGGGGCGCTGACCACCATGGTTACATTGCCCGCATGAAAGCAGCTGTCGGCGCGCTTGGCTATAACCCAGAACAGCTTGAAGTTTTGATTTTGCAGATGGTAAGCCTGTACCGCAACGGCGAACTTGTAAAAATGTCGAAACGTACCGGCCAGAGCGTTACCTTAAATGAACTGATTGAAGAAGTTGGTACCGATGCAGCAAGATTCTTCTTTGTAATGCGCAGCATTGACAGCCAGCTGGATTTTGACCTGACGCTTGCTACGGAAAAATCCAACGAAAACCCTGTTTACTATATTCAGTATGCACATGCGCGTATTTGCAGCATTTTCCGCCAGCTTAAGGAGGCTGGCATTGAAGAAGCGGCCGAAGCCGATTATACTTTGCTGACCGACCCTGCAGAAATTGAACTGATTAAAAAACTGGGCGAATATCCGGAACTTATTGCCTCGGCAGCCAAAGAGCGCGCGGTACACCGTGTAGCCCATTATGTGCATGAACTGGCAGGCTTGTTCCATTCCTTTTATAACCAGTGCCGCATCCTTGGCGTAGACCAGGGAGTGCAGCAGGCGCGCATTAAACTTGTTAAAGCAACTCAGCATGTATTGCGCCATGCGCTGAACATTTTAGGCGTATCCGCACCGGAAAGAATGTAATGCAGTTAAAATAAATTACTGATTGGAGGATAATTATGACTAAGTATATTTTTGTAACCGGCGGTGTTGTTTCCTCTCTTGGCAAAGGCATTACGGCAGCTTCGCTCGGCAGACTGCTTAAAAGCCGCGGTTATAAAGTTACCATCCAAAAGTTTGACCCTTACATCAACGTTGACCCCGGTACCATGAGCCCTTATCAGCACGGTGAGGTTTTTGTAACCGATGACGGTGCCGAAACAGACCTTGATTTAGGGCACTATGAACGCTTTATCGACATTAACCTGTCCAAAAGCTCTAACGTAACTGCCGGCAAAATTTATCTTTCCGTTATCAATAAAGAACGCCGCGGCGATTATCTGGGCCGTACCGTACAGGTAATTCCGCACATTACAAACGAAATTAAAGAACGTGTTTACCGCGTTGGGCGTGATGACAATGCTGATTTTGTAATTACCGAAATCGGCGGTAATGTCGGCGATATTGAAAGCCTGCCGTTCCTCGAAGCAATCCGCCAGGTTAAAAAAGAAGTCGGCAAAAACGATGTTTTGTATATCCATGTAACTCTGGTTCCTTATATTGCCGCTGCCGGTGAACTTAAAACCAAACCGACCCAGCACAGCGTTAAAGAACTGCGCAGCATCGGCATTTCGCCGGATATTCTTGTTTGCCGCAGCGAAAGGCCGATTTCCAAAGATATGTGCGAAAAAATGGCTATGTTCTGCGACGTTGACCCGGAAGCAGTTATTCAAAACCTTACGGCAGAAAGCATTTATGAGGTGCCGATGCTGATGGAAGAACAGGGGCTTGACACCGTTGTACTGAAAAAACTGGACATGGAAGACAAGCCTAAAGATATGGAAGAATGGCATAAAATGGTTGCGCGTATCCTGAAACATTATGACCGTAAAGTAACCATTGCCGTTGTAGGCAAGTACGTTGAACTGCACGACGCATATATCAGCATTGCAGAAGCCTTAAAACACGCTGCCGTTGCCAACGAAAGCGAAATTGAAATTAAATGGGTAAATTCCGAAAAAATGGAAGAAGACAACAATGTTGACGAAATGCTGCACGATGTAGACGGCATTCTCGTTCCGGGCGGCTTCGGCAACCGCGGCATTGAAGGCAAAATTATGGCTGTTCGTTATGCAAGGGAAAACAAAATTCCGTTCTTCGGCATCTGCCTTGGCATGCAGTGCGCCGTAATTGAATATGCACGCAATGTTTGCGGCATGGAAGGCGCCAACAGCAGCGAATTTGATGCAGAAACCAAATTCCCTGTTATTGACCTGATGCCTGACCAGGTTGACGTTGAAGAAAAAGGCGGCACCATGCGCCTTGGCCTTTATCCCTGCAAAGTTTATGCCGGTACTCTTACCCAGAAGGCTTACGGCGAAGAACTTATTTATGAACGCCACCGTCACCGCTACGAAGTAAATAACTTCCTGAGAGAAAAAATTGTGGAAGGCGGCATGCGCATTGGCGGTACTTTGCCTAACGGCCGTCTTGTAGAAATAGTTGAATTGCCGGAAGCGGTTCATCCGTGGTTCCTGGGCGCTCAGTTCCATCCGGAATTTAAATCCCGCCCGACCCATCCGCATCCGTTGTTTAGAGATTTTATTGCCGCTGCTTTGAGGGAACAAAAATAAAGCCGGTAAATTAACCAAAAAGCAGACTGTTTAACGGTCTGCTTTTTGCGTATAAGGAGATGAAAATATGCTGAAAAAAATTTTTATAAGCGCTGTTTTGCTGATAGCCGTTCTGTCTTTTGTTGTTTCGCTGCTGGGCGGCAACAACAATAATGAGCCTAAAGTAGCTGTCGGCGACAGGGTTGCCGTTATTAATATCAGCGGCCCGATTGTTGACGGGGCTTCCGTTGAACAGACTCTGCTCGGCGGCACGCAGGCTGCAACCAGCGGCCAGCTGATGAAAGAAATCCGTGATGCGGCGGCAGACAGCAGTGTTAAAGCGCTGGTGCTGCATATAAATTCGCCGGGCGGCAGCGTAACTGCTGCGGAAGAAGTTGGGCGCGAACTGGAGCGGTTTAAAGAAACCACCAAAAAGCCGATAGTAACTTCCATGGGCGACCAGGCTGCTTCTGCGGCATATTGGCTTGCTTCTTACAGCGACGTTATTTATGCCAATTCTTCTACCCTTACCGGCAGCATTGGCGTGTATATGCCTTATATGAACGTTGAAGATTTGTATAAAAAAATCGGTGTTTATACCGGCAAAATTAAAAGCGGCCCGCATAAAGATATTTTATCTCCCGACAGGGAAATGACCGCGGAAGAACGCGAAATTTTACAGGGAATAGTAAATCAGCTGTATGATGAATTTATTGCCGTTGTGGCTAACGGCCGCAAAATGGATACTGCCGTCGTGCGTGCTCTGGCAGACGGCAGGGTTTATACCGGCAAACAGGCGCAGCAGCTGGGCCTTGTTGATGAAATAGGCAATTATTATGATGCTCTGGAAGCTGCCGGTAAATTAATAGGCGTAAACGGCATACCCGAAATTAAGGAAAAACAAACGGCAAAACCGTGGCAGATTTTGTTTGAAGCACGTTTGGGCGAACTGATTTTATCTCAGTTTGAAAATGCTTTGAACGGCGCAGCGGCAGATATGAAAACAGCACCCGTCCCAAGGGCTGAGAGGTGATGCCTTATGAGGCGCAAAACTTTTGATGTATTGTTTTCTACCAGGGACGGCATGGAAATGCTGGTTAAGGAAAAATGCCTGTGGCGCAGCCTGTGGTATTTTACCATGAGCGTTGGCTTGTTCTGCGGCGTGATTACAAACCAGCTTTTTCTGGAACAGCCGTTATCGGTACGTTTTGGAATTATTGCCGTTGTACTGGTTATAACGGGCGTATGCCTTTTAATGTATGGCTTTTTGCTGCACGGTATTTTGTGTACTATGGGTGCGCTGGCCGGAGATGCCGTCGGGCTGATTTGCCTTTTGGGCTACACAACGCTGCCGTTTTTAATGCTGACGCCGGTAGCGCTTTTAAGCACGAAATTGTCATTTACAGGCATTCTGGTGTTGGCGGCGGCAATTCTGGCAGGGCTGCTGTGGATGGTATATCTTTTGGTGCGTTCTTTGCAGTCGGTATACCTTATTGATTTCAAGCGGGCGCTGGCTACGGTGCTTTTCAGCTTTTTGCTTATCTACACGGCACTGGTGCTGCCCTTCCAATTTTTGTTTAAATTGCTGATGCTTAAATTTTCTTAACATATAAAAAATAGTTTTTTGTTGCAGAAACTTCGTTAACGTGGCATAATTGTTATGAAGTGATTATTAAAATAAAGGAGTTGGGGTAGGAATGAACAGAGAATTATCCATGGAGTTCGTTCGTGTAACGGAAGCAGCTGCCATTGCCTGTGGACGCAGCGTTGGCCGCGGCGATAAAAACGGTGCTGACCAGCTTGCCGTTGACGCTATGAGAAAAATGTTTGACACTGTTAATATCAGCGGTACGGTTGTAATTGGTGAAGGTGAAATGGACGAGGCGCCGATGCTTTACATTGGTGAACATGTAGGTGCGGGCGGCCCGGAAGTTGATATTGCCGTTGACCCTGTTGAAGGCACAAACCTTGTTGCCAAAGGGCAGCCGGGCGCTATTGCCGTAATTGCCATTGCTCCCAAAGGATGCCTGCTTCACGCTCCTGACATGTATATGGATAAAATTGCTGTCGGCCCCCGTGCCAAAGGCTGCATCGACATCAACGCTCCGGTTAAGGAAAACCTGGAACGCGTGGCCAAAGCACTGGACAGAAAAGTCGGCGATTTAACTGTTGTACTGCTCGACCGTGAACGCCATTACGGTTTGATGGATGAAATCCGCAGCGCAGGCGCACGTATTCACCTTATTACCGACGGCGACGTAAACCCGATTGTTAATGCCGGCATTGAAGGCACCGGCGTTCATATGTATATCGGCCGCGGCGGCGCACCGGAAGGCGTGCTGGCAGCAGCGGCAATTAAATGCCTTGGCGGCGATATGCAGGCGCGTTTGTGCCCGGAAGACGAAGCACAGGTAAAACGCTGCCTTGATATGGGCATTGGCGATGTAAATAAAGTTTTAACCCTTGACGATATGGTAAAAGGTGATGACTGCATGTTTACCGCAACTGCCATTACCGAATGCCAGCTTTTGAACGGACTGCGTTATTTTGGCGGCGGCGTGCGTACTCATACCGTTTCCATGCGCTACAAAACCGGTACGGTACGTTTTGTAGACGCTGTACACAGCTTTGACCGCAAAGATTTTGCAGTTAAACTTTAATTTCGGTTTATGGGCAGGGTTTTGGCTTCAACGCTGAAACCCTGTTTCATTTTAATATTTTACAGGATTGGTTATGAAAAATTTATTGCTTGATAATGTTGCCGCCATAAATGAAGTACGGCGCACGGCAGAAGCATTAAAAAAAGGCGGCGTAAGCCTTAATGGCGTAAGCGGCCCGGTAAAAACGGTTATTATTGCAGCTCTGGACAGCATTTTTGCGGGACAGGGCTCTTTGGCGTTTCTTGTAAGCGGTCGCGATGAAATACGCGAATACCGCCGCAGCTTAAACTGGTTTTATCCGGAACTGCCGATGTATGAACTGTATCCTGCAGATTTGCCGCGTGTGCAGGCCGATGCCAAAAGCCGCGAGGTACAGGCGGAACGTGTTGCTGCTCTGCGCTTTCTGCGCGGCGAGGAACGCGGCATAGTATTTGTAACCGCTGAAGCGCTTTTGCAGAAGCTGCCGGATAAAACTGCGGCACAGGAAGGCATAGAAATTAATTGCGGCAGCATAACCGACCAGCAGGAACTTATTGCAAAATTCACCGAATTTGGCTATGAACGCACGCAGCAGGTAGACGCAATCGGCCAGTTTTGCGTGCGCGGCGATATTCTCGATATTTTTCCCATCAACAGCAAACTGCCCCTGCGCATAGAATGGTTTGACGATACCGTTGACGCTATACGCAGTTTCAGCCTGGAAAATCAGCGCAGTGTGGAAAATCTCGGGAAAATTAAAATTGTACCTTTGCAGGAACCTGAACAGGAAAGTTTTAATGCCTCTGTTTTTGATTATGTAAGTGCCAAAACCATACTTTTTGTGGATGAACCATCACGCTTATGGGATTTGGCGGAAAAAATTTATAACGAAAATAAGGCTTATGCCGACGAATTATGGACGGTACAGGAGCTGACGGAAGCCTGCGGCAATGCTAAAGCAGTATCGCTTGCGGCTTTGCAGCATAATTATTTTAACAGTTTTACGCAGATTAATATGCCGGTGCGCACGGTTGCGCCGTATAACCGCAATACAGAGCTTTTGGCGGGCGATTTGCGCGGCTGGCTAAATGACGGCATAGTGCCGGTTATTATGATGAGCAGCAGCATAAAGGCGCGCGGGCTTGCCGATACTTTAACGGGCAAAGGCATTGCGGCCGGATATGTTGGTGCCGAGCCGTTTCTCAGCCCCGGAAGGGTAAGCGTAATCAGCGGCGAGCTTACGGCCGGTTTCAGGTTCTGGAATGAAAACTGGCTGTTAATTACCGAAAGCGATATTTTCGGCATGCAGAAACGCCGCCGTCTGCACAGCAAAAATAAAGGCGCGCAGCTGCAGTATTTTTCGGAAATTAAGGCCGGCGATTACGTTGTCCATTCCGTACACGGCATTGGGCGTTATATTGGCGTGGAAAACGTTGAGGTTGACGGACGCCACCGCGACTACCTGCTTTTGCAGTATGCGGGTGACGACAAGCTGTATGTGCCTGTTGAGCAGGTAAGCATGCTGCATAAATACATAGGCAACGAAGGGCAGGCTCCGCGTTTAAGCAAAATGGGCGGCAGCGACTGGAGCCGTACGCAGAAAAGAGCGCAGGCAGCCATTACAATTCTGGCAGAAGAACTTTTGCGCTTGTACGCTCAGCGTAAAATTGTGCCGGGGCATGCTTTTTCGCCGGATACCGAATGGCAGAAAGAATTTGAAGAAAAGTTTCCATACGAGGAAACGCCGGACCAGTTAAAGGCAATTGCCGAAATTAAAGCCGATATGGAAAAGCCGGTGCCGATGGACAGGCTTTTATGCGGCGATGTTGGTTACGGAAAAACGGAAGTTGCCATACGTGCTGCGTTTAAAGCGGTAATGGACAGCAAGCAGGTTGCCTTGCTGGTGCCTACTACGGTGCTTGCCCAGCAGCATTATATGACGGTGCGTGACAGAATGGAGCCTTTTGGCATCAGGGTTGAAACCATTAGCCGCTTTACAAGCACGAAAGAACAGAAGCGTATATTAAGCGCCCTGGAAGCAGGTAATGTTGATGTTTTGATAGGTACGCACCGCCTGCTGCAATCTGATGTGGTATTCCGCGATTTAGGGCTTTTAATTATAGATGAAGAACAGCGTTTTGGCGTAGCGCAGAAAGAAAAAATAAAAAAATGGAAAACAGGCATTGATGTATTGTGCCTGTCGGCAACGCCTATTCCGCGAACTTTGCATCTGGCGCTTGTTAACGGGCGCGATATGAGCGTAATTGAATCGCCGCCGGAGGACCGCCTGCCGGTAGAAACTTATGTTGCCGAATACGACAGCGGCATGATTAAAGAAGCGCTGGAGCGTGAACTGCGGCGCGGCGGCAGAATTTACTACGTGCATAACCGCATTACCGGGCTGGAGCGCATTGCCGGTGAACTGCGCAAACTTGTGCCGGGCATCAGCATACGCATAGCGCATGGGCGCATGAGCGAAGAAATGCTGGAAGATGCAATGATAGATTTTTACGAAGGCAACTGCGATTTGCTGCTTTCGACCACTATTATAGAAAACGGGCTTGATGTGCCTTTAGCCAACACAATTATTATAGACGGTGCGGAAAACTTCGGCCTGTCGCAGCTTTACCAGATGCGCGGCAGGGTAGGCCGTTCGGCGCGCCTGGCGTACGCTTATTTTGTGTACCGGCGCAACAAGCAGCTCAGTGAAATTGCCGAAAAGCGATTGCAGGCCATCCGCGATTTTACGGAACTTGGCGCAGGCTTTAAAATTGCCATGCGCGATTTGGAAATACGCGGCGCCGGAAACCTGCTTGGCGCACAGCAGCATGGGCATATTGCCGGTATCGGCTTTGCAGCCTACTGCGAAATGCTGGAAAGTACAATTAAGCGTTTGAAAGACGGTGCTGAAAAAGGCACGCCCGAACCTGACCCGATTGTTGAAATTAACGTTGACGGTTATATTCCCGACAGTTATATCAGCGACCCGCGTTATAAACTTGAACTTTACCGCCGTTTTGCGGAACTTGATTACAGCGAAAAAGATGATTTGCTGGATGAAATTACCGACCGCTTCGGCGAACCGCCTGAAGAAATTGTTAATCTCTGGCGTGTTGCGGCGGTGCGCGGCCTGTGCCGCAAAATGCGCATTTCCGGCATCAGCACGCGCGGGAACGAAGTACGCATAACCTTTAACGAAAACGCAGTGCTTGATACTGATATTTTATTAAAAATGATTAATGCCGGGCGCAACGGCATACAGTTAAAAACCGGCAGACAGCCGCAGCTGCTGCTGAAAATGAATGTTTTAAAAACAGAACCTTTACCCTGGCTGGAAAAGAATTTGCCGCTGCTGGCAGGTAAAAATTAAACGGAAAGGAGACATTGGCAAATGGCAGATAAATTTTTGCGCGGGGCCATGATTTTAACCATGGCAGGTTTAATGGTTAAAATACTCGGCTCTGTTAACCGCATTTTATTATCGCGTCTTTTAGGCGGTGAAGGCATTGGCCTTTACCAGATGGCGTACCCTGTGTTTTTGCTGATGCTTTCCGTTTCTTCGGCCGGAATACCGATAGCAATTTCCATTATAGTATCCGAAAAAGTTGCCAAAGGGCAGTTTAAGGCAGCGGAGCAGGTTTTTAAAATTTCGCTGGGGCTGATGGTTGTTACCGGCCTGTGTTTTGCCTTAACGCTGTTTTTCGGCGCCGGGTGGCTTGTTGAAAGCGGCTTTGTGCGCGACCCGCGTGCTTATTATGGGCTTATAGCCTTAACGCCGGCAGTGTTTTTTTCCACAATTCTTGCCAGCTTCCGCGGTTATTTTCAGGGTTATCAGATGATGACGCCGCCTGCCGTATCGCAGATTTTGGAGCAGTTTACGCGCGTTGTAACCATGGTTGTGCTGGCCTACTGCCTGCTGCCGTACGGTTTGGAATACGCCGCTGCCGGGGCTGCGTTCGGTGCCGTGCCCGGTGCGATAACGGGCCTTATTGTGCTCAGCTTTTTTTTCAGGCGGTTGCGTAAAAATACGGTGGCTGCGCCTCAGCTTGCCAATACAGAAACAGAATCCGTTTATACCGTTGCCAAAAGGCTGGCGCTGCTGTCCCTGCCGGTTTCATGCGCCAACATAATGGTGCCGGTAACAAGCAGTATAGATATGCTGCTTGTGCCAAACTGCCTGTATGCCAGCGGTTATACAATAGAACAGGCAACAACGCTGTTCGGTTACCTTACCGGCATGGGCATGCCGCTTGTTATGATGGCCACCATAGTTACGGTTTCGCTGGCTGCCGGTATTGTGCCGGCCATTTCAGAAGCATTTACGCTTGGCGATAAACTTACAATTATAAAAAAATCGCGCACGGCCATGAATATTTGCTGCCTTATAACGCTTCCGGCCGCAGCCGGATTATGGGTGCTGGCAACGCCGATTGCGCAGATGATTTACAATGCACCGCAGGCCGGTGAGGCAATACGCCATCTGGCGCCTTCAGCTTGTCTTTTAGGCATACATCAGGTAACAACAGGTATGCTGCAGGGTATAGGCAAAACGGCCGTTCCGATGTGGAATATGCTGTTGAGCGCCGTTGTAAAAATAGGCGCGGTAATGTTTTTAACGGTAACTCCTCTTAATATTGTCGGTGCGGCATGGGCTTCCAACATTAATTTCGGGCTTGCGGCGCTGTTAAACATTATTTTTCTGCTGCGCAGCGGCATAACGTTTAACGTTAAAGTGCTGGCAAAACTTTTGGCGGCAACGTTGCTGATGGCTGCAGCGGCAGAACTTATTTACACATTTGTAAACGGGCTTTTTGGCAATACAATAGCGGCAATAACTACAATTTTTGCGGCGATAGCCGTTTATGCAGTGCTGCTGTTTGTTTTAAAAGCCGTAAGCAAGGATGATTTGGAAAAAATACCGTTTATCGGTTCTAAAATAAAGCGGAGGTGATTAAATGCATAAAATAACGGTTGTAGGCCTTGGCCCCGGCAGCGCCGGGCAGCTTTCGGTAGAAACCATGGAACTTTTGAAAAACGGGGAATGCGTTATTCTGCGCACTGCCGTACATCCAAGCGTATCGAGGCTGACGGAAGAAAAAGTTAATTTTATGTCCTGCGATAATTTTTATGAAGAAGGCGCGTCTTTTGAAGATGTGTACGGCAATATTGTAAATTTTGTGCTGGAAAAAGCACAGACGCAGGATGTTGTTTATGCCGTTCCGGGAAGTCCGCTTGTGGCGGAACGCACGGTTGTGCTTTTGAGAGAACGGGCAGCAGCGGAAAAGATTGCATTAAAAATTCTGCCTTCCATGAGTTTTTTGGATTTGGCGTATGTGGAACTTGGCATTGACCCGATTGCCGGTTTGAGGATTATTGACAGCAGCGATTTTGAAGCACTTGCCGACGCAGGAAAATATCCGCTGATGATAACGCAGGTGTACAGCAAATTTGTTGCATCCGATGTTAAGCTGGCCTTGATGGATGTGCTTGACGATGAAACGCCGGTATGGTTTTTGCGCAATTTGGGCCTGCCGGATGAAGAATGCCGCACGGTGCCTTTGTATGAACTTGACCGTCAGGAAAATATCGACCACTTGACCAGTGTTTTTGTGCCGGAATATAAAGAGAAGGTTTCCGTGATGGATGTCCGTCCGTTAACAGATGTAATGGCAACGCTGCGTTCTCCCGGCGGCTGCCCGTGGGATATGGAACAGACGCACAGCAGCATCCGCAAAAGCCTTATTGAAGAAGTGTACGAACTTCTGGAAGCCATTGACAACATGGATTATGAAAACATGAAGGAAGAACTCGGTGATGTTCTTTTGCAGGTGGTATTTCATGCACGCCTGGCGGAAGAAGAAGGCGCGTTTACCATGCAGGATGTTGTGGACGAAATTGTGAATAAACTTATCCGCCGCCATCCGCATGTCTATGGCACCATTGAAGTAGGCAGCAGTGATGAAGTGCTGCAAAACTGGGAGGCCATCAAGCAGACCGAAAAGAAAGAGCGCACCCATGTTCTTGACGGCGTTACCAAAGGCCAGCCTGCGCTTATGCGTGCCTATAAGCTTAATTCCAAAGCCGCAAAAGCCGGGTTCGACTGGCCGGATAATGACGGCGTATGGAATAAGGTTATGGAAGAAGCGGCAGAACTTAAAGAAGCCGTTGCTTTAAAAAACAAGGAAGAACAGGAACATGAACTTGGCGATTTGCTGTTTTCAATAGCGGCATACGCCAAGCATATCGGCCTTGAGCCGGAAACGGCATTAAACGCTGCCAATAACCGTTTTATAAAGCGCTTTTCGTACGTTGAAAGCTGCGTGGAAGAATCCGGCAGGGACTGGCATGAGTTTACATTGGCCGAGTTGGACGGTTTTTGGAATGAGGCAAAATTAACTGAAATGAAAGATTGTGAAAAAAAATAAAAATATTGCCTGATAAGCAGGAATATTGCGTTTTACAGCGAACTTACAATTACATGAATTCTATCGGCAAGCTGTGCGCTTTTGCGGCAGCCGCCCATAGATAAAATAAAAAACCTTTAAGGGGGATTTCCTGTGAACAAAACAGAACTCGTTGCTGCAGTTGCAGAAAAAACTGGCTTAACTAAAAAAGACGCTGAAAAAGCTTTATGCGCTTTAATTGAAACCGTTAAAGAAGAAGTTGCTAAAAACGAAAAAGTTCAGCTGATTGGCTTTGGTACTTTTGAAGCACGTAAACGCAATGCACGTACCGGCAAAAATCCGCAGAGCGGCGAAGCTATTGAAATTCCGGCAGCTACTGTTCCGGCTTTCAAAGCTGGCAAAGCTTTCAAAGACATGGTTAACGCAAAATAATAATTTAACTGCATTAAAATGCCGGGCTTAACGAGCCCGGTATTTTACTATAAGCCAAAATTGGGGAGGTGCTTATGCCGGAGCGCAGCAGAACCAAAAAGAAAAAACGGCATGATTTTCTGCTGATTTGCCTGATAATTCTTGCTATTTGCGGTTTTATTATTGCCCGGCAGGAGTATAAGATTTACCAGGTAAATAAAGAACTGGAAGCTACCACGCAGCGCGTGGAAAATTTAAAGAAAGATAAAGAAGAGCTTGAAGCAGAGAAAAAACGCCTTGACGATTTAAAATACATTGAAAAACTTGCGCGTGAGGACCATAACATGGTCGGCAAGGATGAAGTGCCGTTATTTATTGTCGACGAAAAAGAAAATAAGGATTCTGAACAGAAAAACAGATAAATTCTCTTAAGATTATTTATCTGTTTTTTATTTTTTGGTTGACACATTTTTAAAAGGGAAGGTATAATGATGCTATATCAAGTTAAAATTAAGGGGGATACTCTGTTTTATGTCACTTGAAGTAGGTGCAATCGTTGAAGGTGAAGTAACAGGCATTACCAATTTCGGCGCTTTTGTACAGCTGCCGGAAGGTAAGGTTGGTCTTATTCATATATCCGAAGTTTCTAATGTATATGTGAAAGACGTACATGATTTTCTGAAAGAAAAGGACAAAGTAAAGGTTAAAGTATTATCTATTGATGCGCGTGGAAAAATCGGGCTGTCCATTAAACAGCTTACCCCGCCGCCGGCACCTCAGCCTAAGCCGCAGCGCCCGGCAGTAAATGCAGAACGCCGCAGCTTTAAACCGGCACCTGCACTTTCTTTTGAAGATAAATTATCAAAATTTTTAAAAGACAGCGACGACAGACTGCTTGACCTTAAGCGCAACACTGAATCCAAACGCGGCGGCCGCGGTGCCAGCCGTGAAAGATAAGAGCATAATGGCACTCCTTGGTGAGTGCCTTTTTGTTTTGAGGAGTATAAATGTCCGGCAATGCTGTAAATAAATTGCTGAAGGAAATAAAAAAGTACGTTAAACAAAATTCCGCGCTGCTTATTGCATGCAGCGGAGGTGCGGATTCGGCGGCGCTTACCGACGCATTATGGCAGCTTAAAGATGAATGCTGCTATAAAATAACGGTAATGCATGTTGAACATGGCATACGCGGGCAGGAAGCGCTTGATGACGCGGAATTTGTAAAAAACTTCTGCGCAGAGCGCGGGCTTGCATTTGCATGCAGGCATGTAAATGCACCGGATTATGCGCTGCAAAACGGGCTTTCACTGGAAGACGCAGCACGCCGCCTGAGGTATAAAGAATTGTTTGCCTACGCGGCAGAGGCAGGGTGCGATTACATTGTTACGGCGCATCAGGCTGATGACCAGGCAGAAACCGTTTTAATGCAGCTTATGCGCGGCAGCGGTACTTCCGGCCTTGGCGGAATGCAGACAGCAAGCGGAAAACTGCTGCGGCCGTTTTTATTTGTACGGCGTACGGAAATTGAAGCTTATTGCCATGAACGCGGTTTGCGGTTTTGTAATGATTCTACCAATGATGATGTGCGTTATACCCGCAACAGAATAAGAAAAGAACTGTTGCCGTATTTGGAAAAAAGTTTTAACCCCAGGGTAATAGCGGCTCTTGGCAATACGGCGCAGCTTGCCCGGGCTGACAATGATTTTGCTGCTTATTATGCGCAGGTTTTTTATGATAAAAACGTTAAAGCAGGCGGCAGCCTTTTGGAATGCCAAGCAGAGGCTCTTAAAACAGAGTTTGCGGCAGTTAGCAGGCGCGTTGTGCGTATGATGTGGGAGAAAATGGCTGCCTGCGGAAGCGAATTGGGCTTTGAACATGTGGAAGCAGTGCTTGGGCTTTTGAAAAATGGCAGCAGCGGCAAAATGCTGGCACTGCCGGGTAAAACGGCAGCGGCATATTTTTACGGCATGCTTTATGTAGGCGCGCAGCCGGAGGTAAAAAAATTAATTAGTGCCGGTGCAGAATTTGATGAAATTACTGTGCTTATAGAAAGTACCGGTAAATTAAAAAAAGTTAATCTGCCGGATGGCGGCGTGCTGCAATTCAGCACTGCAGAAGAATGCCCGGAGTTAACTAAAAAACAGGCTGCTGTGCCGCTGGCTATCGCCGGTAATGAGCTTTGTATCCGCACAAGGCGTGACGGCGACAGGTTTTACCCGTATGGCAGCGCAGGCAGCAAAAAATTAAAAGATTATTTTATTGACAATAAAGTTCCGCGCGCAGAGCGTGATAAAAAGCTGCTGGTAACAGCAGGCAGCAAAGTTTTATGGATAATCGGCGAAAGGCAGGCCGGATGGAAAACCAGGCCGGACGGCAAATGGCTGGTAATGAGGCTTGCCGGAAGAAAGGATGAAAAAAATGAATGAAAATATTGCAAAGGTTTTGCTGAGTGAAGAAGAAATTCAAAAGCGCGTAAAAGAATTGGGCAGGCAGATACATGACGATTATAAAGATAAAGAAAAAATTGTGATGATTGGTCTTTTAAAGGGCGCTATTTATTTTTTCACCGACCTTTCGCTGGCAATTGATTTGCCGCTGCGCATTGATTTTATGGTGGCATCTTCTTACGGTTCCGGTACGGAAACCAGCGGCAATGTTGATATACGCCTGAGCTGCTCTGAAAATATTGAGGGCTGCCATGTGCTTCTGGTTGACGATATTATCGACAGCGGCGTTACCATGGAAGCAATTACAAGGCTTTTAATGGCGCAGAAACCTGCTTCCGTTAAAAAAGTTGCTTTGTGCGATAAGCCGAGCCGCCGCGTTAACAAATTAAATGCCGATTATGTGGGCTTTGAAATTCCGGATGAATTTGTTGTGGGTTACGGCCTGGATTATGCTGGAGATTACCGCAATTTGCCGTTTATCGGTGTATTAAAGCCGGAAGCCTATGCCAAATAATAAATGTTGTGGAAACAGGGAGAATATATTATAATATAGAAATGGTATTTGTAATTTAACTAAAGGTTAAGGAGGGTAGATTTTGACTAAATTTTTAAAAAATGTTGTATTCTACCTGCTGATAATAATTTGTGCGATAATGTTGTTTGATTCCTATTCAACCAACGTAGTCCCTAAAACAGATATTACTTACAGCGCTTTTATGAAGCATGTGCAGCAGGATGAAGTGCAGCAGGTAACGATTGTTGATAATGTTATCAGCGGCAAGCTGAAAGACGGCAGCGATTTTACAACGGTTGTGCCGAAGGATGAAAGCCTTATCCCTACTTTAAGGGCGCGTGACGTTGAAATTAAGGCTGAACTGCCGCCGGAGCCGCCGTGGTGGACTTCTGTGCTGAGCCAGCTTTTGCCGATGCTGATTATAGTTGCCATCTGGTTTTTCATGATGCAGCAAATGCAGGGCGGCGGTGGCGGACGCGGAGTTATGAACTTTGGCAAAAGCCGTGCGCGCCGTTACGATGAGGATAAAATCAGGGTAACTTTTAAAGATGTTGCCGGTGCTGATGAAGCCAAGCAGGAGCTTGAAGAAGTTGTAGAATTTTTAAAACACCCCAAAAAGTATAATGACCTTGGCGCTAAAATTCCTAAAGGCGTACTTTTATACGGGCCTCCGGGTACTGGCAAAACCCTGCTTGCCAAAGCTGTTGCCGGTGAAGCGGGTGTACCGTTCTTCAGCATTTCCGGTTCTGACTTTGTGGAAATGTTTGTCGGCGTAGGTGCTTCCCGCGTGCGCGATTTGTTTGAGCAGGCCAAAAAGAGCGCTCCGTGCATTGTGTTTATTGACGAAATCGATGCCGTTGGCCGTCAGCGCGGTGCCGGCCTTGGCGGCGGGCATGACGAACGCGAGCAGACTCTTAACCAGCTGCTTGTAGAAATGGACGGCTTTGGTGCCAATGAGGGAATTATTATGATTGCGGCAACCAACCGCCCGGATATTCTTGACCCGGCTCTTTTGCGCCCTGGACGTTTTGACCGTCAGATTGTGGTTGACCGCCCGGATATTAAAGGCCGCCGTGAAATTTTAAAAGTGCATGTAAAAGGCAAACCTGTCGGCAGCGATGTTGAACTTGATGTTATTGCAAGGCGTACCCCCGGCTTTACCGGCGCTGATTTAAGCAACCTGGTAAACGAAGCGGCATTAATGGCCGCACGCCGCAATAAAAAGCAGATTAACATGCCCGATATGGAAGAAGCAGCTGAACGCGTTATTATGGGTCCTGAACGCCGCAGCAGAGTTATCAGCGACAACGAAAAACGCCTTACCGCATACCACGAAGGCGGGCATACGCTTGTCGGCATGCTGCTTGACAACGCAGACCCTGTACATAAGGTTACCATTATTCCGCGCGGCAGGGCAGGCGGTTATACTTTAAGCCTGCCGAAAGAGGACCGTTATTACGCAACCAGGAGCGAAATGCTTGACGAACTGAAAGTTCTGCTTGGCGGGCGCGTAGCCGAAGCCTTGGTGCTGAAGGAAATTTCCAGCGGTGCCAGCAACGACTTGCAGCGCGCAACCTCTCTGGCACGCCAGATGATTTGCGAATACGGCATGAGCACGGAACTTGGCCCGGTTACCTTCGGGCACCGTCAGGACCAGGTATTTTTGGGACGCGATATAGCGCGTGACAAAAATTACAGTGAAGAAATTGCGGCAAAAATTGATAAGGAAATCCGTAAGTTCCTTGACGAGGCTTACCAGAAAACCGAAGAACTGCTGCAAAACAATATTGACAAGCTGCATTTAATTGCGCAGGCGCTTATTGAAAAAGAAACACTTGAAGGCAGCGAAATTGAACAGCTTATGAAATATGGGCGCATTCTAGACAAAAACGAACAGCCGCCTGATGACAACAGCGGTACACCGGCTGTGATTCCGCCGGATGCCGTAACTGTACCGGCAGCGGAAGCGCAGCCTCAGGCAGCGCCTCAGTATCAGGAAGTGCCGGGCGTTGTAAGTACGGAAGAAAAACACGCTTTAAATTAATATAAAACACCGGTTTTAGTGGGACGGTTTTAAATGTATGTAAAAATACAATTTAATGGCCGCCTATAAAGCCGGTTTTTTATTGCTTGACTTTGCGTTAACAGAATGTTAATCTTTAGGATAACGAGGAGTGTGATTTTATGCGTGGACGCATTTTGGAGATTTTACGTGCCGGAGGTCAGGAGCCTGTATCCGGTGAAGAACTTTCCCGCCAGCTTGATGTATCGCGCACTGCGGTATGGAAACATATTCAGGCTTTAAAGGCTGAAGGTTATGATATTGAATCGGTACCTAAAAAAGGTTATGTTTTAAAATCTGCTCCGGACAGGCTGAAACCGGCAGAAATTATAACTCATTTAAAAACGAAATGGCTTGGGCACAGCATTCATTACTGCGAAAGCGTGGATTCTACCAATAATGTTGCCAAACGCCTGGCGGAAGAAGGCTGCGACAACGGGCTTGTTGTTGTAAGCGAAGAACAGCGCGGCGGCAAAGGCAGGCTTTCGCGCGGCTGGTTTTCGCCGTTTGCGTGCGGCGACTGGTTTTCTGTTGTTTTAAAACCGCCATTTTTGCCGCAGGAGGCTTCCAAATGCACGCTTATGGCTGCTGTGGCAGTTGTAAAGGCTGTTAATAAATACAGCGGCGTTAATGCTGCCATTAAATGGCCTAACGATATTTTGCTGAACGGCAGAAAACTTGTTGGCATTTTAACTGAAATGAGCGCTGAGTTCGGCAAAATTAATTATATAGTTATCGGCACCGGCATTAATGTAAATGTTCCGAAAAATATTGTGCCCGACGATATTAAAGACTGCGCAATTTCCGTTGCCGATGCGGCGCAGGAACCTGTTTCGAGAGTGCAGATTTTAGCCGATGTGCTGTTTTACATGGAAGAACTGTACGAAGCAGTTTTAAAGGATGGGTTTGCACCGGTTCTGGAAGAATGGCGCAAATATTCCTGCACTTTGGGGCAGCAGGTTAAGGTTATAGCACCCGGCGAAACTTACAGCGGGCTTGCGGTTGATATTGACGCCGACGGGCTTTTGATTGTAAAAAAAGATGACGGAACTGTTGAAAAAGTTATTGCCGGTGATGTATCAATACGACCGGCAGCAGGTACGGGAAAATACGCTTAAGTAAATTTTGCTGTACAGCCCCGGTTTTTTCTGATATAATATGCGAGGTTCTTTAGTTAGTAATTTTACTCCGCAGGAGGATAGGCAATGTTATTAGTAATTGATGTTGGCAACACTAATATTGTAGCCGGTGTTTTTGATGGCAAGAGCCTGGTTTCGCATTGGCGTTTTTCTACTGACCGTTCCAAAACGGCCGATGAATACGGTATTTTGCTCAGAAGTATGTTTAACTATACTAAAATGCCGATGGACGAAGTTAAGGCGATTATTATTTCGAGCGTTGTGCCGCCGCTTATTGTGCCTTTGTGCCATATGTGCGAGCGCTATTTTGACCAGGTGCCTATGGTTGTTGGCCCCGGCATTAAAACCGGTATTTCCTTAAGATATGATAATCCGCGTGAAGTTGGTGCCGACCGTATAGTTAATGCGGTAGCAGCTTTTGAAAAATACGCTTCCAAAGGCAAACCGATGATTATTGTTGATTTTGGCACTGCCACAACATTTTGCGCACTTTTGCCTACCGGCGAATATCTCGGCGGCGCTATTGCCCCGGGCATTGGCATTTCTGCGGAGGCTTTGTTCCAGCGCACGGCCAAGCTGCCGCGCGTTGAACTTATAAAACCGCCTGCCGTAATCTGCAAAAATACGGTAAATGCTATGCAGGCAGGTATTTTAGTTGGCTTTGTAGGGCAGATGAACGAAATCGTCTGCAAAATGAAGGAAGAACTTGGCGGTGAAGCAATTGTTATTGCAACCGGCGGTTTTGCAACTACCATGGCAGCCGAATCTGATGTAATTGATGCGGTTGAGCCGTTCCTTACTTTGGAAGGCCTGCTTATACTTTACGAAAAGAACGCAAAATAAAAATTTTGGCCTGCTGAACGGCAGGCCTTATTTTATGAGGTGAAAAAATGCAGATTGGCAATATCAGGCTGAGTGCGCCGGTAGCTTTGGCGCCCATGGCCGGCATTACCGATATGCCGTTCAGGATTATTTGCAAAGAGCTTGGCTGCGGCCTTGTAGTATCTGAAATGGTGAGCGCCAAAGGGCTTTTATATAAAAATGTAAAAACGTTTGATATGCTGCGTATTGCGCAGGAAGAACGCCCGGCTGCCATTCAGCTTTTCGGCAGTAATCCGATGGAGCTTGCCCGTGCCGCTAAAATAGTGGAGGCTGACGGTGCAGATGTTATTGACTTTAACATGGGATGCCCGGTGCCAAAAATTGTTAATAACGGCGAAGGCTCGGCTTTAATGAAAAATCCGCAGCTGGCGTATGAAATTTTGGCACGTATTGCAGACAGCGTTAAAATTCCGGTTACTGTTAAAATACGTGCCGGATGGGACGAAAAAAATATTAACGCTCCCGAAATTGCACTTTTGGCGGAAAAAGCAGGCGTGGCCGCCATTGCCGTGCATGGCAGAACGCGCGAGCAGTATTATAACGGCAAAGCAGACTGGAATGTTATAAAAAAAGTAAAAGAAACCGTAAAAATACCTGTTTTCGGCAATGGCGATATTTTAACAGCAGCAGACGGTTTGCGCATGTTTAAAGAAACCGGCTGTGACGGTTTAATGATAGGCCGTGGCGCAGACGGCAATCCGTGGATTTTTACGGAAATTATAAATGCGTTGAACGGCAGCTGCGGAAAGTACGAAGTTCCGCTTGACGTGCGCATGCATATGATTGAAAGACATTTGCGGATGCTTAAAGAATTTAAAGGCGAGGTTATTGCCGTAAAGGAAATGCGCAGACATGCCGGTGCATATTTAAAAGGCATGCCCATGGCGGCAGAGTACCGCAGGCGCATCAATGAACTTAATACTTGTGAGGAATTTGGCGCACTTTTGCGGGAATACCGTAACGAAGCCGAAAAATTTCTGGCAGCAAAGCATAATTTTTACAGTGAAGCAGACTGAAAATTAAGTAAGTTGACAAACACAAATTAAAAAATTATAATTTATTCTATAATACTATGAATTTGTTCCGTAACCCAGTGTCAGGCATATGCTTGGCACTGTTTAATATTGCTTTGCAGGCGGAACTTATTAAAAGGAGCATTATTTATGAGCAGTAAAGAAACTATTTTAACAGCCGAAGGCTTAAAGAAACTTGAAGATGAGCTTGAAAATCTCCGCTCTGTAAGACGCCATGAAGTTGCAGAACGTATCAAAGTAGCTATCGGCTATGGCGATATAAGCGAAAACTCCGAATATGATGATGCAAAAAATGAACAGGCATTTATTGAAGGCCGTATTCTTGAACTGGAACAGATGATCAGCACCGCTACCGTTATCGACAGTGCTTCCAACAAAGAAGGCGTGGTAATGCTTGGTTCCACCGTTGTGGTTAAAGATATGGAATTTGGCGATGAAGAAACCTATACTATTGTCGGCACAACCGAAGCTGACCCTTCTAAAAACCGTATTTCCAATGAATCGCCGGTTGGCGCGGCAATTCTTGGTCAAAAAGTAAACTCTGTGGTGCAGGTACATACCCCCGCAGGTGAATTGTCTTATCAGATTTTAGAAGTTAAATAATTTGTTGGGGAGCGATAAGAAAGAATGTCTGAAGAAACAAAAAATACTCAGGTTCCTGAAGAAGAAGCGATAAGCGAAAAAGAACTTAACGAACAGATGCAGGTGCGCATTAACAAAATGCACCAGATTGAAGAACACGGCTGGAAACCTTTCGGCCATAAATTTGAAGTTACCAATTATTCCGGTGATATCAATCAAAATTTTGAAGAACTTGCTGCCAATGAAACCGTTGTACGCGTGGCAGGCCGTATTATGGCTATCCGCGGCCACGGCAAAACCTGCTTTATGGATATGCAGGATAAAGACGGCCGTATTCAGCTTTATGTGCGCAAGGATGCCATTGGCGAAGAAAAATATGCTTTAATTAAACTGCTTGATATCGGCGATATTATCGGCGTAAGCGGCACTGTATTCCGCACCCATATGGGTGAACTTTCCGTTAAAGCAGTTGATGTTGAAATCCTTTCCAAATCTCTGCGCCCGCTGCCTGAAAAATGGCATGGCTTAAAGGACGTTGACACCCGTTACCGCCAGAGATATGTGGATTTGATTGTTAACCCCAAAGTACGCCGTACTTTTGTGCTGCGCAGTAAAATTATCAAAAGCCTCAGGGAAATCCTTGATGATAACGGTTATTTAGAGGTTGAAACGCCTATCATGAATACCATTCCGGGCGGTGCAGCCGCACGTCCGTTTATTACCTATCACAACGCGCTTGATATGCAGCTTTATTTGCGCATTGCAACCGAGCTGCACTTAAAACGCCTTGTTGTAGGCGGTTTTGACCGTGTTTATGAACTTGGCCGTGTTTTCAGAAACGAAGGCATTGATATTAAACATAACCCGGAATTTACCAGTGTTGAAATCTACCAGGCTTACGGCGATTATACCGATATGATGGATTTGACGGAAAAAATAATTTCCGAAATTGCGCAAAAGGTTTTGGGCACCATGAAAATAACCTACGAAGGACAGGAAATTGACCTGACCCCGCCCTGGCCGCGCCTCAGCATGATTGAAGCAGTAGCAAAATACACCGGGCAAAACTTTGAAGGCGTAACCGATGTGGAAACTGCGCGCAAAATGGCTGATGCTATCCATGTGGAATACGAGCCTACTTTTGGCGTGGGCAAAATTATTAACGCCTGCTTTGACGAATATGTTGAAGACAAACTCATACAGCCTGTATTTATTACCGGCCATCCGAAAGAAATTTCTCCGCTCGCCAAGAGTAATCCTGATAATCCGGAAATTACCGACCGTTTTGAAGGTTACATTTACGGACGCGAAATGTGCAACGGATTTACCGAGCTTAATGACCCGATTGACCAGCGTGAACGCTTCCTGAAACAGGTAGAAGAACGCAACGCAGGTGACGAAGAAGCAAATATGATGGATGAAGACTTCCTTAACGCGCTTGAACACGGCCTGCCCCCGACGGGTGGTTTGGGCATTGGCGTGGACCGTCTTGTTATGCTTCTTACCGACAGCAGCAGTATCCGTGATGTATTGTTGTTCCCGACAATGAAAAATATTGGCGGCGAAAAAACTGCAAATAAAGTTAATAGTGCAGACGAAGCGGCAAATGGCGAAGCGCTTCCGAAAATTGATTTGTCGAAAGTAAAAGTAGATCCTTTGTTTGAGGATTTTGTTGATTTTGATACTTTCTGCAAGTCTGATTTCCGTGTGGTAAAAGTAGAAGCCTGCGAAGCAGTTCCGAAAAGCAAAAAGCTGCTGCGTTTTACGCTGAATGACGGCAGTGATAAGAAACGTACTATTCTGAGCGGTATCCGTGAATTCTATGAGCCGGAAGAACTGGTTGGCAAAACCTGTGTGGCTATTACTAACCTTCCGCCGAGAAAGATGATGGGTATCGATTCAGAAGGCATGCTTATCAGCGCGGTATACGAATATGACGGCAAAGAAGGGCTGAATCTGTTAATGCTGGATGATAATATTCCGGCAGGCGCAAAGTTACGCTGATACTGTCATTAATAAGATAATAAAAAGAGGGTGCTGTGGCACTCTCTTCTTTTTTTATAAAATTTTACATTTTGTGTTGACAAGAAGTAAAAATAGTGTTATTATAACTAAGCTGTTTGAAGGAAGCGGCTTGAAAGAAAAGCGAAGAAAAAACTTTTCGAAAAAAGGTGAAAAAAGCACTTGACAAACCTTTGAAAGTGTAATAAACTATACAAGTCGCCGGAAAACGGCAGCACCTTGAAAACTGAACAAGAACCAAGAAAAAGCGAATGTGCGGGCGAGTTTGCTTAAAGCGGAAGCAGAAAGCAAATGAGCCAAACAAACAAAATTCTGGATTAAATAATTAAGAGCCAATCGGTTCTTCAATAAGGTATATTGGAGAGTTTGATCCTGGCTCAGGACGAACGCTGGCGGCGTGCCTAACACATGCAAGTCGAACGGAAAATTGAGCTTCGGTTCAATTTTTAGTGGCGAACGGGTGAGTAACGCGTAGGCAACCTGCCCTTTAGACGGGGACAACATTCCGAAAGGGATGCTAATACCGGATGTGACGCTCCTATCGCATGACGGGAGCGTGAAAGATGGCCTCTACGTGTAAGCTATCGCTAAAGGATGGGCCTGCGTCTGATTAGCTAGTTGGTAGTGTAACGGACAACCAAGGCGATGATCAGTAGCCGGTCTGAGAGGATGAACGGCCACATTGGGACTGAGACACGGCCCAGACTCCTACGGGAGGCAGCAGTGGGGAATCTTCCGCAATGGGCGAAAGCCTGACGGAGCAACGCCGCGTGAGTGAAGAAGGTCTTCGGATTGTAAAGCTCTGTTGTACATGACGAATGTGCCGGTTGTGAATAATGGCTGGTAATGACGGTAGTGTACGAGGAAGCCACGGCTAACTACGTGCCAGCAGCCGCGGTAATACGTAGGTGGCAAGCGTTGTCCGGAATTATTGGGCGTAAAGAGCATGTAGGCGGCCTATTAAGTCGGGCGTGAAAATGCGGGGCTCAACCCCGTATGGCGCCCGATACTGGTGGGCTTGAGTGCAGGAGAGGAAAGGGGAATTCCCAGTGTAGCGGTGAAATGCGTAGATATTGGGAGGAACACCAGTGGCGAAGGCGCCTTTCTGGACTGTGTCTGACGCTGAGATGCGAAAGCCAGGGGAGCGAACGGGATTAGATACCCCGGTAGTCCTGGCCGTAAACGATGGGTACTAGGTGTAGGAGGTATCGACCCCTTCTGTGCCGGAGTTAACGCAATAAGTACCCCGCCTGGGGAGTACGGCCGCAAGGTTGAAACTCAAAGGAATTGACGGGGGCCC
>ENA-ORTJ01000044-ORTJ01000044.1-human-gut-metagenome-genome-assembly--contig:-NODE-44-length-101371-cov-9.083629_pt1 | contig 101371 bp, 98 predicted proteins | sample MGYA00242069_ERZ509187 | MGnify/ENA primary metagenome ERZ509187 (study PRJEB26280, sample SAMEA2338779) | human gut metagenome | biome: human gut; feature: human-associated habitat; material: faeces... | reverse complement strand
TAAATTTTTCAAACTTTTTCATAAAAATTACTTGAATTTTATATAGTTAGCTCCTCAAACATAAAAAAACTCATTCCAATAGGAACGAGTTGATCGCGGTACCATCCTAATTCATGTTTAAAACATGCTCTTAATTAAACATTAACGCAGTCTCACGTCACTGATTAGGTGCTCTCCATGGTGAATTCAATAAATTATCTGTAGGAGTTTCCAGCTTCTCTCCCTCTCTTAAACAGCATCCTTTATTTACTAATCCATATCAACGATTTATATACCTCACTATTATATCAAATTTTCTTTACAAAACAAGTTCTTTCACAATACTTTCTAATTATATCTGATTCAAATTTCACAATACTTTCTAATTATATTTTTAAGTCTATCGATATAAAGATTACCGGCAAATATCTCTTAATTTTTTCCAACTGTTTCCAAACCCCATTTTTATTTTTATTTTATTAAAAATTGAAGAATCTAAGTTTTTATCCAATGTTTTAAATTCTTTATCCATTGATTTAATAAAAATTTGGATGTCCTTTTTTGGTAATAATTGTGAAAATATAACAGCAATTGAAAAAGCATCATTTGTTCCATATAAATAATTACCATTTTTACTAGGTATTGAAAATAAAGAAAAATTGGAAATATAAGAAGTAGATAAAGATTCTCTATATTTAAAGTCATAAAAACGTTCATCATGTGCACATAAATTTCTTGAAAGCGTTAAATTCTTTATGTATTTACTAAATTCTTCAGGATTTACATTGAATACTCTTGCAACATTATTTTTGTCACCAGGTTTCATATTTGAATAGAAATATGAAATTTCTCCTAAAGTTAAAATATTTACCAAAAACCATAATGGTACATAGCCATATGTAGACATATAATGTGTTATTTCTTTATTTTTATTCATTTGATTTGATAGCGATGTTTCCAATTTTCCTATTGTTGTTAACACTTTTTTAATTTTATTATTATCTTTCTTATTACAATTTTGATTATCTAAAATATCAAAATTACCTAATTTCAAATAATTGTCATGACCATATTTTTTTGAAAACTCATGCGCAATAACTGACTTAATTTGATGTTCAATTTTAAGTATAAACTTAAGATATATTAAACGTACATTCCTGTCAAATGTAAAAAGAGTATACAAATTTTCAAATTGAGTATTTGAAATAAATGTTTCATTATTTGAACTAGTTTGTATAAATGGATCTTTATAACCATTTATTACACTATAATAATTTTCACGTTCAAGTATTTTTTTTACTTTTGCACCTTGCCCATTAATAGAAATATTCATATTTTTACTGCGAAGAATTTTTAGTTGTTGTCTTAAAGTAGTATATATTTTATTTGCCATATTTTAACCCCTTAGATATAAAAAAGGCCTTCGGACCCGTAGGCAACCGAAGGACGATCCATCAAAGATATTTTACAATTAGATATACTTTATGTCAAACCAATTTTAATATTAATCCCAATAAAGTTTGTAAAAATATCCTATATAAGGGAAACACTCTCCCCTATATAGGATACGCGTTATATTTTATTTGATACATATATAATATTAAAAAGGTTGAATATTTTAATTCATTAAAACAACAAGTTCTTTCACAATATCTTTTCATGATAAAGAGCTTTTAAAATACCATCCTGATCAAAATCATCTGTGATATAAGTTGCTTTTTCTTTTAAAACTTCTACAGCATTTCCCATCGCTATACCATGTCCTACTTCTCTAAACATCGCTTGATCATTATATCCATCACCAAAAGCATAAGCATTATCCTTATCAATATGGAAATAATCTAATAGATAGGCAATCGCACTGCCTTTATCAAATTCAATTGTTGAACAATCACAAGAACCCATTCCGCCATGATCATTAATAATTAAATCTTCTTTAAAGATTTCAACCATTGTTTGATAATGTTCTTGACTTTGATAAAACATATCAAATGTATAAAAATCTCCTTCTAAAGAATCAACAAGATGTTCAATACCATATTCCTTTTCTAAATCAACTTCTTGTTTTTGATTTAAATGATATTTTAAAGCTTTCTCATCACTAACAAACATCGCCCCTAGTTTTCCTTGATCAAGCTTATGTACATAATAATCTAATTGTTCCTTCGTAAATGCTCTACTATAAAGCTTCTTTCCTTCATAAAGAATATAGCGTCCATTACAGCTAATAATCCCACTTACAAGATTACCGAATAAACGACTTGCATAAAAAGGTGCTCTTCCCGTACAAATAAAAGTCTTATATCCTTTTTCTTTTAATAAATGCAGTGCTTTTAAATTTGATTCTGTAATAACACCATGTTGTCCTAGTGTCCCGTCAATGTCAAAAAATAATATCTTATCCATATCTATTCTCCTTGAAAATGATACATCATAACACTTCCTGCCACAGCCACATTTAATGATTCAATGGTTGTAATTGGAATATAGGCAATTTGATCACAAATGTCGATAATTTCTTTTTCCATCCCATTCCCTTCATTTCCTAAAACATAAGCCATTTTTTCTTGTTTTTTAATTTCATGAATAGGCCTTCCATTTTCTAAAGCACTGCCTACAACACAGACACCTTTTTCTTTTAAAGCAGGAATAATTTCTTTTAAATCCCCATAAAGACAAGAAAGATGGAAGTGTGCTCCTTGCATTGATCGCAGTAATTTATCATTATAAAGATCCACACATTCATTAGATAAAATCACTTGATCTATGCCAAAAGCAAGTGCTGTACGAATAAGTGTTCCAATATTTCCAGGATCTTGTAGATAATCTAAAATCAAATATCTTTTTCCATCAACTAATTTCTTATCTTTTTGAATAAAACATCTTGCCATAATAGGTTGAGGTGTTTTAGTAAAAGCAAGTTTTTCCATAATTTCTTTAGATACCACCAAATTTTCTACACCTAAATCAACCGGTTCAGTTGAAATAATCAAATCTGTTTGTTTAGCTTTAATTGCTTCCTCTACTAAATGATTTGTTTCTACTAAATAATAATCTTTTCGATATTTCTTTTGTTTTAATTTTAATAATTCTTTAACCGTTTTATTTTGCATTGACGTAATCATATACCCACATCCTTTAATAATCTTTCTCTTTCTTTATAATCTGGCATTCTTTTTTCTATTTCATGATAGAATGCTTTTGAATGATTTGCTTCAAGAAAATGACAAAGTTCATGAACAATAACATAATCAATTAAAGCATAATCAATATGTGCTAATACTAAATTAAAGCACACTCTATTTTTTTGATAAAAACAAGCACCCCATCTTCTTTTCATTTTCTTAATTTGAATTTCAGGAAAAACATGATGAAAGCTCGTACTTAAATAAAAATCTATTCTTTACTCCTAAATAATTCATCAATTCTTGTTTTAAAAACATTTCAATGGTTGCTTGGATATTTTTTGAATAAACATAGATTTGACGATCATGAATGGCACATTTTTTGATATTCATATCTTTTAAAACAATTTGATATTTTTGATTAAACAAATAAACATAACCATCTTCTTGATAGTTATATTTAGGAACATATCCTTTTATTTGTTCAAGTATTTCTTCTTGATGATTTCTAATCAATTTTTCTATTTCACTTTGAGGAAACAGCGGTGAACAACGAATTACCACTTCTCCTTTTTCTACTCTTAAATAACAATTCTTAATTCTTTTATAATGAATTTTATAAACAATTTCTTGTTGATCTAAAATAATTATTTTAGTTTCTACCATGTATATTTTTCTCCTTTTTGGGTCACTCTTTTTAAGGAGTGATAAAATGGATATTCGACAAGCTATATTTCAAAGACTACATGCTTGTTCAAGTAGTGAACTTAAAGAGATTATTGAAAGTGGTATTGCTTCTAAAGAAGAAACCGTCTTACCAGGGCTTGGTGTTCTTTTTGAAACTTATTATAATTCTTTAAGCTCAAAAGATGAATTACTTGACAGTCTTAGTCATTTATTAAAATAGACTCTTAGAGTCTATTTTTATATATTTGTTTCAGTGAACGTAAAATCATAAATCCAAACATCAAATAAGCATCTATATGAAATAATGTTGGCAATTGAACAATTTGTATAATAACAAGTAAAATAGCCATGATTACATATATCATCCATGAGATTGAATAATTATGTTCATGATACATAAATTTTAATGTTTGATAATGATTTTCATCATACCAATCATTAATGATTTTAAACAATTCAAAAAGCAAATAATTAAAAATCCATAATAAACAAAAATACATTAATGTAAAAATATTATTAAAAAAGATGTATGGTATTGTTGCTGGAAAGGATATTTGATAATAATTCGATAAATCCAAACTAAATGTAAAAAGTGTAATTAAAAAAGTCATGATTCCATTTCTTGCAAGATATAAAACAATAAAATCTTTTTTTAATTTTAAGTATCTTTCTTTATTCATACAAACCACCATTTTCCTTTGAAAAGTTTAATTTGAAAACATAACTTTTTTGACTTTGATCTTTTGATAAAATAATAACAACACTTAATTTTTTCTTTTTTAAAGATCCTTGATTTAAATCATGGTTATATGTTTGATAGATTTTTTGATTAACAATTTCTTTAGTCTTTCCATTTATTTTTTTAAATACAACATAATTCTTATCATTTTTATCATTTAATTTATTACTTTTTAAATAACGATATTCTAATGAAATATTTGGATATTTCTTCAATAAATCTTCATCTGTAGACGTTAAATACCCAAGCCTCATAAAATCATCACTGATACATGCATTTTCTACTTTAAATGTTTTTGAAGAACATGATAATTTTTCAACTTGTTTTAATTTTAAAGTATGTTGATAAACCGTCTTTTGATTATCATCTTTGATGATTAACTGAACATTTTTAATTTCTTTTATATTTTTTAAATCTTCCTTATTTTCTAAAGAATAACTTCCACCCTCTAAATATTTTAAAGAATAATCAATATGTTGTTTTCTATTTATTTGAATTATGACATCAATGTCTTGTCCGTCTACAAGAGAATCGATTTTTCCTAAAACAAGTGTCCCATCTCCACAATGATAATTTGATTGATCTTTATAAAGCTCATAATCCTGTAAAGTAAAGCCTTGATGATTTAATGATAAAAAATAATCATAATACGTTTTTGTATTATATGTATGAAAAGAAAAATTATCATACATTGTTAGTAAAGAAACAAAAACGATTATCAGGCATAAACATGTAATAATTAAATTTGATTTATGTTTTTGATCCATATTTTCTCACCACAACTATTATACACAATAGTTTTGTTTTTACCAAATATGACATAATATGATATGATTTAAAAAAGGAGGATTTCTCATGGAAAAAGAAATATTATTAAAAGAAATAGAAAATACAAATCATTTAAATGATCTTTACCAATTATGGAATGAATTTAAAGCTTATCTTGAAAATCAACCAAGTTTATTGGAACTTGGTCAACTCTTTGGATTTAATTATCATCTTCAAGAAAAATTCAATCAATTAAGTCAACTTTTTATTCAAGAAAAGAAATATCAAGAAAGTATAGAATTTCATCAAGACTTTATTAATTATTTTAAAGATGATAAGTATCTTTGCCCTTTTTATAAAAACTTAGCTTTATCTTATTTTTATCAAGATAATGATCAAGGAATTTCATATTTTCAAGAATTACTTGAACGTTACCCTTATGATTATGAAATTATGGATGCTTATTTTTCGTGTATTTATAAACAAAATAACTTACAAGAATTAAAAAATATGATTCAAAAACATTTACCTCTATCTATCGAATATAATATTGAAACAGAAAATATTATTCATCATGTCATTGAGCTTTTTAAAGCAATAAATGAAGAAGAACTTGCTTTACAATATGCTCAAATTGAAAAGCAACAAAATGATTTTGGTAAGAAAAAACCAACAAAAGTCATCAAAGTGGGGCGTAATGATCCTTGTCCATGTGGAAGTGGTAAAAAATATAAAAAATGTTGTGGTAAATAATGAAGAAGTTCTTTCTTATTTTTATACCGATCATTTTGATTCTTACTTACATTTTTTATCAAAATAATCTTTTACCTCATCCAAAATATACAAATGATGATTTTGGTATTCAAACTTATAAAAGCATAAATGATCAAGATCATGATGGTATTGACGATCAAAGTGATATTGTACAAAACGTTAGAAAATATATTGAAACAAAACCTCAATACAAAAGTAAGTATTATCAAGGTGGTTACCCAACAGACCATTATGGAGTATGTAGTGATGTTGTCGCTTTTGGCTTATTGAATGCAGGTTATAATTTACAAATTCTTGTAGATCAAGATATTAGAGAAAATCCTCAAAGTTATCAAGTTGAACATCCTGATAAAAATATTGATTTTCGGCGAGTAAGAAATTTAAATGTTTATTTTAAAAGACACGCCCTATCTTTGACACTCGATATTTATGATTTAGATAAATGGCAAGGTGGCGATATTGTTATCTTTAAAAAACATATTGGTATTGTTTCTAATTATCGAAATAAAAAGGGAATCACTTTTGTGATTCACCATGCTTATCCTCATCAATTTTATTATGAAGAAGATATTTTAGAAAAAAGAAATGACATTATTGGTCATTATCGTATTTCTTAGTACCACCAATGGTGGTACTTTTATATTTCTTTGCCAACAGCATCAGCAATTGGTTTTAGTTCTTTCATCAATTGTTCAAATTTGGCTGGTTTTAATGATTGTGGTCCATCACATAATGCTTTTTCTGGATTATTATGCACTTCGATCATTAATCCATCACATCCTGCTGCGACTGCTGCTTTTGCCATTGGATTTACTAACCACCATTTTCCTCCGGCATGACTTGGATCGATAATGATTGGTAAGTGTGTCAATTCTTTGATTACTGGGACTGCTTGTAAGTCTAATGTATTTCTTGTGTATGATTCAAATGTTCTCACTCCTCTTTCACATAGGATGACATTTGGATTCCCACTTGCCATGATATATTCTGCTGACATGATCCATTCTTGGAATGTTGCACTCAACCCTCTTTTTAACAAGATTGGTTTCTTTGTTGCTTTCCCGACTTTCTTTAACAAGTCGAAGTTTTGCATGTTTCTTGCTCCAATTTGAATCAAGTCTACTTTTTCAATGAATTCATCTAAGTATTCTGCATCCATCAATTCTGATACGATTGGTAATCCTGTTGCTTCTTTAGCTGCTACTAGAATATCTAACCCTTCTGATCCCATTCCTTGGAAAGCATATGGTGATGTTCTTGGTTTGAACGCTCCACCTCTTAATAGATTAGCTCCTGCTGCTTTGGCTGCTTTAGCGATTTCAATAACTTGTTCCTTGCTTTCTACTGAACATGGTCCTGCGATCACTGCTAGATGTCCTCCACCAATTTTAACGCCACCTACATCAATAACTGAGTCTTCTGGATGGAAAGCTCTATTAGCTAATTTATATGGTTCTGATACATGCATGACCTTTTCTACAGCTGGATCAACTTCAATCGATTCTGGATCTACTTTTGTTGTATCTCCAATGAGTCCCATTATTGTTTGATTTTCTCCTTTTGAAACATGAACTTGTAGTCCTTTTTCTTCAATAGTTTTTTCAATTCTTGTCACATCTTCAGTTTTAGCTTCTTGTTTTAATACAATAATCATTTTCTTTTTCCTCCTTTATAAACAAAAAAACTCATCCTATAAAGGACGAGCTCTATTCCCGTGGTACCACCTTTTTTCACCTAAAGGTCACCCTTTAAGCCTCATCAAGTACAATCATACTCTCATCATGTAACGGTGATCACCGGAGATGCCTACTCAATTCAACATTCTACTCATAGCTGTATTCACAAATGACGCCAAATCTTTTTCCACCAACCAAAGACTCTCTATATTTTAATCATTTGTTACTATGTCTACTCACTGTATTTATGCTTATTCTACTTGACATTGTTTCCTGTGTCAATCATTATTTAACTTCTTAACCACCTCTAATAATTCTTCATCACTATAAACAACAAAATCAATAAAAGAAGTATCCTTTTCTTGTTTTTGATGATTATACCAAATCGTCTTTACTCCTGCTTGATAAGCTCCCATCATATCTATTTCATAACCATCTCCTACATAGTAACTATCATTTCCTTGAATTAATTCAAAGATTTCTTTTTGTGGTTTTTGATAACCTACTTTTTCTGAAATTATAATAGGAAAATCAATGATTGGAAATAATGAATTAATTTTATTCATTTGTGTTTTTTCTTTTCCATTAGTAATAATACCATAAGAAATATTCTTTTCTTTTAGGTAGTTAAAAAGTTCTTTCATTGTAGAAGATAATGTTAAATGTGCTTGTTGATCTTCATAGACTTTTTGAAAATCAAGTGCTTGTTGATTTGTAATGAATTGATGAAAATCTTTAAAAGCATTCTTTAAACGATAAGTAGATAATTCATCTTTTGTTATTAATTTATTTAAATATTTTGGGTAAATTTCATTACTATAGATTCTACTTTGTTTCCATAAAGCATATATATCAAGATCTTCATGAAATACTTTTTGATAAGCTTTATAAAAAGGATCATATAAACGATAAAGTGTATCGTCTAAATCAAAATAAATAACCATATCTCCTCCTAAAAGAAAAAACAGGTCACCCTGTTTCTTCTTGGTTGGTTCTCTTTTTATATTATGACAAGTGGAAAGTAAGTTTATATGAAGTAGCCAACCTCTACTATTTTTCTCACATTTATTTTACCTCTTTTGATTTAAAAAGTCTACTTTTTATCAATGTTTTTTTATTATGGTCGAATAATTTCAACAAACTTAAAAGTATCATTTTCAAATGTAAAATGTAATATACAACAATTAGTAAGGCCTCCACTTTTTAATACTTCTCCAGGATCAATAACAGTGGATAAAAAACACATACAAGCACCAGCATGTGAAAGAGCAAGAACTGTTTGATGATCTTCTTTATCCATCACATCTGTAAGTGTTTCTTTTAATCTTTTTTGTACATCTTCTTTTCTTTCTCCACCATAATGTGGAAATAAATCATCATAACCAAAATCATCAAACTTAGGGTTTAAATCTTCACTTTCTCCTTCAAATAAACCAAAATTTCTTTCTTTTAATCCCTTCAATCTTTTATAATAATGGTCTCCAATAATAAGTTCAATCGTATCGCAACATCTTTCTGATGTACTACTATAATAATGATCAAAAGAAATATCTTTTAAGTATTCTTTAGCTTTTAAAGCTTGTTGTTTTCCTAATTCAGTTAATGGTGAATCACACCATCCTTGAATTCTTCTTCTAACATTAAATAATGTTTGTCCATGTCTCATCAAATATAAATCTTTTTTCATAAAAATTCTCCTATCCAAAAATTTCTTGAATGACTTCTAATAAATCTTTTTGTTCTTCATTCATGGGTATACAAGTATTAATTTCTTGATAATATTTTTTCAACAAATCATTATTTCCTATTTGTTGTAAAGTTGTCATTATTTTGTAATAAAGCATAAAGCGATATTGTGGATAATTCTTACAAAGCTCTTTTATTTCTTCATCTAAATTTTCTTGAGTATATTTTGTAAGGGTGCTTAAAACATCCATTTGAATTTCTACATATCTTAAAGAAAGAGCATACTCATTTTGTAGTTCTTTTAAAAGTGAATAAATTTTTGTAAGAAAAGAACCTTGATGTTCAACATAATCAATTTCTTGGAAAACACGTGTAAAAAATTGTTCCAAATCAATACCATAAGGACTAAACGTATTTTGTAAGTCTTGATTTTTTTCATGTTTCATTTTGATTAAACGCTTCATGATACTTTGTGTTTGTTCAAGCAAATCATAATAATCATGATCTTTTTGAATCAAATCAATAATATCACTAGCTATATAGTTTTTATCTGGAACTTGATGAATATCTTCATGATGTTCAATGACTTTAACAATATAATAAACAAGTGCATCATCGTCAAACATTTCATTTTTTTCACCTAATCGATCTAATTGTTGATCATATTTTTCATCAAAATATGCAATTGTTTCATCTGTATTAAAACATTGATGATAAAAATCAAGAACTTCTTTATATCGAATATCAATATTGTTATTATTTAGTTCTTTTTCTATCATATGATAAGTTAAATTTTGAAAAAGTTTTTGTTTTTCATTTAAATAAGTTTGATTATCTTTATATTCATTTTTTAATGTATGTATTGTTGTCTTCATAAAAAACCTCCAACGCTATTTTATCATATAAAGCAAAAATAAAAAGAAGATATTTCTATCTTCTTCATCATTATTATTCAGCTAGTGAAATAGCTTCTACTGGACAAGTTCCAACACATGCTTGACATCCAATGCATGTATCTTTGTCACATTCCATTTTTCCTTCGTCATCAAATGCTAAAGCTTCTACAGGACAAACACCAGCACATGCTCCACATCCGATACAAGTATCTTTATCTACGTTCATATTTAACTCTCCTTTTCCTTTTTTCCTATAATTAGTATAACACTTTAAACTATTAAATCAATAAAAACTCATTATTTTTCATAGCTTTGAATACAACAATTTTCGGGTAACCATGTCATTAATTCTTCATTTGTCATATCATGAAAATAACTATGAATGACACGCACGATACCTCCATGACAAACAACTAAAATGTTTTTATCAGAATATTTATTTTCAAGTTCTTCTAAAAAACTATACACACGATGGACTACTTGAAATAAAGATTCTCCGCCTGGATAATGGAGTCCATGATTTTGTTTATAATATTGAAATTCTTCATTATTAACAATTCCTTCAAATTTGCCAAAATTGATTTCTTGAATTCTAGAATCTATTTTAATTTCTAATTGATGATTTTCATTTATGATTTTTGCAGTTTCATGTGCTCTTTGAAGTGGTGAAGCAAAAATCATATCTAATGAAATATCTTTTAATTGTTCACTGGCCATTTTAGCTTGTTGCTTTCCTAAAGATGTTAATTCAACATCCGAAATGCCACAAACTTTATTATCAATGTTATAATCTGTTTGACCATGTCTTACTATATATAATTTCATTTTTTTATGTCCTTTATCTTCATTTTGTTTTATGTTATCATATTTTTGGTATTTTGAGAACAAATGAAAAAGGAGAAAATTACATATGGGTGGTATGTTTGGCGTTGTCAGTCGTAAAGACTGTGTCACTGATTTGTTTTTTGGTATTGATTATCATTCTCATTTAGGAACAAAAAAAGGTGGGATTGCAGTTTATGGAGAAAACGGTTTTAACCGTGCAATTCATAATATTTCAAATTCACCATTTAGAACTAAGTTTGAAAATGATATTAAAGAAATGTCTGGAAAAATGGGGATTGGTTGTATTTCAGACAATGAACCTCAACCTCTTTTAATAAATTGTCGTTTAGGTAGTTATGCAATTGTTTCTGTAGGTAGAGTTGCAAATATGGAAGAATTAATTCAAGATGCTTTTGATAATGGGCATACTCATTTTTTAGAGATGTCTGGGGGCGAAGTCAATCAAACTGAATTAATTGCTGCAATGATCAATCAAAAGGATACTTATGTTGATGGAATTATCAATGTTTTAAGAAAAGTAAAAGGTTCTATTTCTTTTATGTTGATGACAAAAGATGGTTTGTATTTAGTACGTGATAAATTAGGAAGAACTCCATTAAATATTGGTAAGGGTGAAAATGGATTCTGTGCTTCGTTTGAAAGTCATGCTTATATCAATTTAGGCTATTCTTTATATAAAGAATTAGGACCTGGTGAAGTTTGTTTTATGACCAGTGAAGAAGTGAAAACACTTGTAGAAGCCAATGATAAAATGAAAATTTGTTCATTTTTATGGGTATACTATGGTTATCCAACAAGTTGTTATGAAGGACGTAATGTTGAAGAAATGCGTTATGAATGTGGTCGTTTAATGGCTCAAAGAGATGATATTAAAGATATTGATCTTGTAGCAGGTGTTCCTGATAGTGGAATTGCCCATGCGATTGGTTATTCAAATGAATCACATATTCAATATGGAAGACCTTTTATTAAATACACACCTACGTGGCCACGTTCATTTATGCCACAAATTCAAGCAGATCGTAATTTAATTGCAAAAATGAAATTAATTCCAATTGCGAGCTTGATTAAAGGAAAATCATTATTATTAATTGATGATTCAATTGTTCGTGGAACACAACTAAGAGATACAACTGAATATTTATATAATTCTGGAGCAAGAGCAGTCCATATCAGACCTGCTTGTCCTCCAATTATGTATGGATGTCCTTACTTAAACTTTTCAAGAAGTACAAGTGATATGGATTTAATTACACGTCGTGTTATTAAAAAACGTGAAGGAGAAAATGATATCAATATGTTAGAAACATATAGTGATCCAGATACTCCTGAATATAATGCAATGGTAGAAGAAATCCGTAAAGAACTTAATTTTACTTCTTTACGTTTTAATCGTTTGGATGATATGCTTCAAGCTATTGGACTTGATAGTGATAAGATCTGTACTTATTGTTTTAATGGTAAAAAATAATGCGGAAAGAAATTTCCGTATTTTTTTAAAATATATTTAATAGCTTTCTAAGGAGTGCTATAATATTGAAGAAAAAAAAAGGAGACTATTATGAAATATTTAATTGACCCAATGGATTTAAGTGTAGAAGAAATTAATGAACTAATTGATATTGCGAATGATATTATTAAAGATCGTACACGCTATCAAGATGTTTGTCGTCATAAAATTCTAGCTACACTCTTTTTTGAACCAAGTACACGTACAAGACTTTCTTTTGAATCAGCTATGTTATCACTTGGTGGAAGTGTTTTAGGTTTTTCAAGTGCAAGCAATACAAGCGCTTCTAAAGGTGAAAGTGTTAGTGATACTATTAGTGTTGTTTCAAGCTATTGCGATATTATTGCAATGCGTCATCCAAAAGAAGGAGCACCTCTTGTTGCTACAAGAAAAAGTACAGTACCTTTAATCAATGCTGGAGATGGTGGTCATAACCATCCAACGCAAACTTTAACTGATTTACTTACTATTTATAGAGAAAAAGGTAGACTAGATAATCTAACAATTGGTTTTTGTGGGGATTTAAAATTCGGACGTACAGTTCATTCTCTTACAAAAGCAATGTCACGTTATAAAAATATTAAATTCGTGTTTATTGCACCACCTGAACTTAAAATTCCTGAATATTTAAAACATGATTTATTAGATGCTAAAAACTTAGACTACAAAGAAGCAGAAACAATTGAAGAAGTTATTGAAGATTTAGATATCCTTTATATGACACGTGTTCAAAAAGAAAGATTCTTTAATGAACAAGACTATATTCGTTTAAAAGATACATATATTTTAGATTTAAATAAATTAGAAAAATCAAAATCTGATTTAATCGTTATGCACCCATTACCACGTGTTAATGAAATTGCTATTGAGGTTGATGATGATCCAAGAGCTAAGTATTTTGATCAAGTTCAAAACGGACGTTTTATGCGTATGGCACTTATTTTAAAAATGTTAGGATTGGAAAATGAGGTAGAAAGATAATGAAGATAGATAGTATTAAAAACGGGATTGTTTTAGATCATATTACTGCTGGTAAATCTTTAGAAGTTTATAAAGCACTAGGATTAGATAAATTAGATTGTAGCGTTGCTATTATTAAAAACGTTAAATCTAATAAAATGGGTAAAAAAGATATTTTAAAAATAGATGAAGAATTTGCATTAGATTTTGATGTTTTAGGATATTTAGATCCTAATATTACTGTTTGTATTATTAAAGATGGTAAACTTGTTGAAAAGAAAAAATTGCAACTTCCTCAAAAAATTATTAATGTAGAAAAATGTAAAAATCCTCGTTGTATTACATCTATAGAACAAGGTTTAGATCATGTTTTCTATTTAGCAAATAAAGATAAACGTATTTATCGTTGTCTTTATTGTGAAACAAAAGTTGAAAAAAAATAGAAGCTTTGCTTCTATTTCTATGCTGGAGTAGCTCCAACGGTAGAGCAACTGACTCGTAACCAGTAGGCTGTGGGTTCGAATCCCATCTCCAGCACCATTATCAAAATCAACAGACGTTGATTTTTTTTATACTCACATTATTATAACAAACATCAAATATAAACCTTTTCTTCCCATTTCATCATGACATCTTTACCATGATGGGCTAAGCCTATATAAATCACTTTTCCTTTTAAATCATAATCATATCTTCTATCTTTGATTTGTTGAATAGCTTCATTTGATAATTTATCAAGTTCTTCTTGTATATTTTTCTTTTCTTCTTTTAAATATTTAAATTCAATTATAAAAGATGTTTTCTTTTCATCACGGGCTTGAATGATCATGTCACATCTTCCTTTACCCTCTTCTCGATTAGAAATAATCTTATAGTTATCTGATAGACATAAACACATTCCTAGCAACATCATATGGTAGCTGTTTTCATTATTTAAATCATGATAGCTTGGAATCATTAATACATTTTGATAATTTTTGAAAAAATCATTTTTGTTTTCAGCAATCAAATTGTCAACAATGCGATCATATTTTCCATTGTTCATTCCTAGTTGATGTTCCGTTAATCTTATAAATTCTCTTCTTACCTCATAATTTGGTATCGCAATTCTAAACTTTTCTTTTTTTGGATCAATTGCTTTTACTACTGTTAAATATCCAGCACTTACAAACATCCCCCATAAGTTAGGTGTATTTGCCACTTCATAAAAGCTTGTTTGAAGAACAACTCTTGTTTCTAGATAGTTATTCTTTATAAGTTTTTCATATTGTTTTTTAAAGTCGTAGTCTGCTTTTTATATAGCTTGTTTAAGCATTGTATTAGCACTCGTATTGACCCAATAAGGAACAAGTACTTTTCTTCTTACATAATTTAAAATAGACCATGGATTATAGATTTCTTTATCTCCCATTTTATAGCCATCATACATTTCTTTGACTTCATCATTTAATTCTAAATCATAATATTCTAACAGTTTTTTGGTTTATTCTATACTGAATCCAAAATATTCACTATAATCATTATCAATTACTGTATACACATCTAAATTATTTAAATCACTGAAAATATTTTCTTTAGCCACTCTTTGAATTCCTGTAAGCATCGCATATTTTAAGCTGGTTGATGTTTTAAGAGAATTATGAAGCAATCCTGCAAGTCCTCCTCTTACTTCATCATAGAACCCTCCTGTATGTGCTTCTACAAATGGTGTATCATATTCATCTATGAATACCATAACTTCTTTTCCATAATAATCTTCCATTATTTCCATCAAGAATGAAATTGCATCATCTATTCCCTTAAGATTATTCTTGTTATTATCAGCTAATACTTCATAAAGTCTTTCATGATTTGTTTTCTTAAATCCCTTAAGATTTTCAAATACAAAATCATATTTATCCCATTGATTTTGTATTTGTGTTCTTATCGTTGAAACAACTGTTTCTTTATCTCTTTTGGCATTCGCAAAAGAGATAAAGATTGTTAGATATTGATTGATTTCAGCTACATAAGGTGTTTCCATGATTTTTGTACCTTTAAAGATTTCTTTAGAGTCTTTGGTAATATCAAAGAATTCTGCCATCATTGACATATTGATGGTTTTTCCAAATCTTCTAGGACGAGTAATCAATGTTACATCTGTTCCTCTATCTAAGAACTCTTTGATCATCAAGGTCTTATCTACAAAATAATAATTTCCTTCTACAAGTCTTGAAAAACTTTTCGTTCTTATTGGTATTTTCTTCATTTCTATCACCCTTTCTTTACATATTATAAACTATTTTAGAGATGTTTACTGATGAATATAAATTCAATTTTTAATTTGATCTATATTGAATATTTCATAGTTATGATTTTTAGCTTATCTAAATCTAATGGAAAATGGTAGTTGATTAAGTATATAGGAAAACTAGAGTAGAAAAATCACGATAACAATAAAAATAAAGGAGGAAAATCAAGACTGATCATCAGCCTAATTTTCCTCCTAAAAAACATTAGATATTTTAGAGGGAATATTGATTTCACATCAATATCCCCTTAATAATTTAAAGTGATTTTTCTAAAACACGCGATTATTTAGAGCGCTATATAATCAATGTTATCTATTATTACTCAACGATCACTTTTAGCAACTAGAATAACTATTTCCCATTTAAGACATCTTTAATTGCTTGTAGATTTTCTTTAACACTATCATCATTTGGAATCATATAATAAAGTTTGCTATCAGGCATGTAAGCTCCACCTGTTTGCATAACTCCTGTTCCGGTAAATTGTTTTTGTTTAAATGTCCATGAAGCATTATCATTTATTTGCATTTTGATTAAATCTGTAATATCACTAGATGCCATATTTGTTTCAAAACATCCTGATATAGCTTTTAAAACACTACTATAATTAGTAATAACTGCAGGTGACATCATCTTATTAAGCATAGCCATTAAAACATCTTGTTGATGTTTTACACGTACATTATCTCCATCAGCAAATGAATGTCTTTCCCTTGAATATGCTAAAGCTTCTTCACCATTCATTTGTTGAAGACCTAATTTATAGGAATAACCACCCGCACTAAAATCTTGATCAACATTAACAGTAATACCACCCAATGCATCAACCATTGTAACCAATGATGTAAAGTTAACTCTTGCATAGTAGTTGATATCTGTTCCTAAAAACTTAGCCATTGTTTTAACCGTATTTTCAGGTCCAGCAATACCTGAATGCGTTAACTTATCCTTTTTTTGCATATTCGCAAGAGTTACGTAGTAATCTCTTGGAATAGATGTTAATAAAATCTTCTTTGTATTTGGATTAACAGTAACGATCATATTAACATCTGATCTAGATACTGTTGTAATACTTCCATATGTATCAATACCACTGATATAAATAATAAATGGTGTATTTGTTACAGAAACTCTTGTTGAAAAGTCTTTGACTTTTGTTTCTATGTCACTTGTCCATATTTCTTTAACTTCATTTTGAAAATCTGGATGATTTTCTTCAAACATACCATTATATGCTGTATTAATTAATATAGCATTAACGGTATTATTATAAAGATCATCCCCTAGTTTTGAATATGTCATAGCAACATCAAAATTCAAGCTTGATTCTTTCTTTTTAGCTTCAGCAATAACTTGATTCATATCTTTTTCTTTATCATATTGTAAACAATATTCAATCGATTCATTTTGTAATTCAGATAAACTGTCTATTTTACTACTTTTTAATACAACAATTGCATAATGTGTAGATTTCGTATTAGAATTCGTAATATCATCTAATGTTGAATAACCTTTATTGATCATTACTGATCCAAATACCATTAATACACTTAATATTAAACTTAATACTTTTCCAATAATCTCTCTTGGTTTTGTTTTACGATGATGTTCTTTTTTATTAGGTTTCATTAATGCATAATTAATAAAACCTAATAAAACAAGTATCATCCCAACCATAACAGCATATGTTGTTGGTAAAATATTAAGCTTAAAAATAAAAAATAATAATAATACTGTTGTAATGACCTGTATTCCTAATATTACAGGCCAAGATATAATTTTCTTTATATTTTCCATAATTCATTTCCCTTTTATTTCTATGATAGTATTATTATACACATAAATAATTAAAAATTAAACCCTTTTATGATTCGTATACTTTGATATCAGCTAAAGCAATATTCCTCGCCATTATATTTCATAAATATTATCTTTTTAACAAGATTCCTTATTTTATGTTCAAAAATGATAAATCAGTTTTTATAATCGATTGAATCCATCAATATAAAATATGGATTTAACAAGTTATCAACAACTTGTAATGTCATATTACTTGTTTCACCTGTTTCTTGGTTAAAGCTCGATGTACATGTATGGATTATTCCAAATTCATGTATATTGTAATCTTGATTAAGATTACAATGAATTAATGCAATTTCACCTGCAATATTCGAATATTTTTTAGAAAAAAAGCCCAATAAAGTTACTTGAATAACTTTATTTATTACATTTTTATAATTTTTATCAATACTAATAATATTATCTTCACTAAATACAATAAGTTCTTCTCCTACAAGAGCTGTAAACAGTAAACTACAAGCATTTTCTAATGATTTTCTTAATGCAAAGAGCATTAAAAAATGTGCTATCAGTAATTCTGATTTTTCAAAATCTATTGGTCTTTTCTTTAATATGATTTTTGCACAATTGGGTACCTTATCTAAGGGGCACCTATCCATTTCTTTCTCTAATGACATAAACATTTTTTGAATCTCAATTTGGTCAATTTTTTCAATAAACATATTAACAGCAGAGTTTTTTACTTTTTTATATAAATCAGAATTTTTAAAAGAATCTACTGCATTTTTATATAAATCCTTATTTAAATATCCATTTTCTTTGATTGGAGAAATTTGTTTATACTTACTATACGGATCTAGCACTTTTGCAATCTTAGGATAATTATTTCTCATATCCTCGGTACAAAGTTTTATAAGAGTATAAATTGTTGCATGCGCTTTTTCAAATACTTTAATATCTTCTTTTATTGGAGATTTTGCCATTGGAAATATATCTTTATACATATCAAAATTTTCATTTGCAAAAAGATAACCATAAAATTGATTATTTCCATGTTTTGCTATTTGATGAAAAAAAATATTACTTGGAATTTTTTCTTCAATATTTTCACACATAAACAACTTTTCAAGGGTTTCTTGAATAATATGTAGAGAATCATTCTTTTTTATTTCATTACATAATTTAAAAATTTCTGAACGAAAATCATTAATATTTTCTTTCTTCATGTTATTTCATCATTCTCCTTTTTTCTTCTATATCATATATTTCATTTCTAACTAATTCTTTTACATCATGTTCATTAACATGCTTTATTGTTTCATTTGTAGAATAACGTTGTGTAACATATGTAATATCATCATTATTTATAATATTTAAAACAATATTAGGTATTATTCTTCTAGAATAATATATGAATTTTTCAAATAATAATCGTTCTCCTGTTTCATCGTTCAATACAAATGGTCCCCATATTTCTGGATGATAACGACATAATGAACCCATGATAAAAAGTGCTGAGTACATATTAAACAGTTGCGGTAAAGTGATCAATTGTCCATTTTTTTCTATTCCAGCTTGTAAATATGGTTGCCCAGAAAATGAAATTTTCTTTATATTTTTTCCTGTCATCCTTTTTCTTAAAATCAAGTAATTTCGATTTGTTTCCTTTTCATATCCTGTTTGATAATCTAAATAATTTTTTTTAAAATCCTCTACATTATTCAAAACATTCAAAATAGATTCCATTATTTCTTTTTTTGCATATATTTTCTCAATCAAGCCCGTAGATGTATTATATAAATCAAGTAATAAAGTATTTCCTATTTCTTTTTCATAACATTTCTTATAATCACGATCAATCTCAACAATAGCTGATAAAAATTCTTGCATTTTCCATTCACCGTATTTTGTTAAGTCCTTATCAAATCCAATAATTTTAGCAAATTGATGAATTCCTCCAAAATTATAGTCGTTAAAACGTACACTTGCTTCAGATATATAATTATCTATTGTTGTATGTAATGTAGCCATTCCATGATTTTTTATTTCTGGTCTAATACCTTTTTTTAGAGAACACAGTCCTAGAAGTAAATTAGTAGATCCATAATATAAAAGAAGTGGAGATATCTGTAAATTTACAGTTTTACTTGCTTTAAAATATTCATTCGCTTGTAAAAAAGAACCAATTATCGTATTAATTGTATCTTCACTTTTCACTAAATTATGTTCTTCTAAATATCTTTCTACATTTGCCTTATAAGAAAATTGCATGAGCTCTTGCCATAGATCATTTTCTGGATTTTCAGTAAAAATTTGTTTATTTGGCATATTTAATTTCCTCCATCAAATTTTTTAATAAAGAAAATAAATTTTTTCTTATTGATTTGCTTTTTTATAACTTTGAAAACGTTTTTTTGATTATTCTTATTATAAAATCAAATATACTATTCTTTTCCTTTATTTCATTGTTAATACTATTAATCCTACTTGACATATGATTCATTTTTTTATTTAAATTTTTAATTTCATCAAAAACATTATTATTCGAAGAAATCATATCGTCAATTTTTTGTTTACATTCATTATTTTCATTGGTGTTTTTTCTTGTTTGTTGAACCGAGCCTCCCATTCCAATAAGTGAAACACCAAATGCAATTATTGATAATCCATCAATAATTGCAGATAATTTTGCATTTATTAGCATTTCATTTAATCCTATAATACTAAACAATAAACCCGTTGCAAAAAATATACTTGGCAAGTATTCATTTATAAATATACAACAATTTAAAATTATTTTATTTTGTTTTTTGTTGTCTTCTTTTGAATATTGTTTACTAAACCAATATATAAAATAAACATATATTGAAATTATTAAAACAGTAGAAAATACTGGATGCATCCCAAAATTGATAACTAATTTATATTTATTCAAAATAAAAAAAATAATAAAACTTGATATAACAATTCCCATAGTATTCTTTCCTTTCATATAAAAAGTATAATAACATTTTTACAAAAATCCTCTTGTTGCCATTTACATTTTGTACAAAACAAATAGCTAACATTTTCATTATATAACCTGTGTTGTCTTTTTTCTATATATTGTTACCTAATGGACATTTTTAGCAACTAAAACAACTATTTACCATCTAAGACATCTTTATTTGCTTGCCCATTTTCTTTAAGTAAGTGCAAAATAAAAAGCTAAATAAAAATATAGCGTTCTAAGAACTGATATCTATATCAAATACATCAATTTCTTCATCTTTATAAAGTAATCTTTTAAAAGTACTTTAAATAATTCTAATTTACTATTATATTTAGGATAAAAGATATCATGAATACCTGATGCATTTTTTTTTGCTAATTGATCATTAGCTAAATTCGTTTGATCTGTTTCTACATGATTATCTTCATTTGTAATCGTAAAAACATCACATGGAACATGTAAACTAAATCTTATAACTAATAAAAATAAACATGCCATAAATTTTTATCTTTTCATTTTCACTTCTATATAGGAGTCAAAAATTAATACTCTTTAAACATATACCCGCTGTCTTCTTTACTTTCCCTTTAGCCTCATTATCTTTTATCTCGATAAAAAACACAAAAACATGCAACCGCTTATATTCATGTGTGAAAAATAGGTGTATCTTTTGTGGTGATACACCTAGAATATTCAATTTCATTCCAAAATCTCTTTGTTATTGCCATCAACACCTATTTTATACGTAATACCATTCTTCCTATAATAGATGTATTTATCTTCTACTTTTTCTATTTCATAATCAAAGGTATCCTCTCCATCTAAAACTACACGTTGTGAACCATCTTTTTTAGCTTTTATCAATTGATTAGTAATATAATAAATCCAATCATTGTCACCTATATCATTCATTACTATTTTTTCAAGCCCACTTGCAGGATTACCTAATTCCATTTTAAAATTCTTATAATAAACCCATCCTTTTTTTATCTTATAATCAAAGTGACTACATTTTAAAATATCACTTGACACTTCATACGCTGCAATTATTTCATTAGACCCATCTAAATTCATTCTATGAAGAGCATGTCCTTCAATACCAACTCCTGTAGTATCAAAACAATAAACATAATAAATATATTTATCATCAACTATTTGAAAATCATATAATTCTGTATCTAGTAATTTTTGGTTTTTTCCATCTGGTCTTGCAACATATAAATAACCATGTGATTGAACAGACAATGTCGAATCTAAATAATAAACACAATTTTTAGAAACCGTATAAGTATAACAAGCTTGTTCATTTACTTTTCTAGCAATATATGTACCATTTTTGTATCTATACAGAGCAGGATAGTATATTGGCTTATCAGCGTATTTACTTCCAATTGTATCCTCAGTATTGTATATAAAATACGTCCAATTCCCAACCTTCTTCTTCATTTTCATATCCACTTCAATTGGATAATTTTTTTTATTATTATCATCCATAAGGATGATATCTTTTTTATTAGTGGAAGAATTAAAAAAAATTGAAAAATCTGAATTACCTATTATGCAAAACAACACTATAAGTACAATTATTACTCTTTTTTTATTATTTTTAAAAAAATCATATATTTTCTTAACCCATTTCCATGATAATTCCAATGAATTAAAAAAATCACCAAATTTAATAACTATTAAAACAATGAAAATTACCCAAATAAAGACTTAGGCTTTATAGAAAAATTCTTATAAAATAAATCTAAAAAATCCATATTAGAAACTAATCTCTTCTAAATAAATCTCTTGTATATACTTTTTCTTCTACATCATCTAGACAACTATCATAGCGGTTCGCTATGATTGCTTGACTTAGTTCTTTAAATTTATTTAAGTCATTTACTACTTCACTTCCAAAGAATGTTGTTCCATCTTCTAATGTTGGTTCATAGACAATAACCTTAGCTCCTTTAGCTTTGATTCTTTTCATGACTCCTTGGATTGATGACTGTCTGAAGTTATCGCTGTTTGATTTCATTGTTAATCTATATACTCCAACAATTACTTCATTTTCTTTTTCTTGATTATATGAATCATTTGCTTCATACGCTCCTGCTTTTTCTAATACTTGATCTGCAATGAAATCTTTTCTTGTTCTATTACTTTCTACAATGGCTTCAATTAAGTTTTGTGGGACATCTGCATAGTTAGCTAATAATTGTTTTGTATCTTTTGGTAAACAATATCCCCCATATCCAAATGATGGATTATTGTAATGTGATCCAATTCTTGGATCTAGACATACTCCATTAATGATTTGTTGTGTACCTAATCCTTTTAGTTCTGCATAGGTATCTAATTCATTGAAAAAAGATACTCTTAATGCTAGATATGTATTAGCGAACAGTTTTACTGCTTCTGCTTCTGTAAATCCCATAAACAATGTATCAATATCTTCTTTGATGGCTCCTTCTTGTAATAGTGATGCAAATGTATGTGCTGCTTCTACAAGTCTTTCATCATTCATATCTGTTCCTACAATGATTCTTGAAGGATAAAGATTATCATACAATGCCTTTGATTCTCTTAAGAATTCAGGAGAGAAAATGATATTCTTGCTTCCTGTTTTTTCCCTGATGCTTTGTGTATATCCTACAGGTATTGTACTTTTAATGACCATAATGGCATTTGGATTGATTTCCATTACCTGTTCTATTACATTTTCTACTGCACTTGTATCAAAGAAGTTCTTCTTTGAATCATAGTTTGTTGGTGCAGCAATGATAACAAAAACAGCATCCTTATATGCATCTTCTGCATTTAAGGTTGCTGTTAGATTTAATTCTTTTTCTTTTAAATATTTTTCGATATATTCATCTTGAATAGGACTAATACGATTATTAATCTTATTCACCTTATCTTCTATGATATCCACAGCCATCACTTCGTGATGCTGTGCTAATAATGTAGCGATACTCAATCCTACATATCCTGTTCCTGCGACTGCTAGTTTCATTTTCTATTCATCTCCCTTAAATAATTGTTTAGTCTTCTTTTCAACGTTTGGAAGAATAAAATTATAATATCTTGATTTTAACATATCACTTAAATCATCTCTTTTAAAAATAATAGATTCAAAAAGATTACTTAAATTATTATTAGAGTATGCATCTAGATTATTTAAATTAATAACATATTCTTTCATTTGCGAATAATTAGCTACTTCATTCATTTTATTCTCATATGAAAAAGTATAAAAAGGAATAAAATTTTTAGAAGCTAAAACACAACCATGATATCTCATTGATACTACAAATAGACTTCTAGAAATTTCATAATCATATTCTTGAAATTTTGTTAATCTAGGAACTACTATATTTCTTTCATTAACTCCATTTTTTATTAGCAATTCTTTCATATAATTACAATATTTATATTCACTTTCTAAATTGAAATGAGGCAGTATTTTTATTTTTAAATTATTTTTTTTTATAATTTTGGAAATAATCGGCAATACTTTACTATTAAATTTTTCATCTATATTATTTTTTTTAAAATAAGGATGCCAATCATCAAAATGAGCAGGAATAAAACTAATATAACTACTTTTACTCATATTCTCTAATGGACTTAATAAAAAAGCACTATCAGTTCCTAGTGTACTTTCAATGCCTATACTATCCAAGTATAATTTAGATTTCTTTTCTCTTACATTTACATCTGATCTATTTAAAATATATTTTGCAATACTGTCAAATATTATACTTTTACTTGAATTAATAGTATTATAATGAAAAACTGGTATTTTTTTTTCTTTAACAACAATCAATAATCTTAATAGATATCGATAATCTTTATATATTCCTATACTTGCACCACATGGGGAAACAAAAATTATGTCAGAATTATTAATAATTCTAATCCATTCATTTAATTTTTTATTTTTTACTATTTTAGACCCAAACAAATAATAAGTAATTAAATTTTTTAAACCTACATTTTTTAAAGAAATATCTGGTTTATGTATAATTCTAGAATCAGTAATTGGTAAAATTGAATCAGATGCATAAAGAACAGTCACATTTTCTACTTCTTCATATTGTAGTATTCTGTTAAGCAATCCTGCTCCTGCTGCTTCATCTCCAAAATTGTGTCCTTGTTGATTTACAATTGTTATATTCATAATCTTCTATTTTTTCTCCTTAAAACATATATTTACTAACGATAGAATGAAATTTTTATTTATCATTAAAACAAAAATAATCAAAAAAACATTTATAATCATATATACAATATTAAAGTCAAAATATCTAATATAAAAATAAGAAAACATTAAAAATAATAATTGTATAATTAATGTTTTAAAATAAAATGTCTTTTTTACTATACTTTTTCTTTGGTTAAAATATCTAATAGTATAAAGAATTATATATGAAATCATTGTAGAAAATGATGCGGCAAATAATCCAATTTGTTTTATTAATAATAAATTAATTAAAATATTAAATATTGCTGAAATTGTTGTAGAAATGCCTACTATTTTATTTTTTCTATTTGAAAGTAACATATTTCCTAAATATTGTGATAAACAAAGAAATATGGTACCTGATAAAAGAGATGGAATATATTTCATACTAGCAATATAATCATGAGGTAAAAAAACACCATATACAATCGGTACAAACATTATTATTAAAAGCCCAACACAAGATAAAATTCGAAATAGTTCATTAAATAATTTATCATAAAAAATAATATCACTTTCCTCATTTTCTAAAAATGCCATTTGTTGAAAAGATAAATTAAATACAGAAAAAAAAGAAGTTAATAGTGTAGGGATTTTATAAGCCATAGCATATAATCCATTATATTTAACACCTAGAAACAAATTTATAATCAACCTATCTGATGCATTTGTAACCCACCATGAAATTCCATTAGGTATAAGTGGTAATGAATATGATAGCATTTTTTTTAAATTATAATCACCTTTATTAGTAATTCTAAAAATATCATATTTATAATATACAATGCCAATGCATATCAAAAAAGAGATTGAATATGCTAAAAGGACATATTTTATATTATGTTGAAAACATTTTAAAAATAATGGAGCTAGTACTAAAAAAGTAAAAGAATTAATAATATTACATATAGAATATAATTTAAGATTTTGTAAGCCTCTAACATATTCAATAGTAAAGTTAAAAATTATTTGTAATAATGTATAAATAAAAATATAAAATTTATACTGTGTATTAATAAAAATCAATATAACTATAAAAATAATAACATTTAATAATATTGACATTATGGATTTTAAATAATATTCATTTGCATTTTCTGGATTTTCTAATATCTTTCTATACATTGCTTGAGATAATTCCATAGTAATAAAAGGCAGTGCTAAACTAACATATGTCAAAATAACATCCAAACTACCATATTGTTTTGTTGATAAAAAATTTGCTAATACAAAAGCAATTATAAATGCTGCACCTTTAGAAACAATAGCTCCCATACCAATTATTAATGTATTTGTTGAAATGGTTTTTAATTTATTATTCAATATTTTATCCTCCATTCTTAATCATAATCATCTTTTCAACATAAAAAACAAAAATAGGGAATATCCAATAAAAAGTCATTCTTCCCATCCAAGTAAAAAATGAAAGTAATAATGTCATATTAAATATTAAATACATACACAAATTAAATAAAGAAAATTTCTGAAAAACTTTATTATATGTTTTTGAAACTACGAAAGAATAAAAAAATAATAATAATATACATCCAATATAACCAAAATCAGCAAAAAACATTCCTGGCAAAGTATAAACAGTAGAATCATCAAAACCTACATCTATATCTCCAAATGTTTCATAACTAAATCCAATAAACTTATATATTGGGCTAAATGTTTTGCTTCCATAACTATAATCAATTTCTTGATCCATTAAGGATTTAAATGCTAGACACGGTGTTACAAAATACGAAACTGTTTTAGCTACTATAACATTATCAATTCCCTCAATTGAACTATCTTGATTTTGATATCCTCTTTGCGTTCCTGTTACTATCAATGAAAGGATAATAAATACTATTACCAACACTATTAATCTTTTCTCTTTACGATTTATTTTGATTATATTTGAAAATATAAAAAAAATTCCTATTACAAATATTAAGTCAATAAAAAAAGCCATTTTTGATAATGTAAAAATAGCATGAAAAAAGGATAATATAATATTTATTAGTAAGTAGAAATATTTTTTTTCACAGAAACATAAAAATGCACTTATTATTAGTCCTAATTCAGCAAAATAATTTAAAATATTTGTGATTAATGCAAAAACTATTCCTATGTTATTTGAATAATTCAAATATGCAAACCTTAACCATTCAACATTACCAAATAACATATTAATTGATGCACCTAATCTATTAACAACATAAATATCATAAAATATTTGCATAATACGAAATAACAAACAAAAAATTATCATTTTTTTCATTTTACTTTTATTTGTTGAATAATACTTATGAATTTGTTTATATAAATCATCATTATTGTTTCTTTTCGAAAACATTAAAAAAAATAAATTCCCACTTATAAAAATTAAAATAACAAATATATTTGTTGTCATACTAAATTTTTTTGTTGAAATTAAAGCTGAATTAACTATAACAGTAATCCAAATCCAATTAAACAAAAGCAATGGTGAAAAATATGTATTTGTTTTTTTCTTTAAATATTTATATAAAAATACCATAAATATTATTAATATAATATTAATCAAAATTATCTTCATTTTTTTCCTTTCTATCAAGCAGATAAGCAAATCCATCATTAATACCTAAAAAAATCATTTTTAATTTTGTATATTTTTTCTGTTCAAATAATAATTTTATAAAATCTTTTACTAATGATTTTATAACTTTTATTATCACAACTCTATCCTTATAATCTTTTATCATAAATAATAGATTTCTTGTTCTGTAATAATATCGCATAGGTGATTGATGATAAATGCAGATTTCTCTTCCAAAAATCTTTCTCAACTCTATTTTTCCTATTTTATGTTCCATATCGATACCATTCAATATAACTATTTTATATCCGTTTACTTTTAGCCTTAAACAATATTCATTATCTACTTGATCTATAAAATAATCCTCTCTCATTTTTCCTATTTTATTAAATATATCTATATTAATCAAAGACCCAGAACTTATAGTTTCATCAACAAGTATTTCACTTTCATTAAATACAAATTTTTGCTTTTGTGTACCTATATCGTAATAATTAGTACTTATAATTCCTATATCATCAAGTTTTTCTTTTTTATCTAAATACTTTATATACTTATTACTTAATGAATATGTAATTATTGTATCTTGATCTAGTGTAATAGCCCATTTTAATCCAATAGAATTTAAATAATCTAATCCAATATTCTGAGCTTTGGCTATTCCTAAATTTTTACAATTTGGAATATATTTAAATTTTTTTCTATCTAAATTTTCAAACTTTTTATTTCTAAAATTTGAATTATCGACAATAACTATTTTTTCATAATTATTATCATTTGAAATATTATCTATCAACTTATCTGTTCTTATATCTGGGTTATAACATACAATTACAATTCCTATTTTCATAATTTTCTATACCTTTTATAATAATAAATAAACGAGTCCCTTAAGAAATTATATTCATTAATATTTGAAATACTCATTGATCCGTCTTCAAAATGTCTTACTATAATATTTTTATCATACTTTATTTTTATATTGTTCTTTTTAGCAAATAATCCTAACAATGCCTCTTCATAAAATAAAAACATTTTATCATCAAATTTAAAATTGTAGTATTTTATAAAATTATAATTCAAGATTATACATGCACCATGACATGCATAGATATAATTATTATGATTTCTAAATAAATACTTTATAATCTTATTTATAAAAATACCCACATACAAAAACAATTTAATATCATGTTTATACCCTATATACATTAATTTTTCAGAAAATATATTTTCTTTCACCCAATATGGATTTTGCAATTTATTATTATTGGCAATTATTTGGGGAGCAATAATCATTTCAGAATCGCATAAATTTTCTATTCTTAATGTGCTAATAAACTCAACATCTGGATTACAAATAATAATATATTTATATTCATACATATTATTTGCATATTCTATTCCAACATTATTCCCATATCCATATCCTTTGTTATCAATCTGAATGTATACTAGTTTATTTTGAAAACAAATATTTTCTATATCTTTGGATACTTCATCTGAATATTTGGCATCTATAACAATAATTTTATAATTACACTTTACTTTAGATTTCGTATTAATAATAAAGTTTTGTAAATCATCTATATTTCTATAAACTAAAACCACAAAAACTATTTCAACATCAATTTTTCTCATCTCTATTCTCCTAAATATTTTTTTAAAGCATTTATTATAAATCTAAATGTATTCAAACAAACACGTAATTTATTTATTTCTTCATCTTGTGTTTGAATTTCCCAAATTTGTTTAATGCTTTTAAATTTATTTGATGATAATGAATTACTACTTATACGATATTTAACAAGTGCTTCATTAATGCCTCTAGCAATGCATCCATTTCTTAATAACATTAACCAAGTTGCATAATCTTGTCCACCTCGCCTTAAAGGCATTCTAAAGTCACCTAAAATAGTTCTATCGATAATAACTGACGATGTAGCTATTATTGTATTATGTAACAAATATTTGTAATCACACGTTTCTTTAATATTTCTTTTATTCTTTAAAAGATTGTCATTTTCATCAATCATTTCAATTGCCGTATATGAAAATGGACAATTTCTTTTCTTCATTAACTCAAGTTGTTTAGCAACCTTATTTGGATACCAAATATCATCACTATCTAAAAAAGCAACATATTGACCAGTTGCTAATTCTAATGCTTTATTTCTTGCTGCGCCTGCACCTTGATTTGTTTCTTGTAAAAAGTAAACAATTTCTGGATATTTTTGTATATACTCTTTAATAATATTAGCTGAGTCATCATTTGAACAATCATCAACTAAAACAATCTCTATGTCTTTGTATGTTTGAACAAGAATAGAATCTAATGTTTTTCTTAAATACTTTTCTGCATTATAAATTGGTATAATTACAGATACTTTTCCTTCTATAAATTTTCTATCCATAACTAACCTCTATTCATAAATTGGAGTTACCCATTGCTTAAATTCTTTATCTTTTCCTTGAACAGCATCTAAATATTTTAAATGTATATTTTTTGTAATATTTCCAGTATCACCATTTCCAATTATATATCGATCAATACTTAAAACAGGGGTAATCTCCATCGCTGACCCACATAAAAAGGCTTCATCACATGTGTAAAGTTCTGTTCTATCTATTGATCTTTCAATAACTTTATATCCCATATGCTTTGCTAATTGAATCACAGTATCTCTTGTAATACTTTCTAGAACACTATCTGTAAGTTGTGGAGTAATAACTGTATTATCCTTAATCATAAAAAAGCATGATCCAGGTCCTTCTGCAACCTTTCCAACTTCATTTAAGAAAAGACAAGTATCATATCCATTTCTTAAAGCTTCTCTTTGTCCTACTCTACTATTAATATAATTAGCGCCACATTTAATTCTTGGTGAAAGAGTTTCATCACTAATTCTTCTCCAAGAAGTAACACAACAGTTTAACCCTTTTTTATTATATTCAGCACTTGTTCTTCCTCTAGGAATTGGTGCAACAAACATTTCTACTGGTCCCTCTGATCCCCATGATCCAAAGCCATCAACAAATAAAGTTTGTCTTACAGATAAATTTTCATCATATTCGTTTGCTTTAATGACATCTTTTAAGGCTTTTGTAAAATCTTCCTTTGTATATTTACAATCTAATTGTAACAATTTTGCTGATCTTAATAATCGATTATAATGATCATCTAAACGAAATGCATATAATTGATTTTCATCTTCATTCCAATAACATGGAATTCCTTCAAATACATTTAAACCAAATTGTGATGTTGGTGATAATACATTGATTTTTGCATCATTGACATTTAATATTTCACCTTTTAACCATATTCTTCTATTTTCTACATCATATTTCATTGCTTATCCTCCTCTAATCTGGTAAGTGTGCAATTCTAATAATTTCTTCTTCTGCTAATTTCGCAGCTTCGATATCATCTAAAGATTCATCTGCTTTATTTTCATAAATATTTTCTTTTTTAAACACTTTTATTACTGAGTCAAATAGAATCTTTATATCTAATAAAATTCCATACTTTTTAAATCCATCCACATATTGATTATCATAGGTTACTTTTTCATCCCAAGAAATATCATTGCGACCCTTTACTTGAGCCAAACCAGTTAAGCCTGCTTTGACTTGAAACCTTTTTTTATACTTTTTATTTAATGTTTCAAAATCGCCCAATTCATAAGTAACGCATGGTCTGGGTCCTACGACAGACATATCTCCAAAAAATATATTAAACAATTGAGGTAATTCATCTAAACTACTCTTTCTTAAAAATTTTCCTACTTTTGTTACTCTTGGATCATCTTTATAATTAAATAATCCTGCACCCATTTTTTCAGCATCAACTATCATTGAGCGAAATTTATACATATGAAATACTTTTCCATTTGTTGTTCTTCTACCTTGTTTGAAGAAAATAGGTCCTTTAGAATCTTTTTTTATAGCAATAGCAATTATTATCCATAAAGGAATCAAAATAATAATTGCTATGCCTGATGATACAATATCAAACAGTCTCTTTAAAAATTTATTAATAGCTACCAAATCTATTTCCTCCTATAATTCAAACGTATGAAAAACATCTTCGAAATTTTCAGCACGTTTAATAACTTCTGTTTTACCTTCTGAAATATCTAATACAGCGAAATTAGGTAAAATAAACGGAGGTTTCATAACTAAGGAATACGATCCGCAATTACTAATAACAATCGCATCATTTATAGCTAATTTTCCATTAAAATTTCTATAAATAACATCAGACTCAATACATGTAAATCCGACAAAATCTAAATCTTTATATTCATCTTGCTCATTTGACATATTGATTATTTCTATAGGAGGATTAACACCAGTCATACTAATATTTTTTTGACTTCCTAATACTGTTGCAAATGATTTTCCTCTTATATTTTTTATTGTTTTAACTGTCCCAACGAATTTCATACAATCACCAACTAAAGCTGAACCTGGTTCTATAATTAATTCTGGTTGATTATCTTTATCAGAAAATCTTTCAGCAAATAATGTTGCTACTGCATTTGCATAATCTTGATAATTAGGAATATTAGATGTAAATTGTTCTTTCAAAGAATTTTCCATTTTCCCAAACAATCCACCACCAAGATCAATTCTTTGTGGGACAATGTTTAACCTGTCAATCAAATCTAACATTCCTTTTGCTTTTTCAGGCCAATATTCTAATTGTCTTTTAGCAAAATGGCATTGTAAATTGATTAAATATAAATTATCTCTTTCCCTAATTAAATCTAATACATCTTGAAATTCTTTACTCTCTACATCAAAACCAAATCGAGAAATAACACCATCTTGAACATCATAATTGCAACGAACACCAACATTAAATGTTACATCTTCATGCTTTTTTGATAATTCATAGATATATTTTCCTTCATCAATAGAATCAATATTAACTGTGCCACCAGCTAATAAAAAAGATTCTAGTTTTTCTTTATTTTTAATTGGACCATTCCAAATAATTCTATTTTCCTTAACCCCAATTCTCATAGCTAATGCAGCTTCCATTTCAGAAACAACTTCAGCATATCCACCTAATTCATTAACAATTTTACATAATCTAGGTGTATAATTTGTTTTATAAGAATATGCAATATTAAAATTAGAATAAATACTTGAAAAAGCATTTTTTAATTCAGTATAGTTACTTCTAAATTGTTTAGAATCTAACAAATAAAAAGCATCTCCGTATTCTTTTCTTAAATCACTTATAATTTGTTTGTTTAATTTCATTTTATGCCTCCATTTGTTTAACGATTTTTTCTACACAATTGCTTAATTCATCTTTATTATTTTCAAAATCTTTTTTAGACATTTTCATTACTTTCTCTTCAAATAATCTTTGAGTTTTCATATTTTCTTTAAATATTTCTTTTACTTCATCAAGTGATGCTGTCTTATCTACATTACAGAAACTTCTTGAAAGAATTGCTCTAGATGAACCTAATCGATAATGTTCCATAATAATTTTTTCTGCTGGTAATGTTCCTTCTCCAAGTCTAGCAACACCACCAAAACCATACGGAATATTATAGTTTTTGATTTTATTACAAATCTTTTCTACTGTTCCATTGGCAAGCAATTCAAACATAAATTTTAAATGATAGTTTAAATGCAAATCATTCAATCCTATATGTATTTCATCAAATCCACCATTTTCTAATACTTCATCTAAACATTCCACAGCCTCTTTAGTTTCAAGAAGTAATGTTGTTTTAACACGTTTATCCACAATTGTTAAAAAATTTTTGACATCATCTAATGACTTCCACATCGGTAGCATAATAATATCTGCTCCAGCTTCAATTACTTTGTCTATTTCTTCTTTGCTACATGGATTTATTGGATTAACCCTTACTAGCATTTCAGATTTTGTTAATTTTGGCGATATTTTTTTTATATCATTGATAGAATGCTTTGATTTTACAGAATCAATATGTCCTTGTCTTTCTTGCTTCCCTAAAGTTTCTAAATCAATCCAAATTCTATCAACTCCATATTTTTCAGCAATCAATGCAACATCAACGCTATTTGTAATATACATTAATTTTAAAAACATGATATTATCCTTTCTAAATCACTTAAATTTTTGAATACTAATTTTAGTATTCAATTTTTATCAATTAAACTAAAAAAATAAAACATACCTTTTATGATTATGTTATTCAAAATTTTCTATATTAATTTTTTGTAATATTTCTGATAAATATGTAGAAGAAATACCATCTGTGTGTGGAAGAAATACAACATCTACACCTACATTTGAAAATTGATTAATCATATTATTGTACATATCACTTCCTTGCCAATCAGAGCCATGGAATAACACATTAAAATGTAACTGATTCCATGCTTCCATCTTATTCATACTTGTTTGAGGAACTACCTTATCTACACATTTCAATTCATTTACTATGGCAATACGTTCTTTAAAAGGGATTATAGGTGTTTTATTTTTATAACTTTTTACAACTTCGTCAGTACTTACACCAACAATTAAATAATCACATCGTCTTCTTGCATTTTTTAAAATATTCAAGTGTCCTATATGAAACATATCAAACACTTCTGTTGTATAACCAATCTTATACTTTTTATCACTCATAATTTTTTCCTTTCTTTTTCATATAAAAAAAGCATACGTTCTGTTATGATTTTGGTTGATATGTAGGCACAATATCTTTGATAAGGTGTCTGATATCATTTGTTTCGTCATAAGCTTCCTTCTTCAAATGAACAAGTTTTTCTAAGAAGACCTCTTCATCCATTTCTATTGGTTTTCCAATATGAATTAGATGGTTCAGTGTATCCTGTAAGCCTTCTTCTTTCATAAGAAGTTCTTCATACAACTTTTCTCTTGAAATATTTTTATATACTAAAAAAGGCATAACAAAGTTATGCATAAAAAGTGTACATAAAAAAGCACATTTCTGTGCTTTTTATGATTTACTAATAATTTCTAATCCTACTTGAACTCTTGTAAGCTTTCCAAGTAGTTCTACATCAACATAAGCAATACGTTTATGTCTGTCTATTTTTGTAATAAGTCCTTCTAAACCAACGAGAGGACCTTCATTAATAATGATTTTATCGTTTTCAATAATACCATTAGAGATATCAACAACATGATCTTTATTTGAAAATTTTGTTAGAAACATAGCTTCTTGTGGATAGATGGGATATATTTCTTTCCCATCGTTTCCAAGGAGTTTTGTAAGATCTGGTACTTTTTTGAGTTGAGTATAAAGTTGTTCTACTTGATTGGTGATTATAAAGATATACCCTTTAAATAAAATATCATCAACAATATGCCATGTACCATGATACTTCTTTTTCTTTTTCGTGATTGGAATAAAACAATCAATTAAAATATCATGGTCTATATAGAATTGACATTTTTTAACAATTTCTTCTTCTTTTCCTGTTCTTACTTGAACTACATACCAATTATCAAACATAAAAAACCTCCATTTGAGTATGCTTCGCCTATCCAATAGATTTATTGGACTCTTTTCATATATGAGATAAAGTAAACGAACGCGACAAAGCGACGATTCGTTTAACTCTTTATCCTTTGTTTTTTTATACCATGTGTTGTATTTTCATCATAATGGTAAGTATCTACCATATGTTGAACATCTTTTCTAATATCACTATCTTCATCAAAAGCACTTTGACGTAAATCTTCTAATTGATCAAAGAAATCATCAGGTAATTGAATTGGTTGTCCAATATGAATCATCTTATTAGGCGTTGTTTTCATTCCTTCTTCTTTCATCAACATTTCTTCATAAAGTTTTTCACCGGGCCTTAACCCAATAAATTCAATTTTAATATCTACATCTGGTTCTAAACCAGAAAGTTTAATTAAGTTTCTAGCCATATCTAAAATCTTAACCGGTTTTCCCATATCTAAAACAAAGATTTCTCCTCCTTTAGCATAGGCACCTGCTTGTAAGACAAGAGAGACAGCTTCAGGTATTGTCATAAAGTATCTAATGATATCTGGATGTGTAATGGTAATTGGTCCACCTTCTTTAATTTGTTTTTTAAATAAAGGAATAACGGATCCATTAGAACCTAATACGTTTCCAAAACGTACAGCAACAAATTCTGTTTTTGAAATCTTGTTATAAGATTGTACAACCATTTCACATAATCGTTTTGAAGCACCCATAATATTTGTCGGATTAACTGCTTTATCTGTAGAAATCAAGATAAATTTCTTAACGCCATATGTATGACTTGCTTTTACGACATTGTATGTACCAAAAACATTGTTTTTAATTGCTTCATGTGGCGCATCTTCCATTAATGGTACGTGCTTATGTGCTGCTGCATGATAAACGATATCTGGTTTGTAATAAGCAAATAAATCATTGATTTTAACAGCATCTCTTACGGAAGCAATCATGGTTTCAAGATTTAAGTTTGGATATTTATGTTGTAATTCTAATTGAATGTTATAAGCATTATTTTCATAAATATCTACAATAATCAATTGTTTTGGATTACTTGCAGCAATTTGTCGACAAAGTTCAGATCCAATAGATCCTCCTCCACCAGTAACCATAACTACTTTATCTTTTACATAACCCATAATTTCTTTTAAGTTTACTTGGACAGGATCTCTTCCAAGTAAATCTTGAACTTCAACATCTTTTAGTTTTTCTAAAGTAATTTCATCGTTCAAGAATTGATACATACCAGGTAATTTTTTTATTTTACATTTGGTTTCTTTACAAATATTTAAAATCTTAGATGTTTCTTTATCATCTATTGATGGTAAAGCTACATAGATTTCATCAATTTTATATTTTTCAACTTGTGTAAGGATTTCATTTCTTCCCCCCGCAATAGGAACATTGTGAATGCGTCTATTGTGTTTTGTTGCATCATCATCAATGAAACAAACAACTTTTTTATGAAGTTTTGTCGAAACAAGTGTTTCTCTTAAAATCTTTTCACCTGCTGAACCAGCACCAACAATCATGACTTTGCTTTCATTATCATCACTTCTACCAAATAAGTAATGTCTTGAAGCATAAAGACGAACAAACCGATAACCAAATCGACTTCCACCTACGAAAACAAGTAATAATAATAAATATAAAAATATTGTACTTATCGGCGGATGGACTGGAATGAGTAAACATAAAATACAGTATAAAATTGAACTGCATATTGAAGCAATAATAACATTTAATAATTCATTAATGGAAGCATAGCTCCATAAACTATCATAAAGCTTCGTTATAATAAAGAAGAATAGACTTCCTATGAGTAAAATAGGTATAAAAAAATAAGTATATTTTAAAAAGCTTAATTCCATAGAACCGTCATATGCAATAAATGCTGATAAGAAGAAAGATAAAATAATACTTATTATATCTACTACTATCAAACATAGTCTTCTAAATAATAATTGACTCTTATTTTTGTACATATTTGTACCCCCCCCCCTCAATTTTTAAAGGCTTTTGTTAGATAATGAGCATCGACGTAGTATCTATAATTGTTTATAAAAATATGTATTAAAGGAGATTAAGTAATGGATAATCAAGAAATCCAAAATGAAGAGATTGAAATTAATTTAGCTGAATTGTTTCAAGTATTAAAAGAACATTTACATATCATTATTATTTCAACATTGATTTGTGCTATATTAGTGGGAGCTTTTACTATTTTCTTTGTTAGTAAAAAATATGAATCAACGGCTCGTATTTTCCCAAAACCAGAAGTTAACGAAGGAATCGTTGACTATTCACAAATTAACTCAAATAATTCGATGACTAAAAACTATGTAGCTTTACTTGGAGGAAACAATATTCAAAGTAAAGTTGCTAAAGAATTAAACGTTGATACAAATGTTGTTTCTTCTGCTTTATCTATTTCAAATGAAACAGATACCCAAATTATTTCTATTTCAGCAACAACAACTGATCCACAACTCAGTAAAAAAATTGTTGATACAACGGTTAATGTCTTCACAAATGAAGTGAAAGAAACTTTAAATATCAACAATATTACAACAGTTGATGATGCAAAACTTCAAACATCACCTGTTTCACCAAGTGTTCCTAAAAATATAGTTATTGGTGGTTTAGTAGGTGCTATTTTAAGTATTGGTATTATCTTTATTAGATTTATGTTAGATAATCGTTTACATACTAAAGAAGACGTTGAAAAATATTTAGAAATTCCAAATCTTGGCGTTATTCCTTATTTTGAGGATTAGTTATGGCTTTTATTGATATACATGGTCATTATGCATGGGATATAGATGATGGAATGCCGTCACTTGAAGATGCTAAAAAGGCTTTAGAAAAAGCTAAAAATAATCGTATTTCTACGATTGTCGCAACACCTCATGTTGTTTCTGGAAAACATACTTTAAAAGATTTAGAAGTTATTAAAGATAGAATTCATGATTTAAAAGAGCTTGCTAGAGTTTATAATATTGAAGTTTTAGAAGGCTGTGAACTCTTCTTAAATCATGATTATCTAGAAGCACTTGAACAAAACATCTTTATACCTATTGAAAATACCCATTATTTACTTGTAGAATTTGATGTTAGAAAAGAATTAGGAAATGAAAATGAAGTAGAAGATCGTCTTTATGAAATTCAATATAAAGGATATACTCCCGTTATTGCTCATGTTGAAAGATACTTTAAAGATTCTTTAGATATCGAAAGAATTCAAGATTTTATAGATAATGGTTATCTTATTCAAGTTAATGCAACAAGCTTTTTGGGATATCATGGTAAACATGCTCAAAAGTTTGCTTATCAATTATTAAATCAAGGATTACTTCATGTAATTGCAACGGATACTCATCGTTGTGACGGACATCGTTCTCCTTGTTTACAAGAAGTCTTTGATTTACTTGTAAAGAAATATAGTTATGAAGATATTCATACATTAATGTATGAAAATCCTCTACATATCATCAACAATGAAGAAGTTGATCTTATTGAAGGAAAAACATCCTTCTTTAAAAAAATATTTAAAAGGAGATAATTATGGCAAAAAAAACGAGTAAAAGAAAAACATTAAATATTTTAGATAAAAATAAAAAACATAGCCAATTTGATTATACTGAAATCTTTCGTCATATTCGTACAAATATTGAATTTTCTACAGTAGACAAAGACATTAAATCAATTTGTATTACTTCATCACAAGCTAATGAAGCAAAAACAACACTATCTATTAACCTTGCTTATATTTTTGCAACAAAATATAATAGAGTTTTATTAATTGATTGTGATTTAAGAAAAAATACTTTACATAAATATATGGGATTATCAAACAAACATGGTTTAACAGATGCTTTACTTGAATATCGTCAAACTAAAAAATTAAATGTTGAATACTTCCAAAGTGTAAAAGATCCTTCTTTTGCAGGTACTATGGCTGTTTTAACAAGTGGGATTCATATTCCTAATCCTTCTGAATTATTAGGATCACATGTATTTAAAGATTATATTAATGAATTAAAGAAATCCTTTGATTTCATTATTATTGACTGTGCTCCTATTGGAATGATATCTGATGCCATTCCTGTAGGAAATGCCGTTGACGGGACTATTTTTGCTATTTCTTCACAAGATACTAATAAAAAAGATGCTGCAAATTGTGTAAAACTACTTCAAAGAAATAATGTAAACGTTTTAGGAAGTGTTTTAACAAAAGCAAAATCTATATCTGGTAGTCATTACTACTATTACTAATATGAAAAAAGTTACTTTTTCTATTACTGTTGTTGTTTTACTTGCTATGATTGTTGGTTTAATTGGTTATGACCGTTTTTCAACAAGTCAAAACGCTAAAAAATACCAATCAGAAGAAAAAACAACAACTACAACAAAAGAAGAAACAACAAAAACAAAAACAAAAAAGGAAAAAAATAGTCAACGTATTTATTGTATTGGTGATAGCTTTACCTTGGGAAGTGAATTTGCTAGTTACCCACTTAATTTAGAATCACTTACAAATAGTGAAATTATTAAATTCGGTGGAAACCAAGATACAACTTTTGATTTATCTATTCGTGTAGGAAGAACAAAGATTTTCGCTAATAATATCACCATCCCTGGTGATAAAGAAGCTGTAGACCTTACTTTCTATAATGAAAAAGGTGAACAAGTAGAAGCTTTAAAAAATAGTGGATCAAACTTCGATGAAGTTACCATTCAAGGTATTAAAGGAACTTTAGCTTACGATTCATCTCGTAATATTCATACATTTACAAGAGACAAATCTGGAAAAGCTGTTACCCTAACAGCTCCTGCACAAATCGAAGCAACACTTCCTGAATTCAATGAAAATGATATCGTTATTATCTTTTCTGGAAACTATGATAAACAAAACAACCAAGATGTTTATCGTACAATCACTTATCAAAGAGCTATTTTAAACCAAATTAAAACACAAAAATATATTGTTGTATCAATGACATCAAAAAGACAAAACAACCTTGTAAGAGACGATAATAACATCTTAAAAGAAGAACATAAAGATCACTTCTTAGACTTTAGAACTTATCTTCTTACAAATGGCTTAAAAGATGCAAATATTACAGCTACTGAACAAGATCAAAAAGATCTTACAAATAGCTATATCCCATCAAGTCTTCTAAAAGAAGACAAATTCGCAGGTAATGATACATTCAATCAATTACTTGCAAACCAAATCTATCAAAAATTACAAGAACTACAATATATCAAATAAAAAATAATAATTAATCAAATTATTTAGTGTACTTTGTAAGAAATATTTTTGAAAATTAACAACACTATAACAATTAAAAAAAGTTAACAAAAAGAGAACAATCGTTAATTGCGAACCGTTCTCTTTTTAAATGTAATATCTTTTATTAAACCTAATTATAAAATATAACAACTTGTAAATGTAATTTTTTTTGCTATTTTTTATCTGAAATTTTAAAATTTGAATCGCATGTTCTTAACCCATCGATATGCTCAAATAAATCAGGTTTTACAGGTGCTCCAAGTGGATCTAAAATAAAATCTATACCTTCTCTTCTTGCAAGCTTAGCTGCAGAAACGAAATCACTGTCTCCTGATATTAAAACAATTTGATCTACTTGCTTTTTATATGCTAATGAAGCAATATCTAACCCAATCCTCATATCTACTCCCTTTTGTTCAATTTGAAGAATACAATCTTTTTCTTCTAAATCTTCAAATTTAATAGTACCATTACATAATTTTTTAAATGTTTTTTCTGTTAATGAATAATGAGCTTGTCCTTCCGCCAATTGCCCATATCTCAATGCAAATTTTCTTTTTTCTTTTAGAAAATCAAAAAATTCTGTTGCCCATTTATATGTATCCGTTTTAGATAAATCAACTTGTTTTTTTGTTAAAGGATTATATATATTTTTAGAAACTGGTAAACAATCATAATAAAAAATTCTATATAATCTATGAGATGTCTGAATTCCATATATTTTTTCGTTTAAATGTCTTTTACAATATGATTCTAATTCATCAGCTCTTTCTTTTGGAGATTTATCTCCTAACCGAGCATAAGCTCTACGTCTATAAAATCCTCCATCTACCAATATTGCTGTTACTATTGTATCTTTTACAAATTCTTTACCTTTTGACATAATTTTCTCCTTTTTATAAAATAAAAGCTCTAGTCTCACCTGAACCCTTATAACGGGAGGTTACTACTAAAGCTTAGTTAACAACTTGTGCACTCATTAAGTACACTTATATATTATGCTCATTTTTATAAAAAATCAACAAAATTTATAAAAATTTATAAAAATTTACAATTCCAGATTATTTTTCTTTCCATCTTGATTTTTTTCTCCTAAAATCAGTTTTTGAAATAAAGGTGAAAAATCAACATCTTTAATGGCTCCATATTGTGAAACAAAATAGTTTTTCATATAATCATCTGATTTTCTAACCCCCATCTTACCAGCTGTTTTAAAATCTGAAAGAGAATAAAGTTCACTTATATTATCATTGTTTCTTTCAACAAACTTTATCTCATCTCTTCTAAATAAATTATTATTTAAAAAGATAGGGTAATGAGTATTTTGGCTTTACAAAAAAAGAAATCTTACAATTATTAAAAGATTATAATCTAACAGATTATGTAGATGAAGTTAAAGAATGGTATGATGGTTATTTATTTGGAAACATCGAAATCTATAATCCTTGGAGTACACTTATGTATGTTGATTGTAAATTAAATAGCTCAGATAACAAACCTATTTCCTTCTGGGCAAATACCAGTGGAAATGATCTTGTTGTCAACTATATTCAAAATGGCAGTGATGAACTTCATGAAGAATTTGAACAACTCATTCAAGGAAAGTCTTTAACGAAATATATCAAACCTGAACTTACTTATCGAGAAATGGATAATATTAATAATATCTATAGTTTTCTTTTACTTACAGGATATTTAAAGATAAAAGAAGATTTAGGAGAAAATAAGTATAAACTGATTATTCCCAATAAAGAAGTCTATGAAATCTATAAACAAACATTCATGTCTTATTTTGAAGACTATACTTTTGTAAGAAAAGAAAGTCTTTATCAAAGTCTTGTTAAAGGAGACGTTGATCATGCAAATGAAATACTAGGAGATATCTTATCTAGAAGTATTAGTTACTTTGATAATGAAGAATCTTTTTATCATGGTTTTCTATTAGGACTCTTTAGTGGTAAAAAGATCAAATCAAATCGAGAAGCGGTGCATGGAAGATTTGATTTATGTATCTTTCCTAAACAAATCTTTCAGACAGCACTAATCTTAGAATGTAAACATTCTAAGATTGTTAAAGATTTAATTAGGGATGCCAGTGAAGGAGTTCAACAAATCATTGATTATAAATATGAAGAAGAAATCATCAATGAGGGATATCTTCATGTAAAAGGATATGGCATATCCTTTTACATGAAATACTGTTATATTGTAAAAGTGCAAGCTTAAGCCTGCACTTTTATTTATTATGTAAAGATATTTCATTAATTACCTGTTTATATGTTTTTCCTTGTCGATCAACAAATAAAACAGAACCATCATCTAATAGCTTTTGAAAACAAACTTCTCCATAATCACCATATTCTACCCATTGATCTTTTAAATAAGAAATACTATTAGCGTATTCTAAAACCTTATGAAACTGATTTGTTTGATATAAATTATAATAAATCAACATAAATGTTTTCAGTCCAATAGCAAGTTTAGATATTTTATACTCTTTATGAGTAATTTGTTTCATTGATTGAAAATCTTCATTATTAACATTCAATCCTATTCCTACAATGACTCCTTTTAAATCAGGATCTAAGATCGTTTCTACTAAAATACCACAAATCTTTTTTCCATCAACATAAATATCATTCGGCCATTTAATCGTTGCTTTAATACGATTGCGATCCAATAAACCAACAACACTACATGTTGCTAATTGTGTCATTTTCCAAGCATCTTCTATTTTATGAAAATCTTTAAATAAAAAACTCATAATCAAATTCTCATTTGCATGACTTTCCCAAACATGACCATTTCTACCTCTACCTTTTGTTTGATATTTGGCAGTGACACATGTTTGCATAGGTAAATTTTGATATTCTCTTTTTAAATAATCATTTGTTGAATCAACTTCTTCTAGCTCTATCAGTTTCATAGTTTCACCTCTTTATCATGATAAAATAAAAAAAATTGCAATTCAAGATTATTGAATTGCAAATGTAAGTTCAGCTTTGCAAACAACTTTACCATTTACTTTTGCAATAGCTTCACCAATTCCTACGGGTCCTTTTTGTTTAGTAAGAACACATTCCATTTCTAAAACATCCCCTGGTGTTACTTGTCCTTTAAAACGACAATTTTTAATACCACCAAAGAAAGCAATTTTTCCTTTATTTTCTTCTTTTGATAAAATAGCAATACATCCTACTTGTGCCAAAGCTTCAACAATCAAAACTCCTGGCATGACATGATGACTTGGAAAATGTCCACAAAAATGCATTTCATTAACACTGACACATTTGATTCCTTTAGCATACTCACCTGGTTTATAATCTGTAATTCGATCTACTAAAGCAAAAGGATAACGATGAGGATTGATTTCTTGTATTTGATTACTATTAAGTTCCATTACTCTTCTCCATATTTCTTAAAAATAATTGAGGCATTATGCCCTCCAAAACCTAATGAATTTGACATTACATAATTTAATACTTGTTTTCTTCCATGATTTGCGACAATATCTAAATCGCATTCTTCATCAAAATTTTGATAATTAATAGTTGCTGGAATAAAGTTATCTTCTAATGCTTTAACACATAAAACACCTTCAATTCCACCAGCAGCTCCTAAACAATGACCTGTATTTCCTTTTGTTGAAGATACAGCTACTTTATGAGCATGATTTTTAAAAGCTTTTTTGATTGCAGCCGTTTCTAACTTATCATTCATCGGTGTTGATGTTCCATGAGCATTAATATAATCAATTTGATTAGCTTCAAGAGAAGCATCTTGAAGTGCATTGATCATGGCTTTAGCACCTCCAATACCTTCAGGAGCTGGAGCTGTCATATGATAAGCATCACAACTAACACCATAACCTACCATTTCACAATAAATATGTGCTCCTCTTGCTTTAGCATGTTCAAGTTCTTCTAAAACAAGCATTCCTGCTCCTTCGCCCATGACAAAACCATTTCTTTCTTTATCAAAAGGAATGGAGGCACGTTTGGGATCATGTGATTCACTTAAAGCTTTCATTGATGTAAAACCACCAATACCAAGAGGAGTAATGCTTGCTTCGCAACCTCCAGCAATGGTTACATCTAAATAACCATCACGAATATTTCTAAAGGCATCACCAATAGCATTTGTTCCTCCCGCACAAGCTGTTACAGGACATGTAGCAAGTCCTTGTGCTTTAAAGGCAATGGCAATTTGACCAGCTGCTAAATTAACAATGGTCATAGGAATAAAGTATGGAGAAACACGATCAAATCCTTTCTTTAAACCACGTTGATGATTTTCTTCAATAGATCCTAATCCTCCAATACCACTTGATACTACTACCCCAAAACGATCATGATTTATAGAATCTATCTCTAATTTAGAATCTTTGATAGCTTCTTTAGCTGCAATAAGTCCATATTGAATAAATTTATCCATTTTACGAACATCTTTTTTATCTAAATATTCAGTAGCTTCAAAGTTCTTTAATTCACCTGCTACTTTTACCTTCATATTTGAAGTATCAAATGATTGAATCAAATCAATCCCACATTGATGATTTAAAATACCCTTCCATGTATCATTTACATTATTTCCAATAGGTGTTAAAGCACCTATTCCTGTTACGACAACTCTTCTTTTCATATGCTTCTCCTTTACATAGCCATGCCACCATCAACATGCAATGTTTGTCCAGTAATGTACTTTGCTTCATCACTTGCTAGAAAAACAACTGCATTTGCAATATCTTGAACACTTCCAAATGCTCCTAAAGGAATTTGACTTTTCATTTGTTCTTTAATATCATCACTTAAAACATCTGTCATTGCTGTTTGAATAAAACCTGGTGCTACTGCATTAACAGTAATACCACGACTTCCAACTTCTCTAGCAAGAGACATTGTCATTCCAATAATTCCTGATTTACTAGCAGCATAATTGACTTGTCCTGCATTTCCCATAACGCCTACAACAGATGACATGGAAACAATACGTCCATATTTTTGTTTCATCATTAATTTTGTCGCATGTTTCATACAATTCCATGTTCCTTTTAAATTGACATCAATAACTGCATCAAAATCATTTTCTTTCATGCGTAACATTAAGCCATCTTTTGTAATTCCTGCATTATTAATTAAAATATCCAATCTTCCATATTCATTTTTAATTGTTTTAAACATCTCTAATGTTTCATCATAACTTGCTACATTTGCAGGTAAGATTTCACATTTTCCTCCAAGACTTTCAATTTCATTTTTTGTCATTTGAGCAATTTCTTGATTATTCCCTAAATCTATATAATTAATTAAAACAAAAGCACCATTTAAAGCTAATGTTTTAGCAATTTCTTTACCAATACCTTGTCCTCCACCTGTAACAAGAGCAATTTTATTTTCTAATCTCATTTTATTCTCCCTTCAAAGCTTTCACTGTTTTTTTCAATGATTCCATATCTTCTATTTGATAAAGCTGAATACTTCGATCTATCTTTCTAACAAAACCACTTAATACCTTTCCTGGTCCTACTTCAATGATCGTATCAACACCTTGATCTATCATATAGCGAATACTTTTTTCAAAGTAAACAGGTGACATCACTTGCTTTTCTAAAATTTCTGGTATTGATTGATATTCTATTTCATGACCTAAAGTATTAAAAATAACAGGTATTTTCATTTCATGAAAAGTTTCTTTTTTAAATCTTTCTTTTAAAGCAAGTGACGCTTCTTTTAATAAAGACGTATGAAAAGGTCCACTCGTATTTAAAGCAATCACTCTTCTCGCTTTATTTTCTAAAGCTAATTCTTTAACTTTTTCCACAGCCTTCTTTTCACCAGCAACAACAAGTTGACCAGGACAATTATAATTAGAAATAGAAACAACCCCTAACGAACTTGCTTGATGACACAAATCTTGTAAAAGTTCTTCCTTCATTCCTAAAACGGCAATCATTTCACTTTCAATTTCTGATACTGCTTCTTGCATGACTTTTCCTCTAAAACGCGCAAGATCAATCACTTGTTGTCTTTTAAAAACACCTGCACAATATAATGCTGAATATTCCCCTAAAGAAAGACCTGCTGTATAATCAGGCACAATTCCATGTTCTTTTAATAAATCTGTAATGATTGTTGCAACCATCACCATACATGGTTGGGTATATGGTGTATAAGATAGTTTTTCAAGTGGTCCATTAAAACACAATTCCTTTAAATCTTCATTTTGATCAAAGATTTCACGAGGATAAAATGATTTTCCCATTCCCACAACTTGACTTCCTTGACCAGCATAAATAATTCCTAATTTCATTTGTCATCCTCCATTAATTCATGAATCACTTCATCAACATGCATCAAATGATCTTGCCTATAACCATGAGCTCCTGTAAAAATAAGACCATCCTCTAAATTTCCTTTAACTGCTTCTATTAAAGCTCTTGAAATACAATAAGGTGTATTTTTAACATCACAAGGAATTAAACATTGATAACATTTTTTAACAGGTATTTTTTCTTTCTTGGTTTTTTTAACAAAACTATTTTGCATTGCTCTTCCTGGCATTCCAACAGGAGAAGAAACAAAACCAATATCTTCCTTTCTAGCTTTTAAGAAGGCTTCTTTATATTTGATAGAAGCATCACATTCATAAGTTGTAATAAAGCGTGTTGCTACTTGAATACCATCGACACCTAGATCAAAGAAATGCTTAACATCACTTCTTTGACTGATTCCTCCTGCTACAAAAATAGGAATGTTCAATTTATTATTTTCTACAATTTCTTCAACATCTTTAAAAATTTCTTCTAAACTTTGACATGTTTGATTTTCTAAATCTTCTTTTTTAAACCCTAAATGTCCACCTGCTTGACTTCCTTCAATAACAATAAAATCTGGTGTACGTTGATATTTTTTGAGCCAATGTTTTATGATTACCTTACAGGCTTTACCACTTGAAACAATTGGAGCAATTAAAACATCATGATCTTTTACCAATTCTGGTAAACGTAAAGGAAGTCCAGCTCCTGAAATAATAGCATCAACTTTACTCTCTAATGCTGCATTGATCAATTCATCATAATCTTTTAAAGCAACCATCGCATTGATAGCTACTAAACCTTTTCCTTGAGAAAGCTTTTGTGCTTTTAAAATTTCTTTTTTTAAAGCACGAATATTTGCTTGACGATGATTACTTTCAAAATCATCTTCCTTGTAACCTGGATGCGCTGTAGAAATAACCCCCATCGCTCCACACTTAGCAACATGCCCTGCCAAACTTCCTAGAGAAACACCAACTCCCATTCCTCCTTGAATTAAAGGAACAGTTAAGCTTTTTTGATTGATTTCTAACATTTTAAATCTCCAAATTTGAATAAGTTTCTTGTAACTCACTCATCATTTCTTCTAAAATTTGTTTAACGGGTTTAATTTCATGAATCATTCCTGCAACTTGTCCTGCCATCAAAGAACCTTCATCAACATTTCCCTCAAAAACAGCTTTTTTTAATGAACCTAAAGTATATTTTTCAAGTTCCATCATATCTGCTCCTGCTTTTTCTTTTTGAATATAAGCTTTTGCCATTTTATTTTTTAAGATTCTTACTGGTGTTCCATTAATTCTTCCTGTAACAGTTGTCGAAGTATCTTTTGCCTTTAAAATTGCTTGTTTATAATTTTCATGGATTGGACATTCTTTACTTGCGAGTAAAACTGTTCCAATTTGTACACCACAAGCACCTAAGGCATAAGCCGCTAACATTTGCTTGCCACTGGCAATCCCTCCTGCAGCAATAACAGGAATAGAAACATTACTTACAACTTGAGGAACAAGCGCCATAGTCGTTGCCTCACCAATATGTCCTCCTGCTTCACAACCTTCAACAATTAAACCATCCACACCTGCACGTTCTAATCTTTTAGCAAGAGCCACACTAGGAACAACAGGTAAAACTTTAATTCCTGCTTCTTTCCACATTTTTATATATACACCTGGATTCCCAGCACCAGTTGTCACAACTGGGACATGTTCATCAATAACGATTTGTGCCATTTCTTTGGCATCTGGATTGAGTAACATAATATTGACACCAAAAGGTTGATTTGTTAATTTTTTACATGCTTGAATTTCTGCTTTTAACATTTTAGCATTCATTCCTCCTGCTCCAATCAAACCCAAACCTCCTGCATTAGAAACACTCGCAGCAAAGGCACCGGTAGCAATATTGGCCATTCCTCCTTGAATAATAGGATATTTAATATTTAATAACTCATTTAATTTCATTTTGTTCTCCTTACCATTCCATTAAAATTGCACCCCAAGTAAGTCCTCCACCAAAGCCAACGAGAATGATTTTCATTCCTTTTTGAAGTAACCCTTGTTCATTCATCTTCGCTAAAGCTAATGGAATACTCGCTGCTGAGGTGTTTCCATATTCTTGTAAGTTCATATAAAACTTTTCACTTGAACATTGATATTTTTTATAAACATGTTTAATAATTCTTTCATTTGCTTGATGACAAATCACGTAATCAATATCATTTAATGTCATTTTTGCTTGGTTTAAGACATGATCAATACTTAAAGGAATTGCTTTAATAGCAAATTTAAAAACATCTTGACCTTTCATTTTTAAATAATCATTTCTTTTAGAAAATAGTACTTCTTCATTTCCATCACTATCTAAATAACTATAAAAAAGTTTTTGACTTTTTTTAATCAACGTAGCGGCTGCACCATCTCCAAATAAAATACACGTATTACGATCTTGATAATCTACAATAGAGCTTAATTGTTCACTTCCAATAACAAGTCCATATTGATTTTCTTCTAACAAGCTTTGAGCAACTTTTAAAGCATAAACATAACCACTACAAGCAACATTAATATCAAAACACATCATTGATTGATGATTTAAACCTAAAGCTTTTTGTACAAGACAGGCATTACTTGGCGTATTATTTTCTGGTGTCATCGTAGCTACAATAATTAAAGCAAGTTGACTTAAATCTTGATTTTGAGTTGCTTTTTTAGCAGCTTCAATAGCTAGAAAGGCACTTGATTTATCTGAAAGATGTCTTTTTAAAATACCCGTTCGTGAAACGATCCATTCATTAGATGTTTCTACCATTTGTTCAAGTTGTTGATTATCTAAAGTCTTTTCAATTTTGGCATAACCTGTAGAAACAATTTCAATTCCATTCATCTTTTTCTCCTTTAAAATACTTGTCCTATCTTTCTATATTTTTCATAACGTTTATTAATCAATTGAGATGTTGATAACTTTTGTAATTCTTTAAGATTTGTATTTAAATATTCTTTTATTTGTCGATAAACTTCATAACTTTCAACAGTAGCCCCTTTTAAATCTTCATCTATGATATGATCAATAATATGACGCTCATAAAGATCCTTAGCTGTTAATTTCATTAAGCTTGCAGCCTCTGCAACACGCTTTCCTTCTTGATCTTTCCATAAAATAGAAGCAAATCCTTCAGGAGATAAAATCGAATAAACACTATTTTCTAACATGACTAAGCGATCACTCACACTTAAAGCCAAAGCTCCTCCAGAACCTCCCTCACCAATAACAATAGTAATAATAGGAACTTTTAAAAGAGACATTTCTAAAAGATTTCGAGCAATTGCTTCTCCAATTCCATGCATTTCTGCTTCCATTCCTGGATAAGCTCCTGGAGTATCGACAAAAGCAATAATAGGACGTTTAAATTTTTCTGCCTGTTTCATTAAGCGCATTGCCTTTCGATAGCCTTCTGGTGAAGACATTCCAAAATTACATTTTAAATTATCTTCCAAAGTTTTTCCTTTTAAATGACCAATAATTGTTACAGGTTGTTGATTAAATAAACCAATACCTCCAACAATTGAACCATCATCTTTTGCTAAACGATCTCCATGTAATTCAATAAAATCATCAAAGAGATGATTGATATAATCTTTAATATTTGGTCGTGTACTTTTTCTAGCAAGATAAACATGATCATAAGGTGAAAGATGTTGATAATATTCTTCTTGTTTTTTGATTTGACTTTCGATTTCTTTTTTTCTTTCTTGATTGCAATCAAGAAGTTCTTTTTGTAACTTTTCAATTTCTTTTTCTACTTGACTTAAAGACATCTTTATGCCCCCTTACCATGCATTTTTAAAATTCTAATAAGTGTTGAACGCATTTCTTGACGTTTCACAATTAAATCAACAAATCCTTGTTCTTCCATAAATTCTGTTGTTTGAAAGTTTTCCGGTAATTTTTGTTTAAGCGTACTTTCAATGACACGTCTTCCTGCAAATCCAATCAATGCTTGAGGTTCACCAATAATAATATCTCCTAAGCTTGCAAATGAAGCTGTTACTCCTCCTGTTGTTGGATGGGTAATATAGGAAATATAAAGTAAACCTGCTTGGTGATGTCTAGCAAGAGCTGCGGAGGTTTTTGTCATTTGCATTAAGGAATAAATTCCTTCTTGCATTCTAGCGCCTCCTGAAGCTGTAAAAATAATGAGTGGATACTTTCTTTTGGTTGCATGTTCAATAGCTTTCGTGATTTTATCACCTACAATAGAAGACATACTACCCATTAAAAAACGTGAATCCATCACACAAGTAATCACCTTTGTCCCATTTATTTTTCCACTTGCTACAACAACAGCTTCATTTAAACCTGTTTTTTGTTGTAGAATTTCTAATTTTTCATCGTATCCGGGAAATTCTAAAGGATTTACTCTTTGTGTACTTTTATAGAGTTCTTTATATTTTCCTTGATCATAAATCATTTCTAATCTTTCATAAGCAGTAATCTTTAAATGATTTCCACAGTGAGGACAAACTGACATATTTTTTTTAAGTTTACTTGTAAGAATCAATTCTTTACACTTTGGACATTTTGTATAAAGTCCTTCAGGAACTTCTTTTCTTTCATTTTCTCTTTTTTTTCTTAATGACTTAAATAAATGAAGTTTTTCTTTTCTTTCCTTAAATAACTGTTCCATCATCTTTCATTCACCAACTCATCTAAATGTTTTTCAATAAAACTTGTATCAAAACTTCCTTTGACATAATCACTTTCATGTAAAATCAAATACTGTAATTCTTGATTCGTATCAATACCATCAATCACTAATTCACTTAAGACCCTACGCATTTTACGAATTGCTTCAATACGATTTCTTCCATGAACGATTACCTTAGCAATCATTGAATCATAATGAGAAGACACTTGATAACCTTGATATAGAGTTGTATCAATACGTACCCCAAAACCTCCTGGAATATGTAAACTACTAACAATTCCTGGTGAAGGTCTAAAACCTTCTTGAGGATTTTCAGCATTGATACGACATTCAAGGGCATGTCCCTTTAATTCAATATCACTTTGTTTATAATTCAATTTTAAATGTGCAGCGATTCTAATTTGTTCACGAACCAAATCAACCCCCGTTACCATCTCTGTTACTGGATGTTCAACTTGAATACGCGTATTCATCTCAATAAAATAATATTTTCCATCCGGTGCTAAAACAAATTCAATCGTTCCTGCATTAACATATCCTACTTTTTTAGCTGCTTTGATAGCATCATTTCCCATCTTTTCTCGAAGCTCTTGACTTAAAGCTTTACTTGGAGATTCTTCCATCATCTTTTGGTTTCTTCTTTGAATTGAACAATCTCTTTCTCCTAAATGAATAACATTACCAAAATGATCAGCTAAAATTTGAAATTCAATATGTTTAGGATTTAGAATCAATTTTTCCATATACATATCATCATCACCAAAACAAGCCTTTGCCTCCGCTTTAGCTGTTAAATAAGCATTTTCAAAATCTTCTTCCTTAAAACATTTTCTCATACCTCTTCCACCACCACCGGCAGAAGCTTTAATTAAAACCGGATAACCAATCTTTCTAGCAATTTCTTTCCCTTGACTGACAGATTCAATACTACCATCACTTCCAGGAACAACTGGAACTCCTGCTTCAATCATCATTTGTCGAGCAACGCTTTTATTCCCCATTTGATCAATCACATCACCACTTGGACCAATAAAAGTCATACCACATTTTTCAACAAGTCTGGCAAACGTTGAATTTTCAGATAAATAACCAAATCCAGGATGAATTGCATCACACCCTGATAAAGTAGCTACTGATAAAATATTTTCCATATTTAAATAACTCTCACTACTTTTAGCAGGTCCAATACAGTAAGCTTCATCTGCTAATTGAACATGTAAAGAAGTGGCATCTGCTGAAGAATAAACAGCAACGGCTTCAATTCCCATTTCTTTACAACAACGAATAATTCTAACGGCTATTTCACCGCGATTAGCAATCAATATCTTTTTAAACATTTTCTTCAATAACCATTAAAGCTTGATCATATTCTACAAGCGCTTCATTTTCTACAAGAATTGATGTAACCGTTCCATCACATGGTGCCTTAATTTCATTCATCACCTTCATTGCTTCAATAATACAAATAATATCTCCTTTTTTAACTGTCTTTCCAACAGTAACATACGGATCACTTTCAGGTGAACTTGCACCATAGAAAACACCTACAATTGGTGATTTTACAGGTGTACCTGTAGACTCTTTGGTATTAACTTCTGCAACCATTTTATTTTCTTTTTCTAATGGTTTTACATATTCAACTTTTTCACTTTCTTTTTCTAATTCTATTTTTAAATCATCTATTTCTACTTTCATTTTAGTGACATTTGATTGATCAAACTCACTCATAATTTGTTTAATGAAATCTAATTTCATAGCATTCTCCTTTGTTTGAAGTTCAAAGCATATAGTAAAATAATAAGCTTTGAAATTCAAAGCTTATTATAAAATATATAGTCGCCTCAGCGACACCTCTTTACTATTTGTTTGCTTCAATATAATCTACGATATCTTTAACAGTTTTCATGTTAGAAGCAACTTCATCTGGAATTTCTACTTCAAATTCTTCTTCAATTTGCATAATTAATTCAACAGCATCTAAAGAATCAGCTTCTAAATCATCTTTTAAATTTGCTTCCATTGTAACTTGACTTTCATCACAACTTAATGAATCAACAATGATCTCTTTTACTTTTTCAAAATCCATTTTACTTTCCTCCTTGAATACGGTTTGTATTATACACGAAGAACATAAAAAGTAAATACTTTGAAGTTCAAATTTATTTATTTTTTTAATTTTATTTGATTTTATCAACATTTTTTATTTAAAATATTTTTTTAAATAGGATAAATCATTGATTTATCCTCTTATTCTTTATGAAATACCCACTTTGTTTGTGCACTATAACTAAGTAAAAATAACAGTAAATCCCCTACTGGTTTCGCAAGTTTTTCTGACATGATATTAAAAATCGATGCCACATAAACAAATAAAGTAGATAAAATTGTAATAATAACTGTTAGAATCAAAAAACGAATAGCTGTCTGTCTATTGTTTGTTTTTCCTTTAAAAACATATTTTTTATTAACTATATAATTAACAATTGTAGAAATAACTCTAGCGATAAGACTTGCTAGAGCAATACGCCAAAAATCACTTGTCATCCATATTTTTAAAACATCTAATAAAATCCACGCTAATAAAACATCTATTATAGAACTAATAATAGAGGAAGATACAAAGCGAATAAGATGTAAGAAGATAACATAAATAATTTGAGAAGTTTTATTTTTTGGATGAAAAGCTTCTTGTGATAATTTTTTAACCTTGATTTCTTCTATATCATGTTGATTTTGTACTTGATCTATTAAAGCTTGTACTTCATAACAGTTTTCATCAACTTCTAGCATTTCATCTAAATAAGATATTGAAAAGCCAAACAATTCACTGTCGACATTGATAAATTTTTGATTATAAATAAGTGAAAATAATTGAGACAAAATCTTTTTCCCTTGATGATGCACAAAATAGAATTTAGATGCATCCTCATTAATTGATTGACTCATTTGATCAACTAATTTTAAATCATATTCATTTTCTAAAATAAGAATTCCTTTTTTATCCTTTAAGTGTTCTTTAACATACTGATATCCCTTTTTTAAAGCATAGCCTTTTCCTTTAAAATGTGGATAATTAATGATTTTACAATCATAGACCATCCTTTCAAAAACAGCATGATAATTTTCATCAGAGCCATCATTAATTACAATAACATCATAATTTTTTTCTTTTAACTTTTTAACATAGTTTATAATCCTCTCCCTAGGATTATAAACTGGTATTAAAATAACCATTTTACTAAACATATTCATCCCTCATCATATCTATGATACATGAATGTGTTTTAAAGTACAAACTTATGAGAAAAAATTATTCTTAATTTTTCTTAATAATTAATTTATGAGTTTCTAGTTATTTACTATTTTTTATGCTAAACTACTTTTGTTTAAAAGGGAGAGAGTTTATGAATTTTAAAAAGAATTATAAAGGAATGTTATTATGTTTGATTATTGCCATTCCTTGTTGGTTTTTAGGAAAGAAGTTTCCTATTGTAGGTGGTCCTGTCTTTGGAATTATTCTTGGAATGATCATTACTTTATTTATTAAAGATAAAAACGAATTACAATCAGGCATCACTTTTACATCCAAAAAAATCTTACAGTATGCGGTTATCTTGTTAGGATTTGGAATGAATTTATCGGTCGTGTTACAAACAGGAAAACAATCTTTACCAATCATTCTAGCTACTATTTCTACATCTTTAATTGTCGCTTACCTGTTACATAAAATCATGCATATTCCAAGTAAGATTTCTACTCTAATTGGTGTTGGTTCTTCTATTTGTGGTGGTTCAGCCATTGCGGCTACAGCACCTGTTATTGAAGCCAGTGATGAAGAAGTAGCTCAAAGTATTTCTGTTATCTTTTTATTTAATATGATTGCTGCTTTATTATTTCCTACACTTGGAACACTGTTAGGTTTTTCTACAAAAAGCGGTGAAGCTTTTGGAATCTTTGCTGGTACTGCTATTAATGATACATCTTCTGTAACAGCAGCAGCTTCTACGTGGGATTCAATGTACCATCTACAAAGTGCTACTTTAGATAAAGCCGTAACTGTTAAACTTACAAGAACACTTGCAATCATTCCGATTACTTTGGTTTTATCTTTTTTTAAGTTAAGAAAGAATAAAGATGGTCAAAAAATTAATTTAAAGAAAGTTTTTCCATTTTTTATCATTTATTTTGTGTTAGCTTCTATTATTACAACAGTTGCTATTAAAATGGGAGTCTCTGCTGATTTCTTTACACCCTTTAAAGAATTAAGTAAATTCTTTATTGTTCTAGCAATGGTGGCTATTGGTTTAAATACAAATGTTATTAAATTGATTAAAAATGGTGGTAAACCAATTATTTTAGGTTATATTTGTTGGATATGTATTGCTTGTATGAGTTTATTCATGCAACATCTTCTTGGAATATGGTAAAAAGCTCTTAGGAGCTTTTTTGTTAAGTTAATGTTAAGTTTATTTACTTCACATTAAGAAAGTGTTAATCTACTTACGGATTGTGAGGAATATATATATATGGAACTATCGAATATTTTTTCAATGTTAGGTGGTTTAGCGCTTTTCCTTTATGGAATGAATATGATGTCTAATGGATTAGAGCTTGCTGCCGGAAATAAAATGAAATCTATTTTAGAAAAATTAACTTCTAATCGTATTTTAGGAGTTTTAGTTGGAGCTTTAGTTACAGCTGTTATTCAATCTTCTTCAGCGACAACAGTCATGGTCGTTGGATTTGTTAACTCTGGATTGATGTCTTTAACAAGTGCTGTTTGGGTAATTATGGGAGCCAATATTGGAACAACAATTACAGGTCAATTGATTGCTATCAATATTACTGCACTTGCTCCATTATTTGCTTTTATTGGAGTTGCCATGATTGTTTTCTTTAAAAGCAAGAAATTAGATGCTATTGGTACGGTTATTGGTGGTTTAGGTATTTTATTTATTGGAATGGAAACAATGTCAAAGGCTATGGTGCCACTTAGAACAATGCCTGAATTTGTAGGATTGATTTCTAAGTTCCAAAATCCACTTATTGGTATTATCGTAGGGGCTTTATTTACTGCACTTATTCAAAGTTCATCAGCATCTGTCGGTATTTTACAAGCTTTAGCTAAAAGTGGTGTTATGACTTTATCATCATCTATTTATGTATTATTTGGTCAAAATATTGGAACTTGTATTACTTCTGTTCTTGCTTCTATTGGAACAAGTAAGAATGCTAAAAGAACAACAATTATTCATTTATCTTTCAATATTATCGGAACTGTTATTTTTGTAACGATTAGTTTATTATTCCCATTTGCTCATTTAATTGAAAGTATTACACCAAATAATGTAGCTGCTCAAATAGCTAACGTACATACAATATTTAATATCACAACAACTTTATTATTACTTCCAATTGGGACTAAATTGGTTGATCTAGCAACTAAGATTTTACCTGAAGATAAAGAAGAAAGCGAACATATGTCTCTTAAATATTTAGATTTCAGTATTTTTGAAAATGATTTTCATATTGGAACAAGTGCTATCGCTAATACTCAATTATTTAATGAAACTCAACATATGTTAAATGTAGCGAATCATAATGTTAAAAGAGCATTTGAACTTTTAAATCATTTTGATCAAGAAAAATACGAACGTCTTCTAAAAGATGAAAACTATATTAATTATTTAAATCAACAAATTATTGATTTTACAACTGCAGCTATTTCAAACGAGTTCCCTACAGAAGGTTCTCAAACAATTGTATTATTTTTAAAACTATCTTCTGATTTAGAAAGAATTGGTGATCATGCAATCAATATTGCTAACAGAGCTCAAAGATTAGCAGAAGATGATACCCATTTTTCTCAAGATGCTTTAAAAGAAATAAGTATTATGGAAAGTTTATGTAATAATATTTTAGATGAACTTATTATTATGGATTATGATGAATTTAAATATATCGTTGATAAAGTCGATGTTATGGAAGATAATATTGATAAAACACAACATCAATTCGCAGTTAATCAATTAATTCGTTTAAAAGAAAAAAAATGTTCAACTGAAAACAGTATTATTTACACAAAAATCTTAACTGATTTTGAAAGAATTGGTGATCATGGTTTAAATATTGCTGAAAGCTTATATCATATTCGTAAAATCATGAAACAAATGAAAATGATTAAACCAGAAATAGAAGAAGCATAAAAAAATAGGTTATAGCGATTTGATTCGTTATAACCTATTTTCATTAATGAATAATTTTTAAGACATCTTCTTCACTATTGATATTAAAAATATTTAATGTAAGTTCATTGAGTTTTTCTAGCGATGTTGTTGTGAGTTTTTCTTCTAAAGGACTTGATATAGTTCCTCGTTTTACTTTAAGTTGTTCTTTTAATGTTTTTTCAATTCCTATAGCCTCTCCTTTTTCAATTCCTTGATTTTCAAATCTTTGAAATAATTGATCCATTGCCTTACACATATTGATTTCATCTCCTTCTGGTAAATCTTCTTCTTTAATGTCCGTATGTGTCAAGATGGCTGCTATCTTATAATTTTCTACACTGATCATACGGTTTGTCCTTAACTTTTCATAGTCTCCTTCAAGCATGCTTTGACTGATCTCTACCACTTCTTTTAATCGTTTACTTTTAAGGATTTGAGGATCCATTTTTTGAAGCTCTAACACTGGTAGTTTCCAGTCATTGATATAGTCTTCCATCTCAGGTGGTACTTTCAAGCTTTCTTTTAAAGATTTTGGATAGGTCCATTCCTTATCTCCCGTATAAAAGACAAAGCTTCCTACTGGTCGTACTTCTTTTCCACTTTCTACCTGATTGATATAAAGCTGTGCATCATAGTTGAGTATACGAATAATCATATTCTTATCCAAAGTACTTTGATGCTCTACACCAATGATCATATACTCTCCATTGATACTTGCTTTTCTGACGATATCTCGATATCTTTTCGTTTCCATTGGTAATGCTTCTTTACCTATCAATGTTGAAACATCATTTTCCTGTGAGATCAGATTTTCTGGTTTGATGACCTATCTACCATGAAAATAGAGAGCATTGCATAGATCTGCAAAACATTCCCCGTCTCTTAATAACTGTTTACAGGTTGTATCACTTGCATTTCTTATTTGACTCATTTTTTTACCTCCTTACATGAGTGTTTTATAGTTAGTCATCATCGCTTTTTATCTCTTTTTTTAATATTGATGTAAGGAGCTTTCTTGATTTAATTGCATCATATGCTTAAAGATAATTTGTCTCATATTTGTTTCACATTTGTCTCATTTCTATTATCATTTTATCTTCTTTTTTCCTTCTTTCAATGGATAAATAGTCCAAAAAAAGATGCCTTCGCTAAAGCATCTAATTGTATGGAAGAGTAATAATTAAAACAAATGTTTCTGGTAAATCTTGGATAAACAATTGTCCGTGATGTGTTTCTACAATTTTTTGAACACTTTTTAAACCAATTTTATTACTTTCAATTTTTTGTAAATCTTTTTTCTTTTCATTTTCAAAAACAATTTTTATTTTACCTTGTTTAATACTAATTTCTAAATAAATAGGTTTATCTTTTTTAGCATATTTCAATATATTTGAACAAATATTATTGATCATTCTTTTCATCATTGATAAATCTAATTGTAAATCAACTGAGCATATATCAATTTCTTTTTCAATCCTAAATCCTTCTAATTCTAAATATTCAAGATTTTCTTGAAGATAATATATAAATTGTTCACTTTGAATCGTTTCTAATTGAGGCAATAAATCTTGTTCAAAAACAAGTGCATATTCAAATGTTTTATTTGATAAATCTTTAATTTGTTCTGTTTTTTCAATACATCCTTTTAAATAATGATCCATTTGTTTTTCATCTTTATAACAATGTAAGCTTAAAATATCCAAATAACCTCTTAGCGTAGTAAGCGGTGTTCTTAAATCATGTGATAAAGAAGTAATTAATTCTTGATGAGCTTCTTTAATTTTTGATTCATTTTGATAATTTGAATCTAAGGTTGTTCTTAAAATATCAACTTCACGTGCCAATATAGATAATTCGTCATGACTCTTGATTGTCATTGGATGATTTAAATATCCTTGTGACATATTTAATACTTCTTCTTTTAAAATATTAATATATTTCACTTTTTTTATAAAAAAAATAAATGTAGGTAAAAAGAAAACTAATAAACTAACAAATAAAGCACAATAAAAATAATACTTTATATATTTTAATAAATGCATAGAACTAACATAAACAATTCCCTCACCATCTTTAAATGTTATTGTTTCTCTAAAAAAATTATTAAATGCATATTGTTCAAAATCACTTTTTAAAATATACAAAGGTGTAAATCCTACCGGCTCATCAAGAATTTTTCCTAAACTACTATCAATATACGATTCATTTTCATCATAAAGAAGAAGATTCATATAATCATCATGCTTCTTTAAAAGCTTTTTCAATTCCTTTTTATCATTTTTATCTTTTGAATAAATAGAAATATTTTTTGCTTCTTCTTTAAAACCTTTTATAAACATCTTTTCATTAAAAGGTTTTTCAACGGTTTCAATGAAAGTATAGAAATCTGTTACATTGTTTCTAAAAAAGGCATAACATAAGATGGCTAAAATAGCCGAAGAAAGAAGTAATAAAACGATTTTCATTGATAAACTCAAATTTCTTTTAGTCAATATAATACCCCTTTCCCCATACTGTTTTAATAATACGTGGGTTTTGTGGATCATCTTCTATCTTCTTTCTTAAATTTCGAATATGTACCATAATCGTATTATTCGCCCCATAATAATAATTTTCATGCCAAATAGCTTCAAATAGTTGACTTGCAGAAATAACTTGTTTTCTATTTAGTAACAAATAATCTAAAATTTCATATTCTAAATCTGTCAAAGAAAGTTTTTTTCCATTCAACTTAACTTCTTTATGTTCTTGATTGACTTCTAAATTTTCAATAATCGATGTTTTTCTTATTGAAGAAATCTCTTTTTCCTTTCCTTGATAAACATGATATCTCCTTAATAAAGTTTTTACTCTTGCATTGAGTTCATTATAAGAAAAAGGTTTGGTTAAATAATCATCCCCACCACTTGAAAAACCTAATGTTTTATCACTTTCTTGACCTTTAGCCGTTAAAAATAAAATAGGAGCATTAGTTTTTTCTCTCATTAATAAACACACTTGATAGCCATTCATTTCAGGCATCATGACATCTAAAATAATAAGATCTATCTCATCATCTAATAACTCTAGCGCTTCTTTTCCATCTTTGGCTTCAATGATTTGATATCCTTCATTTGTAAGTAAAACATGAACAACTTCTCTAATGTCTTCATGATCATCAACGATCATTATCTTTTCTTTCATAAACTTCTCCAATCTTTTGCCTTGACCCAGTTTTCGTGGTTCATCATATGATCTAGATGTTCCATTACTTTTTTTTGTGATGCATATTTTTGTATTAACTGCATTTTCTCATCATAATTTTTTTGATTTATCTTCTTTAATGCATGAGGAACATGCTTCTTTTTATAATATTTTCCAAAATAATATAAATTTTGATTTGTTGCTTCTATACTAACTATTTGTGATGTTAACCGATGATGAATATGTCCATATTCTCCTAATGGATTATGAGTTACAACCATCGCCCATGCTTTCTTATTTAAAATATAGGTAATATCTTTTTTTATTTTTTTTTTACATGTAACCACTTGTCTCTTTGACCATTTGTTTTATCTGGATAGTCAAACATTAATCCTTGATTATGTGTCTCTTTCATAATCTTCATAAATTCTTTTTTTCTTTTTGCATTATTTCCATTTGTTAAACAAACAACTAAATAATGTCCCTTCAATAAATGACTTCCACCCCAAATTGTTTCATCATCTGGATGTGCAACGATCATTAATTTCTGACATTGTTTTAAATCTATTTGATTAATTTCTTTTTGATGTAAACATTTAGAATCATCTATTAAAAAACATCCTAAAACAACCATTATACAAATAACGATAATACTTTTCTTCATTTCTATCACCTATTATACCTTATCACTTATTTCTTAATAATAATTCATAAGAATTCTTAAGACTTTCTAAAGCCTCCTTTTACGTAGACTTTATTTGTTTATGATTTCTTTAGAATTGATTAAGGGAATTATTAAGAATGACTTGCTAGAATGAATAGTGAGGTAAAAAAAGATGAAGAAAAAAGATTATTTATATATGTTGGTTTTAACTATTATACCATTATTTATGGTCTTCATAGTAAAAAGTCAACATCTCTTATTTGGAAATTCAATTGATTGGTTTAACCAGCATGTCACTCTTGCTGATGCTTTAAGACATGCAATTAGAAGTGAAGGAACAATTTTTCCTACTTATCTTTCAAATTTAATGTCAGGTGTTAATATTTATCATTTTTCTTATTATGGTACTTTAAGGTTTGATGTTTTATTAGGTGCTTTATTGATTCATGTAAAGATGGTCAATATTATCATTTTCTATCAAGTATTTTTAATGATTTTAACACTGATTGCTTGTTATTTATTTTTAAGAAATCATCTTAAAAATCGTTATCTATGTTTTTTGATGAGTTTATTCACTTTACTTTCAGCCTTATTTTTTCAATTTCATAAACAAATCATGTTTGTAAATTATATGCCTTTTTTATTTTTAATGTTACGTAGTATTGATCGTTATTTTATAAGTCAAAAGATAACAAGTATTGTTATCTGGGGAAGTTGTATTGTATTACATAGTTATTTTTATTGTGTTGGGTGTTTTATTGTTTGTTTTATTTATTTTATGCTTCATTGTTATCGTTATAAAAACTATAAAAAACATTTTTTACATTTAATTGCCGCTTATCTTCTTATTGTTTTATTGACAGCTATTTATACAATTCCAACATTATTTGTAATTGCTGGTGGAAATAAAAGTGTGAATGCAACCAACTATCTTAGTTTATTGATTCCGACTTTTTCACTAAAGGGACTTCTTTATAATAACTATGGCTGTGGTCTCACTTATATGTTCTGGGTTTTAATTGTCTTTGGATTATTTAAAGAAAAGACACGTACTCTATCAATTATTTTAATGATTTCTATGTTATGCCCTATCGTCAGTTTGATTATGAATGGGTTTTTATATGCTAGAAGTAAAATACTGATTGTTTTTTTACCTTTGGTTATTTTACAAGCAGGTCTTGTATTAGAAAATAATCATTTTAAGATCAATAAGTATATGCTATTTCTCTTTGTTTTTCCATTATTTTTTATACAAAGATCTGAACTTGTTTTTCTTGATTTAATTATTAGTTTGATCATTCTTTATTTTTCAAAAACAAATAAAAAAAGATGTTTTATTTATCTTTTAGTCCCACTATTCGTTGTTTATTACAATAATCCTACAACCAGTTTTCTACCAAATAAACAATATAAAAAATACGCAAATCAAGAAGTAGAAACATTGATTCAAAGAAATTTTATAAATACTTTAGTTAATATGAATGAAATTCATCAAAATATGAATCAAACTTATCAAAATCAAGTAACCCGTCTTTCAGGTTATACATCAACAAATCATCATCTTTATAATTCATTTTTATTTGATACTTTAAAGATTCCTATTTCTTTAAATAATCGTGTTGGACAAATAGATCAAAATAATCTTTTCTATTTAAAGATGTTATCCGTTGATTCAATTATCTCAAAAAAGAAAATCGATGGTTATCAAGAAATTGATGCTATTAAAGATTTAAAACTTTATCAAAGTCAAGATATTATGCCTATTGCTTATGCAACAAATAAACTCTATAGCCAAAATCAGTTTCATCAACTGCAATATCCTTATACCCTGGATATTCTTTATAAGAATGCCATTGTAAAAAATGGAAATAGTACAGATCAAAGTCAATTTATCAAAGAAGACATGGGTTTAAAGAGTTCATATCAAATTCAACAAAAGAAAAATAAAAAAATCACTCTTTCTCTTCAAAGAAAGACTAAAAATCAAATCATTGTTATTGAAGGCGATATTAAAAATTATAAACCACATCAAAGTGTCTCTATTACAATCAATGGGATTAAAAATAAATTATCTAGAAGTAATTCACCTTATTATAATCAACATACACATTTTACTTATTTATTATCTGGTGAAAATATTAAAACTTTATCTATTTCTTTATCTAAAGGACATTATGATCTTAAAAATATTAAAACTTATTCTTTAAATAAAGAAGTTATTGAAAATAGAAATAAAGAAGTAGATTCTTTAAATATTCAAAAAGGAAAAGATGTTTTAAAAGGATCAATTAATGTTAAAAATGATGGTTATTTTATAACTCGTATTCCTTATGATCGTGGTTATACAATTTATATCGATGGTAAAGTTGTAAAGAGTGAAATTGTAAATGAAGCGTTTTTAGGATGTCCTATTAATCAAGGAAAACATAAAATTCAAATAAAATTTACCCCTACTGGATATCGTTTAGGTTTTATTCTATCTTACTTTGGATTTATGGTGATTTTTATAAATTATATTATTGAAAGGAGACGAAAAAATGAAGGATGATACAAAAGAAATAGTGAGTTATGTTTTTGTAGGTGGGATGACAACTCTCGTAAATTATGTTGTTTATTTCATTTTGTTAAAAATACATAGTCATTGGTTAATCGCTAATAGTATTTCTTGGATTTTTGCAGTTTTGTTTGCTTATTATACAAATAAAAGATATGTGTTTAAAAGTACAAATAATATAAAAAAAGAATTTATATCTTTTATCTTATTAAGATTTATGACGTTATTGATTGAAAATATATGTCTTTATCTTTTAATTGATTTATTAAATCTTCAACCAATGATCTCTAAAGTATGCGTCAGTTTTATTACGATTCTATCAAATTATATTTTATGTAAATTTAAAATTTTTAAAGAAGAAGGTGTTTGTCATGGATAAAATAAGCGTTATTGTTCCTTGTTTTAATGAAGAAGATGTTTTACCACTCTTTTATAAAGAAGTGACTCATGTTTTAGAAAGTATTGAAAATATTGATTATGAAATACTTTTTATCAATGATGGTAGTCATGATCATAGTGAAGATATTTTAAAATTACTAGCTCATAAAAATCCTCATTGTTTCTATTATTCTTTTTCTCGTAATTTTGGAAAAGAAGCCGCTATGTATGCAGGACTTGAAAATGCTAGTGGAGATTATGTTGTTATTATGGATGCAGATTTACAACATCCTCCTTATTTATTAAAAGAAATGTATAACTCATTAAAATATGAAGAATATGATTGTTGTGCCGGTAAACGTATTGATCGTACTGGTGAAGGAAAATTAAGAAACTTTTTATCTCATAGTTTTTATAAAGTGATTCAAAAACTTACAAAAATGGATATGGATGATGGTGCTGGTGATTTTAGAATGATGTCTCGACAAATGGTCAATGCTATTTTAGAACTTAAAGAATATAATCGTTACATGAAAGGATTATTTTCTTTTGTAGGATTTAATACAAAATGGCTTGAATTTCATAATGTTGAACGTCCTGTTGGTAAAAGTAAATGGAATTTTGCTAGTTTATTTTCCTATGCATTTAAAGGCATTTTCTCATTTTCATCAACACCTATTACGATTGCAGGAGTCATTGGTGGTATTTTAATAGGTATTTCTTGTATTGTTTCTTTATACTCTGTTTTTGTTCATCCTGTTTCCTATCTTACAAGTTTAGTTTTATTTTTAAGTGGTTTGCAACTTATCTTTGTTTCTATCTTAGGTCAATATTGTTCATCATGTTACTTTGAAACGAAACAAAGACCTATTTACATTATTAAAAATACAAATAATATTCATAAAAAAATGGGATAAATGAAAAAGGATTGTTATTCAATCCTTTTTTCATCATAATCTTTAATATTCAACTCTTGAAAAGATAAACAACTTTCTTCTTTTGTTAAGCGTACCGTTTCCCCATAATTATTGATTTTTAATAAATATTTTCATTTTTTTAATTCATTCCACAATAAAAAGAAAAGGATTGTTTATATGAACAATCCTAATCTTAAATTCTATAATCTAATTATTTTTAACGATTATATTTTCTTTTTCTTAAAACCATAATTCCTAAACCAGCCACTAGAAGCATAGCCATCATTGTTATAATTGGTGTGCTATCTCCTGTTTTTGTTGATTTAACAACTTGACCAGTAATTGTTTGTTTTCCATTATTTGAAGAAGATGGTTGATTATTAGATGAAGAATCATTTGGTTTTGATGGTGTTGTATCACCAGGTTTAGATGGTTCAATATCTATTTTTACTTTCTTTACAATAACTTCTCTTGTAAATTCAACTTCATTACCAAGAGCATCAATTACTTTATAAACAATTTGGTAAGTTCCAGCTTTACTTGTATCAACATCATTACTTACAACTGTAAGTTTATCTGTAATATCTGTACCATCAACATCATAAGCTTTAACACCAGTTAATGGATCAAATTTATCACCAACATTAAATTCTTTAGAATCAATTACAAGTTTTGCTTTTTCAACAACTGTAATTGTAAATGTTTTACTTGCTGCATTACCAGCTTCGTCTTTTACAGTTACTATAATTGTATAAGTTCCTGCTTGATGACAATCATAATCACCGCTAATTGTTAATTTATCTGATAAATCACCATCAACATCATCTATTGCTTTTAATGCTAATAAATCTTTGATGTCTGTATCATCATCTACATAAATAATCGCATCATTACCACTAATTTCTGGAGCTGTAACATCTTGTTTTCCTTTAAATGTTAATTCAACATGACGATAATTGAAACCATCAATGTCATCATAAATACGAATAAATTGTTTACCAGCGTCTAGTTTTACTTCAATTGTATCACTGTCTTGATAGTTAGACCATCCACCAGTATTTTTTAAAGTAACTTCTCCTAATGGAGTAGTTGTATTACCATCAACTTTCATAATAATAGCTTTTGTATCACTACCACAATTATGACTATAGTTAATCTTTAAATCATATACTCCAGCGGTTTTAGCATCAACATAATAATCTTGATAAGTACCTGCTGAACCAAATCCAATATTTTTAGTTGAAGAACCTTCAATTGCCCAACCAATTTCTTTAGAACCATCAATAACTTGATCAGCCTTAATTGTTGTTACTTCATTTTTTACATCTTTAACTTCTACTGCATCTGTTAATTTTTTGATTTGTAAATTTGTTAATTCAAAGCTTGGATTATTTACTTCAAGTCTTAAAGTTTGTTTACCAGCTTTTAAGTTTAACATTTGTGCATAACCTTGAGTATTTCCCCAATATTTACCAAAAGAAACACTACCTAAATTATCTGTTGCTAATCCTAAACCACCACTTAATTTCAAACCATTCGTAACAGCTTCATCATCTTTAACTTTATAAGTTAAAACATAGTTTCCTTCTTCTTCTACATTTAAGAAGAAATCTAAATAATCTCCTTTAGCACCATTTACTAAAGTACCTTTTTTACGATAAGCATCATTTTCACTTAATTTAACAGCTTCATCTTTTACATCAATACTATCTGGTAAACGATCTGTTTTTAATAATTTAATATTTGAAACTAAATCTAAATCACCATCACTATAGCCACTAGGTTTAACAGTAATTGTTCCTGCAAGATCATCATAATTTGTATTTGTACGTTCTAATGTAACAGTTGCTGTTGTACCATCTTTGCTTACTTCAACTTTGCTTACTTTAACATATTGTGCAATTTCTTCACTTAATGTTAAATCACTTGCTTTTATTTCTTGATTAAATTTACCACCTGTAATCTTTAAATCAAATGTATTGCTATCAAAATCAAGATTACCAATATCTTCTAAGCTTTCTTCATCATTAACTGCTTCAATGATTGTTTGATTGCTTAATGAGTAATCTTTATCTCCTACTTCTTTAGCATTGATTTCAACAGTTAAAGTACGATTACTATCGTAATCTACAACTTCTTGTCCTTTTAAAGTAATTGTTGCTTCTGTATCACTTACTCTATCTAAATCAAAATCAATTCCTTGAGGTAAATCAATTTTCCAATTATCTTTATTTAATCGTTCATTAAATTTACCATCTTTTAAATGAACAATAATCTTTTGTCCATCTAATTTCCCTTCTTTTAATGAATCGTTTTCTAATTGAATATATGATCCAAATGATAATGATTTTAAATTAAATCCACCATTATTTTTAGGAACAAACATAATTTTATGACTACCTTCTGATAAATCAATAGCAACTGTTCCTTTTTTATAAGCACTAAAGCTTCCGGTTGTTTCTAAAGTACTTGATGTTGTTAAAACATCATCTACATAAATATCAAATTCCGCATCTTTTTCAGCTTTAGCGTATTCAAGTTTCATCTTATAATTATCTGCTTTTTGAACATTGACGGTATATTCTAATTTATCATTATCATCAAAGAAACCAACATTTTCGTTATTTTCAGCAATAATATTTTCACCATAGCTATAATCTAATGCATTAATATACCCTGGTACATTTAAAACATCTTTTGCTTTAGTAAATGTTAAAGCACCAATATCCATATCCCCTTGTGGTAAGGATAATGTAAGTCTTTGTACGCCGGCATTTAATTTTACTTGGACTTGAACATTTCTTGTTGTACTCCATGCATTCCAATCTTTAGACCAAGTATCAAAACGTTTAGTGACTGTACGTCCTACTTCTTGATTATCTACTTTTAAAACAATTTGTTTATTGTCAGTATTACTATCAACTGATGGTCCACTTGTTGGTCCAATAGCGTGAGGAATTGAAACATTATAAAGACCTGCTTCTTTAACATCAATTAGATAATCTGCCCAAGCACCATCTTGAACGTTTCCAAATCCAGAACCATCATCTTTAACTTTTAATTTATCATAATTAACTGCATCGGTTGCTTTTAATACACCTGGAATTTCATTTCCTTTGACTTCAGCAATAGAACCATCCCAAATATAAGTTGCTACATTACCAGCAGGTAAAACAGCATTAAATTGTGTGCCATTCATCATCACTTTAAATTTTTGATCAGAGCCACTACGATTTGTAACAATCATGACAATTTTTCCTGTTTCAGGATCTTTAAAAGCGACATTTGTAACAGTTGAACTACTTCCATTATTTGTATCAATACGAACATATCCTGGTTTTACATATTTAGTAAATTGAGACATGATATATACTTCAGGTGTTGCCCAATATCTTTGAGGGTTATTGGCATCTTGTACAAATAATGTTGGATCAGGTGTTCCTACCCAATGATGAGTCCCAACATTACTATCTAACATTGTTACCCAACTATTATAACTTTCAGAACCATTTCTTAACCAAGTAATAATATCATTAGCACCACTTGTTCCCCAAACAGATCTTTCAGTTAAGTTCATACTTAATTTGTCTTTGTAATTATCATAGAAAGATCCCATTGTTGAAGCATTTCCTCCATATGGATGGAAGGCAATACCATCAATATTATAATCATCTCCAGCTTCTTTAAAGAAATCTTTCATAAAATTATCGGCACCATCAAAGTTATGATCAAAAGCCCATAATTTAACAGCTTTTTCTTGATCATTTAAAATTGTACTTTGAGCTAATTTTGCTTTAATAGCTTTAGCAAGTTTAGCTTCTTGTGTTCCTGTCATAGCACAACTTGGATAGTTGATTTCAAGTAATGGTTCATTTTGGAGAGTCATAGCATAAATTGGAATACCTTGTTTTTTATACTCTTCTACATAACGCACCATATATTTAGCTAAATCATTAATATAAGCATCATTTAATTTTCCACCTTTTAATAATAAATCATTATTTTCATATGATTTACTACTAGAAGTTGCTGTTTTCATCCATCCTGGTGGTGTCCAAGAAGACGCAAAGAATTTAAGATTATTTTCTACTCCTAATTCTTTAGCAATCGTTAACATTTCATTAAGAACTTTAATAACACCATAATCTTGATCTTTTTGAATACTAAATCCTTTACCAGTTACATTATTCCAATCTGGTTTTCCATCTAATTCTTTACCAGTTCCATCATAATAAGTATAGAAGTCTTGAGCTGTAAAATCAGATGTTCCAATTGTAACCCTAATTAAAGACATTCCCATACCATTAACTGGATCTAATAATCTTCTTAAAAATGCTTGTCGATTTTCATCAGTCATCTTTAATAAATTATGAATTGTTGCTTCTTCAATAGAAGTTCCCATTCCTAAAACACTTTGATATGTTTTTTGATCATTAACAATAATTGTTGTTTGCTTAGAATCATCTGCTACACGTAGATCTAAAGCATCTTTTATTGCATTTTTATTAGAAATTTCAAATTCACCTTTATACCATGACATGCTTTGTGAATTTTCTGAAGAGGACATACTTACTTCAACAGCACCTTCTTGTAACATAGCACCTGTCCCAACATTCGTCACTTCTTCTGGAACAACTGGTCCTACATAATCACCAGCTTTTTCAAATGTATAATAATCAAAGTTGAAATCTTTATCACGTGCTACAAGTTTAAGTTCATGAACACCTGCTTTTAAACTTACTAAAGCGTTCATTTCTTGAGCAGTAAATGTTGTCCAACTACCTGTTGAAACAATAGATGTATTCTTCTTTTCTAAAACTAATTCATCATCTAAATATAATTCAAATGCCCCTTCAATTGTTGATTCATATTGACGAGCTGCTTGAACAGTTAACTTATATGCTGCTTTTTCAGGTACTTTTATTTTATAAGCCATATAACGCCCATCTTGTAAATATCCAACAGTTGTACCATTATTTTCTAATTGAATACTACTATGTGCATCAATAAAGTCTTCTGCTTCTAATTTTCCATTTGTTTTTTCTAAATCTACAACATTTGGATCATCTGGTGATGTAACATCACCTGTTTTTTGTGATTTCTTTAAACCATATCCTACAGGATATAAAACTTTACTTGTATCTGTATATTTACTTGTAATATCTTGAGGATACCAAGTCCATGTAATTGGATTTGTTCCTACAAAATCTTTATTGCCTAATAATACATCGGCAACTCCATCACCTTCACTACCTGGAAGCCAAGCATTGACAATTCCTTTAATATGACTATCATTTACGTAATCGGCAATGGCAATTGGACGTCCTGTTGTTAAAACTAAAATAATTGGTGTATCAGGATGACTATTTTCAATTTGTTTAATTGTACTGATATCACTTGCTGGTAATTTTAATTGACTCGCACTTCTATCTCCATTGCTTTCAGCATATGGATCTTCTCCGACAACCACAATTGCTGCATCCACTTTTGAAGTAGAATCTGCATATACGCCATTAGCACTATAATTAATCGTACCACCTTTTTTATCCATAGCTGCCTTTAAACCACTGAAAATCGTTGTACCCTTTGTCGTATTTCCAGTTGATCCTTGCCATGTAATTGTCCAACCACCACATTGTTTACCAATGTCATCGCCAGCACTTCCTGCAACCATTAAATTATCCATATTTTCTAATGCTTGCATCATTGTTTGTCCATCTTTTACTGTATCATTTTTTAATAAGACTAAAGATTCACTTACAGCTTGTCTTACAAGTGTACGGTGTTCTTGTCCACCAAATAATGCTTGTGCATCTTTATTAGCGTATGCTTTTGAAGAATCATCTAAGAGTCCAATATTTTCTTTTGCTGTTAAAATACGTGCAACAGCATCATTTAAACGTTCTTCACTAATTTTATCTTCATTAACGGCTTCTACTAAAGCATTATATAAATTTTTCCAACGAGGTGTATCACCATCTTGTTCAGCAACCATTAACATATCAACCCCGGCATTGATACAAGCAATGGCTTTATCTTTATAAGATGATTGATTTTCAATTTGATCTAAACCATTATAATCACTAATAATAATACCTTCAAAACCAAGTTTTTCTTTTAATAATGTTGTAAGAACATCTTTATTCCCATGACATTTCTTACCATTAATACTATTATAAGAAACCATAATTGATTGAACACCTTGATCAATGGCTTTTTTATATGGAGTAAGAATTTCTTTAACAATTTTATTATCCATATTCGCATTGATTAAGTCATTATAATCCCTTTCACTCAATTCAACATTGCCTTGGTTTGTTCCATTTGTTGTTAAACCTTCACCTAAATAATGTTTAGCAGTTGAAAGAGTTGAACCATCTTTTTCAATTCCTTTAATATAAGCATTTCCTAAAGAGGTAACACGTTCAACATCATCACCAAAGGTTTCATAAGTACGTCCCCAACGTTCATTATGTGGAACCCCTAATGTTGGTGTAAATGTCCAGTTAGCTCCCATTGCTCTTACTTCACTGGCTGTTGCACTCCCAATATTTTCAACTAATTGTTGATCATTGGCTGCTGCTAAACCAATATTATGAGGATAGATTGTTGCACCATATAAATTATTATTTCCATGAACAGCATCTATTCCATAAAGCAATGGAATACCTCCACTATTAATAACTGCTTGTTGATAACTATTTGCTGAATCTACCCAATTGTTCAATTGATTTCCGGTTGATGGTGCAGCCCCACCACCACTTAAAATTGAACCAATTTTATATTCAGCCACTTCTTCTGGTGTAATCCAGCGGGTATCCGCTTGAATCATTTGTGCAACTTTATCAGTTGAGCTCATATTATCAATTATATTTTGAACCCTTTGTGATATTGTTGACTTTGCATCGACTCTAATAGTTGAGGCTACAACCATTAAAGCCACTAACACTACTTTCAATATCCTTTTCATCATATTCCCTCCAAATTCATTGGTACAAATTCATTATATGCCTACATTTACGCAAAGTAAAGCGCTTTCATATAAAAAAGAATAGAATCTTTAGAATTCATACCAACAATTATATAATCGTGTTGTGAAATAAAAACATTATGATATAATGAACTTTGGGTGGTTATATGTTAAAATATGAAATGATTGTTAATGATCTTCAAAAAAGAATAATGAACGAAGAATTCGAAGAAAATCACAAATTACCTACTGAAGAAAAATTAATTGAAGAATATAAAGTAAGTCGTAATACGATTCGTAATGCAATTAAAATATTAATTAATTTAGGAATTGTTTATTCAGTTCAGGGGAATGGGATGTTTGTTCGTGCGCCTAAAAAAAAGGGTACAGTTTATTTAAATTCAACACGTGGCGTGACAATGGATAATCCTGGTAATAAAATTGTTAATAAGTTATTAGACATTCAAGTCATTGAAGCTGATGAAAAGTTAAGTCAACAAATGAATTGTAAGATTGGAACGCCTGTTTATTATTTAAAAAGATTACGTATTGTTGATGGTATTCCTTATGCTTTAGAAAGAACTTATTATAATAAAGATATTGTTCCTTATTTAGGTAAAGAGATAGCTGAAGGATCTATTTTTAGATATTTAAAAGATGATTTAAAATTATCTTTTGGCTTTGCTGATAAATATTTAACAGCTATTAAATTAAGTAAAGAAGATGCAAAGTTATTAAATCTTAATGAAAATGATCCTGCTATTATGATCAATGATAATATTCATTTGTCTAATGGACTTTTGTTCAATACTTCAAATATTATTTACAATTATCAAGCAACTAATTTTTATAGTGTTGCACAGTAATTAATAATAAATAAAAAAATCACAACCTAATGTGATTTTTTCTTTGCTTTCATACGTGCCTTACATTCATACATATTTTTATCTGCTTGATTCAATAATAACTTTAAATTTGTTTCTCGACTATGCGTAGAAAGTGCATAACCAAAGGCAAAATCAATGAATATTTGTTTACTAAATTCATTATAACATCTTGCTTCGTTTTGTACTTGTAAAATAATATCTTCTACGTCTTGTTGAGTAACATCATTTAATAAAGCAATAAATTCATCTCCTCCATATCTTCCAACAAAATATTTTTCAGGAATAGAAGTACGGATAATATGTGCAAAATTCATAATTAATGTATCACCAGCAAGATGTCCTAAAGAATCATTAACTACTTTTAAATCATTCAAATCAAAAACAATAATTGCGGTCGGTTCATCAAAGTGATCATAGTGAGCAATCAATTCTTCTACACGACTTCTATTAGGCAAACCTGTATGCAAATCAATATATGCTTTTTTATTAAGTTCTCTATTTTTCTTCATTAAAACAACTGCAGATACAGATTCCTTGATCATCATTAGAATAACTAAAGCAATTACAAAAATCAATGCTTTCTCTATTTGATCTAATCTTGTCGCACATTTTTGAGAATAATCTTCAGCAGCTGTAACTGTTTCATCTGCTAAATAAAAATATTCTTCACTCATTTTAATAATATTTGTTTGTTGATATCCCTTTTCTCTTACTAAACTAATTTCATCTTTTAAAGATAACCAAGAAGTATGTAATTCCGTTAATTTCTTTTGATAATGTTGATCATTTAATGTTGTCAGTTGATACTTTCCACCACCATTTGTCAATCCATAAAAAATATCATCTAAATATTTAATTAAAACATCATTTTCATTTCCTGATATTTCTAATTTAATTTCTCTTTGTGTGGCCCCTCTAATAATTCCTGCATAATTAATAACACGTGCATTCCCTTGAATCTTTTTAACATCACTCATCATAAAAATCGTTAAAGTAATTAAAACAATGAGTAATATTCCCTGGGCAATTTTTTCTCCTAAATTTCTTCTTTGTTCTTTTTTCATTTACTTCATCTCTTTCCCTTAATACTATAACAAATTTATAGCTTATTCGCTATTAAAAAAGAAGAAACATAAAGTCTCTTCTATAAGTCATATAACTTTGCTTTTGTAAGTATTAATACATATAAAAAATCTCTAGTTGCTTCCTTGGTTTCAAATTTTTGTCTTGTTTGACTGATATAGTTTACAGCTTATATCCATTCTTCTAAAGAATAATCATCCAATGAAAATAATAAAATTCTTCCTGCTTGTTTATAGTTGACACTCCCTATGTCTAAAGGCAGGGGATTCTTGCTACCTTTCAATATACATTCTTTTTACACTTTTATTAAAAATATATTGAATGACCAGTCTATTTCTAGTAGGTCGTAGTGCAAGATATGGTATGCCATTACCACTCCTAGGGCAGAGCATATAGCTCCCTAGGCAATACATCTGTTACCAATGTATTCAGTTGAATTACAAATGTTTATCGCACCTAACAAATCTCTATGTGTATGATATCCACATTTACAAATATACTTTCTATCTTTTGCATGGTGGATATTTCCACATTGAGGACATTTTTGACTTGTATAAGCTGGATATACATATTCAACTTCTATTCCTGCAAGTTTGGATTTATATTCTATATATTGTGCTAATCTATAGAAAGACCATGTATGCAGACTAGGATTGTTTTTACGACTTGTTCTTGTCGTTGAGCGAATGTTTTCTAATCGCTCTAATTTTATTACTTTTGCTTTATGTTTCTTTGCTGTATTGACGATTTCACGACTTATCTTATGATCTATGTCTTTCATAATACGTTGTTCTTTATTCTTAATTCTTTTGGCAACAGTTGGTTTCTTTGCTTTTTGAAACCATTTTCTTAAATTTGCATAGTGTCTTCTCATATACTTATTTTTTCTACCATTGCCATAGAATTTAACACTTCCATCTGTACAATAACTTACTGCAGGACATTTGATGCCTAAATCTACTCCCATGACATTATTGCTTTCATTTACTTTCTCAATTTCATTAATTTCATATACAAATTGTGCAACTAATGTATTTATATTTTTAATAACAATACGCATTGTACCTAGTCTATGAGAAGATAAAATTAATTTTTGTTTATCTGTCATTTTAGTTTTAACAGAAATACGTTTTGATTTTCCATCTATCATTACAGGAAATGAAATATAGTTATCTTGAATTTTAAAGTTTTGATTATTGATATAACAACATAATTTCTTTAAAACAGGAACTTTTATTTCCTTTAACTTTTTTACTTCTTTTATTTCTTCTACTTCTTTTACATTTTTTGAATTTTTATTCTTTTTACTTTTTTGATTCTTCTTATTCTTTTTAGCCTTTTCAACTTCTTTACATGCCTTATCATATTTTTTGACAATAGATTTTGCGTCACGAATACATTGATTACATAAAGCACTAGGTAGTTTTGCTTTCACATCCGCAGTTGTTAATTTAGAAATACTTTTAATATTTTTAATTTCTTTAACACTTTCAATATTTCCATTATCTTTATTAGTATAATCAGAAACAATATTATTTACTGTAGAAATATATTCAGACATAGTATTTCTAATTAACTCTATTTGATATTCAGTTGGATATAGTTTTACTGTTTCTGATAGTTGCATACGCTTCACCTATATTTTAATTTTATTTATTTCCTTTCTTTTAATTTATAATTCTATTATATATTATATGCATCAATACACGAAGTGTTGGACAATCATTTTAAAAACAACTACAAAGGGATCTCCTTATATCCCCATAGCTAAAGCGAGGAGCTTTACGGCGCTCTTTGGTAAAAATAAACAGGCTATGATCCGAGATATTCATATTGAACTGAGATGTAACGTTCAAAGTAAAACCATCAATCTGTTTTCTCATGTCACAAAACTGTTTGGCAACATAGATATTTTTGATTTCATCGGTATTAATAATCATAGCAGGTTCTCCAATAAAATCTTAAGATTTTGTTTGGAACAGGAAATATGATGATCAATATCAAAATCAATAACGTCATTACTTTTATCAAGGATGACAGGTAGAAAAGTATTTTCTTCTTCAAGGATCAAAGCCTTTTGTCTATAGAAGCTGGAAATACAAATATGATTGTCGTTACAATACTTTTAAATTGTCAAATCACTTTGTTTCTGTGCTTCGATAACTTCCTCCCATTTTTCTTTTCCTCTAATTATCATAAAAGATGCGCCTCCTTATCAAGTACATCCTTATTGTATTGAATTCTTTAATTATTTATAATCGCTTATTTATTTGACACTTACCTTTTTTATTATTTTATCTTTCTTTTCTTTTAATTCATTGGGCAGATTGTCCAAAAAAAAGAAGTCACAATGACTTCTTAAAAATTTCATATTAACTTGCATACTATTTTACGTTATTTTTTAATTTTGTAAAAATAAATAATAACAATGTTCCTACAACTGTTGATAAAACAATTAACGCTAAATAATATAATGGATTATTGACCATCCATATTAAGAATAATCCTCCATGAGGAGAAGTAATTGAACATTCAAAATACATTGATAATGCTCCTGCAAGACCTGCTGCTAAACAACATGCTGGTAAAATGACAGTTGATTCTTGTTGAATAAATGGAATAGCTCCTTCAGATATAAAAGATATACCATTAATATAATTCATTAATGCATCTTTTCGATTAGAAAATCTATTTTTAGATAATGTTGCTGTTAAAGCAATTACAAATGGTGGAATCATTCCTCCAGCCATGACTGCAGCCATTGGATAATAATCATAACTTATAAGCATTCCTATTCCAAAAACATAGGCTGTTTTATTAATAGGACCACCATTATCAATAGCCATCATCATTCCTAAAAAAAATCCAAATAAGATTTTTGTTGACATTTGAGATTCAACAAGTGAAACATATTGTAAAATATAGCTATGTGCTATATACAAATAACCATTTAAATAAATCATCACAAGTAAAACAATAACAGTTGATAAAATAGGATGGAATAATGATGCTTCTATTCCTTTTAAACATTGTGGTAAATAAGAAAATAACTTTCTTAACATCAAAGATACAAATCCCGCTAAAAAACCTGCAATAATTCCAGCAAGTAAAGAAGGTGAACTTGTAGAAATTGATGTGATTGAAATTCCTTGACAAACAATTAATCCCCCAGCAAATCCAGAAACCATTGCAGGTCGATCTGCAATACTATCAGCAATATAGGCTGATACAATTGGAATAATCATGATTGTTATTAATTGTTGAACATAATTTATAAGTGTCAATGATTGATTTGATAATACCTGATCTTTAACAAGATATAAAATACCATATAGAACTCCACTTGCAACAAGGAATGGTAAAGCATGTGAAATACCATTCATTAAATGTTTGTAAAATAAACGTATGATATTTTGTTTTTCTTTTTTAGTATCATGATGATATATTTCACCATCGCCATTATTTGCTTTTTGAACAAGCTCTTCAGCTTTCGAAATCCCATCTCTTACAGGAACTTGAATTACTTTTTTCGCTTCAAATCTTTGCATTTCTACTTTTTTATCAGCAGCTACTATAATACAAGTACAATGATCAATATCATCTTGTGTTAATTGATTTTTAACCCCTTCTTGCCCATTAGTTTCTACTTTAATAGAAATATTTAATTTTTCTCCCGCTTGTTCTAAAGCTTTAGCCGCCATAAAAGTATGAGCAATTCCTGTAGGACACGCAGTTACTGCTAAAACAGCAGGATGAACAATTTCTTTCACTTCTTCTTTTTTATTTTCCTTAGCATCTATTAATTGTAAAAATTCTTCTTTAGAAGATGCATTAATTAAAGCATTTCTAAAATCTTCTTCCATTAATAAAGTAGATAACTGTGCAAGAGCTTGTAAATGAGCACCTCCCGAATCTTTAGGAGCACCAATCATAAAAAATAAATAAGTAGGTTGTCCATCAAGAGATTTAAAATCTAATCCTTCTTTAACAACCATTGCAGATAATCCTGCTGTTTTCACACCTTCACTTTGTCCATGAGGAATAGCAACACCATCACCAATTCCTGTTGTACTTTGCGCTTCTCTATTTAAAACACTTTCTTTATAAATTTCTTTATCATTTAATTTTCCACTTTGATCTAATAAATCAACCAGATGATTGATTGCTTCTTCTTTATTAGAAACTTGTGGATTTAAATCTATCGAATTTATATCTAATAATTCTGTAATTCTCATTTCTAACAACCTTTCTTTTTTTGTCTATCATAAAGCAAAAAAGTTGTTCAATCAAGAACAACTTAATCATACTGACATAACTTATAAATATCTTTGATGCAAGTTCCTACATCTGCTGGTTTATGTGCATCACTCGCTGTAATAATATCCACATGATGTTCTTTAAAAATATCCAACAATTCTTTAGACAAACCTTTATCAGGATGATGATAACGATAATAACACCCTGTATTACATTCCCCTTTAACATGATGTTCTACTAATAATTCAGCAAGTTCATGATAAGTTGGTTTTAAATCATAAGTTGGATAATAACCAAACATTTTAATTGTATCAGGATGAGCTAATTGCGTAAATAAATCGCTTTTAACTAAATCAAAAATCAATTCATAATAACGATGATAAATATCATCTACATTATATTTTTCCCAAAGTAGTTCTTTAGACCAAGGCATATCATATAAAAGTCCATCAATAGAATGAATAGCTCCTACTAAAAAATCAAATTGATAGGGTTCTAAAATACGTCTTATTTCTTCTTTATATTCAGGAACATAACATACTTCTAATCCAAATAAAACTTCTATTGGAAGTTCTTCCTCTTTTACCTCATTAATTAAACGCACATAACTAGAAAGTGTATCTTTAAATTTCATTTTCTTATTAGCAAGCCATTCTCTTTGTTGATCACTTGCTTCTTTAACACCTTGATAAATAACTTCAAATTCTTTAAAACGATGTGTATGATCTAAAATTTGAATACGATCAAATCCTTGTTTATAAGCTTCATTAATAAATTCCATTACATATTCTTTAGTAAGTGGTCCGTTTTCTAAATGCATATGTCCATCTACTAGCATAGGCAATCCTCCATTCATGTTGTATACAATTATAGACTCTTTAATAAAAAAAACAATCCATTTAATAAAACATCTTGTTACAAAAAAAGTAACAAAAACAGTAGATTATTTCCTCTCTATATTTTACTAATATTTGACTATTAAATTTATCATTAGATTTAAAATTTAAATTAGTAGCATATAAATATTTTAGTATACTTGGTATTTGTTAAGAAAGATCGTTCAGTTTTGAATAGTGTCGTTAGGTATTTAAAATTGAAAACAGCGAAAAAGCCTTTAAGCATCAACTTAAAGACTTTTTCTATATCTCTATTAATTTTCTTTTTTTCTTACAAATACCATCACAAACATACTGCTTACTAGTAGCATCATTAATCCTATAATATTTGCATTATCTCCCGTTTTAGCTTTCGTTGTTTGTTTTGTATTTGATTTATTTATTGAAGTAGTTACCGTTGTTTTTAATTCTTTTTTATCTTTATAGATAATTGCATAGTCACTGAACTTATCTGTTTCAAATGTTAAACTGTTTGTCTTTTCATCATAGATTGTTTCTAAGATATCTACTTTTCCATTATGACTTCTTACGATATAGTATTCTCTCTTAGTTTTACTATCTTTATTGATTAGTTCTTCTGGAACTTTGATTGTTACTTTCATGACTTTTGAAAGTTCATGTATACTTTCATTTGTTCCATTAACACTCTTATAAAGTGTAATATTTAAGTATTTTCCTACTTTATATCCTTTTGTATTTGTTTCAATAAGTTCATTTGTTTGTGCTTCTTTTACTTCTAATACGATTTCTATTTTCTTACCTTCTGCTACTTCACTTAATTCATTTGCTGTTATTTCTTTGTTTTCAATAAGGAGATCTATAATTTCATCTCTACTTATTTCTACATCTCCTGTTGTTTTAACAGTAAATGATCCTGTTCCTATCTTATCATTTTCTTTTGGTAAAATAACATAAGCATATTCAAAGGATCCTGTATGGTTATTTCCTTTAGCTTTGATTGTTAGAACATGTTTTCCTTCTTTCGTTGCTTGATTATCTAATACTTCATAATCTTCTTTATTTAATGCTTTTCCATTGACTAAAACTTGTTCTACTTCTTGTGTTTGTTTTTCTCCTGTATATTTTAAGACATTTCCTAATACAACTGTTCCTTTATCAATCGATAATGGATTAATTGTATATGTTCCATCTTTAAAAGTAATATCATAATTTGGATTTGATCCTTCTTTTTGACTTACTTTTATCTTATATGTTCCTACATCTTCTCCTTCTTCTCTTGTAAGAATGATACTTGTTAATTTATCATTACCAATAAGTTTATCATTTACATATGTAAATTCAGAATCTTTATCTCCATATGTCTTTGATGCTTCATTTGCAGTAACTGTAATCTTTTTAGCTTTTACAGTAAGATTTATTTCTTTAGATACTTTTTTATAATTCTTACTTTCTTTTTGACTTACTGTAATGATGACTTTACCTGCACCTTTAATAACTACATTGCCTTGATTATCTACTGTAGCTACTTTTTCATCGCTACTTGCATATTCAATAGCTGATTCATGATCTTTACTTTGAACATGAATTGTAAATGCTTCATCACCATAAGTCTTTTCAACATCTTTTTGATCAACCGTTAATTCATGATTGATTTTATTAACAGTTAATGTTACTTCTTTACTATCACTATCATAGTTATGATCAACTCCTAATGTAACTTTTAATTTTGTTGTACCAGCATTATGAATTGTTACATTACCTTGATCATCTACTGTAGCTACATCCTCATTACTACTTGAATAAGATAATTTTCCATTTCCTTTATGAGATACTTCTAATTTAAATCCTTGATCACCATATTTTTTATCATTCACTTCTTTTACTTTTAATCCAGCATCTGCACCTTTTACTACAAATTCAGCTGTATTTGTACCAGTTAAATTATAGTTTTTGTCATCGATACTTGCTGTAACAGTATATTTACCTGCATGACTAGGAACTTCTGTTCCATTAACTTCTGTTCCATCATACCCTATTCCTGTGTAAGTTAATGTTACTTCTGGATGATCGCCATTTTCTACATCATTTAACTTAGCTGTAGCACCTGTAATTTTTTCACCATAAGTACCACCATTAGGTGTTATTGTAACAGTTATATCTTTTGGTTTAATTGTATAACTTGTTGTGACATCTTCAGGTAACTTATAATTTTGATTACTTACTTTTGTAGCTGTAGCTCCATAAGTACCTGCATTTTTGTGTTGAGCTCCATCAACAGTAATTTCACATTCATCACCATCTGCTAAGTTACTAACTGTAGCTGTTGGTAATTGTTCTTTTCCATTGTAAGTTAATTCTTTGTTCCATTTTAAATCAATTGTTCTAGGATTGATTTTATTTGTGATTTCTTGTACATCTACACCTTTAAAGTTTTTATTTCCTTCTACTTTGTAGTAAACTGTATATTCTTTGGTAGCTTTCCCTGTTGGAATTGATGTTGACCAGTTTTTATTGTCTAAAGAATATTTTACTGTTCCTCCATTAGTAGATGCTGCATTTACTAATTCTTGTTCACTTCCATTATATGTTAGTGTTTTTGTTGTTGGTTTCGTAACAACTGGTGTTGCTTGGGTAATATTGAATTTTACTGTTGTATCAACAGTACCGTCTTCCCATCTATAATTTGTAGGATCTTTTAAAGTCAATTGAACATTGTATTCACCAACATCAGTACCACCATTATTTTCTGTAACTGTATATAAACCATTTTCTGAAATATTTGCAGTTAATGTTTGTCCTGTATATACTTTGCTTTCTACTGTTGGTTTTTTTACTTTTTCCCAGTTAACTGTAATATTATTTAATGTTGTTTTATTTCCTGATTTATCTGTTACTTCGATTGTATATGTTCCTTTTTTGGGAACTAATGTATAACTACCATTAGTAGGTTCAACTGTTTGTCCATCTACTTTTACTGTATCTAAATTGTTATCAGTTACTGTAAATGTTTGTGTTTTCGTATATGTTTGATTGCTTTCTACACCTGATACTTGTGGTGCAATCGTATCAATTACGATACCATCTGTTGAAACATATTTAATATTTCCTGCTTTATCTGTTACCTTGGCATAAATAACATAATTACTATCTTCACTAAATGTAACAGATGTTCCTTCTTTCCAATCTACTGCTTGTAATTGTTTCTCTGTTAGTGATTCTTCACTACCTGATTTATCAACATAATAATAGTATTTTTTAACTCCACTACCTTCATCTGTAGCTGTAATTTCTGCTTTTTGTGTTTCTTTAAAGAATAAACCGAATGTAATTTTATTTAAAATACTTTTCCATGTTTTATTGGATACTTTTATTTCTGTATCAGGTGCTGTTATATCAGCTACTCCTTCAACTGTAATATTTGTATTTTTTTGAATATTATTTATTGTATATTGATTATTGTTATCTAATTGAACTGTTTCGCCATTGACCTTAACAGCGAAATCTTCTGTTTTTGAATAGCCTTCATTCAAGGTAAATGTAAGAGTACTTGATTCATTATAATCAACAACTGTATTACTAACACTTAAAGTATATCCAACTTGACTAGCTGGAACATTTACTTTGATTTCTTGTCCATTGGCTACATATACTTCTTTTTCAGGTGAAGCATAATAATTTTGACAATCCTTATATCTTACATAGTACTTACCGGTAGATAATCCTTCTACAGTATCTCCAGAAATACTATGCCATTCATTTTCACCATCTTTTCTATATTCCATTGATGAATCAACATTATTTAATTTACCATCTGTTCCACCTTTATATGTTGTTCCTGTGGCTGTTACAGATGTTGGTGCTTCTCTTTGGGCTTTGACAATTTTGAACATAACTGTTTTTTGTGCAGGTAATTTATAATTTGAATCACTCAATCCAGTTGCAGTTGCAGTATATGTACCTACTTCAGTTTGTTCACCAGAAACAGTCACGTTACATTTGTCATCTCCAACTGTATTAGTGACAGTTGCTGTTGGAACATGTGGTTTACCATCATATGGAATTTCAAGTGTATTTGTTCCATCTAGTTTCCATGATAAAGTTGCTGTTCTTTGGGTAATAGTAATAAATTTTTGAGGAGACGATCCAGACTTATAAAGATCCGATCCTGAATTATATATACTTAAATAATATTTTCCTACGTCTGGATATTCTTTATTGACCTTAACATTTGTATCACGATAATAATATTTATATGAATATTGACAATTATCTAACATACTTTCAGGGACAAGTTCTGGTTGTTCTCCATATTCCCATTCGTATTTAACAATGCTAGGTGGAGTAGGTTTTGCTTTAGTCACAGTGAATTTAAGTGATTCTGTTGTTAAACGCAAATAATGATTTGTTTCAGAAACTACTCCTCTAATAAAATAAGTACCAGGTTTTAGACTATTTAACTCAGCTAATAGCTTATCTGAACTTATTGGTTTATATGTACTGTCGTCATCATCACATTTCTTGTATTCATAAGAAACAACTGCATTTGAATCTACATAATTTGGATCCATAAGATGACCATACCCATCATTGACTTTTACATATGGACCAAATTCTGATTGATATCCTTGATAAGTATATTCACAACTATTTTGTTCATTCCAATTCTTATCTTTGAAATATATATTATTTGTATAATATTCTGCTTTCGTAATTGTGAATTCTCCAGAAACTGAAACTTGATTCATTGTTAGAGTTACTGAATAATCTCCTGGTTCTGTTGGTCTTTGTGATAATTGTTGTCCATTTTGATAATATGTTAATTTGTATGAATCTCCTGATATTGGAAAACTAGAGGTATTCTTGCCATTGGCATTTTCAACCCAAGCATTGTCTCCTTTCTTATACCCTCCATCTTTTGTTTTTAATACTATTTTCGCTGTTGTAGTATCTGGATCCTGATAATCACATTCACTATTTCTTTCTTCTTCACTACAATAACCTTTTATTGTTTTTCCACTTTCATCGCTGTTATCAAGTACATAGTTCCATTTGTGAACATGTTTTGCTAAATAAATATATTGACCTTCATCATCATATTTAAGATCAACTTTGTATAATTTACCACTATTTTTTACAAACTTGATTTTATTCAAATCAGCTTTACTTACTCCTCTTGGAGATATTCTGTGTTTTTTTCCATCATTTATGTTATAATCAATATCAATTGTAATAGCATTTCCATTATATTCTGAAAGATCAATGGTACCATTACTACCAAGTTGAACATCTGTTCCACAATTTTCAAACGTGACATTTTTAAGTTTAAGTACTGCCTCTTTAAGTTCTGTCCCTCTATTGTAAATACCAATACGATTTGCTTTAATTGTGGCATCATTAACATTCAAAACTCCCTCTATAGAGTTAAGTCCAACTTTATCAGATACAATCGTTCCACCACTACCATTGATTGTCATTGTTCCTGAATTTTCAACAAATCCGCATAGACTGTAAACATCATTTCCACTATAAGTAAATGTATGACCATTCATATTAATAGTTACATCAGTATTCCTGTCAGCCCTAATAAAATCGAACCTTCCATTTTTTTCAGGATTATTAATAACATCGCCTAATATATTTAAAGCTATCGTTCCTATTTTAGAGCTATTATATTGTACACAAACTTTTGTACCTGCATTTTCCCATGTAGAATATTTCTTAGTATAATACGTGCCTCCAGGTAAATTATATGTTCCTGGTGTACTTGTATAATACGTACTTCCATCACTTGAAATATTAGTATCTGCCGCAAATACATTTACAGGCACTTGTGTAAAGATCATCATAAATGTAAGTACGCTTGCTATTATTTTCTTAATTTTTATCTTCATAACTTTCTTTTCCTCCCCTTATTAAAAATTATTATGTTTAAAACTACTTATTTATTTGTTAATAAAAAACCTCCCTTGTCTATTCATATTTTACTATTTATGATACTTTATTTTTTCATTTGTCGCGAAATGTCGTTTTTAGGGTGTGAAATGCAAAAAGACCTCTTTCGAGATCTCCTAATAAATAATTTTTAATATTTTAAAAGAAGTCCACTAGGGACTTCTAAGTAGTCTATTTTCTCCATTGAGATGGAGCAAATAATAATAACATTGGGAATATTTCAAGTCGTCCTGCTAACATATCAAAAGACAAAACAAGTTTTGATACATCCGATAATGATGAGAAATTTCCTACTGGACCAACAACATTCATTCCTGAACCAACGTTATTTAAACACGTTGCTACAGCTGAAAAAGCACTTGTAAAATCTATTTTATAACAAGATAATATAAGTAAATAATTAAAATGTTCTGTTACTTTAAATTCAACAGCTTCTACTTCACCATCAACAATTTTATAAAGTGTTTTAACAGCTGAATCATGATCTTTAGTTATTTTAGCACGTACATATCTAATAATTTGACTAGTAACAATTTTCTTTGGTGCAACAATACTATCAACCTTTAACACATCTGATAACCCTGTGTAATTCATTCTTGTTACTTTCGCAATTGTCTTTTTATGATATAAGCTTTTTGCGGATAATGATAAAACAATATTTTCTTCATCTAATCCTGTAAGTGCCAGAACAGCATCTGTATTTTCAATACCTTCTTCATTTAATAATTCATCATCACTACCATCACCATGAATAATTGTGACATATGGTAATTTTTCCGCTAAAATTTGACAACGATTTTTATCCTTTTCAATAATTTTAACTTTAATTCCTTGAGTAGATAATTGTTTAGATAAATAATAAGCAATTTTTCCACCACCAACAATGATAACATTTTTAATACGATTTGTGATAACACCGATATCTAAACAAAATCTTGATAAATCTCGATGTGTCCCTGTAATATATAAATGATCACCTGGTTTAATAGCATAATTTCCATCTGGAATAATTACATCTTCATTATGACTTACAGCACATACTAAAATATTTGTTTTTGTAATTTTATGTAATTGATTTAATTCAACTCCATTTAAACGACTATGATTTTCCACAAAGAATTCAGCAAGCTCAACTTTTCCTCTTGAAAAAGTATCCACTTTAACAGCTGAAGGAAAAGATAAAACACGACGAATTTCACTTGCTGCTTCAAGTTCAGGATTAACGATCATTGAAAAACCTAATTGATTTCTCATAAAATCACGTTGTGATGAATAATCGGGATTTCTAACACGTGCAATAGTGTGTCTTGTTCCCATTTTTTTAGCCATTAATCCTGCTAAAATATTTAATTCATCTGAAGTAGTTACACAAATAATAAGGTTAGCATCTTCTGCTCCTGCTTCCATTAATATATCCTATGAACTACCATTACCTACAACACCTATAACATCATATTGGTTTACAACTTCTTCTACTTTAGTTGCATTTTGATCAACAACAATAATATCATGATCTTCATTTGACATATGTTTAATAAGTGTTTTTCCGACTTTATCGGCTCCCAAAACAATGATTTTCATAAAAAATGAAACTCCTTAATACAGATAGATATTTTTACCCTTTTTCTTTAATTACTCAACCTATTTTGCATTAACCAAACTAAATATCAATGAAAAAATTATTTTTATACAGTATAATAAAAAAACTCCACTATATCGTGGAATTTTCATTATTTTTCAACTGCATTATTTACAATAATACGGCTTGCTTGCATACGAGATAAATCTCTTTTGAATCCTTCTAAATCAATTTTTTCTAATACTTGTTCTTTAGTCATTTGATTAGCTTGTCCAACCATATTTAATTGTTCATCTAAAACTTCTTCAGTAACAACAATATTTTCAACAGCAATAATTTCATCAATTAAAGCTTCTAATTTAGCTTGTTGAGTAGCAGATGGTTTCATTTGTTCTCTTAATTTTTCTTCATCCATACCTGTCATTTGTAAGTATTGATCTAATTGAATTCCTTGAGCCATCATTTGATTCGCCATATAAGACATTTGTCTATCTAATGCCTCATCAATTGCATCATCATCTAATTCAACTTCACTATCTGCCATGAAAGCATCAAAAATTGTATTTTCTTTTTGTGCTTCATATTGTTGATCATGTTGTTGTTGTAAACCTTCATTAATATAAGCTTTTAAAGCTTCAACTGTTTTAATTTCAGGTACACCTAAACCTTCAACAAAATCATCATTTAATTCAGCTTCTTTTTTTACAGATAATTTTTTAACTGTTACTTTGAAAACAACATCTTGTCCAGCTAAATCTTCTGCTTGATAATTTTCTGGGAAAGTTAAGTTTAAATCTCTTGTTTCATTAACTTTCATACCAATCATTTGTTCTTCAAACCCTGGAATAAATGATCCTGAACCAATTTCTAAATCATAATCATTTCCTGTTCCACCTTCAAAAGCAACATCATCTTTTAAACCAACAAAATCGATTGTAGCGATATCACCGTTTTCAACAGTATCTCCATCTTTTTCTTCTGTTTGACTTGATTGAGCTAAAATCATTTGAATTTGTTGTTCAACTTCTTCATTAGATACAGGTACTTTTTCTACTTTAAATTCAATTCCTTTATAGTTACCTAATTTAATTACTTTACTCATTTATCTATTTCCTTTCATTATATGCCTGTTTATTCTATCATAAAGAAAACTTATTGTCTTTATTTAATCTTAATATCCTTAATATTATTTAAAGTAATTGTTGAATATCCTGACATATCTGTTTCGGTTGTAATATTTTCATGATTTAAATAATCTTCAACATTTAATTCAATAATACGATCATCATCTAAAACCAATTTACATCTTGACATACGATCTAATGAAAGTGGAACATTAACAATTTCATCATCTTCTTCAATTCCTAGATCTCTCATAATCGTTTCAACTTCTTCTTGTGCGTTATAATCGTCACCCATGACCTTCTTCGCAATTTCCATTGGTTTTAATGGTAAATGTTCCATTACTAAATCAATCATTTCTTTTTTGACCATAGCTGTAGGATCACCTTCAAAAACATTATATTCACTATCGACTTTTTTAACGACTTTATTAACAATACTCATTTTTTGTTTATCTGTTAATTTAGGTTCACCTTTAATATATTGTTCATTAAGATAATAGCCTGGTTTTCCATCTATTTGAAATCTTTTTTCAATTAAAGAAACTGTGTTTTTATCAACATTGATAATAATTGCTTCTTCAACAGCTGAAGTTTTAGGTGGAAGACTTTGTCTATTAATAAATTTAATAAATCTTTTACCATCTACTTCTTCCACAATAGAAATAGGTGTCACTTTATAATTTAACTTCATGATGAGAATCATCTTTTCTCCATCTACTTTACATTCAACAAACATTAAATTACTATTAGGCATTTCTTCTACATATTTGCTGACAGCAAATAGATCTTGAGCAATCTTTTTAGATTCAACAATAAATTGTTCATCATCAATGATCATATTTCTAGCTGCTTGTAATAAATGATGTTCACTTCCTACAACGAGTTCTTTAATGGTTGTATTCGTTAAACATTTTTCTATTTTTTTATCATAATATTCAGTTGTTCCCTCTATTAAATCAATAAATTGATCAGAGTAAATAATTTGACTATGTTCCATATCGAGCATATGAATTAATATCTTATCTATAATTGTTGTATTCATCTTTATCACCGAATGTAGTATATCATAATTTTTTATTTTAATATATAATGGATGTGGTGAAGTCTATGAAAATTATAATTGCTGATGCAAAAAGTTTAAAAGAAAAGCATTTTCCTATTGAAAAACAAACACCATTGTTTTTTAATAAAGCAGAATCTTTAAGAAAACAATTAAAAGAATTAGATATTAATCAAATTCATGATCTTATGAAAATTTCTTTTAAACAATCTTCATTAATTTATGATTATTTTCATAATGAGGAAACTTTTGCAGTCATAAATTTATTTAATGGCGTTGTTTTTAAACAGCTTGATTTAAAGAATTATCAAAAAGAAGAATGGGATTATTTAGATAAGCATTTACTAATTAATTCTCCACTTTATGGAATTTTACGTTATAATGATGCTGTAAATTATCATCGTTTAGAAATGAAACATAAATTAAATGAAATAAATTTATATCAATATTGGTATAAAGAACTAAATGATTATTTAAAAAATGAAGATGTTATTCTTTCTTTAAGTACGAAAGAATATGAAAAAATATTTGATCTTCCAATCATTCAACTTGATTTTGTGATAAGAAATGGGCATACTTTTAAACGAAATGCCGTGTATTTAAAGAAAGCAAGAGGAATGATACTCAATTATTTGATTGAACATCATATTGAAGATATTGAACAAATAAAAGAAATTGTGATCGATGATTATCATTTTAGTGAAGATGATTCAAATGATGATCATTGGGTTTTTATAAAAAATGAAAAAATGAAATACATCAAAAAATAGGAGGTTATTTATCATGTATAAAGTTGGTGTTTTAGGCGCAGGTACATGGGGGATGGCTGTCGCAAGAGTGTTATGCAATCGTCATCATTCAGTGATGGTTTGGTCGGCTTTACCTCAAGAAATTGAATATATTCAAAAAAACAGAACACATCCAAAATTACCTGAATTAGAAATTCCTGATGATATGGAATTTACAACAGATATTAAAGAAGTATGCAATAGCGAGTATTTAGTGGTTGCTGTTCCTTCCATTTTTATGAGAAGTACAATGGAAACAGCTAAAGATTATATTAAAGAGCAAATCTTAATCGATCTTGCTAAAGGGGTTGAAAAAGATAGTCTTTATACAATGTCTGAAATTATTCGAGATGTTTTAGGAAATCAAGCAAAAATTGTAGCTCTATCAGGTCCAACCCATGCTGAAGAAGTTGTAAGAGATATGCCTTCAACCATTGTTTCAGCTTGTGATGATTTAGAAGTTGCTGAAAAAGTACAAAATCTTTTCCAAGATACATGCATGCGTGTTTATACAAACATTGATGTCCGCGGGGTTGAATTATGTGGTGCTTTAAAAAATATCATTGCTTTAGCAGCAGGTATTTCCCATGGGTTAAATTATGGTGATAACACTCGTGCTGCCCTTATTACGCGTGGTCTTTCTGAAATGACACGTTTAGGAACAACAATGGGATGCCTTGAACAAACATTCCATGGTCTTGCCGGAATTGGTGATTTGATTGTCACAGCAACAAGCGTGCATAGTCGTAACTTTAAATGTGGAACATTAATTGGAAAAGGTTACAATGTTGATGACGCTACAAAAGAAGTTGGTATGGTCGTTGAAGGTTTAAACGCTTTACCTGCTGCAATGCAACTTGCTAAAAGATATGATGTAGAAATGCCAATTACTGCCATGGTCGATGCTATTGTTAAAGGTAAAGTTAGTCCAAATGAAGCAGTCAAGGCATTAATGAATCGTGATCGAAAAACAGAGCTAACAAAGTCTGTTGCAGATATTAATTTTGAAAATAGTATTATTAAAAGTAAAAGAGGGTTAGGTATGAAAAGAGTTATTACTTATGGTACATTTGATTTATTACATTACGGACATATTAATTTATTAAAACGTGCGAAAGCTTTAGGTGATTATTTAATTGTTGCTGTTTCAACTGATGAATTTACACGTTTGAAAAAAGATAAAAAATGTTATTTCTCTTATGAACAAAGAAAAGGTCTACTAGAATCTGTACGTTTTGTAGATTTAGTTATTCCTGAAGAAAATTGGGATCAAAAAATCAAAGATATTAAAGAATATCATATTGATACTTTTGTTATTGGAGATGATTGGAAAGGTAAATTTGATTATCTAAAAGATGAGGGTGTAGAAGTTATTTATTTACCAAGAACTCCTGAAATTTCTACAACTCAAATTAAAGAAGATTTACATCATACAGAAGAAAAATAAAGGCTATAGCAATCGCTATAGCTTCTTTTTTATAAAGGATTGTTATGAAAAAATCATAACAATCCTTTTTGATTTAAATAGTTTTCTAAAAATTCAAAGAATCTTTCCATTTGTTGGTCAGTTCCAATCGTAACTCTTAAATACTGATCAATCAATGGTTTATTCCAATGACGCACAATAATGCCTTCTTTTCTAAGTGCTAAAAATAATTCTTCCCCATCAATCTTTGGATGTTTTACAAATACAAAGTTAGCATAACTATCTGGAACCACAAATCCTAATTCTTTTAGTTTCGTTTTTGTATATTCTCTTGTTTGAATTACTTTTTGACATTTTTCTTTCATATCTTGACTATTTAAAACAGAAACAAGTCCAATTTGTTGAGTTATATAATCAATAGGATATGAGTTAAAAGAATTTTTCACATCATATAGATGAGAAATAGCTTCTTTATTTCCTAAAGCTACTCCTAATCTAGCTCCAGCAAAAGATCTTGATTTAGAAAACGTTTGAATAACCACTAAATTTTCATATTGATGAATAAGTGGGACACATGATTGTCCTCCAAAATCAATATAAGCTTCATCTACAACAACGATACTTTCCGGATTACTTTTTAAAACTTCTTCAATGAAATCTAATGAAACGAGTAATCCTGTTGGTGCATTTGGATTAGGAAAAATAATTCCTGAATTTGGTTGTTTAAAATCTTCAACATGCATTTTAAAATCTTGATCCAAAATAATTTCTTTATAATTCATTTGGTAAAGATCACAATAAACTGGATAAAATGAATAAGAAATATTTGGAAATAATACTGGATTACTCCCATTAAAAAATGTTAAAAATGTAAGTGCTAAAACTTCATCTGAACCATTTCCTAAAAAAACTTGTTCATCTTTTAAACCATGATACTTAGCTAAAGCATGTCTTAATTCTTCTCCATCACTATTTGGATAAAGTTTTAATTTTTCAATATCGATTTCTTTTAAAATATCTTTTATTTGTTTACATGGACCATATGGATTTTCATTCGTATTTAATTTAATCATATTGTTGATTTTTGGTTGTTCACCTGCTACATATGGTTCTACTTGTCTTAATTTATCTTGCCAACTCATTGTTATTCCCCCTCTAACATATCGTTGATGACTTCATAAACATAATCAACTTGTTTTTCTGTCTTTTCTTTTATTTGTTTTTCTACACGATTAAAAGTATAAGCATGATCAGCTTTTTCAAACATATCTAAATCATTATAAGAATCTCCTATACAATAAGAAATCACTTCTTGATCCAATAATGAACAAAGCTTTTTAAGTCCACTTCCTTTAGTACAATCTACTGTAATATCTAAATAAACAACATTGAGTGTTGCATGAATACCTACATATTTTTGATGGATTTGTTTTTGAATTTCAAGTATTTCATCTAATTTTTCTTGTGGATGAAAAGCACATACAATATCAATATCATCTTGAGTATGATCTAATATTTCTAAAAAATCACCTGCTATTTCTTGATAACCATTTTCTGTTAAAATACATGTTTTTTGATTTATATATCCATATGTTTGTTGACCATCAAAAAATGTATAATTTAGATAAGGATATTTTTGATAGCTTTCTTTAAGTATTTCTTTAGCAATTTCATTTTTTATTTGTTTTCGATAAAGAACTTGATCATTTTGATCAACAATCATTGCTCCATTATTTAAAACAAGATAATCATATTCAAAATGTGGTGTGACAAGTTTTGTTTCTTGAATATTTCTTCCTGTACAAAATGAAAAATAATGACCTTGTGTTCTTAATTTTTTTACAGCTTCTTGATCTTTATAAGTAATGGGTAAATTGCCCTTAGCAATTGTTCCATCAATATCACTAAATAATATTTTTTTCATATCTTCTCCTTAAGCTAAGTCTAAAAATAATTGATATAAACGATCCTGATTTTCATTTTTTTCAATTAAAGCTTCTTCAATATTTTTAGATATAATTTGATTATCTTTCATACAGATACATAAACCACTTTTTCTTTTTTCTAATAAACAAATGGCTTCTTCTGCCATTTTAGATGCTAAAATACGATCTTCAGGAACAGGTGATCCACCTCTTTGAATATGTCCCAAAACAATTGATCTTCCTGAATATCCAGTTTCTTCGCTAATACGATTAGCTAGTTTTTCAACATCTAATATTTTTTCACTTACAATAAGTATCGCATGTTTTTTATGATACTCTTCTTCACAAATTTTAAGTTCTTCAATAATTTTATTTTCATCATACTCTGTTTTATCTGTAATAACAATTTCACTACCACATGCAATTGCAGAATATATAGCAAGATTATCTGCATGATTTCCCATAACTTCAACAACAAAACAACGATGATGTGAACTAGACGTATCTCTTAATTTATTAACAGCATCGATAATGTTATAAAGTGCTGTATGAAAACCTATTGTTTCATCTGTTCCATTAATATCATTATCAATTGTTCCAGGAATAGCAATACAATCAATTCCTTTTTGACTAAGTGCTAAAGCTCCTTTATAACTTCCATCTCCCCCAATAACAACAAGCCCATCTATCCCTCTTTGTTTAAGCTGATGAATTGCTTGTTCTTGAACTTTATCTTCCTTAAATGAAGGTAATCTTGAAGATTCTAAAATAGTTCCCCCTTTAGATAATATTTCAGAAACATCACTATACCCTAATTTTTTGATATTCCCTGCTACTAATCCTTTATATCCTTCATAAACACCATAAACCTCAAAACCTCTTTTTATTCCTACACGAACAATAGCACGAATAGCCCCATTCATTCCTGGTGCATCTCCTCCTGAGGTTAAAACTGCAATTTTTCTCATCGATTCACCTACTTTTCCCCTATAATTATCCCTATTATACTTGTTTTACATAAAAAGAAAAAGCCAATTTCTTGGCTTTATATAAATTTTTCTAAATTTAAATTTGAATCATAAGAAAATTTTAAACGATATGTATCTTTATAATTAAATATTCTTATTGAAGATTGATCGTTTCCTTTTGATTGTGTCATTCCTTTTCCATAATGAGAAAGTGTTTCTTTTGAAATTTCAGCTTCATTATTTTTTAAATCATTTAATGTTTTTTGAATTAATTCTTGATTATCTTTTTCATTAAATAGTGTAATGATTTGATTTATTTTTGTAACTTGTTGATTTAATTGTTGATAGCCATCATCTAATTGTTGAATATCATTTAAATGATATTCAAACTGTAATTGGCTTTCTTTTGATAAATCATAATCATAAGAAATACTCATTGTATTTTGTTTATCTAAAGAAATATCATATTGAACAGATACATAAAGATTATTATTATCTGTTATTTGAAACAAATATTCTGAATCCATATTTTTTGTTCCAACTATTTTTTCTAAAGACGATTCCATGTTATTAATCTTATTGACATATTTTTTACTATTTTTAACATTTTTTGAAAATTCTTTTAAGGAATCATATTGATATACAACTGTTTCTTGATTTGATTTTGTATATGTTTTTAATGTTGCTGTTTGATTGATTCCACTATCAGATAATGCATTAAATACAAAGGAATAAGAAATTCCCATAGGTAAGAAAACAAGTGCAATAATCAAAATTGGATAAATGAATGCGTATTTTCTTTTAGGGGTACGTTTCATTGGTTGATAGCCAGATTGAGGTGTTCCACAATAAGGACATACTTTTGCATTACTTGGTATATTTTTATGGCATTTTGGACATTTTTTCATATTTTATCAATCCTTTCTTTTAATCTTGGTATATTTGGTCTAGCCAAGATGAAAGTTTATCAATATAATCCTGTTTCTTTTCTTTTTGTTTTTTACTTGGTAATGAATAATAATCTTCATCTAAAAAAGTATATTGATCTACAAATTTCCCATTGACCACTAATTTTAAAGTAGGTGTCCATGAAAAATCAAGTTTTTTTCTCATTTGGTTATATCGAGATTTTTCTTTTTTTGTTGCTTCTTGACTATTCGCTTGATCTCGATATTCTTTAATATTGAAATAATAAAGATAAACTCCTTTATTTTTCTTTAAATATTTTTTTAAATAAGGTTCAAATTCTTGACAATCTTTACAATCAGGTCTTCCAACATATAAAACAAAATCTTCTTTTTGATTTATTTTCTTTAAAACATCATCATAATTGATTTCTATGATTTGATCTTTTGATAAATCTTTCTGTATAGTATGAGTGGATGTAGTATGACTACACCCACTTAATATACCTATTAAAAATGAAATCAATATGAACTTATTGATTATTTTAATAAAGATTCTCCATCCATTTCTTCAGGAATTGGTAAACCTAATAATTGTAACATTGTTGGAGCTAAATCTCCTAATTTTCCGCCTTCTTTTAATCCTACATGAGAATTAGTAACAATTAAAGGTACAACATTTGTTGTATGAGCAGTGAATGGATTTCCATCTGCATCTAATTCTTCTTCAGCATTACCATGGTCAGCAGTAATTAACATAGTTCCACCTAATTCAAGAACTTTTTCATATACTTCACCGATACATTCATCAACAACGCTAACAGCTTTGATTGCTGCAGGAATAACACCAGTATGTCCTACCATGTCACAGTTTGCAAAGTTAACAATTACAACATCATGAATATCTTTATCTAATTCAGCAATTAATTTATCTTTTACTTCATAAGCTGACATTTCAGGTTGTAAATCATAAGTAGCAACTTTTGGTGAATTAACTAATACACGAGTAGCTCCTTCGATTTCTTTATCAACTCCACCGTCAAAGAAGAAAGTTACGTGAGCATATTTTTCAGTTTCAGCAATACGTAATTGTTTTAAACCTTGAGCTGATAAGTAATCACCTAATGTATTTGTAAGTTCAGGTGAAACGAATGCGATTTCTCCATTAACACTATCAGCATATTTCATCATACATACGAATTCTAAATCTTTAACTTGTTTTTCAGGTACATATCCTTCATAGAATGTAGGATTTGTGATTACTGTAGCTAATTGGATTGCTCTATCTGGTCTGAAGTTAGCGAAGATTACTGAATCTCCATCATCAATTGTTCCTTCAACGTTTTTGTTGTAACCAGGGATAACGAATTCATCTAAAACATCTTTAGCATAAGAATCTTTTACATATTGAACTGGACATTCGAAAGATTCACCTTCTTGACATACGATTGCATCGTAAGCTAATTTAACACGATCAAATCTTTTATCTCTGTCCATTGCATAGTATCTACCAGAAATTGATGCAATTTGTCCAACACCGATTTCTTCAATTTTTTCTTGTAATTCTTTTACGAAATCAACACCACTATCAGGAGCAACATCTCTTCCGTCTAAGAAAGCATGTACATATACTTTATCTAAACCTTGTTGTTTAGCTAATTCTAATAAACCATAGATATGTTCATTTGATGAGTGAACACCACCATTTGATAATAATCCCCAAATATGTAATTTAGAACCATTATCTTTAGCATGTTGAATTGCTTTTAAGAATTTTTCATTTTCAAAGAAAGTTTTTTCATTTAAAGCTTTATTAATTAAAGTTAATGATTGATAAACAGTTCTTCCTGCTCCAATATTTAAATGCCCAACTTCACTATTTCCCATTTGTCCATCAGGTAAACCAACAGGCATACCACTAGCTGAAATAGTTGTGTTTGGATACATAGCCATTAAATCATCTAAGTTAGGTGTATTAGCAAGTCTTACAGCATTACCATTAATGCTTTCAGAAATACCATAACCATCCATAATACATAATACGATAGGTCTTTTTTTCATTTTTTTGTTTCCTCCATTAATACGTTATACATATTATCATTTTTGTTATCGTGTTTCAATTCATTTAGCTATATAAAATCAGTATTTTTTATTTCATTTCTTTTTAGTTTTTTGTGGTGTAGCAAGCAATGAAACACCGCAAAAAGTAATGAATAAAGGCCAGTATTCTTGAATATAATAAACAATAATTGAAACAATGCCTTTGAATTCATTTGTTCGATCTAACGTTAAGATGATTCCCAAAACAATCAAAACAATACCACAATTTTTTTTAATATTCATTTTATTCACCTAGTTTTATTTTATCTTGGATAAAATAAAAAAGATGTCCAAAAAAATCATACGATTTCTTTAAATATCTTTTTTGCATAATCTAGTAATTGAATGATATTGACTTCTTCTTGTCCTTTTTGTGAAAAAACATAAACTTTATCGTCCTCAAAAAAATCAAAACGATTTGAATGGATAATACTATTAATATCTTTTCTTCTTTCTTGATTTAAAGTAATAAATTGATTTTCACACATTTTTCTTAGAATAATACACAAAGAAGCAAGTGATAATTCTAATTGACACTTTGTTTTTAAAAGATCCCTTTCAATTATATAATTAGCTATCTCTTGATTATTTTTTAATCTATTTAATTGATTTAAAATCATTTCTACTTTAACAACCTCTATATTTAATTGTTCTAAATAACAACTTAACTTTATTTGCCTTTTATTCATTCTTAAGCTCCTTATAAATTGATAACAGTTGTTTAGCATATAAAACAAGTGATAATAACATCAACACAATACAAACAAAAATTGAAATAGTTGCAAAAATAGAATTTGGAATATGTATTCCAATTAATACGATTGCGACAACATCAAAGATAGCAGTAGAAATTTTCCCCCACCATGAGGCTCCTTGGACCTTTGCTCCTTTTTCATATAAATAAAGTCCCCCTAAAGCCAGCATTCCATCTTTTAAAACAATGATAAGAAGTAATAACCACATCCATGAATACGTATAAACTAAAACAAACGCAACCGTAAATTGTGTCAATTTATCAGCAATTGGATCTATAACTTTCCCAAAATCAGTAATCATCTGGTAATGTCTTGCAATGTAGCCATCTAAAAAATCAGATAGACCTGAAATAATTAAAATAGTAGCACATATATAATAATCTTCTTTACTTCCAGCTAAAAAATAGCGATGTAAAAAAATAGGAATAAGTATTATTCTTAAATAGCATAAACAATTAGGTATATTAAATAATTCTTTAAGTCTTATTTTTTTCATAATTTTCACCTTCTATATTAGTAATATAATCTTACAGTTTAATGATAAAAATTTCAACCTAAACAAAAAAAAGGGAGATTTCTCCCTCATTAATTTTAATATTCTTTTTCTAATAAAGCTGCAGCTGCTTTATCAATAATTACAGTTACATCTTTATGATTTTGTAATACACTAGCTGGTAATTCTGGAGTTACAGGTCCTTCAATCATTCCTTTAACAGCATTTTCTTTATTTTTACCACAAGCAATTAAAACAACACTTTTAGCATCCATAATATTTTGAATTCCCATAGAGATTGCTTGTTTTGGAACAGCATCTTCATCTCCATTAAAGAATAATCTTGCATTGTCTTTAATAGTACTTTCTTTTAAATCAACATAATGTGTTTTTGAATTAAAATCAGTTCCTGGTTCATTGAATCCAATATGTCCATTTGAACCAATTCCTAATAATTGAATATCAATTGGATTTTCAGCTAACATTTTATTATATTCATCACAGTTTTCTTGAATATTTCCTTGTCCACATGGAACATGAACATTTTCATCTTTAATATCAATTCCATTGAATAAGTTTTTATACATAAAATAATGATAACTTTGTGGATGACTTGCATCTAATCCAAAATATTCATCTAAGTTATATGATTTAACATCTTTATATGATGTATGATTTTTTTCATGATCTTCTCTTAATAATTCATACATTCTAACAGGTGTAGATCCTGTAGCTAATCCTAAAATACTTTTTGGTTTTTCCTTTACTTGATTAATAAAAATTTTTGCTGCTTCTTGGCTTGCTTCTTCATAATTTTCAACAATAATAACTTTCATTGCAAACTCCTCCTCGATAACATCTTATCATGTCTAGACAAACAATTCAATAAATACTTGTTTTTTTTCTTAAAAAGTCCTTTCGTACAATGAAAATATCTTTATTTTTCAATAAAAATAGGTTAGAATTGGAATGTAAATATGGAGGTGTTTAATACTATGATTAAAGGTATTGGGGCTTCTAGTGGTATTGCAATTGCTAAAGCATACAAACTAGTTATGCCTGATTTAACTGTAACACAAAACACTGTAGAAGATGTTGCAGCTGAAATCAAAAAATTTGAAGATTGTATGGCTGAAACAGCTAAACAATTAGAAGCAATTAAAGAAGCTGCTTCTAAAAACTTATCAGCTGAAGAAGCTGCTGTATTTGATGCTCATGCATTAGTACTTCAAGATCCTGAATTAAAAACACAAGTTTTAGACAAAGTCAATAATGAAAAATTATGTGCTGAAGCTGCATTAGATGCAGTTGCAAATAGTTTCATTGCAATGTTTGAAATGATGGATGATGATTATTTTAGAGAAAGAGCTGCTGATATTAAAGACGTTTCTCGTCGTTTATTAGCTAACTTACTTGGTAAACCATTACCAAACCCTGCTTTAATTGATGAAGAAGTTGTTATTATCGCTGATGATTTAACTCCTTCTGATACAGCACAATTAAATAAAAACTTAGTTAGAGGATTTGCTACTAATATTGGTGGTAGAACTTCTCACTCAGCTATCATGGCTCGTTCTTTAGAAATTCCTGCAGTTGTTGCTTGTAAAACAATTACAGAAGAAGTTAAAGATGGAGATTTAATTGTTCTTGATGGTATTGAAGGAACAGTTGTGATCAATCCTGATGAAACAACTGTTAAAGAATATGAAACTAAACGTGCTGAATTCATCGCTTATAAAGAAGAATTAAAGAAATTAGTTAATGAAAAAACAATTACTACTGATGGACATCAAGTTGAATTAGTTGCTAACATTGGTTCAGCAAAAGATTTAGCAGGTGTTAAGGAAAATGGTGGTGAAGGTGTTGGATTATTCAGAACTGAATTTTTATATATGGAATCTGCTGAATTACCAACTGAAGAACAACAATTTGAAGTTTATAAAGAAGTATTAGAAGGTATGGAAGGTAAACCTGTTGTTGTTAGAACATTAGATATCGGTGGAGATAAAGAAATCGAAGCTATCGATTTACCAAAAGAAATGAATCCATTCTTAGGTGTTCGTGCAATCCGTTTATGTTTCCAAAGAGAAGATATCTTTAGAACTCAATTAAGAGCATTACTTAGAGCATCAGTTTATGGTGATTTAAGAATCATGTTCCCTATGATTGCTACTTTACAAGAATTCCGTAAAGCTAAAGGAATCTTAATGGAAGAAAAAGAAAAATTAGTTGCTGAAGGTGTTAAAGTAAGTGATACATTACAAGTTGGTATCATGATTGAAATTCCTGCAGCTGCTGTATTAGCTCATAAATTTGCTAAAGAAGTTGATTTCTTCTCAGTAGGAACAAATGACTTAGTACAATATACATTTGCAGCAGACAGAATGTCTTCTGGTGTAAGTTATTTATATCAACCATTCAACCCATCAATCTTAAACTTATTAAAACATGTCATCGATTCAGCACATGCTGAAGGTAAATGGGCTGGTATGTGTGGAGAAATGGCTGGTGAAGCTATTGCAGCTCCATTATTACTTGGTTTAGGATTAGATGAATTCTCTATGTCAGCTACTTCAATCTTAGCTCAAAGAAAATTAATTAAGAGCGTATCAAAAGCTGATATGGAAGCTTTAGTAGAAAAAGCATTAGATTGTGCTACTTCTGAAGAAGTTGTTGAATTAGTTAAATCTACAGTAAAAATGTAATAATAAAGGCCTCGAAAAGAGGTCTTTTTTTTACTAATTTCCAATAATAATTCATACAAAAAGTCAAGATATTCAAATAATTTCAGAAAGTTTATAAACATCAAATAATAGCAACTTAAAATTATCTCTATTTTATATGATGCAATAACACATATCAGAAAAAAAAGCCATACCACAAGGGCATGACCTATCAATGATCATGTAAAAACATAAAAAAAAGAAGGAACTGGCAACGAGCTATTTTCGCACAATGTACTATCTTCGCC